>Ga0308158_10000034_pt1 | contig 386445 bp, 374 predicted proteins | sample PhyBR2_FD_201038 | JGI IMG/M metagenome (GOLD analysis project Ga0308158, IMG submission 201038) | Phyllosphere microbial communities from UC Gill Tract Community Farm, Albany, California, United States - DLSLB.R2 | ecosystem: Host-associated > Plants > Phyllosphere > Unclassified | place...
GGTGGAAAACGAAGTAAATTGTTAGAGCAGCCATTAAAAATGAACTGCCCTAATGAAGCTAGCTTAGAGCTGCCTTGGACTACAAAATTAAAAATTAATTTGGATATCAACACAGAATCTCCGTGGCAGCAAGATGCCGCTACAAGTAATTACTCACCTCAATCAAATTCATATCCGGATCGCGGAGGTATATCGAAATAATTTTGCCATTGGCGCCTGTTCTTTCAACCGGACCTTCTTCAATTTCGATGCATTTCTCTTTAAGCTCTTCCATCACCACGAGTAAAGGAAAATCGGTAATGAAACATAAATCGGCTGTTCCGGGTGTAGGTTTAAAGGCTTTTGGCTCAATTTCACTTCCGTGATGATGGAGATTGATTTTTTGGTTGCCAAATTTTAGCGCCTTCCTGTTCTCGCCAAATTCAATAATTTCCATCCCTAAGGCCAGGCTATAAAAGCGGCAGGTACTTTCCAGATTAGAAACGGTTAGCACCAGGTGATCTAAGTTTTTAATATCCATAACTGTCTGTTAGAACTAAAGCCCGCATCTTTTTGTTTTACTATCGTATTAAAAGATTTACGCTTTCGATATTTGGTTAATCAAGATTATCGACCAACAAAATAATCAATTTTTATATATTTACCATTATGCAAAACCTGCCTCCTTTAGCTGAACGAATGCGCCCTCAAAATCTCGATGAATATGTTGGTCAACAGCATTTGGTAGGAGAAGGAGCTGTGTTGCGCAAGGCGATTGAGAGTGGCCAGCTGCCATCCATGATTTTCTGGGGGCCGCCGGGCGTAGGTAAAACCACTTTGGCTTATATCATTTCTCAGGCTTTAGACCGCCCGTTTTTTAATTTAAGCGCCATTAACAGCGGGGTGAAAGATATCCGTGAGGTAATAGACCGTGCAGCACAACTTAAAGACAGTTTTTTAGGCCTGCCCATTTTATTTATTGACGAGATTCACCGTTTTAGTAAATCGCAGCAAGATAGTTTGCTGGGGGCAGTAGAGCGCGGACTGGTTACCTTAATTGGTGCAACAACCGAAAATCCATCTTTCGAAGTGATTTCCGCTTTGCTTTCGCGTTGTCAGGTTTACATTTTAAAATCGCTTACCGAAGATGAGTTAGCAGGTTTATTGCAAACCGCAATTAAGAACGATAGCGTTTTATCAGCGAAAAAAATTACCATAAAAGAGCACGAAGCACTGATCCGTTTATCAGGTGGTGATGCCCGCAAGCTGTTAAATGTACTCGAAATTGCCATTAACGGTATTGGTGGAAATAAAATGGTACTCACCAACGAAAATGTTTTAGCACATGCACAGCAAAACCTGGCTTTATACGATAAAGCCGGTGAGCAGCATTACGATATTATTTCTGCTTTTATCAAATCAATCCGTGGCAGCGATCCCAATGCTGCGGTTTACTGGCTGGCCCGGATGATAGAGGGAGGTGAAGATCCATTGTTTATTGCCCGCCGCTTGCTGATCCTATCATCAGAAGATATTGGCAATGCCAACCCGAATGCCTTGCTGCTGGCCAATAATTGTTTTACAGCTGTTAACGTAATCGGCTATCCCGAAGCCAGGATCATTTTATCGCAATGTGTAACCTATCTGGCCAGTTCGCCGAAAAGCAATGCCGCTTACGAAGCCATAAATAAAGCACAGGCTTTGGTTAAACAAACCGGAAACCTACCAGTGCCGCTACATATCCGCAATGCTCCAACAAAACTGATGAAAAACATTGGTTATGGTAAAGATTACCAATACTCGCATGGCTATGAAGGTAATTTCTCGCCACAGGAGTATTTCCCAGATGAATTAAGCGGAACAAAACTTTATGATCCGGGGAAAAATGCGGCCGAAGAAAAGCTGAGAGAAAAGCTAAGACAGAACTGGAAAGACAAATACAATTACTAGTGTAACATTTCTTCAATAAGTGATACTAATAAATTAATTAACCTAAACATTATATGCTGAGTACTTTTTTAAGTCACCAAAGAAAATCTTTTTGGCGTTCGCGAAATAAGGGTGGGAGTATTGCAACGCAAATCATTATTGGTTTCTTTATGCTTTATTTTCTCGTTGTTGCTGTAGGGATTGGTTTCGGTATGACGATCTTTCTTCCCAAGATTTTCCCAAATCAGGGCATCATGACGAGCTTTAACGGAATAATTTTATTTTATTTCGCTTTCGATTTTCTCATGCGTTTGCAGCTGCAGGAAATCCCGACGCTGAGCATCATTCCTTACCTACACCTCAAAATATCAAAAGGTAAAATCATCAATTTTTTAAATGCGAAAGCACTTTTTTCTGCATTTAATGTTTGGCCATTGTTTTTGTTTTTCCCATTTATTTTTATCGAAATAGGTGGGGTAGAGGGGCCATTGGTGGCATTAATGTACGTTATCGCCATCCTTTCAATCATGGTATTTAACAACTATTTTGTGTTATACCTTAAACGTAAATCGATTACCAACATTTTATTTACGCTAATTGGTTTGGCCATAGTCGGTGTATTTGCAACTTTAGAGTATTACAAGGTTATTTCGATCATGGCTGCATCTAATTTTGTTTTTAGCCAAATGACCAATAGGCCTTACCTGGGACTGGTTTTTCCGGGAGTGGCTGCTGCTATGTTTGTAATCAATTCGAATTACCTGCGCCGAAACCTTTATGTAGAAGAGATGGGTGCCAAACAAGAGAAAAAAGTAAGCACCGATTATCCTTTTTTAAACCGCTTTGGCAAGGCAGGCGAGTTGGCTGCACTCGAGCTTAAATTAATATTGAGGCATAAACGCCCGCGTTACTCGGTAATTATGGGTGCATTTTTCCTTTTGTACGGTTTTCTCTTTTACAAGGCACCATATATTGCAAGCGATTCTTTTGCCAAAATGATTTTCGCAGCCATCTTCATGACCGGTTTTTCTATCCTGAGCTACGGCCAGTTTATGTTTGCCTGGCAGAGTTCGCATTTTGATGGCCTGCTAATTAATAAAATTGATTTCAAAGATTATATTAAAGGCAAATTCCTGCTTTTTACCATAATATGCACCATTGTAACCGTTCTGGCCAGCTTCTACGCATTTTTAAGTCCGAAGCTCTTGTTGTTACACCTGGCTGCCTACCTATATAATATTGGATTTTGCACTGTTCTGGTTTTGTACCTGGCCACATTCAATTACAAAAGGATTGATATTACCCGGAGTGCCAGCTTTAATTTTCAGGGAATGGGTGCCACACAGTGGATTTTGATGATTCCTTTTGTTTTGCTCCCTTACCTGATTTATTTACCCTTTGGTTATTTAAACAGGCCTTATTTGGGCTTAATGGCCATTGGTTTCTTTGGTTTGGTAATGCTGGCCATGAGAAGTTACTGGATAAACTACATTGCCAGGAAATTAGAATTAAAACGATATAAAATAGCCGAAGGCTTTAGAGAATAATTATGATTTTAGAAGTTAAGAATTTACAAAAAGTTTATGGCGATAAAACCGTTGTAAACATCGATGATTTACAAATCGTAGCTGGCGAAACTGTTGGTTTGGTAGGCAATAACGGTGCAGGTAAAACAACTTTCTTCAGGATGCTTTTAGATCTGATTCGCCCTACACAGGGTGAGGTGCTATCAAAAGGTGAAAACGTAATGCAAAACGGCGACTGGAAAAACTATACCGCTTCTTTTTTGGATGAAGGTTTCCTGATCGATTATTTAACCCCTGAGGAGTATTTTATATTTATCGGTAGTTTGCACAACATGAGTGTGGCTGATGTATCGGCCTACCTTACGCAATACAGCGAGTTTTTTAATGGCGAAATTTTGAGCAGCGGCAAATACATTCGCGATTTTAGCAAGGGAAACCAGGTTAAAGTGGGCATTGCCGCGGCATTGATGCAAAAGCCCGAGATTTTAATTTTAGACGAACCTTTTGCTAATCTCGATCCTACTACCCAGATCCGCCTAAAGAATCTGTTGAAAGCACAGGCCGGCAACATGACTACTTTTATTTCGAGCCACGATTTAAACCATGTTACCGATGTGTGCCACAGAATCATTTTGGTAGAAAAAGGAAGAATAATCAAAGATTTCAAAACAGACGAAAATACATTGCAGGAGCTGGAGAGTTATTTCTCAGCGTAGTTTTTGTACTAAGAATGATACAATATGAGAGCGTCCACAGTAAACTGGACGCTTTTTTTGTCTAAAAAATAGTCTATTCCGTACGATAGGTCAAAAATAAGCCGAAAATGAAGCCCCTGTAATTTTTGGCATTGTGTTTGAACACAAGCTGTAGAAATTATAAATCTAGATTATTATGAGTATTTCAAAAGTAAGAATAGCGACATTAAGTATAGGGTTAGCAGTTGGTTCGATGGCATTCCAAAGCTGTGATAGTTTAACTAAAACACAAAAAGGAGCCGGAATTGGTGCTGCAGCTGGTGGTGTTATTGGAGCCTTAATTGGTAAGAAGGCCGGTAATACAGCAGTGGGTGCCTTAATTGGTGGTGCTATTGGCGGTACGGCCGGAGCATTTATCGGACGTAGAATGGATAGACAGGCAGCCGAAATCCAAAAAGCAATTCCTAACGCTGAAGTTATTCGTGAAGGTGAAGGTATTATTGTAAAATTCGACAGTGGTATTTTATTCGATTTTGATAAAACTGCGTTAAAAGATGCTGCAAAAACCAATATTCAGAGTTTAGCTTCATCATTAAATCAATACCCAGATACCGATATCAAGATTATTGGTCATACCGATAGCAAAGGTACTGAGCAATACAACCAGGGCTTATCTGAAAGAAGAGCAGCTGCGGTTAAAGCTTATGCCGTTTCGCAAGGTGTACCTTCAAGCCGTTTGGTTACCATTGGTAAAGGTTTTTCAGAACCAATTGCTGATAACGAAACTGATGCAGGCCGTGCAGCAAACCGTCGTGTAGAAATTGTAATCGTTGCTAACGACGCATTAAAAGCTACTGCACAAAAACAAGGATAATATCGCAATTCCCCTCTACCTATGAGGTCATTATAAATCCAGCCCCGGTGTACATCCACTGGGGTTTTTTGTTTCTTGAGGTCAGCGTCATTCCCAACTTGATTGGGAATCGTAATGCATGGCTTAAGATTTACTGCGGGCAGTTCGACTTACACCATCCAAAAGCTGTTAAGAATAAATATCTTCGAAATAACTCACTACCAGCGATTTCATCAGCATTTCCTGCTCCAGCATAGTATAAGGCGGAATGGCTTTAACCAGTTTCCAGTGCGGCCATCCATCCTGGTCTAAACCTTCTAGTTCGTAAAAACCCATTTCGCTCAATAAGCGGCAAGTGGCAATGTGCATCAATTCTTCCTTCTGGCGTTTACTGTATTTTTTCGGCCCTTTGCCCAGTTCCTGTACGCCAATCAAAAAAAGCATCACTTTTAAATCAGGAAAATCCGAATCAAATTCTTGTGAAATCTTCTCCTGTAAAACTTTCCACTTGGCATTAATCTCCGAAGGTTTCATGTATTGTTTTGTTAATTATTAATTTTTCAGATTTGATTCCAAAACTTGTGCAAAGATAGTGTAAAAAGGTGTAAGCAGCAGGTAAAAAGGTTGACGGTTTTAGTGCCAAAGCTTCCATCTTAATTGTATTTTTGGTTACATTTATAACTTATGGATACAAACAAAACAATCACTGCAGGAGTATTGGCTTATGGCATGTCGGGTAAAGTTTTTCACGCCCCGTTTCTAGATGCACACGCAGGCTTTAATTTAAAAGCAATAGTAGAACGCAACAAAAAAACAGCCGTTAACGATTACCCCAATATTATAAGTTATAATAGTGTTGATGAACTTTTAGCCGATGATGAAATAGAGCTGGTGGTAATTAATACCCCAAACAACCTGCATTACGAACATGCAAAAGCAGCCTTAAATAGCCATAAACATATTTTGGTAGAGAAGCCTTTTACTGCAACAACCACGCAGGCAAAAGAACTTTTTGAACTGGCCGATAGTGTAGGCAAACAGATTTTCTTTTACCAGAACCGCCGCTGGGACAGCGATTTTACCTCGGTTCGCAAAGTGATTGATAGCGGTAAACTGGGTAAGCTGGTTGAAGTACACATGCGCTACGATCGCTACCGCAATGTAATCGGGCCAAAAGCATTTAAAGAAAACCCCATCGAAGCCAGTGGCTTGTTGTATGATTTAGGCCCTCACCTTTTAGATCAGGTAATTGGTTTATTTGGTAAGCCTTTAAGCTACCATAAAATTTTAGGTAAAAACAGAGCTGGAACCTTAGTTGATGATTACTTTTCTATCCAGTTAAGCTATCCGGACAGTGTGAATGTATTTGTTACTTCGAGCATGTTGGTGGTAAACCCGCAGGCTGGATTTGTTTTACACGGCACAAACGGAAGCTTTATTAAACATAGAACCGATATTCAGGAAGAACAGCTGCTGGCAGGCATGAAATTAAGTGATCCGGCTTATGGTATTGAATCTGAAAGTAAAGATGGTGTATTAACAACCATTGATGCAGATGGAAACAAAACTGAGGAAACCATTCCGTCAGAAAGAGGGAGCTATCTGCCACTTTTCGAAGCGGTTTATCAGGGTATAATTAACAATAAACCTTATCCGGTAACACGCGAAGATGTTTTAGCTCAAATGGAAATTATAGAAAGCCCCGCAACTGCGTAATCCCGATGATGAATTCTCTTCCATTTGTTTACCTGATCCCTATTTTTCTAATCGCCCTTTATTTCATATTAAAGAAAAAGAAAGTGGCGATAGAGCCCTTAACCGATGTCGACAAAAAAATACTCGACGAATATGTAGACTATTACCATAATCTCGACTCGACCGATAAATTGAGGTTCGAAGAGAAAGTAGCTGCTTTTTTCAGCACGGTTAAAATTGAGCCTGTTGGTCTGGAAATGACTACGCTCGATGAGCTGTTAATCGCCTCCAGTGCCGTGATCCCGATTTTTGGTTTCGACGACTGGCAATACCAGAACTTAACCAGCGTTTTATTATATCCCGATACCTTTAACAAAGATTTTCAGTTTGAAGGGGGAGAAAGGAATATTATGGGTATGGTAGGTACGGGTTATATGAACGGACAGATGATTTTATCGCGATCGGCGCTGCGCCATGGATTTTCAAAAAGTGCAGGGAAAGAGAATACCGCTATCCACGAATTTGTGCACCTTTTAGATAAATCGGATGGTGCAACCGATGGGGTGCCGGAAAATTTAATGGCGCACGAATATACCTTGCCATGGATTAAAATGATGCGTGAGGAAATTGAAAAGATTGAAGATAATAAATCGGATATTAATCCTTATGCCACCACCAACGAGGCTGAATTTTTTGCGGTAGTTTCAGAATATTTTTTCGAAAAGCCAGAGCAACTGAAAGATAAACATCCAGAATTGTACCATCAGTTAAGCCGTATTTTTGCACAGCAACCAGCCGGAAAGTTTTAACAATAAGCAAGAATGAAAATAATTATCACATTTCTGTGCAGTTTGGCATCGCTTGGCGTATGGGCGCAAAAAACCTATTCGCTTAAGCAAAATTATCCTACTGGTAATAAGTATAATTTTTCGTTCATTTCAGATCAGATTATCAACCAGAAAATTAGTGGAAGGAGCATTAATTTAACGCAAAGCATCGGTACCGACTATACTTTTGATATTACTGAAGGGCATAATGGCGATAAAGATATCAAAGTAACCTACAACAGGTTGTTTATGAAATCAACAGCAATGGGAAATACCATGAACCTGGATTCGGACGAAGCAGACAGTACAAAGAAAGGACCCTTCGCCGGCTTAAAAGGCGCTTCTTTTTATATGACAGTTGCCTCAAACGGAGGTATTAAAACTGTGGCCGGTATTGACAGGATGCTGGATAATGTGGCAGGGAAAATGACAACCGATACCACTAAGTTGAAGGCCATCAAGAACGCTTTAAGTAAGCAGTTTAGTGCCGATGCGGTTAAGCAAACCATGGAATCTTCTTTTAAAATTTACCCCGAAAAACCAATTAAGATTGGCGATAGCTGGACCGTTGATACCAAACTGCAAATGAGCATGCCAATTGAAACCATTACCCAATATACTTTAAAAGAGGTGAATGGTAATACCGCCATCTTAAGCGTAAAAGGTACCTTAATTTCGAAGGGGAATTTTGAAGCGATGGGCAACCCTATGGAAACCGATTTAAAAGGGACCAACTCTGGAGAAACTGCCGTTGATTTAAAAACAGGCATTGTATTAAACAGTCACCTGCGCATTGAGCTGTATGGCAAAATGAAATCGATGGGTCAGGATATCGATTTTGAAATGCAGGGCATTAATAAAATTGTAGGGAAAGAGATTAATTGAAATTAGACCTTATAGGTTGTTAAAACCTATAAGATCTGGTAAAAATTACAAACTACCCGTTAAGGCCACCAGAAACTCAGTAGGGATTTCGATGTGCGGAATATGTCCGCAAGCATCAAACTCAATAATTTTGGCTCCAATAATTTTAGCTGCGGTTTGTTTACCCAACAACCTGTACTGGCCGTGTATCGCTTGCTGATCGGGCGAAAGCAAACCCTTACCGACAATGGTTTTATCTTCTTTACCAATAAACAGTACTGTTGGTACTTTAAGGTTTTGAAATTCGTAAATCACCGGTTGTTCGTAAATCATCGTAAATGTCATGGCAGCCACTTTAGCCCAGCGTGGATAATCGGCACTTAGCGTAACCCCTCCGGCAACACTCACCAGGTATTCGTACTCTGGTTTCCAGTAAGTAAAATAAGAACCCTGATAATATTTACGCACACTTTCTGCAGTAGTTTTCAGTTCTGTCTGGTATTGTTGCTCAGTAGTTACGTAAGGTACAAAGGTTTTATAATCTTCGAGCCCGATCGGGTTTTCGAGTAAAAGCTTTTCCGTTTTTTCGGGAAACATTAAAGCAAAGCGTGTGGCCAGCATGCCGCCCATGCTATGGCCCAAAACAACGGTTTTCTGAACACCCAGCGTATCCAGCAACCTGCTGTTCCAGGTGGCCATCTGGTGGAAACTATAATGGATAAAAGGCTTTGACGATTTACCAAAACCAATCTGATCGGGTACAATAACGCGATAGCCAATTTGGGTTAAGGCTTTAATTACGTTAGTCCAATAGTAGCCACCAAAGTTCTTGCCATGAAAAAGGATGGCCGTTTTGCCGTTGGCAGCCTGCGTAGGCTGAATATCCATATAGGCCATTTTAATATCCTGGCCTTCGATGTTTATCGGGAAATACTTTACGGGATAGGGGTATTTAACGTTTTCTAAATTGATAGATAGCGTATCGATTTTTTGTGCTTTAACCTGGCTAAAAACGAATAGAGAGAGGGCAAATAAAAAGAAAAACTTCTTCATGGATTGGGTATTGATATAAAAACTAAACTAATTGGCCCAAGTTATACTTTTGCCAATTAGTTAGCTTAAAAATCATGCCCTTTTTACATTGTCACGAATTAGATGTTAGTGTGGTGACGATTTGAATTAATCTTTGAGCATCTGCTTTAAATATTTTACAGGCATTGCGATAGTTGTTTCATCTGATAAACTCCCTGAAATTTTATCGATTTTAACTTTGTCTATCTTAATACTAGAATTTTCAAAAGTATTAACCGTTAAATTTTCAATGTTTGTGTTTTCCTTCTCCTCTGCCTCAATGTTTACGGATGAGTTTTTACAGCTGATATTTAAATTTTTGTAATTGTTGTTGCCAGAATTAAATGCTGCACTATCCAGGTTGATGTTTAACTTTTTAATTTCAGTTTGATTAATTACCCTTGTAGCCTTTACATTTGAACTAAATGTTATAGGTGAACCAAATGTTAGCCGTCCTGAATTTTTCATGTTAATGTTTAAACTGTCTGTTTTTGCAGTTAAAGTCAGGTTTGCTGCGTTATTCAAGGTAAGTTTATCAATATTTGGACTATATATTAAAATAACTACTTCGTATCGAATACGAGCTGATTTGCTTTCTTTGTCATCAAAATTAATTTGCAATACACCATTGCTATTCACATTTATTTTGATGTTTTCTTTCAGGCCAGCAGGTACCTTTACGCCTGAAACCGTACTTTTAATAAAGTGAAGTTCAAGGGCATTTCTTTGTGCATCTGGAATATTAACAGCGGTGAATGAAGTTTTGATTGGAATCGAAATTCTATCCTGACTCACCTTGTCAAAAGGTTCTGCATTTATCTCTTGCTCCTCTACAAAATTATCACCCGTTGATGGTTTATAATTCATTTTAACATTTACGGCCACAACTAGTATTGGGATAATAATGAGCAGTGCTGCAAGTGCGATTAGTAATTTATTACTTGTTTTCATTCTTTTAAGCGTTAAAGTTTTCTTTTACAAACGTTTTGTATTGGTTTTCCAGTTCATCAAAACCAATGTTTAGCAGGTAAATATTCCTGAAAACTGTAGGCAACTCATCTGTTATAAACTGTTGTTTGCGGTAGTTTTTTACATTATCCGCTGCTGCTTCATCTACAAAAAAACCTATTCCTCTTTTGTTGTTGATGATGTTTTTATTTTGCAGCAACTCGTAGGTACGCATTACTGTATTGGGGTTTACCTCCATTTCTACAGCCAGTTCCCGTACCGAAGGAACTTTCTCGTCAGCTTTCCATTTTCCTAGCAAAATATGCTCACAAACATACTCTGCTATTTGAAGGTATATCGCCTTGTTATCTCTAAATTCCATATCTATACCTTTTTAAAATTAAACTTCTTTTTCCTTAAGGCGAACATAAGTGATTAGCCAAATGATCAGGCTGAGTGCAACCGACGACCAGAAAAATATCGTAAACACGAAGTCCCTTTCAGTGGTGTTTATACTCTGTATACGACTTTTACCCTCAGTTACCCAACTTCCAAACTTGATGGTTAAGAAAATGACGAAAGAAAATATAGCTGTCACTGATACAGCTGTTTTAATGTAATGAAAGCGATTAAAATAGACCGAACCTAAAAGAAAAATACTGGTGACAAAGAATGGCAATGCAAACAGGTATTTAAACTCCCTTTCATCTGTCATATCATCTGCTATGGTTCCGAAAGTTATTAAAGTAAGTTTGTTAGTTTTATAGTTTATTTCTTGTCGACCTTCCCATAAACCGTTTAAATGGCTTAGAAATGCCTGATCGATTAAATAAAAAATGATTAAATAACTTGCAATGCTCAGGAGGGTGAAGAGAATGGCGCAAACAAATTTTTCTGTTATAGATGCCGGTGTCATAAGCTCCATAATTGCCTTTGGTTTTTGGCCTAGTAAATTAAAATAACTGCTTGCTTCTATACTGATAAACAAAAATCCAACGAGCAAAAAGATCAGAGGTCTGAAACCTAAAGTAACGTGGTTATGATTATCCCAACGAAGGTAGGGGGAATCGGTTTTTGGCATATTGAAAAAATAAAATCCAATTATAATGCCGGCTAATACCACCAGACTCATCAGATAAATTTTTCCAAATTCCAGCCATTGTCTTTTAAGCAATAAGCCAAATCGATTTATATTAAAAGTGTTGTTCATGGTTTAGCTGAATAGAGGTTTAAATTTGTTTTTTTCGGCAAGGATGGCATTAAATAGCAATTCTATATCCAGTTTACTTTCTTCGTGATGATAGTTTGGCATTACGGCATTGTAACCTGATAAGGAAGGCTCTGCATAAAAAATGCTTTCATCTATTTCTTTTACTTTTTTAAAAGTGAGTTTAGTGGTAATTTCTTCTACCGAAGCCTTTAGCGCAACATCATTTTCATCGAGCATGATTATGGTATCGATTAAGTTATCCAAATCCCTTACTTGATGGGTTGAAATGATGATGCAACGCTCATCGGTTAATGCAGAAGCCATAATTTTCCTAAACTGTGCTTTTGATGGAATATCCAAGCCGTTGGTTGGCTCGTCCATAATAACCAGTTTGGCCTGAGTAGCTAAGCCAAAAGCGATGATAAATTTTTTCTTTTGACCATAACTCATATCAATCAGTTTATTGGTTACCGGAATATCAAACTCTTTTAAAAGCGTGGCCAGGTATTGGTGGTCGAAGTTGGGGTAAAAAGGCGCATTCGCTTTGAGGTACGAATCGATTTTTACCGGTGGTAAATAAAATTCTTCGGGGATAAAACAAATTTGCGCTAATAAGGCCGGTTGTCTCTTTGCAGGATTAAAGCCCATTACATCGAGCTTACCACTTTGGGCATAAACCAAACCCGCAAGGTTTTTGAGCAGGGTTGATTTACCCGCACCGTTTTTTCCAAGCAAACCATAAATATGACCATTGCTTAAACGCATGCTCATATTTTTAAATAATGGCTTATGTTTGCTGTAGCCAAAATTCAGGTTGTTAATTTCGATCATATCTACTGTATTAGTTAAATAATACACTAAAGTATAATTGATTTTTGAATCTGCCAAATTTTTGATGATTTTTTTATTTGGCGGCAAAATAGTACCGCACTATGCTCTGCGCTCCATACTTTATAACACCTTTGTAAAATATAGATTAATCTCTGCGGTATTAAAACATCATTGGGCTACAGATTGTATGTTTGTCGAAAACACAATGTAATCTAACAGCAAAGAAATAATTAATGGCTTGGCGATTCTTCGCAAAAGCTTTGCGCACTTTGCGGTTAACAATTTAAAACTATGTCGAAATTATTTTCTCCCTTTAAAATAAAGGATGTAACCTTAAAAAATAGAATTGTTATTTCTCCAATGTGCCAGTACTCTGCTGTTGATGGTTTTGCTAACGACTGGCACCTGGTACACCTGGGGAGTCGGGCAGTAGGCGGTGCCGGATTAATTATCCAGGAGGCTTCTGCCGTAACTGCCGATGGCCGGATTACCCATGCAGACTTGGGGATCTGGAAAGATGAACACATCGAAAAATTAAAACAGATCGTTTCCTTTATTCACGATAACGGAGCCATTGCTGGTATTCAATTGGCACATGCCGGCAGAAAAGCCAGTTGCGAACTACCCTGGAATGGTGGCGAGCAAATTGCCGAAGGCGAAAATAGCTGGCAACCTGTTGCACCATCGCCCATTTCTTTTAAACCAGGCCAGGTGGTGCCACACGAGCTGAGCATTAAAGAAATCCAGGATATTGTTTTTGCTTTCAGGGCCGCTGCAAAACGCGTATTGGCTGCAGGTTATAAAGTTGTAGAAATACATGCTGCACATGGCTATTTGTTACACGAATTTTTTAGTCCGTTAAGTAATAAACGCAGCGATGTATATGGTGGAAGCTTTGAAAACAGGATTCGTTTGGTGATTGATGTAGTAGAGGCCGTACAATCGGTTTGGCCGGCAGAGTTACCTTTATTTGTACGGATTTCGGCTACCGACTGGACCGAAGGTGGCTGGAATGAAAACGATTCGCTGCAACTGACAGCAGTTTTAAAAGACCGTGGGGTAGATTTGATCGATGTTTCTTCTGGTGGGAATGTACCCGATGCCTTTATTCCGGCCGGACCAAATTATCAGGTTCCCTTTGCCGATAAAATCCGCAATGAAATTGGCATTTACACTGGCGCAGTAGGGGTGATTGTAGATGCACATCAGGCAGAAGAAATTTTGCAGGAAGAAAAGGCTGACTTAATCTTTATTGCCCGCGAATCGTTGCGCGATGCTTATTTCCCTACACATGCAGCACAGGTGCTTGGCGATGATGTTGAATGGCCGAACCAGTACGTAAGGGCAAAAAGAGAAAAGTTAAAGAAATAGTTTGATTATTAAGATTTTGAGAGGTTTAAAATAAACAGGAGGATGTCTCAAAAATATAGAATTGCTATTCTTAGGAATAATTTATTGCATAAATCAATTAAGTGACAGCTCATCCAAGGTCGTCATTTCGAGCGGAGTGCAAGGTAGCCGAGAAATCTGCTTAAAGATCTCTCCATTTCGCTGCGCTTCAGTCGAGATGACGATTCTTCTATCGGGTCTGTCAATGATAGCTTGTCGAAGGACCTGTCGAAATGCTTTTGAAAGCCCTTCGACAGGCTCAACGTGACAAATTTTATTATTTAGCTACAGTAAAAGGGATGTAAAGCCCGAAAGTAATATTCCTTCCAGGGTTGTAAACGCCAAGATTAAGGTTTTGCGAATCGATACGTCCTGGTTTTAACCTGCTTAATGCATCGTAATATTTATGATCTAACAGGTTGTTTGCAGAAACAGATAATTTAACGGGTTGTTTGCCCAGATTAAAGGTTGCACCAATACCTGCATTTAACAACGTATAGCCACTGGTTGGTGTTTCGAAAACATCATCAACACGCGTTTGTTTAAAAGCCGAATTAATACCAACTGATAAATATGCATCATTTGTACCTTTTAGTTTAGGTTCAAAACGCAATTCGTTACGCAATGTTCCGGCCGGCGTAAATGCAAGCGGCCTGTTTAAGGTGTTGTTTTGCGCGTGCACATAACCAAAAGTATTTTCGAAGTGGATAAAGGGAACCGGATGTATGGTTAGGCTGGCTTCGGTACCAAAAAGGTTGGCATTTACCTGACCATAACGGTATACCGGATAATCGTCGCCTTCGGCTGTAATTCGCTCTCCGTTAGTTGATGCATAAATAAAGTTGTGGATGTAATTGTTGTAAATACTTACACTGGCACTCACAATTTTGCCTTCATACTCTAAAGCGGCATCAACCTGGTAACTGCGCTCGGGGTTTAAATTTGGGTTACCAATTTCATACCTGAAAGTTCCTTCATGCACGCCATTCGAAGCCAGTTCGGCCGGGTTAGGTGCACGGAAAGCCGATCCTGCATTTGCTTTAAAATTCAATTCGTCGTTAAACTGGTGCGTAAAACCTAAGGCACCGCTAACGTTCGAAAATTTATTCTGGAAAGGTGCAAATTGCTCCTCGCCATCTACAAACAATTGTTTTCCGTTATTTTTTCTGTAATCGTAACGGGCACCAATGCTAAAGGTGCTGTTCTCCCAGTTTTTCTTGGCATAAGCAAAAACACCAATACCATATGTGTTATAATCCGGGATCAAAAACTCATCATTTGCTTTGTTTTCACTGTGACCGGCATCTGCACTTACTCCAAATACCGGTTGCCATCCATTGGTTTCGTGGATATAATATTTCAAATCGGCATTGTAAGTTTTAAGGTCGAAGAATAATGATGGATCTGGTCCTTCTTCCAGTTCGCGGCGCTGGTTTTGCTGAAAACCAAAATCAGCCTTTAAATTGCCGTTGCCAATAATAAAATTGTTGTTTAAGGCTACTTTAAAGTGCCTGATATCCTGACGTGGGTAATCTAAAGTACGGCTTTTGTAATCATCGTTGGTAAAAGCACCCCCGTCTTCTTTAACAAAATTTCCGTTGTCATCTAAAGCGGGCTCGTAAAAACCAATGTTGTTGCGGAAATTCGAAACGTTTAAGTGTGTATAGCCCCAGCTTTTGTTTAAACCCACCATTCCGCTTAAATCGGTTTCGTTAAAGCCCGAATTAGGGAAATATCCGGTAGGTGTTTTAAAGGAATATGCGTTTTTATAAGTACCCCTTGCTCTCCAAACAAATCCGTTTTCGTTACCGTTTAACATTAACGAGTTTGCAGTAAGACCGTTATTGGTTGAGTAATTGGTTATAAACTCTCCTTTAACCTGACCTTCGGGTGCAGTACTTGGCTCCAATAAATTAATTACACCACCAAGCGCATCAGAACCATACATTAAAGAGGCTGCACCACGTAAAATCTCCACACGGTCTGATTTGAACTGGTCGATCTCGATGCCATGTTCATCGCCCCATTGCTGACCTTGTTGTTTAATTCCGTCATCTAAAGTTACAATACGGTTGTAACCTAAACCTCTGATTACCGGTTTAGAAATAGAAGGACCGGTTGTAATCTGCGAAACACCAGGAACCTTAGCTAAGGCATCAATTAAATTGTTAGCCGGTTGCAAAAGCTGATCCTTACCCACCACAGCCGATGAGGCACTGTTTCTTTTACTGGTACTACTGATCAAGCTTCCGGTAATTACAATTTCTTTGGTTTCGATAGCGGTAGGCTGTAGCGAAAACTGCAGGCCTGCACCGGTAGAAAGGTTAACCATTTGTGTGGCCGTTTTGTAGCCTACATAATGAACCTCAACCAGATAAGTACCTTTTGTAGGAAGGTTTTTAAGTGTAAAAGCACCATCGTTGTTGGTTACCGCTGTAACCTTTAAATCGGGTATAAAAATAGTAGCACCCGGTAATGTTTGTTTGGTACTGGCATCAATAACCTGACCTGTTATATCTTTTAATGCCGTGGCAAATGCTGTATTGCCCAATAATGTATATAGAATTACCAAGCCAATTAGCTGTAATTTTTTCATGAGAATGTGTTGTAAATAAGAAGGATAGAAAAACCGAAAACATAGCACAAAAGCTGGCTAATGTTTAGTCTTTCGTATAAATAATTTAATAAGCGCACGCAAATGGTGCAGGGGAGTAAAAAATCAGGCTAGGGGTGGTCCGCGTAAGCTTGTGCGCTTTACTTCGGTAAAGGCATTTTTTAAGGTAGGCTCTGTAGGGTTAAAAATCTTGGCGCACAAAAAGATCCTGTAAATATGATGTGTAGATACATAGTTTTTTTCAAAACTTGCATTACAGATTAGACAGGTATCGCCATGCGCCTGAAGGTGACTAACGTGTTTACAGCTCACCTCTTTTTCTACAACCGGAATAGGCGTATGACTGTGGAGTACGCTCCATGGTGTTAAAGCAATAGCAAAAACAACCAGCATAAATGCCGATAAATATTTTTTGATATTTTTCCTGTGCTTTTTCAACGCTCCAAAAGTAGCAATTCCTGAGCAATTATATATATTTGAAAAGTAACATTGCTTTGATGCGGGTATAATCTGAAATTTTAGCAATCGTTTAAGATAACGCATTGAGCTACAGTCTCCATAAATTAACGCAAATCGAAATTAACAACATGTCTATATTCGAATGGTTTTTTGAACGCGATAATCCCGGGCCTACAGGTACGGTGGAAACGTATCACCATAAATTACACTGGCCACGCATCTGGATTATCATTGCAGGCACTGCCGCTTTAATGGCATTATTGTATTTTATCTATAGTGCGCCCTTTAATCGTTTGGAAAGTTTTATTTTGAGGGATGCCTGTCTGGCAACTTTTTTTACATTGGCTTACCTTGTGCTATCCTATTACGTTTATATTAAGCCCGATTACGACAATATGGGCTACCTCGGTTTTATCGATAATCCGTTTAAATACACCGATGATGTTAACCGGTTTATGATGTTTTTCCAGTTATTATTAATGCCCGGTAAAATTATTGCTATACCAATTGTAAACATGTTTTCGTTATTTATTAACAGGAAAGAAATAAACCAATAATGGCTTTTATAAAGAAAAATCTCATTAATGCATTATTCATAGCTTTGCTATTGGCCATAATATTGGTACCCGATGCCAAAGCTTTTTTAATTGAAGGTTTGATGGAGATTGGCTTTTACAAACCAAAAATTGAAGCTCCCACAGCGCCTGGCATGAGCCTGAGTGGCATCCTTTTTAAAGATGCAAAAGGTAATGTGGTTGATTTGGGCGATTTAAAAGGTAAAGTAATTTTCCTTAATTTTTGGGCCACCTGGTGCCCGCCCTGCCGTGCCGAAATGCCATCGGTTAATAAATTGTACAAACAGTTTAAAGACGATAAAAATGTGGTCTTCATTTTTGCAGATGCTGATGGCGACCTTGGTAAATCTACCCGCTTTATGGCCGACCGTAAATATGAACTACCCGTTTACAAGGTAGAAAGCGATGTTCCTGAACGGATATTTGCTGGCTCACTACCTACAACCATTGTTTTCGATAAACAAGGCCGGCTTTCTTTGCAGCATGAAGGTGCTGCCGATTATGCGGATAAAAAAATCGTTGATTTCCTGAATAAACTTAGCCGTTCAAACTAATCAGGCTTTGCCCTGTTAAATTCTGATGATAAGATGATACTTGTATTTTGGATATATGTAGCTGACTACATATATTTGAAGCAAATTATTATACTATGCAAAATGAACTTAAAATAGAGCGGTTAAACAATCAAAATTGTGAACAGGTTATTGGCTTAATTTTACCCATTCAGCAGATCGAGTTTAATGTGGACATTGATTTGGCGGCACAGCCTGATTTGTTAGATATTGAAACGAATTATGATGCTACAGGTGGAGCCTTTTGGGGAGCCTGGCTGGATGGTGAGCTTATTGGTACCATTGCTTTAATTGCGGTACCCGAACACCATTCGGGAGCAATTAGAAAAATGTTTGTGAAAAAAGAATTCCGTGGTAAAGCATTGGGGCTGGCGCAGGCCTTGTTAGAAACCCTCATTGCTTATAGCCTGGAGCACAACCTGAAAGAATTATACTTAGGCACTAAAGATATTTTACAGGCCGCATGCCGTTTTTACGAGCGCAATGGATTTGCACAAGTTGACATGGAAAAGCTACCTTCGTATTTCCCACGTATGGCTGTTGATAATGTTTTCTATAGCCTGGATTTAAAACCTGCTTAAATGGAACAAAATGTAATTGATGCTTCGGGCTTATTGGCTATTTCTACCCGGTTACAGCGCTTGAGTGATCAAATCCGTAAGGATGGCTTATTAATTTATAAAGCCTTTGGCATCGATTTTCAGCCCAAATGGTTTCCGGTTTTATACACTTTATATAAAAAATCGACCATGACTGTGGTAATGCTCTCAGAAGAAATCGGTTATGCACACCCATCTACCATTAGTTTATTAAAAGAGCTGGAGAAAGAAAAACTCATCCGCTCCAAAAAAGATAAAACAGATACCCGCAAACGCCTGGTAGAGCTTACGGAAAAAGGGCAAACGTTGCTCTCAACTATGGAGCCGGTGTGGGAAGTTATTATTAAAGCTACAGCCGAAATTACCAATACCCAAAATAACCTGATGGCGGCCATAAACGAAGTAGAGGCTGGCTTAAAGGAAAAAAGCTTTTTACAGCGGGCAGAAGTTTATATGAAAAACGGTAGAAAGAACCATTAAATGAATGATGGATTGAATGGGAGATGAGTGCGTGAATTTTGAACGAGGTTAATCAATCATTTTGTTATTTTTGCCGCTATGATTTCATTTTTCGAAGCTTCACTGAAGCAACTTTCCATCCATCATACAGGCAACAAACTGCTTGAAGAATATTACAAGCTTTCTGATGCACCCTTAAAAATTGAGGATGAGGTGTTGGGCAATCTGTTGATGCAGTATTTTCTAAAGCCTTTCGAAAAGGTAAATGAGGTTTATCATTTTTACCATCCTAACGATAACCTGGAATTAAACGAAGTATTCCACTTTGTGCACGAAATTTTCGAAAACAATGAACTTTTTCATGAAGATTCGCAGCAGCTGGCAAAACATTTATATGATGTAGCCAATCACCCCAAAATTAAATCGGGCGAGTTATATGTGGCTTATTTTGAAAAGGTGCAGATTGAAGGTGAGCAGCTGGATGTAGTGGGAATATTTAAATCGGAGAACAAAGATACCTACCTGAAAGTTTACCCTGAACTGGATGGCTTTAATGTAAGTTATGAGCAGGAAGCCATTAGCATTAATAAACTGGATAAAGGTTGTTTGATTTTTAATGTTGAACGCGAACAGGGCTACAAAGTGGTGGTATTGGACCAGTCGAAAAGCAGCAACGACTCTGCCGTGTACTGGAAAGATGAATTTTTGAAGCTGAAAATCCGTAACGATAGCTATAACCAAACCAATAATGTTTTGGGCGTATATAAAAACTTTGTAACCCAAAAGCTGGATGATGATTACGAAATCAGTAAGGCAGATAAAATTGATTTGTTAAACCGCTCGATGAAATATTTCAAGGAAAAAGAAACTTTTGACATTGAAGAATTCGGGAATGAGGTAATTGGTAATGCCGAAGGGATTGAGTCGTTTAAAAATTATAAGAAAAATTACGAAGAAGAGTACGAAAGCCCCATTGCCGATCATTTTGAAATTGCCGAATCGGCTGTGAAAAAACAGGCCCGTGCCTACAAAAGTGTATTAAAACTTGATAAAAACTTCCACATCTATATTCATGGCAATAAAGACATGATTGAAAAAGGATACGATGATGATAAATCGATGAATTTTTACAAGGTGTATTTCAGGGAAGAGGAGTAATTTTAGTTCTGAGTCTGTGGTCTTTAGTCGGGAGTCGTCTAGCGATAGCCAGGTTCATGCTATCGGTTTGTGTCTACACAGACCGAAATATTATGATTTTAGGGATCATGGCTAATTTTTAGTTCTGAGTCCGTAGTCTTGAGCTCAGACTTAAGAATCTGAACCCAAGACTTACGACTAAATCCTCTGCTGTGCTTTTAATGCCAGGTATTGGTTAATTACGTTTACCGTTAATTTTTGTGGTGGGGTAAGGATGGCTAAGATCCCGTGAGTATTCAGTTCTTTAACCATGAGTTTTTTCTCGTAGAGAAACTTTTCCGCAATGGTTTTGTGGTAAATGCCTTCAATATCTTTAGCTGGTTCGCTGCTTAAGGCCTTTAATTCGGTATTTTCAAAAAACACGACCACCAGTAAGTGATATTTTGAAATCCGCTTTAAATAGGGGAGTTGTCTTTGTAAGGCCGATAAGCTTTCGAAATTGGTGAAAAATACCAATAACCCGCGCTGTTTTACCACCGAACGTACAGTTGCGTATAAAGCTTCGAGATTACTTTCTAGATATCGGGTTTTTTCTTTATAGAGCACGTTCATGATGGTGCCAAGCTGCGCCGATTTCCGGTCGGCAGGCAGAACAGCACCAATACTTTCTGATACAGTAATTAACCCCGCCTTATCTTCTTTAAGCATGGCCACTTTAGCCAGGGCAACAGTAGCATTGATGGCATAATCGAGCAGGCTTAAACCCTCAAAAGGCATTTTCATTACGCGCGATTTATCTATAATGCAGTAAATATTCTGCGATCGCTCATCGGTGTAGGTATTCACCATCAAACTGCTTTTTCGTGCTGTAGCCTTCCAGTTAATGGTACGGATATCATCGCCACCAACATAGTTTTTAATCTGATCGAATTCGCTGCTATGGCCAACCTTTCTGATCTTTTTAATGCCGAAAGCTGTTAAGTGATGCGAAATAGCCATGAGTTCGTACTGGCCCAGATTAATAAAGGAGGGGTAAACAGGTAAAACTTTGGCACCATCAAAATTGTACCTGCGACTGATTAAACCCAGCGGAGAACTAATATATGCTCTGATAAAACCAAAATTATATTCACCACGCTTGGTTGGCCGCAAATTATAGTGGATCGATTTAATCTCAGCCGGTTTAATATGCAATCTGAAATCTTTATCCCGAAGTTGAAACTGAAAAGGAACTTCGTCAATTACCCTTGCGTTTACACCAAAACCATAACGGTTTCTGATTTCTATCTGTATCGGATTTTCGTCGCCATTACTTAACCGTTTCGAGGTAAATCTTTTGGCTTCAATACCTTCGTTTACGCGGTAGAGGATAAAAACATCAATCAAAAAGAGTATCAGCAATACGCCGGTGGCTATCTCGGGTATGTCGCCCAGCCAGGCGAAAAAGAATTTCAGCAAAAAAAGCACAACACAAAACCCAAGCGCCGTAAAAAGGCGGTCGGTTAGGAATAAATTGATGTAATATTGCTGAAAGAGTTTTTTCAAGGTTGTTTAATCGGTTAATTGTTGAAACTGGTTAACTGACTCCAGACTATGGATTCAAGACTTCGGACTATCTGGGTACTTCAATTTTTTTAATAATCTGGTTTACAATATCGCTGGTAGTTAAACCTTCCATTTCTTTTTCGGGCGATAACAATATGCGGTGTGCCAATACCGGTCCTGCAACTGCGATAATATCATCTGGAGTTACAAAATCGCGGTCCTGAATAGCAGCAAAGGCTTTGGCACTATGTACAATTGCCAGCGATGCGCGTGGCGAAGCGCCGAGGTAAAGCGAAGGACTGTTGCGTGTTTCGTGCACAATTTTGGCAATAAACTCCAGTAATTTCGGTTCAACAAACAAATTGCGGATAATAGCCCTGGCCTCCTGGATCTGCGCTACAGATAGTACGGGCTTCACATCGTTTAGTAAAGTTTTATTTACCAGTGTGTGCTGCGCCGTTAATATGGCGGTTTCCTCTTCTAGCGAAGGATACTTTACTTCTATTTTGAAGAGAAAACGGTCTAGCTGTGCCTCCGGCAAGCGGTAGGTACCTTCCTGTTCAATTGGGTTTTGGGTAGCCAGCACCATAAAAGGCTCATCCATTAAATAAGTTTCGCCATCAATGGTTACCTGGCGTTCTTCCATTACCTCGAACAACGCCGATTGGGTTTTGGCGGGAGCACGGTTAATCTCATCAACCAGGATAATATTACCGAAAATAGGCCCTTTCCTGAATTCGAAATCGCCGGTTTTGGTATTGAAAATGGGTGTTCCCAAAACATCAGAAGGCATTAAGTCGGGCGTAAACTGTACCCGCGAAAATTGCGCAGCGATTGATTTGGCCAGTAATTTGGCGCTAAGTGTTTTGGCCACGCCGGGCACACCTTCTATTAAAATATGTCCATCGGCAAGCAAACCGACAATTAAGAAATCAATAACCTGTTTTTGTCCGATAATGATATTTCCAAGTACGTTTCTGATCTGGTTTACCGCTTCATTTAATGCGCTTAAATCTGTGCGTGGGTTAAACTGTTCTTGTTCCATTGCTATGCGTATATTTATAAAACTGTTCTATGCTTTCATTTAAGCCAATCAAATCGTTGTCGCTTAAATAGTTTATTTGGGGTATCTGAATAAAATACCGGGTTAATGTTTTAGCCAAAGCCTCATTGATGCCGGTTTTATCAATTAATAACTGCGTAAAGTCCTGATCAATTTCTGTTGTTTTAATGAAATACCTGCTGCGGAGGTACTCCGTAAAATAATTGATTTTTTTCAGTGCAATATCGTGGTTATTGCGTTCCTGGTAATATACACTGCCAACTACATAGGTAAATGCCAGCGACGAATTTGTGTTTGGATCGGCCAGCGGGATAATCCTTTGCCTGCGTTTAACTTCAAAAAGCACAAAAATGAGCAGGCTGAAGATAGCCAGGTAATGAGCAAATTTTAGTTCAGGATGCTTAAAAAACACCCTTAAAATATCAGTTGATATGTTTTTTTGCCCGGTAAAATACTCGTCGAAAATGAGGGTTTTATTGCCTTGTAAATAACTCAGCGTTTTGGCCGCATATTCGGCACCATACTTATTAAGCAGGTTAAAATTGGTATAAAAACCAGGCTCGGCAATTAAATACAGAAAACCTTTACCATAAGGATAACGGATAAAATTTGGCTTACCGTTGCCGTTTACGCCCAAAACGGTTGCTTTGGTAGAATCGGTTTGGCTAAAAAACTGCGCACCAATACCTCTTTCGAAACCATAGCTCGCATCTGTTTTGAAGTTGGGGTTCGTAAAGTTTAGTGTATTGCCTGCGGCATTTAAGGAAGTGCCTGTTTTTAACTTCAGTTCCTTTTCCATTTTGCCAAAATCATAACTGGCAATAAAAACATCATTGCCGGTTTGCATGTATTTAATGAGTTCGGCTAAATCGTACTTGCTGATGTCTACCTGCTGGGCTACAATTAAATAAGCTGTTTTGTTAAAATGCTTCGATTTTAGCGTATTGTAAACGGCCAGCTGCGAGGTTTTAACAGCGGCGTTGGGTAAAATGTCTTTTATCTGGTTGAATAAAATATAGGTACCATAGGGTATTTTATCCTTTGCTGCATAGGTTGGTGCCCAGTTGGTTGGGGTAGGTTTGTTGTATTGTGCAACCAGATAAGCCACAATTAAAATGCAGCCGATTATTAAATATGCTTTATATCCTTTCATCTAATCTGGCTGTTAAAGTGATTAAATGATTGGTTAATCGGTTCGAACCGTGTAGCATCGATCGGGAAATCGCCATACCAGATATAATCGAACTGAAGGGTAAGTTTACCAAAATCGTTTTTCAGCGTTGGCTCACGCAGCTCGGTTAAATAATGATAATTTGTTTTTTCGGGTTGCCACTGGATCAGTTCGGCATCGCTCAGTTTTTTTAAAGCCCTTAAATACAAAAGCCTTACTGCCAGGCGGAATTTTCCTTCCGCAATTAAACGCTGCAATTCCTGCTCATAGTCAATTTCGTGGATGTTCTCGGTCAAAACATCGTAAGGCAGGATAGTTTCTTTGGATTTCCGGCTGAATATATTTTCCGAACCGATTAACTTAAGCACAATGAGTATCACCACGCTAACACCCAGGCCAATAAAGATATACCGCGAAATGGGATTAGCCGCTGCACCCTGAAATAAATCGCCTACCATGCGCCAAAACTCCAGCCAAAACCTGTCCCACAGCGAGAGTTGTTGCTGACCAATTTCATCGTACTGAAATTCTTTTTGTGCTTTATATTTGCTTATCGCTTCTTTGTCGAATTTTGCCGGTGTAACGTTGCTATTGGTATCAATGCGCACAATCGTATTACCAGGTTTAGGTTTTACAGCCTGAGCATTGCTTATTACCGGAGTAAAGAACAAGAGGAATATGAGAATGTTTCTGATTAAAGCGCGGTGCATCTGCTAATATTCTTCTGGTCTGGTATCAATTGGTTTTTCGTTGTTGCCAAAATTCGAAATGCGTTCCATTAAACCTGTATTTTCCTTTTGCTCAACCAAGCTGAAATAAACCAGTGCAATGGTAATAACCGGGATAATGGTAAATACCTGGCAAAGCGATTGAAGTACTGTAGTTATCATCATTAGGGTTAAATTCATCCGTGGGGTTTTGCTCGAAAACATGGTTACCATATTGAGCAGGCTGGTTGGCAGTACAATCATACTCATACAGGCCGAAACAATAATCCACACCACAAGCAATGTACCAAAGGTTACCCAGAAATTATCTTTAATAATTTTGAAGCTCCTGCTAAAAGAATAACCCAGCGATCCGTTTTCTAATACCATAATCGGGAACATCATGGCCACAAAAGGTGCAAGCCAAAAACCTGGTACCAGGCAGAATATAAACGCAACCACAAGCATTAAAATGAGTAATATGGAGCTACCGAAAACCCGGAAGAAGTAGTATTTAAAATAACCCCAAACTTCATCAGTAGTAGGTGGTTGGTTGCCCTTGCGTACATATAGCGCTATATAAGAAAGTACAGCAACCGTCATACTCGAATAACTGGCCATAGAGAACAGTAACGATAAAAAATATTCAATACCATAAATAGATCCGATACCCAAGCCTTTTCCATATCTGTTACCAATACCTGTATTTATTATATTAACCGTTTTATATTGTTGCATCAGCATAGTGGCCATGCTGGCCAAAACAAACAGCCCGCAAAAAGTAAAGTAGGTTTTAATTAGCGGCTTAAAATTTTGTCGTATAAAGGTGAAGGAGTCGTTAATAACCTGTCCGAAATCTCTTCTTTTCTTAAATTCTAATTGGTTTACCATTTTAATTACTTTCGGGTTGTTGGAGCTTAATTTTAGCGGGATAAATGAATACGTACCAGACGATAAAGGCTGCCGATGATAACAGGATGCAGGCACTTAATACAAGCGGCATTTCGGTATGGCGGGTAACAAAACTTTCGAAAAAAGCAGCTACAATAAAGATGGGGATCAAACCGATTACGATTTTTAAACCATCTTTTGCTCCTCTCCAAACCGATACCTTGCGCGAATAGGTTTTGGGGAACAATAAGCTGTTACCTAAAATAATACCGGCAGCACCTGCCAGCACAATGGCCGATATTTCGAGCGTTCCATGAATCCAGATTACCATTACAGATTGAAAACCGAGGCCTTTGCTGAAAAAGAAGTATTGAAAAGAGCCGAGCATCACCCCGTTGCGGAAAATAGAAACAATAGCGCCGAAAGAAAAAAGGATGCCTAAAACAAAGGTATAGAGGGCAACGTAAATGTTATTGATGCCGATCTGAAAGAACATCATAAACTCGTTCTGTTGCTTATATACGCCAAAAGGATCGCCTTTGGCAATGTTCTCGTTGGTCATATTTACGTAGCCATCGCCCATAATCAGGCGTACAAAAGTATCGTCGTATTTTGCTGATAGGGCACCAATGGCACAAGAGATGATAAAAAATGCAAATGCATACCAAATCTGTTTTTTATACTGAAAGAATACCAGTGGAAGCTCAGTTTTCCAGAACTGGATAAACCGGTTAGTTTTCTCCTTTTTGTTTTTGTAAACCGACTGATGTAATTTGGAAGCCAGCCCGTTTAAATAGGCTGTTGTTTTCGAGTTGGGGTAAAATGTTTTGGCATAAGCCAGGTCGTTGGTAATTTCGATAAACTGGTTGGCCACCTCATCAGGATTGGCCTGTTGCATGGAATCGTAATGTTGCCACTTCTCCGAATGCTGTTTAACAAATAATGCTTCTCTCATGTTAAGGCGTTACCAAATCTTGGGTTAAAATAGTTAATTTTTTATGTATAAAGAATCAATAAGGTAAAATGACAGCAAAATATGAGAAATGTTTAGTTAAAAAATTAGCAGTTGATATACAGCGATTATCCTTAAAAAAAATTATGTTTGAATATGGATAGTATCAAAATTAGCACTGCTCAAAATATCGATATCTCTTATGAAATTGCCGGCCTGGGCGAGCGCATCGCAGCCAGATGCATAGATTTGGGTATTTTTCTGGTATTGGGGATAATTGCGCTGATTTTGATGGGGGCCAGCGAGGCAACCATGTCGGGTGGCGGAAAGATTATCTTTATTGTATTCCTCGCTATTTTTGTTTTTTACGATTTGGTTTGTGAGCTCATTATGGATGGGCAAAGTTTAGGGAAGAAGGTGCTTAAAATAAAAGTGATTAGCCTTGACGGCGGACAGCCAACCCTGAGCCAGTATATTTTAAGGTGGTTGTTCAGGACAATTGATTTCGGTATTCCCTTAGGCTGGGGTGTAGTAGCGCTGGTATCGGTAATCGTAACCAAAAACCACCAGCGTTTAGGTGATATCTTAGGCAAAACAACTTTGATTAAAACAAATCCAAGAACACAGTTTACCAACATGGCCTTTAGCTTTAGCCTGCCCGAAACCTACGAAGCCCAGTTTAAAGATGTACTCCATTTAAATGACCGCGAGATCGAACTCATTCACGAAGTGTTAACAAGCTATTACCAAACAGGCAATGCCGAGCTGATTTATACCATGGCCGCTAAAACAAAAGCCCACATTGTGGTAAGCATTCCGGCGGGTATGAATGAGTTACAATTTTTAGAAACGGTACTTAAAGATTATAAACACCTAACCTCAATGGTGAATGTTTAAATTCGGTACTAGTGCAACAACATTTTGTACAGGTAAGAAAGCATTACAAAGTTGCCAACAACAATGATCAGTATTCTTAGAATCAGAGATTGGTTTTTAATGGGGAACTTATAAAACAAGCCTGCTGCAATAAATAAGATCAGTAAAGGAATAGTTGGCGGATAGAGCAGCCAGCTTTTGGATAGATCGCCTTGAATTAGTGCAATAAAAGAACGTTGAAACCCACACCCGGGGCAATCTATACCGGTTAAAGCTTTAAATGGGCAGGAGATTAAATGATTTTGCAGCCAATCAACCAGGTTGATTAAGCTGCAAAATATAAAAAGGATAAACATAATCACTTAAACTACCGGTGGCGGCGTATCGCTTGGTTTATCTTGATTTCCGAAAGGATTATTAAATGGGTTGTTTGGATTGTTGAAAGGGTTGTTTCCGAAACCACCATTTTGAGCCTCAGCAGCTGATGGGCCTAAATAAGTAGCAGATCCAAAACCTAAAATTGGCCAGAAAATGTATGGGAAGATAACAAGGCCTACGGTGAAGCCTTCAGATTTGCCAAAACTTTTAGCTACCAGGTTGTAAAGCCAGATGGCAAATACAAAATTTACACAAGGGATAATCAACCATAAAATCCAGATCATTGGTTTACCAACAATTTCAAGTAAAATGATTAAATTATAGATGGGAATAATTGCAGCCCAGCCTGGTTTACCGGCTTTTTCGAATACTTTCCACATGCCAACAATCATAATTACGATTATTGCCAAATAAAGAATTACAGCTCCTGCACCAATTCCTGCTAGTACACCACTTGATTCATACTCATTCATAATTTTAAATGTTTTTAAAGGTTATTAATTTAAATAGTTAAACTAATGTAATTTTTTTAATTTAAAAACAGATAAACAGGGAGTTAAATTATTTCAACACAGTGGCCACCTTTGTTAATAACGCATCGGCCCACTGGCCATACATTTTGCCGCTGGGGTGTAAGCCATCGCTGGCAATCAATGCATTATCGGTTGCTGCATTTCTCGATGCCTGCGTAATGTTGGTATAGTTTACACCAGCTGCAACCGTGATTTCCTGGTTTGCAGCATTGAAACTATCTATTTCAGCCGCAATAGCCTTGGTATCTCTTCCAGAGTTTTTACCAAAAGGCGTAACGCCCCAATCGGGTATAGAAACCACAAAAACCTTCTGCTTATCGCCACCCGCAAAAGCAATGGCCTTTTGTAACAATTCTGCGAACTCTTGGCGGTAAGTGCTAAGGGGATAGCCGCGGTACTGGTTGTTTACACCAATGAGCAGCGTAACAAAATCGTAAGTTCCGCTTAAGTTTTCTTTTTTAATACCAGCCTGTAGTTCATCGGTAGTCCAGCCGGTTACCGCAATAATTTTAGGATTGGCCACCCTGATATTTTTGCCTTTTAGTAAGTTTTGCAGTTGATAGGGGAAAGATTCCTCTTGCTTAACTGCTTCGCCAATTGTGTATGAATCGCCCAGCGCCAGATAGCTAAAAGTGCTTCCTCCGGTAATGGGATTTGTAATAGGATTATCCGTATTTGCAGGCATGTTTTCGTGCTTAGTACAGCCCGAAGTTAATAAAGAAAATAAAATGGCGCTTAATAAAATCTTCATACCTTAATTTACGAAGTAAATCCGGCATTAGTTTTATTCGGCTGCTGTAATATGTTTTACGGCAACTAAACCAGTTTCATTTTAAACAGGCTGGCAATATGATTTTTTAGCTTTGTTTTCACTTCTTCCATGTCGAGCTTACGGCCAAGTTCATGCTGTAAAGAAGTAACTGCTTTATCGTCTATTCCGCAGGGTACAATGTTTTTGAAATAATCGAGGTCTACATTTACATTAAAAGCAAAACCGTGCATGGTTACCCAGCGACTGCAGCGAACGCCCATGGCACAAATTTTCCGGGCTTTTTCGTTATCTGCATCCAGCCACACACCGGTGTAGCCCGGATAACGGCCGGCCTCGATACCATAATCTTTCAAAGTTAAAATTACAGCTTCTTCGAGAGTGCGCAGGTAAAGATGGATATCGGTGAAAAAATTGTCGAGATCCAATATCGGGTAACCTACAATCTGCCCCGGACCATGATAGGTAATGTCACCTCCACGGTTAATTTTATAATAAGTAGCCTGTTTATCTTTTAAGCCCTGCTCATCAAGCAAGAGGTTTTCGGGGTGACCGCTTTTGCCCAGGGTATAAACATGTGGGTGTTCGCAAAAAATCAGGTGGTTGGGGGTAGTCGTGTGCGTGTTGTTTACGCGGTTGGCCGTTTTAATGGCAACCGTTTGGTTCAGCAGGTCTTCCTGTTTATCCCAGGCCTGCTGGTAGTCGGTTAAGCCCCAATCGGTAAAAACTGTTGGCATTAAATCTTTGGCAATTACTTTTTCTGCAGTCTCGTTCATCTCCATTTGTGTTTAATAATTGCCGGCTACGTAGCCCAGCATGTAGCCATCTTTGGTTTTAAAATAATTAACGGTTAGCTCGCGTGTACCTGTTGGCAACTCTACCAAGGCGTTTAAGGCACCTTCATTTTTTAATTTAAAAGGCTTAATGTGGATATGCTGCTTAAACTCCAGTCCTTTTTTGCCATGCCATTTGTAGATGGCTTCTTTAGCACACCAGGCAACATAAAGACCATCGGTATTATCGCCAATTTGCCTTTGTGCCAGCTCTACATCGCTCAAAAACTTGTGCTTGATGCTTTTTATCTTATGCTTAATCAGTTCAATATCAACCCCAACAGCATAATCTTTGCTAATCATTACCGCGGCGTAATCGTAAGAATGGCTTAACGAAATGTGGTAATCAAAATTAACCAGGTAAGGTTTACCATGCTCATCAAACTGGCAATCGATATACTCGGTGGTATTGAGCATAGTGCGGAGTAAAAGCCTGGTGCTGAGCCAGTGCAGCAACCTTTTGCCACTGTTTAACGATGAGATGATATCATGTTCGTGCTGTTTGAGTTGCAGCCCTGCCAACAATTCATCTTCTGTTTCTTCAATTTTCCAGATGGCTAAAACAGCATGTGCATCAATATTTTGGTTGTAAATTATTGGCATTGATTAAATTGGAGATTACATGCAAAATTATCTTAAATAAATGATAATTTAGGCCAAAAATACGCATAAAAATGATATTATCTGATAGTAGGATATTAGAAGAAATTGAGAAGGGTACCATCATCATTGAGCCTTTTAAACGCGATTGTTTAGGAACAAACTCTTATGATGTACATTTGGGGAAATATTTGGCTACCTATAAAAGCCGTGTGCTGGATGCCAAAGCCCATAATGAGATCGAACATTTTGAGATCCCGAAAGATGGTTATATCCTTCATCCCGGAACGCTTTACCTTGGTGTTACCTTAGAGTATACCGAAACGCATGGTCACGTACCTTTTCTGGAAGGGAAAAGCAGTACAGGCCGTTTAGGGATCGATATTCATGCTACCGCAGGAAAAGGTGATGTAGGTTTCTGTAATACCTGGACATTGGAAATATCAGTTGCGCAACCCGTAAAGGTTTATGCAGGTATGCCCATTGGGCAGCTCATCTATTTTGTGGTAGAAGGCAATATCGGCACCATGTACAACACTAAAGGGAATGCTAAATACAACAATAAAACCACACGTCCGGTTGAAAGTATGATGTGGAAAAACAAATTCTAAATGATTTGGCGCTGCGCATAGCGGCAAGCTTTCATGACCCTCATAATTGTTTGCCGCACACTGCAGGAGCTTTTCATGAGTAAACACCACTATTATAAAATTGGTTAGCCTCACCAACCCTTCAATCGTAAACTAGAAATTTAGTATTATATTCAAATTTCATGTGTTCTTCATAAAAATATGCCTCAGGTTTTGTACCTTGAGGCATATTTATTTTACCTAACCACATGAAACCCAGAATTATTCTCGCCCTCAGTTTTGTATTACTATTAATTGGCTTCACGGCATTTAAAATGGACGATGATCCTTTTAGCCAGCTGTTACAGAAGCTGGAAGATTATACCACCAAGTATCCTCAGGAAAAAGTACACCTTCATTTAGATAAACCTTATTATGCCATTGGTGATGATATCTGGTTTAAAGCCTATGTTGTAAATACCAAAACATCGGCCCCTTCCAGCATGAGCAAAATTTTATATGTAGAGCTTATTAACGAAAAAGATTCGCTTAAAAAACTGGTTAAACTCCCCCTAATGGGCGGCATTACCTGGGGCGATTTTAAACTCACCGATTCGCTGAGCGAAGGAAATTACCGGATCAGGGCCTACACCAATTACATGCGTAATTTCGGAACAGCATTCTTTTTCGATAAAACCATTAAAATTGGAAACAGTTGGGCCAATAAAGTATTTACCAAAACCACCTACAACTTTACTAAAGAGAACAACACCGACAAAGTAACAGCTTCTATTCATTTCGAAGATAAAAACGGTATTGCTTACAGTGAAAATGAGGTGAGTTACGATGTTCAGCTCGATTACCGGAGTGTAGCCAAAGGTAAGGTAAAAACCAGTTTAACCGGCGATGCCGTAATCAGTTTTACCAGCAACCAGTCTTTTCAAAATAAATCAGGAAAAATTGTTGCCTCCATTACCCTCGATAATAAGCAAAAAGTAGTCAAATCGATCCCGATTACCTCAACTTCGAATGATGTAGATGTACAATTTATGCCAGAAGGTGGTACCCTGATCGAAGAATTGCCTCAAAAAATTGCCATTAAAGCAGTTAACCCCAGTGGCAAAGGCGAAGATGTGCAGGGGGATATTGTAGATGAAACCGGAGCTACCGTAACCAGTTTTGCTACCAGCTACCTCGGCATGGGTAACTTCGTGTTCAATAGCCAGTCGGGTAGGGTTTACTCAGCAAAAGTTAAATTCAAAGATGGTTCTGAAAAAACATTCAAGCTTCCTTTAGCTGCTAAAAGTGGTTATGCCATTTCGTTAAATAATACCGATACCGCTAAAGTATCGCTAAAGATTATGGCCAGTACTGATTTGGTTAATGGCGATGAACTAAAAGTAGTTGCACAACATGGCGGCACAGTATATTACGTTTCGAAAGCCAAAATGGATAAACAGGTATTAATGGCCAACATTCCTAAAAAGAACCTGCCGGCCGGGATTGTACAGTTTACCCTCTTTTCTGCAACCAACCAGCCTGTTGCCGAGCGATTGGTTTTCGTAACCAACAAAGCCGATTTAATTGATGTATCGCTAAATACCGGCGATGTGGTCACTTCCAGAAAGGGAAAAGCCAGTTTTAGTTTCGATGCATCCAGTGAAGGTAAACCTGTACTGGGCAGTTTTTCTGTAGCAGTTACCAATGCAACCAAGGTAGCTCCAGATCCGGATAATGAAACCAATATCCTCACTTCGCTTTTACTCACCTCTGATTTGGTTGGTTACGTAGAAAAACCAAACCATTATTTTTTAAAGGATGATGTTCAAACACAAAGAGAACTCGACAACCTGATGCTTACCCAGGGCTGGAGACGGTTTACCTGGAAAAATATCATCAATAATGTAGGCCCTAACATTACCTACCAGCCCGAGCAATCTATCACCATTAGTGGGACCGTAACCAAAGGCAATAAACCAGTGGCCGGAGGCAAGGTAATGCTGATGGCTACAAAAGGTACGCTATACATTTTAGATACCGTAACCAATGCCGAAGGTAAGTTCGTTTTTGATAACCTGAGCTTTGGCGACAGCACTAAATTTGTAGTACAGGCCCGTACCAAAACCGAACGTAAATTTGTGGATATTAACCTCGATGTAGTGCCCGGACAAATTGTAACCAAAAGTAAAAATGGAGCCGATATCGATATTAACGTAAACAATACTTTAATGAAATACATTAAAGAAAGCGATAATTATTTTAACGAAATGACTCGCCTGGGCTTGTTAGAGCGTACCATTAAACTGGAGGAAGTAACCATTACCGAAAAGAAAAACCCGGCTAAAAATTCTTCGAACCTGAATGGGGCAGGAAGGGCCGATTTCGTGTTAACTGCCGATCAGCTCTCTACTTGCGTTACCCTTTCGCAGTGTTTACAGGGGCGCTTACCGGGAGTAATTTTCAGGGGAAATATTCCATACCTGATGCGCAGCCAAAATATACCTATTCAGCTGATTGTAGATGGTATGCGAATGGAGGCCGATTTTCTGGATAATGTAGTGCCATCAGATGTAGAATCGATAGAGCTGTTAAAAAGCATTGGTAACACAGCCATTTATGGTTCGCAAGGTGGGGGTGGTGTAATCATCATTACGACCAAACGTGGTGATGGAGGAAGAAGTTCCGATCGCTATGCGCCGGGCATAGTTACATTAAGTCCTAAAGGATTTACAGTTTCGAGGGAGTTCTACTCACCTAAATACGATGCAGCAAGTACCAGCAGCCGAGCCGATTTAAGGACAACCATTTACTGGAACCCACAAGTAGTTGCCGGGGCCGATGGCAAAGCTAAGTTTGAATTTTATAATGCCGATGAACCAGGAAATTACCGCGTAGTAATAGAAGGAATCGATGCGCTCGGTCATTTGGCAAGAAAAGTTTACACTTATGATGTGAAATAAAGAAAAATAGATAAATTTGAGTTGTTATGCAAGCATAGCTTGTGGTGGCGGTTTTGATAATTCTATCCTGATACAGTATCAATACTTTAGTCTTGATATTCCCATCTAGAATCTTGATACTCGTCATAGCTACTTTACTTGCTACTCAAAACCTGATACTATTTTACCATGAACACCATAAAAGTAAGCGTTAAAGATCGTTTAGCTACGATAACATTAGATAGAGGAAAATCGAACGCCTTAAACCGCGAACTGATTACCGAACTGGATGATATGCTAAAAAATATCGCTGCCGATGATAACATTGGTGGCGTTATTTTAACCGGTACAGCTCCTTTCTTTTCGGCTGGACTAGACCTTGTAGAGCTCTATAATTATGATGAAGCCGAGGCCAAATCTTTTTGGGAGCTGTTTTTAGGCTTTACCGCAAATCTGGTTTCCTTCAAAAAGCCAATGGTGGCTGCAATAAGCGGACATAGCCCTGCGGGTGGTTGCGTAATGGCATTAGCTTGCGATTATCGCGTGATGGCCGAAGGACAGTATATTATTGGTTTAAATGAAGTGCCGGTTGGTATTATTGTGCCTAACAGCATTTTTCAGTTGTATGCTTTCTGGATTGGCAAAGCCGAGGCAACCCGCAGTTTGCTTTCGGGTAAGCTGTATAATCCGGAAGAAGCGCTTAAAGTTGGTTTGGTAGATGAACTGGTACGGAACGAAAGCCTGCTAACTGCTGCCGAACGCAAGATTAAGAAATATATGGAGCTTGAAGTCAATACCTGGTCGCAGAGCAAACTTAACATCCGTGCAGAACTGATTGCTGCGGTAACTGCCGATCAATCGGCTACCCTAGCAAAAATGCTCGAACAATGGTGGTCGCCGGCAACACGACAAATTTTAAAGACCATTTTGGCTAGTCTGCAACGGAAGTAATTTAGGTTGGCAGTTTTCAGTTTACAATTGGCAGTGTGCAGTTGGTAGTTTGCAATTAGCAGTTTGCAATAAACAGTTAACCAACTTGAGCAGTTAACCCGTTTAACACAACCCAACAATTTAGCAATAAAACAAGTTCAACGATAAACAGTTAACCAATTAACCAGTTTCAACGATTAACCAACTTGAACAGTTAACCAGTTTAACACAACCCAACAATTCAGCAATATAACAAGCTCAACAATAAAAAAGTTAACCAATTAACCCACGCAGCTTATGTTCAGTTATAATTCACCTATGCTTAGAGACGACGCTTTAAAAGGAAAAACCATTGTAATTACCGGAGGCGGTACCGGACTTGGTAAGGCCATGGGCGTTTATTTCCTGAAATTAGGGGCCAATCTGGTCATCACCAGTCGTAAGCAGGATGTTTTGCAAAAAACAGCCGACGAAATGGAAGAGAAAACCGGAGGTAAAGTATTGGCTGTAGCTTGCGATGTAAGGGAGATTGCACAGGTGGAAAATGTACTGGCCAAAACACTCGAAAGATTTGGTTCAGTTGATGTACTGCTAAATAATGCGGCAGGTAATTTCATTTCACCAACTGAACGCCTGTCGGCCAATGCCTTTTCTTCCATTATCGATATTGTTTTAAAGGGAACGGTTAACTGCACGCTTACGTTTGGTAAACACTGGATTGCAGCAAAGCAGCCGGCTACGGTGCTAAATATCATTACAACTTATGCCTTTACCGGCTCGGCTTATGTGGTGCCATCGGCCTGTGCCAAGGGTGGGGTTTTGGCCTTAACCCGGTCCTTAGCAGTAGAGTGGGGTAAATATGGTATCCGTACCAATGCAATTGCCCCCGGACCATTCCCAACCAAAGGCGCCTGGGAGCGTTTATTGCCCGGCGACCTGGCCAAGAAATTCGATTTTAAAAACCGTGTGCCACTAAAAAGGGTAGGCGACCATCAGGAACTGGCCAATCTGGCTGCGTTTTTAGTGAGCGATTTCTCCGGTTATATTAATGGCGAAGTAATTACAATTGATGGAGGCGAATGGCTGCAGGGCGCTGGTCAGATGAATGGTTTAGAAGCAATCCCGAACGAAATGTGGGATATGCTGGAACAAATGACGAGAAGCGCTAAGTGAGGTAAGATGGATGATGTAGGATGGAAGATGTAATGATTACTATTAAGGAACAACCTCCTCCATTTTCCATTATCCGTCTTCCATTCCCCATGTTCCATCTTTTTTCCATTTTCCATCCTTCATTTATTATCTTTGCCCTATATGAATATCTTACTTTTAGGTTCAGGCGGCAGAGAAAGTGCATTTGCCTGGAAAATGAGCCAGTCTTCGCACTGCGATAAATTAATTATTGCACCCGGAAATGGTGGTACAGGTGCATACGGTACCAATATCAACATCAATGTAAACGATTTTGATTCCATTAAGAAAGTAGTTCTTGCCGAGAATATTGAACTTGTTGTAGTAGGGCCAGAAGAACCTTTGGTAAATGGTATTCACGATTTTTTCCTTGCCGATCAGGCGATTGCACACATTCCCGTTATCGGGCCTAAAAAAGAAGGTGCTATTTTAGAAGGAAGTAAAGATTTTTCTAAACAGTTTATGGAGCGCCATGGGATTCCAACCGCGGCATCAAAATCTTTCACCCCCGAAACATTGGAAGATGGTTTAGCTTATTTGCAGAACCATGCTTTGCCAGTGGTTTTAAAAGCCGATGGGTTGGCTGCAGGTAAAGGTGTATTAATTTGTACCGAAACTGTAGAAGCACAGGAAGAATTGAAACTGATGCTAGGCGGTAAATTCGGTGCAGCCGGAGCAACGGTGGTTATCGAAGAATTTTTAAGTGGAATTGAACTTTCGGTATTTATTTTAACCGATGGCGAGAATTATGTTACCCTTCCATCAGCCAAAGATTATAAAAGAATTGGTCAGGGCGATACTGGTTTAAATACAGGTGGTATGGGTTCGGTTTCTCCGGTTCCGTTTGCAACGCCAGAGTTTTTGGCTAAAGTAGAGGAGCGTATTATTAAACCAACAGTAGATGGTTTGAAAAAAGATAACATCGATTATACTGGTTTTATTTTCTTTGGCTTGATCAAAGTAGGCGAAGAACCTTATGTAATTGAGTACAATGCACGTATGGGCGATCCGGAAACTGAAAGTGTTATTCCGCGTATCGAAAACGACTTGTTAGAATTGTTTCTCGCCAGTGCCAACAAACAGTTAAATCAGGTGAACCTGGTTATTTCAGAGCAAACTGCTGCTACAGTAATGATTGTTGCGGGTGGTTACCCAGGCGAATATTTAAAAGGTAAAGCCATTACGGGTATCGAAAACCTGCGTCACTCTAATGCTTTCCACGCCGGAACACTTTTAGAAAACGATGTGGTTAAAACCAACGGTGGTAGGGTAATTGCAATTACCAGTTTGCAGAAAGATTTATTTACCGCTTTACAATCGGCCACTGCCGATGCCGGAAGAATCTACTTTGATGGAAAATACTTCAGAGAAGATATCGGCTTTGATTTGGTTTAAATGCTAAATTTATATAAAAAGAAACCCGCAGATTTTATTGATCTGCGGGTTTCTTTATTCGTCATGCAGGCAAAGGATCGTCATTTCGAGCGAAGCCGAGAAATCCAGTCGATTGACAGATATCCTTACTTCGATTTACTTCCCAATAACTCCTGAAGTTTATCTTGCAAGGCCTGCTCTCTTAATCCTTTGGCAACGATTTTTCCGTTTGGATCAATTAAAAAGTTAGCAGGGATAGATTGAATACCATACATTTGGGCTACTTCGTTGCTCCATCCTTTTAAATCAGATACATGCGTCCAGGTTAATTTATCGGCTTCAATTGCTTTTAACCAACCTTCTTTAGTGGTTCTGGTTGTTCCGCCATCTAAAGAAACACCCAATACCGTAAAGCCTTTATCTTTAAATTTATTGTAAGCCACAACTACATTTGGGTTTTCCTGACGGCACGGACCGCACCATGAAGCCCAGAAATCTACCAATACATATTTACCTTTAAAATCAGATAATTTTACCGGCTTGCCATCAGCGTCGTTTTGGGTAAAATCCATAGCGGTTGCACCAATAGCAGTTTTTCTACTGGCCTCAAATATCTTTGCAATTCTTTTACCAGTTGATGTCGCTTTTAAATCAGCAGATAAGCCAGTAAAAGCTTTTTCTGCCAAAGGGGCCTGATCAGGATCTGAAGCCAGCTGGCTAAGCGCTGTTAAGCTGATATACGACTTAGGGTTATTGCTTGCGTATGTCAATAAAATAGGGTTTAGTGCAGCCGTTGCTTTTTCATACCGGCCCATTGCATCTTCTCTTACTTTTGGATCTTTTTGCTGCTCTGGCGTAAGTTTCGAATACTCTACATTGATGGCGTTGATCTGATCATCAACAGGCTTGGTCAGGGCCTTTAATTTTTTGCTGTCATCGTTGATCACCGATCCACTGATCGCTGCGGTTTTGATCGAATCTGTGCCGATTATCTTGATGTCAGCAGTTTCAAGAAAAAGGGGGGTATAATCAAGTATCTCCCCTTTTGCCGGACGGTTAACGTAGGGGTTTTTGTTAAGAAATAGGTTTCCGGCAGCTGGATCCACTAAAGTACCTTTAAATATAAAAGTACCTTTATCAACCGTTACTGAATCTGTTACTGATTTATCATCTGCACGGTAAATCAGGTATATCTTATCGCCATCTTTCAGGCCTTTAATATAACCTGTAACAGTAAACGGCTTTTGCGCCAAGGCTGCGAGTGGCAAAAGTGCCATTGCAAATAATAATGTCTTTTTCATAAAATTGAAGTTAGTCTAATTGGTTCAAATATAGGACTTAAAACGTTAAGGCCTGTGTAAAATTATATTAGCCCATTCGGGTAAGGAGCTTTTAGTTTAATTTCTGATAGGTGCGCCACCATAAATCAGGCATTTCGCCATTAACTGCAGTTTGGTAATCATCGTAACGGCAAGGCACCAAATGATAACGCTCATTTTTAGATTGGCCCGATGGGTATGGCACCTGCATCCACCAGCGGTCTGATTTTTTACTTTTAACAAAGGTCATTTCGCCCGAGCCATCTTTCAAACTCGTTCTGTAAATAATAAACTGAGATTTTGGTGTAAGTGGAAAGTCTTTTTTGCGGGCATAAAACCCATCAACAAAATACCAAACCATTTGAGCCAGTAAAAAAGCAGTTTGTCCGTTATTATCGTAAGCAGGATTAAATTCGTAAAAACCGATTGAGGTTAGCTTGTCATTCATGCCGGCATAGCGTGCCAATCTGCAGGCTTCCTCGCCATCAAAACCATTTGGTGTGGTGTTGGCATTGGCTGCGGCATCGGCTGAGCGAATAGCACCGATATCAAAACTGATCATGTTGGCGTTGCGGATAATCGGTTCGGTTAGTGTAATATCCTGTGCAAATTCGCCAAGGCGGTGTACATCAAAATAAAGCTTATCCATTACACTTAAACTCTCCTGATTTACAAAATAGGTTTGATAACCCACATTGCTAAAGTTGAAGAGATAATTGGGCTGGTGTAAAAAAATCTTGTTCAGATAGCAGTCAGAGCGGGTAGCAATCCCTTCATGGTCGTCATCGCCAATATCGAACTGATTGTCGATAATTACCAGGTCTACCTTTTGCTCGAGGTCTTCGTAACCTAAATATTGCGCATAGGTTAAATCCTGTCCGCCACCGATAATAACCGGTATAATGTTCATTTTGATCAGCTCCGTCACCACCATTTTAACCGCAATGTAAGTATCGGCAATGGTTGCGCCATGTTTAATATTACCTAAATCTACGATCCGGCTGGTAAAAGCCCCTTCGTTAAGGCGGTAAAATTTTTCCCTGAAATAATCGGGTGCGAGGGCAGTACCTTCATTGTTTACTGCGCCACGGCCATCGAGTACGCCAAAAATGGCCAGATCGTAAGTGTTCTCTTCAAAATCGGGGAACGATTCGGTATAAATTTGCGCTTTTAAACCCAACTGACTTGTAAAAAATCCTTGTTTTGGGGTAAAACTATCGGCGTTTATGGGCGAAAAAAAATCCGTTAATGACATATATTTAAAACTCTCGGCTCAAATATCTATTTTTGAATGCGTATTTCCACATATAGCTCGAAAAAAATAAAATGATACTGGTAACCGGAGGCACGGGATTTTTAGGATCTGAACTGATTAAACAATTAACCAATAAAGGTTTACCTGTTCGGGCGTTAAAGCGTGCGCATTCTAAAATTCCGGTTTTAATTAGTAACAACCCGTTAATAGAGTGGTTTGATGCCGATATTAACGAAACTGCAGCCCTCGAAGATGCATTTGCGGGGATTACAAAAGTTTATCACTGTGCGGCATTTGTATCTTTAAATTCGAAACATAAGAAACAGCTTTTTCATGTCAACATTGATGGTACATCGAATATTGTAAACCTTTGTGCCGAAAATAATTGCCGCTTGCTGCATGTGAGCTCTATTGCGGCGCTTGGTAATGCTAAAAAAGATAATAAAATAACCGAAAAAGATTTTTGGGAATATGATGTTCAGGCGCATGCCTACGGCTTATCCAAATACGAGGGCGAAATGGAGGTTTGGCGGGGCATTACCGAAGGGCTTGACGCTGTAATCGTTAATCCATCTGTTATTATTGGTAAAAATGCTGGTTTTGAAGGAAGCGGAGCTATTTTCAAGCTGGTAAAAGATGGTTTTTCTTTTTATACCGATGGAGCCTCGGGTTTTGTAGATGTGGAAGATGTAGCTAAAGCCATGATTTTATTGATGGAAGCCGAAGTTTCGGGCGAACGTTATATTATTTCGGCCAGTGACTATCATTATAAAGATCTTTTTACCGATATAGCTAAAGGTTTTTCGGTTAAAGCACCAACCAAAGAAGCTAAACCATGGATGCTGGGATTAGCCTGGAGGGCACTTAAATTTGTTTCTCTTTTTACCGGCAAGCAGCCTTCAATAACCAAAGACACTGCCAAAAGCAGCATAACACTCAGTTATTACAGCAATAATAAGATTATAGCGGAAACTGGAATTACATTTAAACCGGTATCCCAAAGCATACAGGAAATTACCCAACACTTAAAATAATGCCCAAACAAAAAGCTTATTACATTATCGATTTCGATAGTACTTTTACTCAGGTAGAAGCACTTGATGAACTCGCGAGGATCTCTTTAAAGAACCACCCAGACAAAGAGGCCATTTTCCAAAAAATTGAAGACTATACCAACTTTGCCATGGAAGGCAAAATGTCTTTCTCCGAGAGTTTAGCCCAGCGTGTTAAACTTTTAGAAGCCAACGAAGATCACCTGAAACAGTTGATTAAACATTTAAAAAAGAAGGTGTCTACATCTTTTTCGCGTAATGCGGCTTTCTTTAAAAAACATAGCGACGAAGTTTTAATCGTTTCGGGGGGATTTAAGGAGTTTATTACGCCTGTGGTGAGCCAGTACCACATTAAAAAGGAAAACATTTATGCCAATACCTTTGTAACCACCGGCGACGGAAAAATTATCGATTACGACCATGCCAACCCGTTAAGTGAAGAAGGCGGAAAAGTAAAACTGCTTCAACATTTAAAACTGGAGGGCGAATTATTTGGTATAGGCGATGGCTATTCTGATTTTCAGCTGCGCGAGAGTGGCTTAATTAATAAGTTTTTTGCTTTTACCGAGAATATTGCCCGCGAAAGCATTGTGGCAAAAGCAGACCACGTTACGCCGAGCTTTGATGAATTCTTATATGTTAACAATCTTCCGCGTGCCATTTCCTATCCAAAAAACAGGATTCTTTGTCTGGTAATTGGTGATGTTGATCCTTTAACCATTTCGATTCTTAAAAATGATGGTTTATCTATCAGGCATAAAACTACTTTCGAAGAGAAGTATGTTAAAGATGTTGGGATTATCCTTTTGGCAGATGGCGAAAAGCTAACCAAAGATCAATTAAAAAATGCAGTTAAGCTTAAAACTATAGGTTATTTAGGTAATGCAAAAAATAAGATCGATTTAGATTTATGTACCAAACAGGGTATTGTAGTTTTTGATGATCAAAAGAACAACCCGCGTAACCTCGATTTTATCCCGAAAAGGGTAACCGATTTTATGAATACCGGTGCTACTTATTTAAGCAGCAATTTCCCGAATTTGCAGTTACCTAAAATTGATAAATCGCATCGTTTAATCCATATCCATAAAAACGTTCCGGGTATTATGGCTAAAATCAATACGGTTTTCGCCAAGCACGATATCAATATTGTAGGCCAGTTTTTAATGACCAATTCTGAAATTGGTTACGCCATTACCGATATTAACACCGAATACGATAAACAATTGTTCAAATCGCTTAAAAAGATTGAGCATACCATTAAGTTTAGGGTGCTTTATTAATCCCTCTAATCGTCATTTCGAGCGGAGTGCTCAGCGAAGCTAAATCTATTTAAAGATCTCTCCATTTCGCTGCGCTTCAGTCGAGATGGAGACTCTTTTAAACTTTAAGGACTGAAATGTGAAAAAAGATGACGGAATTAGTTCTTCTTCGATCAGCAAAATCTGCGGGATACAGCTAAATTGTGGCTTCCCGCTGATTTTATCTTTAGCCCAGCGCCATTCCCTGCTTATTTCAGAAACTGATGCCTTTTCAATAACAAATGTTTGGGTGCACCAATAGCCTGTGATTTGTAAATACCTGTATGGCCCGAAAATAAATAAGCGGTAACGCAAGCCAGGGCAACGTAAATTCCGGATGAGGTACCAAAGAGTTCTACGCCCATAAAAATACAAGCCAAAGGCGTATTGGCTGCGCCGGCAAAAACGGCCACAAACCCCATTCCAGCTAACAAGCCATAAGGTAGCGGTATAAACAGGCTGATAAAGCTGCCCAATGTTGCGCCGATGAAGAAAAGAGGGGTAACCTCGCCACCTTTAAAACCGGCTCCTAATGTTAATGCCGTTAAAAATAATTTAATGGTGAAGGTATAATAGGGCTCTTGTTGCGTAAAAGCTTCTGATATAACCGGGATACCCAGGCCAATATAGCGGGTACTACCAATGAGGTAAATAAGTGCAATTAAAATAAACCCACCAATAAACGGCCGAAGGGGAGGATAGTTAACCTTACTGAAAAGCTTTGAAATCCCATGGTTCATAGAAGAAAATAGGCGTGCTGTTAATCCAAACAATATTCCGGCACCTAGCGATAGGAATAAATTAATGGCGTTCATGTCGGGCACGCTGGCAATGGCATAATGTGTGTGTCCAACTCCCCAGGCTTTACAGGTATAGTCGGCAATTACGGCCGTAATAAACGATGGTAGGATAGCACTGTAGATCACCGAACCCACAACAAAAACCTCCAAACCAAAAACTGCTCCTGCCAGGGGGGTACCAAAAACAGAGGCGAAACCTGCGCTGATGCCACAAATGAGGATAATTTTCCGGTCTCTGGGTTTAAGTTTAAATATTTTGGTTAGCTGGTCGGCAAAAGCCCCGCCAATTTGTACTGCAGTTCCCTCTCTGCCTGCCGAGCCTCCAAACAAATGCGTAATAATAGTACCAGCATAAATTAGGGGAGCCATAATTAACGGAATAATCTTTTTAGGCGATTGCAGTTCTTCTATTAACAGATTATTTCCTTTTACAACTGTTGTGCCCCAATAATAATAGGCCAGGCCGATAAGCAAACCGGCAAGGGGCAAAAATGCAATAATCCACAAATGCTGCTCGCGGTAATTTGTAGCCCAGTTTAGGCTTACGAGAAACAATGCCGAGGCAGAACCGATAATACTGCCAAGTACAAGCGAAATAAGCATCCATTTCAGGGTGCTGGTTAATATTAAACCGAAATCTTTTTTAATGAAGTGGTTGAAAGACAACAAAAATCCTTCACCTAATTTTTTAACAGGCATTTAAATCAATTTTAATAAAATCGTAGGAGTCATCAGCCTGTTTTGGCGGTTTTGGCGGCACCCCATCGCCCTGATTCCAAATGTATAAAATTTAGTTATTTGTTGCAAAATCTTTATGGACGTATCCTAGCTGAGTTTGAAGAAAGTACTAACCTGTGTGCGCTTGCTTAGTGTACTTAAAACACTCAAAAACAAAGATTAATATTCGAAAAAACTATTAAAAAAGCCTGTTTTTTCTTAATTTGCGCAAATTAAAAATTGATAGATTGAGCGAATGCTAAAATGATTGGTTTTGTAGGATACAAATCATTCAATCACTCAAAATTCACTCATTCAAAAATGAATAAAAGTATGACCGAGACATTGGATATAAAAATCAGCAAGGCAGATCAAACACGTTTGACTGTTACAGATTTTTCGCAATTACCGTTCGGTAAGGTTTTTACCGATCACATGTTTACTGCCGATTTCGAAGACGGCGAGTGGAAAAATTTACAGATTCTGCCTTATGGACCAATTCCAATGAGTCCGGCAATTTCTGCCCTTCATTACGGACAGGCAATTTTCGAAGGATTAAAGGCCTACCGTCAGCCTAATGGGAAAATTAGTGTCTTCCGTGCAGATAAAAACTTCGAACGTTTTAATAAATCAGCGGCAAGGATGTCGATGCCAACCATTCCTGAAGAAATTTTTATGCAAGGTTTGGCTGCATTAATCAACGTTGATGAGAAATGGGTGCCATCTCAGGAAGATTACGCACTGTATATCCGTCCGGTAATGTTTGCAATGGACCCTTATTTAGGTGTAAAAGCTTCTGATACCTATAAATTTGTACTTTTAACTACGCCAACCGGACCATATTATAGCAGTGCCTTAAAGGTTAAGATCGAAACTGAATATACACGTGCCGATGATGGTGGTGTTGGTTTTGCCAAAACTGCAGGTAACTATGCCCGTTCTTTATATCCTTTCGAACAAGCTAAAAAAGAAGGTTTCGATCAGTTAATCTGGACAGATTCGGTAACACACGAGTTCATCGAAGAAGCCGGAACAGCCAATTTACTTTTTGTAATTAATGGTAAACTGGTTACTCCATCAGTGCGTAGCACGGTTTTAGATGGCGTTACACGCGATACTATCATCAAACTGGCTAAAGAAGCTGGTGTTGAAGTAGAAGAACGCAGGGTATCTGTTAAAGAAGTAATAGAGGGGATTGAAAACGGTTCGCTTACCGAGGCTTTTGCTGCCGGAACTGCTGCTACCGTAACACACGTTGGCGAAATGGGTTACAATGGTCAGACTTATAAATTAACTGATCCTGCAACAAGGCACATTTCAAACGGTATTGCTAAAAAATTAAACGATATCCGTTATGGCTTAGCTCCAGATGAGTTTGGCTGGAACTGGGTTTTATAATTAGAATAAAATCAACAAAAAAACCGGTGCAAATGCTGCATCGGTTTTTTTTATGCTTTAAGCTTTAGTCTTTCCGCTTTTCCTATTTATCAAGTATCACCACACCTTTGGCCTCAAAAGCAAGTTCTTTTTTAGGGTCGGTAATTTTAGCAACTTCCTCAGGGGTCTTTTTTGCATCTTCTGCGTAGTGACGCAAGGTTTCAACAGAAATGGTCTGTTTTTTAGCTAAACCATCCAGAATCACATTTTTACCCACAATATCTTTTGGCATAAAGAAGGCATAATCCTTAAAGGTTACGCGCATGGGGTCGCCATTTGGCATTTCCAAAGTCATCCAGCATCCTTTTTTCTTGCATACATCAACTACTTTGCCTTCTATTTTCATCTCGGCTGTTTTTTTGTCGCCCATAGCAGCTTCCATTTTAGCAGCTGGTTTAACATCGCCGGGTTTAACTTCTTCGCCAAATTTCTGACCGGTATAGGCCGTTTGAGCAAATGCAATAGCACCAAACAGGCAGAAGCTAATACTTAAAATAATCTTTTTCATTTTTTATGAATTTAGTTCCAGTTATTATCTGTTCAAAGTTATTTAAAAAAAGTCTAAATAGCTAAAAAGGAAAAAACCCCGCTAGCATCCACTAACGGGGCAAATCATCCCTATTTCGAACTTAGTTATTAAATCAAACCAATGAGTGATATATAACTAGCTAAGTCCTTTAAGGCAAACGTTATTCCATTTTGGAGTGTCAACCTGGAATTGTTTGTAATTATTTGTATTTCAGTAGCTTAATGCTTTTTGGTTTTTGCGCTGTATTTATGCCAGATTTTAAAGTGGAAAATTTATTCATCAATTTGGGGAAAGTTGTTGAAATGTTTCCCCAAGTTTATTTTTACGCGACACCATTCCGAAAACTTCCTCTATTTAACTAATTGTTTTAATCTTAAATTATCGTTAGAAATATAAATTGCTTCAAAGCATGATTGTCCCTTCCATACTCAAATTTACATAGGAGCATAATCAATAGGAAGTAGGTCGCCAAGGCGCAATTTAGCCCAGTAGCGTTCTAATTTCAGATTCATTGGATTAACAATTACCCCATTCCAGTCAAAAAAAACATTTCCATTTAAAATCGAAATTAAACTAGCCATCTTATCCATTTCAGGGGTGGGAGCAATAGATGATGACGGACGATAAAGAGATTGATAAGTTTTTTTTGACTTTTCAGGTATGTACTTTATATAAGTAACGTACAATGAATTTTTAAATTGGCAAGTATCGCATCTGAGATCAGTTCTTTTTATGCCATGGACTTTGATAGATGGCCACCTATTCACATAATTGGTATCGGTAATTATTCGAAGTGAGTATAATCCCTTTCGATCAGTTAGATGAACAACCTGCTTTGTTTGCAACTTTGTCGTGTCTAATACCTCAATATATTTAGGTTGTTGTAACATACTTGTCCAGAAAAAGAGAGAATCTTGATCTGTCTTACTGTGTTTTTCCTTAAATAAGCTGATTTTTTTATTGATAATTAAATCTGGCAGACGATACATATTCTCCATCCGCGTGTCTGTCATTACTAAAAAACCAGTCTCTTTATATTTGTTAATATTATTTCCCAGCAACGAACGGAGAAAGTGCTGTAGTGAACCTGAATATGCTTCAATTCGTTTTTCATTCCATTCTTGCTGCTGCTTTTCACTTCCTTTCATCGCCTCAAATAAAACATAGCCTACATAGGATATAAGTTCCGTTTTTTCATTCCGTTCAAAGTTTTCAACCAAATACTTCAAACGATACCCAAGGGCCTTATTATCGATAATCATGAAATCTGTAGAGTAAGCCGTCAATTTGTTTTCTTCCTTATCGAAATTAAGTTTTATAACTTCAGGATTGATGATACGGCATTGTTTGCCAAATTCAGAAGTACCTAATATTTCGTGCTTGAACATCTCTATATACCTACTGCCTAATTTCTTAGTCTGTGTAATATTGACATCAATTAAAGGAATCACTTTTTCTTCCAAGATTATTGTTGGTACTTTTTTATCAGCATGTTGCACATATACTTGAGCATTATAGGTTCTAAAACCTACCATGGAAAAGATCAGCTCATAATATCCAGCTTTTACATTATGAAGTATAAAGTTGCCATGTTTATCAGTTTTTGTTCCATAACTAGTCGTATTAACAAATACTGTAGCGCTTTCTAATGGTAAATTGTTTGATGCATTTAATACTTTGCCCGTAATTGAATATTGCGCAAAGCATAGATTGGAAATTGATAAAAAAAATAAAGCAATAAAGATGCAACTAGCAGGTTTCGATATCTTCATTTGAGTGAGAGGCCTATCTTTATAAATTTAACCAAAAATTAGCTCAAATACTTCTTCTATTTTACTTACAGCTTTAATCTCCAGATTGTATTTAGAAACGTCAATACCTTTTAAATTGTACTTAGAAATATAAATGCATTCAAAACCCAGTTTATCAGCTTCGGCAATGCGTTGTTCAACTCTGTTTACAGCCCTTATTTCACCTGATAGGCCAACCTCTGCTGCAAAGCAATTTTTTGACGAAATGGCAATATCCTGATGAGATGAAATAATAGCAATAAGTACTGCCAGATCGATTGCAGGATCTTCAACCCTGATTCCTCCAGCAATATTTAAGAAAACATCCTGTGTGCTGAGCCTGAAACCACAACGTTTTTCTAAAACAGCCAGTAGCATATTCATCCGTCGGGTATCAAAGCCGGTTGCCGATCGTTGTGGAGTACCATAAGCCGCATGGCTCACCAAAGCCTGTGTTTCAATAAGCATGGGCCGGGCACCTTCTAACGTTGCTGCTATGGCTATTCCGCTTAATTCTTCATCGCGTTGCGAGAGTAAGATTTCTGATGGGTTTGAAACTTCTCTGAGTCCGCTTCCCTGCATTTCGTAAATGCCCAGTTCAGCTGCAGCTCCAAACCTGTTTTTAATCGATCGCAGAATGCGGTAAACATGATGCCTGTCGCCTTCAAACTGTAAAACGGTATCAACCATGTGCTCCAGTATTTTCGGGCCTGCAATAGCACCATCTTTCGTGATATGGCCAATTAAGAATACCGGCACTCCGGTTTCTTTCGCAAAACGTAGCAATTCGGCTGTACATTCTCTTACCTGCGATACACTGCCCGGTGTAGAATCGATATGCGAGGAGTGCAGGGTTTGGATCGAATCTACTACCAGTATTTCGGGCTCGAGTATTTCAATCTGCTTAAAAATGTTTTGGGTCGAAGTTTCGGTTAGGATATAGCAATCAGAAGAAGGACTTTCTTTAATCCGTTCGGCCCTCATTTTAATCTGTTGCTCACTTTCCTCGCCAGAGATATACAGTAACTTTTTCCCTTTGATGTTCAATGCCAGCTGTAGCATTAAAGTTGATTTTCCTATGCCAGGCTCCCCACCGATTAAAACCAGCGAGCCTTCTACCAAACCTCCGCCTAAAACACGGTCAAGTTCCTTATCTCCGGTTAGTATACGCCGCTCTGTAGAAGATTGTATCTCATCTACTTTACTTGGTTTACTTAGCTTTCTGCTGGTATTGTCGTTTTTCCAGGTTGGTACAGACGCAGGGCTTTTCTCTACGATTTCTTCAACAAAAGTATTCCACTGGTTACACGATGGACATTTACCCAGCCATTTTGCCGATTCGTAGCCACAGCTCTGACAGAAATATGCAGTTTTTGATTTTGCCAATTGATTGAAATTTAGACTACGAATTTAACCTTTCAGGATTGAAAGTGTTTTTATTTTTTTGAACAATTAAGCGTTTTGTGAATTGGTGTTTCTGCTTTGAAGCGTACTTAAACAAGAAAGCCCGGACTTTTAAAATCCAGGCTTTCTGTTAAAATGTTTTGAGTTATAATTTAATCTCTTCATCCTTTGCTGAGATGAAGTGAAACTCAGTTAAGTAATATGATGATTGTGCCTTCACTTTAATCCACTGGCCATATTTAAAGAACCAGCGGCGTTGAAGGTTGAAAATACCTTTTGTAATGTAAGCTTCGATGTAAGGGTGAACACATAATGTTACGCCTTTTTCATTCTGCTCTCTTAAAATATAATTAAGGTTGTTCTCAATATCATCCATTAAAACGATACTCGCTTTAATTTCTCCGGTCCCGTCGCAGGCCGGACATTTTTCTACCGTAACAATGTTCATTTCCGGACGTACACGTTGTCTGGTAATTTGTACCAAACCAAATTTGCTCGGAGGCAAAATGGTATGTTTGGCTCTATCCAATAGCATCAGCTCACGCAAATAATCGAATAGCATTTTACGGTTTGTTGGTTTGTGCATATCGATAAAATCGATTACCACAATACCGCCCATATCGCGCAGTCGCAATTGACGGGCAATTTCTTTAGCCGCCTCTTTGTTTACCTGTAAAGCATTTTCCTCCTGGTTTTCTTTACTGGCAGTACGGTTTCCACTATTCACGTCTATTACGTGGAGTGCTTCGGTGTGCTCTACAACCAAGTAAGCGCCACCGGGTAAGTTTACGGTTTTGCCGAAAGCATTTTTAATCTGCTTTTCAACACCAAAATGATCGAAGATTGGTTCTTTCTGTTTATACAGTTTCACAATTTTTTCCATTTCCGGAGAAATATCATGAACATAAGAACGGATATCGTCGTACAGTTCGGGTGTACTTACGTAAACGTTTGTAAAATCAGGGTTCAGAATATCGCGTATTAATGTCGATGATCTGTCCATTTCTCCCCAAACTCTTTTTGAGGGTTCGGTTGATGGCACTTTTTTAGTGAAGTTTTCCCACTTTGCAATCAGGTCTAAAAGATCTTTTTGCATTTCGGCAACTCCTCTGCCTTCAGAAACGGTTCTGATAATAACCCCAAAATTTTGAGGCTTAATACTTTCGATAATCTTTTTTAAACGATTACGTTCGGTATTACTTTTAATTTTTTTTGATACGGATATGGTATTGGAGAATGGCACCAGTACCACATACCTGCCGGCAATAGATAGGTCGGAACTTAAACGCGGTCCTTTGGTAGAAATTGGTTCTTTAGCAATTTGTACGGGCAGGAGCATGTTTTTACTCAGCACATCAGAAATTTTGCCTGCCTTATTAATATCGGCTTCTAGCTTTAAATTGTCTAATAATGTGCCTGTAACCGAGCCATTACGCTTGATCTTAGTTAGCTTAATTAAAGATTGCACCTGAGGGCCCAAATCAAAATAATGCAAAAATGCATCTTTTTCATAACCAACATCCACGAAAGCAGCATTCAGGCCGGGCATAATTTTTTTAATGCGGCCTAAATAAATATCGCCTACGGCGTAGTTATTATTGATTTGTTCTTTGTGAAGCTCAACAAGTTGTTTGTCTTCAATCAACGCTATGGTAACTCCGGCAGGAGTCGAATTGATAATTAATTCTTTTACCAACAGCTACAGATTTAAGGCTTTCGCCTATTAACAAATGGATAGTAATAAACAAGAAAAATGATATAGCCGCTTCTTTACGAAATAAAAATCGTATAAATACTTTAAACCTCACAGTATTCACTATGAGGTTTAAAGGGGCTTTATCAAAATAAGAAACTATTTTTTCTTATGTCTGTTTTTTCTTAAACGTTTTTTACGTTTGTGGGTAGCCATTTTATGTCTTTTTCTTTTTTTACCGCTTGGCATAATTTTAAGGTTTTAAATGTTTTTATTAATCTGTTAATTAATTTTTATTTTTTAGCTCAGCCACTTTCTTATCAATGAAAGAAGATAAGGTTGGGTTTGCCGCTAATTTTTTGCTTGCTAAATAGGCGTTAACCGCTTCTTTATTTCTGCCTAAGTTTTCTAACGCTGTACCTAAATAAAAATAAGCTTCAGGAGTTGGAGCAGTAGCAATTACCGTGTTAAAACGCGGAATAGCCTTGTCAAACTGACCTGATTTAATAGAAAATAAACCTAAATTCATATTGGCTTTAACATTTTTAGGTTCTTTAGCTACAACCTCAAGCAACATCGCAATACCTTGCATTGGTGCTCCTAAGCCGTTTACTATTGTTACTCCTAAGCCTGTTTTAGCTTCAATGTTTGTAGAGTCTTTCTCTAATGCGTTTTTGTAAGAAAGATTGGCTTTCTGCAATAAAGCAGGTTGAGCCAAACTATCTTGTGTACTTTCAAAAGCTTTTATAAACTGATTACCTGCGGCCAACCATGTTTTAGACGATGGTTCTCCCTGGGCAACAATCTCTAAATAAAGTGCTGATGGGGTAATTTGCTCAACATCATCCCATTTTTGGGCCAGTTGTTTTGCTAATGCTACTTTCTCTGCACCGTTTGCGCCTTTGTAACTATTCTCTAAAGCTGTAATATCTGTAGCTAAATTTTTGTTTAGTACATTTTTTGCAGCCGTAGAAGAAGTCTCGATGTTTAGTACCGTTGAAGTTGATGCTGCTCCTGCTTCTGCCATTTGGCCGCTTGAAGGCGTTTTACCATTTTCTTCAGTTGGTTTAACTAAACCCTTAATGTCTCTTGTAAATAAGAACGCAACAAGCAATACAATCGCTCCAATAATAATGGTTTGTTTTGATCTGATGCTGCTACTCATACGACTTAAGGATTAGGCTTCTACGTTAATTTTTTTTGAATTACTTTTTACTTTATCAACAAATACTTTTGCTGGTTTAAAGCTAGGAACGAAGTGTTCTGGGATAATTATTGCAGTATTTTTAGAGATGTTTCTCGCAGTTTTTTGCGCTCTCTTTTTAACAACAAAGCTTCCGAAGCCTCTTACATATACATTTTCACCGCCAATCATGCTGGTTTTGATAACCTTGAAAAATGCCTCAACTGTTTCCTGTACATCAACCTTCTCAATTCCGGTTTTTGTTGATATTTCTGAAATAATATCTGCCTTAGTCATATTTTATTATTTATTATATTATTATGTTTTAATATTACTACTGTTTTGGGGTTGCAAAAGTATTGCTTTTTAATGAGATAGGGAAATAAAAGATGATTTTTTTATCTCCAGACTTATCAGCCAAATGCAACTTTTTTTTTAATCGGATAAATTGGCCGTAATTTGCAGTAATGACATTTCAAAATGAACTCATCAATTGGTACCTGGTAAACAAGAGAGATTTGCCCTGGAGGCACACCAACGATGCTTATACCATCTGGTTATCAGAGGTTATATTACAACAAACAAGGGTAGAACAAGGGCTTCCTTACTTTAATAAGTTTTTAGAAAATTTTCCGACTGTTACCGATTTTGCGAATGCTACCGAGGCAAGGGTTTTGAAGCTTTGGCAGGGTTTAGGTTACTACTCAAGGGGAAGAAATATGCATGCCACCGCGCAAATTGTGGTGAATAATTACCGCGGAATCTTCCCGAATCTGCACGATGAGCTGATAAAATTGAAAGGAATTGGTGAATATACCGCTGCTGCAATCTCTTCTTTTTCTTCGGGCGAGGCACGTGCTGTGGTTGATGGAAATGTGTTTAGGGTACTTTCGCGCTATTATGGTATTCATACCCCTATAAATTCGCCTGCCGGTAAAAAAGAATTCTATGCGCTGGCTAACGAATTGCTTTATCAGGAAGATCCGGCGCTTTATAATCAGGCCATTATGGAGTTTGGGGCCATGCAATGTAAACCTAAAAGCCCTAATTGTAGCATTTGTCCGCTGATTCAAAGCTGTTATGCTTATCAACAGGAGCAGGTTAATACTTTGCCTGTGAAAATAGGTAAGATTAAACAAAAGCACCGCTACATCAATTATTTTGTGTGTACAGAAAACGATCAGGTATTGGTTAAAGAAAGGCAGGCAGGCGATATATGGCAGCATTTATACGATTTTCCGAGCCTGGAGACAACAGAAGGCCATGGAGTTAACGACACAGCCTTTTTAGCGGCGGTACAGTCTGCTTTTGGTGAGGCAGTTGAACTGACATTAATCAGCACAAAAAAACATCTCTTAACGCACCAAATAATCCACGCGCAATTTTTTGCATTAAAAAATTATATATTTAACTTTAATAAACAAAAGGAACTTAATTGGGTTTCTTTAGATAAGTTAGATGAGTTACCGCAACCAAAAGTTATTCATGATTTTATTCAGGGATACTTTTATAAAAATGATATGGAGTAACTAACCATCTTAGTGGTAAGCATTTTTATACAAAACAACTAACCAAAAATATTTATGTCAGGGATTAACAAAGTTATTTTAGTAGGCCACTTGGGTAAAGACCCTGAGGTGCGGCATTTAGACGGTGGCGTAACTGTAGCCAGTTTTCCATTAGCTACATCAGAAACATACAACAAAGACGGGAAAAGAGTAGAGCAAACAGAATGGCATAATATTGTGCTGTGGCGTGGGCTGGCAGAGGTAGCATCTAAATATTTGCAGAAGGGTAAGCTGGTTTACATTGAGGGCAAACTAAGAACGAGATCTTTTGAAGATAAAGAAAAGGTTAAAAAGTATGTAACAGAGATCGTTGCAGAGAACTTTACCATGCTGGGACGAAAAAGTGATTTTGAGCAAAGTCCGGCAGCGCCTGTTCACCAAAATACCGAATCTAAAATTGAAGATGAATTTACCATTGGCCCGTCTGACGAGAACGGTGATTTACCTTTTTAAGATATAAACTCATTTAACAACAACGGCTAGCTGATAACAGTTAGCCGTTTTTTTTGCCCTCTAAAACAAAAAACTCCTGCAGGTTTAGCTACAGGAGTTTTAAAATTTCGTTTATTACTATTATTACTATTAATTAATTTTAGTATAGTAAATATTGAGTTTCACTTTATTGGTAGTGTTTGTACTTGCTCCAAATACCGATCTTTCTGCAGTGATGGCAGTCGGAACTACCTGATAAGCATCAATTCCGGTTGGTGCGATGAAAGTACCATAATCTTTTACAGTTTTATCAATCAGGGCCTGTACATAATTAGTTACAATAAAGATGTATCTGTTTTTAAGCGAATCGTAATAGCCACCAATCACCCCAGGACTTGTAGTGCTATAATCAGGGGTTGTGGTAGGCTGGTTTGCAATATCCCAGCGGTATAAAGAAAGGCGTTGAATTGGTGTAAAAGGATAGGTATATGTTCCTGCGCTTAAATCAACCACTAACTCTGCTTTGTTTACTACAACTTTACCATACGTGCTGGTAAATGCATCCAGCTGAGGAAAAGAAATCTTTGTTTTAACGCCTGCTAACCCTTGCGTATAAGTTACGGTATAAGGTGAAGGAAAGCTTGTTGGTGGATTCTTTAACTGTGTGTCAACTGCTGTGCCGGTATAATCGTGCACAATTGTTGCCGCAGAAGCAGAACTGGAAACAGGGAAATTAATAGAGGTTGTGTCTATTCCACTGCTTGAATTGGTTTTCTTGAATACCAGTTGCAAATAGGAGTCGTTTAATTTAAAAAATGCAACTCCTCCAACGCCTGTTGAGGTATTTTTATTTACCTCGGCATACAAGCCTTTAAAATAATCAACAAACTTAGCATTGGTTGATGTACCTGTTGTAGGTAAGCTCAATATCTGTGACTGGATAAATGTTTTATCCAATGGAATTCTGATTTGTGCTTTTAGGGTTTTTAAAGTATCCGCCTTTCCGGGTACAATATCGTAAACTTTAATTGGTGTACTTGGATACAGTTTCTTTTTTACGTTGCCCAGTAATTGTGCATTGTGCGCCTGAACGTCAGAACTTTTGTATGTGGTAACCTTATTGGTTAACTGATACACGTCAATGCTGTATTGAGACGAGATCGTATCGCCATAAAATTTGTTGACGGTAGTATCAATTTTTAAAACCAGAATAGCCGAATCTAAAACCGGCGAGGTGCCAAAATCGTAGCTCAATTCGTTTGGTATAATGGTCATGGCCACACTTGATTTGGTTGTACCAAAAACAGGATCAACCATATAGCCCAATGGGTAGCGCGTTAAGCTTTGCGTGTTGGCGGCAGGTTCGGCTATTGTTTCCGATCTAACTTCGCTGGTTACCAAAGTACCGGTAATTGCTGTACTTGGATCAACATCTAAACCAACACCATCAGGGTTTTTGCACGATGCAAAAAGAAAAAGACCTATCAACAGGGTTAATAAGTCTTGTTTTGTAAATTTCATATTTAAAATAATAATACCTAATTAAGCAAGTGAAACCAATTCGTCATTTGAAATTTCTTCATAAAAAGTATAGAAGTTTTCAAAATTCTCGGTTAAGTTAAATGCTAATGTTGGCTTATTTGAATCTTTAACAAATTTTAACAAAGCGGTATCCAGGTTTTCGTCGCCTAAAACCACTGCGTCTGAATGTGTTACCGCACCAATATGCATGCTGTTGCAATCTGCCGGAACGAAAGCTTTGGTATCATCTTCAGTCATGTTAGCCATTACTGCTTTTTTAGCGAAATTATCGTTTAATTTTTCAGTAAAGCCATCCTCATAAATAGAATATACTACTTTCGAATTTTTAAAAGTAGGATCGTTTTTATAAGTAGTTTTAATATAAGCAGGTACTAAAGAGCTCATCCAGCCATGGCAGTGAACAATATCTGGTGCCCAGCCTAATTTTTTTACCGTTTCTAATGCACCTTTGCAAAAGAAAATGGTACGCTCATCATTGTCGTCGAAGAATTTTCCACTCGCATCTCTAAATACTTGTTTGCGTTGAAAATATTCTTCATTGTCTAAGAAATAAACCTGCATACGTGCAGCTGGGATGGAAGCTACTTTAATAATTAACGGGTTATCGTTGTCATCGATGATGATGTTCATTCCCGATAAGCGGATTACTTCGTGTAAACGATTTCTTCTTTCATTAATGTTACCGAATTTAGGCATCAAGATGCGGATTTCGAATCCTTTTTCTTGCATTGCTTGAGGTAATTGGCGTGTAATTTCAGAAATTTTAGTAAGCTCGAGGAAAGGCGACATCTCGTGTGTAACAATCAGCAGCTTCGTTTTTGCCATCTCCATATTCTAAGAAAATATTAAGTTAAATAAAAGATAATGAGCTGCAAAGGTAAGCATAATAATACTATTTATCAATATCGCAAGCATTTGTTTGGTTTCGTTTAGATTAATTTACACCTTTACGGCTTTAATTTAGATTGTCCGAATTGGAAATATTTAAAACAAAAGCAGCCCTTAAAGCTTTCTTAAAACCTTTAAAGGCTTCAGGTAAAAAAATAGCACTCGTGCCTACTATGGGTGCGCTGCATAATGGCCATATATCACTTATTAAACTGGCCCAGCAAAATGCCGAGATCATTATCTGCAGTATTTTTGTTAACCCAACTCAGTTTACCGATCCTAAGGATCTGGAAAAATATCCGCGACCTATAGAACACGATCTGGCCATGCTTCAGGATGCAGGCTGCAATGGCGTTTTTATGCCGAATGTGGAGGAGATGTATCCATCGGGTGCTGATGAAAAATGGCATATTGATTTAGGAAGTGCCGAATTCCTGCTGGAAGGCGCTTTTAGAAAAGGGCACTACCAGGGGGTAACCCAGATTGTGAAAAAACTGTTTGATGCAGTTGAGCCTGATGTAGCCATGTTCGGGCAGAAAGATTTCCAGCAGGTACTGATGATTAAAAATATGCTTGCTCACTTTAAACTTCCCATAACCATTATTACCTGCCCGATTATCAGGGAGGAGGATGGTTTGGCCATGAGTAGCCGCAATATTCACTTAACCCCCGAAGACCGTAAACACTCACTGGTATTGAGTAAATCGCTGCAGTTTGTAGTAGATCATTTTGATGCGTACACCTTGGCTGAGCTCGAAAGCCGGGCAAAAGCATTATATAATGATATAGATGGGGTGGAGCTTGATTACTTTACCATTGCCAATGGCGATACACTAGAGCCTGCCAAAACGAAAGAAGCTAACAACCTGGTTGCTTTAGTGGCTGCAAAAGTGGGTTCAACCCGGTTGATTGATAATATGATTATTAAATGATGTGAGATGGAGGATGTGTGAAGTAAGATGGATGATGCGAGATGGATGAGGGATGTGTAGTGCATAGCCATATTGTTCGTGGTGTTGCGGTTTTGGCCATCAGCTATTAAGCCATTAACCATTTTCCATATTACATCATACATAATCTATCATCCATTTCCCATATTACATGATACTTACATTTTACATTTTTTTCATCCAGTGCTTTATTACTAACTTTGCCGAATGGTTATCACAATATTAAAATCGAAAATACACCGTGTTAGGGTAACACAGGCCGAATTAAACTATGTAGGCAGTATTACGATAGATGAAGATTTGATGGATGCAGCTAACATTATCGCTAATGAAAAGGTGCAGATTGTAAATAATAATAATGGTGCCCGTTTTGAAACTTATGTAATAAAAGGCGAGCGTGGTACCGGAACCATCTGTTTAAATGGTGCAACCGCACGTTTGGCACAACTTGGCGACATTCTTATTATCATGTCGTATGGTTCATTGCCAATAGAGGAAGCTAAAAAATATAATCCTATATTGGTGTTCCCTGACGATAACAATCATTTGCTAAAATAAATTGTGACCTTCGACCTTAAAACAGCGCTAAAATATATCATCCTGTTTTTAATAGGAGTGGGCGTTTTATATTTAGCGTTTCGGGGTCAGGATTTAGGTAAAATCTGGGAAGAAATAGAAGGGGCAGATTTCTTTTGGGTAATCGTTTCTTCCTTTGCTGTATGGATAGCCCACGTTTTACGCGCCTTGCGTTGGCAAATGCTTTACCGCTCCATACAATATAATGTTGGTTTCTGGAATGCTTACCACGCCGTAATTATTGGTTATCTGGCCAATCTGGCTTTGCCCCGTTTCGGCGAAATTGGTCGCTGCTCTGTTATAAATAAGGCCGAAAAAGTACCGATGTTCGCATCGATAGGTACTGTAATTACCGAGCGGCTTTTTGATGTGCTGGTACTTTTGCTTACCAGTATGGCCATGCTGGTTTTTCAGTACGATATTGTTTCTGATTTTTTATACGATACGATTTATCTTAGTCTGGTTAAAAAATTAAGTGCCATCAATTATTTGTGGCTGCTTGCAATTGGCATTGCAGTTGTTTTACTAATCGTAATTGCCATTTATTTGCTGCGTCAGAAATTCAGTCAGAAATTTCTGCGGATTTTTGTGAGCCTTCGCCAGGGTTTTGGCTCATATAGTAAGTTAAAGCAAAAGGGCTTATTTTTAAGTTATACCCTGGGCATATGGGTTTTCTATTCGCTATCCATGTATTTTGCCTTTTCGTCTATTCCGGCTACATCTGGCTTATACTTTAATGCCGCATTTACTGCAATTGTATTTTCTGGTTTCGCTATGGCGGCTCCAATTCAAGGTGGTATTGGTGTTTTTCATTGGGTGGTTGCGCAAGCTCTTGTATTATATGGTGTATTGTTTAAGGATGGTTTGGCTTACGCTACAATTATACATTCCTCGCAGGTATTGCTTATACTCATTCTGGGCAGTTTAAGTTTAACAAGAGTTGTATTGAAAAAATAATTGTTAATTAGGCTGTAAGGCATTAGCTATACTCTATCCATACTTAGGCTATGCTTTAGACATGCTTTAACTATGCTTATACTTATCTGAATTTTATCAGGCTCGAAGAGTGCATTATGGTGTTGGTATATTTATAGCATGATCGTTAGAACAAATTAGCCTGCTCGACCTGAGGTTAAATATTTTTCAAAATAAAATGCTATGCAGCCATAGTATTTTTGATCTATAAATCATACATTTGATTTACTAACCTTTTATACATAATTGTTATGCATTTTGAATTAAGTGAAGAACAGATCATGATACAGCAGGCTGCGCGCGATTTTGCCCAGCATGAATTAAAACCCGGTGTTATTGAAAGAGACGAGCATCAGAAATTTCCGGCCGAGCAGGTGAAGAAATTGGGCGAGCTCGGCTTTCTGGGGATGATGGTTGATCCGAAATACAATGGCAGCGGTTTAGATGCCATTTCCTATGTTTTGGTAATGGAAGAGCTGTCTAAAATTGATGCTTCGGCTTCTGTTGTGGTTTCGGTAAATAACTCGCTGGTATGTTACGGTTTAGAGGCTTATGGAAGTGAGGCACAAAAGGAGAAATATTTAAAGCCGCTTGCTGCCGGCCAAAAAATCGGGGCTTTCTGTCTGTCAGAACCAGAAGCCGGATCTGATGCCACTTCACAGCGTACCACAGCCGAAGATAAAGGCGATTACTATTTACTTAACGGTACCAAAAACTGGATTACCAATGGTAGTACGGCTTCAACTTATCTGGTTATTGCGCAAACTCATCCCGAATTAAGACACAAAGGAATAAATGCCTTTATTGTTGAAAAGGGAATGGAGGGCTTTACCGTTGGACCAAAAGAAAATAAACTGGGGATTCGTGGGTCTGATACACATTCTTTAATGTTTAACGATGTTAAAGTACCCAAAGAAAACAGGATTGGGGAAGATGGCTTTGGTTTTACCTTTGCCATGAAAACCCTCGAAGGCGGGCGTATCGGTATTGCAGCTCAGGCCCTGGGCATTGCACAAGGTGCTTTTGAGCTGGCTACGCAATATGCAAAGGAGCGCAAAACCTTCGGTAAACCGATTTCTGAGCACCAGGCTATTGCTTTTAAGCTGGCCGATATGGCCACGCAGATTGAAGCCGCACGTTTACTGGTGTATAAAGCGGCCTGGTTAAAAAGCCAGGGACTTCCGTACACGCAGGCAGGTTCGATGGCTAAATTATATGCTTCAAAAGTGGCTATGGATGTAACCATAGAGGCCGTGCAGGTACACGGCGGTTACGGTTTTGTAAAAGAATACCATGTGGAACGCTTAATGCGCGACGCAAAGATTACCCAGATTTATGAAGGAACATCTGAAATACAGAAGATGGTGATCTCGAGAGAGGTGATTAGGTAGTTTTGAGTTGGGAGCTTGGAGTTGGGAGTTACTAATCCAAACTCCCAACTCAAAACTCCAAGCTTATTCTTTCTCTCCTACTATAGCGCCGAAAATAGCTTTTAACAGTGCTACGATAATAGCCAGGAAGGCGGCGGCGATAAAGCCTGAGGTATTAAATGAGGTCATCATGTTATCGACCAATAACACCATTAAAACGGTGATGATAAACGAAACCAGGCCTAGGGTTAGGAAATTAACCGGAAAAGTTAGTAGCCTTAAAATAAAACCAATGGTGGCGTTGGCCAGCGCAATTAAAATAGAGGCAATAATAGCACTGCCGTAGCTATCTATATGCACTCCCGGTACTATTCTGGCGCCGATAAAAAAAGCCAGTCCTGTTAAAAGGATTTCGATAATAAATCTCATAATTGTTTATTTTTGTGAATGTTAAAATGCTTTCCTAAATATTTAGTCTTGTTTATTGTCGCGTTTTTGGCGATTTGCTGTTCAAATACAAACAACAGGCCAATTATTCAGTTTTCTACCGATAGTACTTCAATAATAATTAAAAATATTGATGAGGCCAGTCTTTTGCAGGTTAAGAATGCCCATAAAGATAGTTCCAGTGCTTTTAATATGGCTACAGTGTTGCTTAAGCCAGGAGAGCTGGATAGTGTACAAGACGAACTTGAGGTGCCCGGAAAGATTAACATTGCCGGCGATTCGCTTGTTTTTAATCCCGATAGCTCATTTGTTAAGGGTAAAACCTATGTGGTAGAAAGTTATATCGGCGTAAAATTCGCTACCGTGGGCAATCTGATCTCAGGTAATGCAAAACAGAACTTACAGGCACAGCGACAAACACTTAGGCGGTAATAATCAGCATAATAATTGCTGCAGGTGTTTGATTTTTTCTAAAAAATTACTACATTTGCATCGTAATCGAAGAAAAGAGAAGGGGACAGTGTCCCCTTTTTCTATGAAATCAGGTTAAAATATGCAGGTAGAAAAGAGAGTTGCAGCCCTCGTAGAGGAAAAAATTGCAGATCGTCCGGAGTTGTTTCTGGTTGATGTGAAAATGTTGCCAAACAACAAATTAATTATCCATGTTGATGGCGACGAAGGCATTAGCATACAGGATTGCGTGGCCATTAGCAGGCACGTTGGTTTTCATCTCGAAGAAGAAAACGCAATAGAGCAGGCTTATAATTTAGAAGTTTCTTCGCCAGGTGTTGGCGAGCCTTTAAAGCTTGTTCGCCAATACAGCAAAAATGTTGGACGTACTTTAGGCATCAAGTTAAAAGATGGTCTGAAAAAAGAAGGTAAACTGCTTGCGGTTACAGAAAATGATTTGCTGATTGAAGAATCGGTAAAAGAAAAAGGGAAAAAGGCGGTAGCGGTTCAAACAACTGTTCCGTTTAATGATATATTAGAAACAAGTGTGTTAATTTCATTTAAGTAAGAATGAGTACTACAACAATTAATTTGATCGACTCTTTTCAAGAGTTCAAAGATTTCAAAAATATAGATCGCCCTACGGTGATCAGTGTGCTGGAAGAGGTTTTTCGTAGCATGTTGCGTAAAAAATACGGAACAGACGAAAACTGTGACGTAATTGTGAACCCGGATAACGGGGATTTGGAGATCTGGAGAACAAGGAAAGTAATGGAAGATGGCTTTTCTGAAGATGATGATTTAGAAATCGAACTTGCTGATGTACACAAACTTGATCCATCCTTAGAAGTTGGCGATGATTATATCGAGCAGATTACTTTAGAAAGCTTCGGTCGCAGAGCAATTTTAGCAGCACGCCAAACACTCGTTTCTAAAGTATTGGAATTAGAGAAGGATGAAATCTTCAAAAAATATAAAGATCGCGTTGGTGAAATTGTAACCGGCGAGGTTTATCAGGTTTGGAAAAAAGAAACTTTGGTTTTAGATGATGAAGGTAACGAACTTTTAATGCCTAAAACAGAGCAGATCCCAGCTGATTATTTCAAAAAAGGCGATTCTGTAAAAGCAGTAATCTCTAAAGTGGAAATGATCAATGCCAATCCGAAAATTATCATTTCGAGAACTGCGCCTGAGTTTTTACAGCGCTTGTTCGAGCTTGAGGTACCTGAGATTTTTGATGGTTTAATTACCGTTAAGAAAATTGTTCGCGAACCAGGAGAACGTGCTAAAGTTGCAGTAGAATCGTACGATGATCGTATTGATCCGGTTGGTGCATGTGTGGGTATGAAAGGATCGCGTATCCATGGTATCGTTCGCGAGTTGAAAAACGAAAATATTGATGTGATTAACTTCACAAACAACATCTCATTATATATTACCCGTGCTTTAAGCCCGGCTAAAATCACATCTATTAAATTGGATGACGAAACCAAACATGCATCGGTTTACTTAAAACCAGATCAGGTTTCGTTGGCAATCGGACGTGGCGGACATAACATTAAATTGGCTGGTAAATTAACCGGTTACGAAATCGATGTTTACCGCGAAGCTGGAGAAGAAAGCGACGAGGATGTGGATTTAGAAGAATTCTCAGATGAGATTGATAGCTGGATTATTGATGAATTAAAGGCTATCGGGTGCGATACTGCTAAGAGTGTTTTAGCACTTACAGTAGAAGATTTGGTAAAACGCACCGACTTAGAAGAAGAAACCATTAAAGAAGTGGTTCAGATTTTACAGTCAGAATTTGAATAAGTGGTGTAATTGCCAAATAAACACTACTTTTGTTTTATTATAAAAAATAACAGGAGCTAAATGTCAGACGACAAACCAATCATTTTAATTAAAGCTATTAAAGAACTTAATATAGGCATGGGTACGGCCGTTGAGTTTTTAAACAAAAAGGGATTCTCTGCCGAGAAGAGCCCTATGTTTAAACTTACGGGTGAGATGTATAATGCCTTATTAAAAGAGTATCAGGGAGATAAGATCGTAAGAGAAGAAGCCAAACAAATAGTGATTGGTAAAATACGTCGCGACGAGCCTGAAACTGAGAAGCCAGTAGAAGCGCCGAAGAAAAATACCGATTTTGAGAAAAATGAAGAGATTTTAATTAAAAATGCTCAGTCATTTACTCCTCCGGTAGAAAAACCAAAGGTGGTTGAAACACCTAAAGTGGAAACTCCGGCACCAACCCCTGCGGCAGCAGCGCCGGTTGCAGCACCAAAGGCTGAAGAAAAAGCTGATGAAAGCGCTTTACCAGGTGTTAAAATTGTAGGAAAGATCGATTTAAACGATCTGAACTCAAAAACACGTCCGGTTAAGAAAGATGAAACTCCGGCACCAGCAGCTCCGGTAGCAGCAACACCTGTTGAAAAAGCACCAGAGCCGGTAAAACCGGTAGAGCAGCCTAAAGCTGAAGAGAAACCAGTTGAGGTTAAAAAAGAAGAAACTCCTGCCCCGGCACCAACACCTGCTCCGGTAGCAGCTGCACCAGTTGCAAAAGCACCAGAACCAGAAAAACCAGTTGAACAGCCTAAAGCAGAAGAAAAACCAGTAGAAGCTAAACCGGTAAGCAATGAGCCTGAAGTAATTAAGGCACGTACGGTTAAATTAACTGGTCCGAATATTATTGGTAAAATTGTTTTACCAACTACGCCTGATCGCAGAAACGGTCCGGTAGCTTCATCTAGCGATAGTGAAGCCGCTAAACGTAAGCGTAAACGCAAAAAAACTCCTGGAGCTCCAGGGCAGCCAGGTCAACCTGGTGGTCATGGTCAGCAAGGACAAAATAATCCTGCAGGTCAGGGTGGGGCGCCGGGGCAACCTCGTCAGCCTTACCAGGGCAACAGACCAGGAGGCGGTACGCCATACCAGGGTAACAGACCAGCCGGACAAGGCGGTACTCCTTACCAGGGCAATAGAAATAACAACAGACCAGGTTTCCAAAATAGAAATGCTACACCAAGCGGACCTAAAGAAGAACCTACAGAGAAAGAGATTCAAGATCAGATTAAAGCAACACTTGCCCGTTTAAGTGGAGCAGGTAAATCTGGTAAATTTGCGCAACGTGCTAAATTACGTCGTCAGAAACGTGATGATGTAGCCAGTAACGCTGAAGAGGCAGCAAACGAGCTTGAATCGCAATCGAAAATATTAAAAGTAACAGAATTTGTTACGGCTAATGAGCTGGCGAACATGATGGATGTACCGGTAACCAAAATTATTGGTACCTGTATGAGCTTAGGTATGTTCGTTTCCATTAACCAGCGTTTAGATGCTGAAACCTTAACCATTGTTGCCGATGAGTTTGGTTACGAAATCCAATTCGTTAAACCAGATGAAGAAGAAGATAATGTAATTGAGGAAGAAGATAACGAAGAAGATTTAATCGAAAGAGCTCCGGTTGTTACGATTATGGGTCACGTCGATCACGGTAAAACCTCATTGCTGGATTATATCCGTAAAGCAAACGTGGTAGCTGGAGAGGCGGGGGGTATTACCCAGCACATTGGTGCTTACATGGTAACTACCCCTTCTGGTAAAAAAGTAACCTTCTTAGATACACCAGGTCACGAAGCCTTTACCGCGATGCGTGCACGTGGTGCTAAGGCGGCCGATATTGCCATTATTGTTATTGCAGCGGATGATGCGGTGATGCCTCAAACAAAAGAGGCGATTAACCATGCACAGGCAGCAGGCGTACCATTGGTATTTGCTTTTACCAAAATTGATAAACCAGGTGCAAACGGAGATAAGGTACGTGAGCAGTTATCGGTAATGAATATTTTGGTTGAAGACTGGGGTGGTAAATATCAATCGCAGGAAATTTCGAGCAAAAGCGGCTTAAATGTTGATTTACTTTTAGATAAAGTATTATTAGAAGCTGAGTTATTAGAACTAAAAGCCAATCCGAACAAACGTGCTACAGGTACGGTAATCGAATCGGCATTAGATAAAGGACGTGGTATTGTAACTACAGTACTGGTTCAGGGTGGTACTTTAAAAGTTGGAGATCCAATTTTAGCAGGTAGTTACAGCGGACGTGTAAAAGCGTTAACCAACGAGCGTGGTGCTAAAGTAGATTCGGCAGGCCCATCACAACCGGTACAGGTTTTGGGTATGCAGGGCGCACCTACTGCTGGTGATAGGTTTAATGCTTTAGAAAGTGAAACTGAAGCCCGTGATATTGCAAACAAACGGATGCAGTTACAACGCGAACAAGGCTTACGTACGCAGAAACACATCACTTTGGATGAGATCGGTCGTCGTTTGGCAATCGGTAACTTTAAAGAACTTAACATCATCGTTAAAGGTGACGTGGATGGTTCTATTGAGGCCCTTGCCGATTCATTGTTGAAACTATCAACTGAGCAGATCCAGATCAATATCATCAGTAAAGGTGTTGGTCAGATTTCAGAATCTGATGTATTGTTAGCTTCGGCTTCGGATGCGATTATTATCGGTTTCCAGGTTCGTCCATCAACAGGTGCGCGTAAGTTAGCTGAAGCAGAGCAAATCGATATCCGTTTATATTCTATCATCTACGATGCAATCAACGAGATTAAATCGGCAATGGAAGGTATGTTAGATCCGGAATTTGAAGAGAAAATTGTGGCTAACGTTGAGATTCGTGAAACGTTCAAAATCACTAAAGTGGGTACCATTGCAGGTTGTATGGTATTGGATGGTAAGATTACCCGTAACAGCAAAATCCGTATCGTTAGAGATGGTGTTGTAGTTTACACAGGAGAGCTTGCATCGTTAAAACGCTTTAAAGACGATGTGAAAGAAGTGAACAAAGGTTACGAGTGTGGTTTAAATATCCAGAACTTTAACAACATCGAAGTTGGCGATATCGTTGAAGCCTACGAACAAGTAGAAGTAGCAAGAAAGCTGTAATCAGTTTTCTTCAAATTATAAACGAGGGCATCAATAATATTGATGCCCTTTTTTGTTGTGGAGAGCAATTGTTTGTTCTTTTTGGAAATCTGATTGAATGATTATCTGATGAATCGGGATATTGTATAATTCAGCAATTTTATCAAGTTGCGATATGGCAAAATCTACTTCATTATTTTCCCACTTTCGATAAGTGACCCTGCTTATGCCAATTACATTGGCAACATATTGTTGAGTATAATTATACTTATCCCTATACCTTCTTAAGGTATTCCCTATATCTAACATAATGAGAAACGTTAACGACTGTGTATTTTTATTATATATGTATCGTATATATAATAAGTAAATAATGATAATAAGGAATTGTCAAAATTAGTAAATAAAATATGTTTATTTGTTGTGGTTTTAATTTGTATGAAAAATATAATGATTCCTGTAAATGGTTTTAATTTAGATAAATCTAGAACTTAGAAAATTGAAATATAACAACAATAAAGACATAATTTATAGCATTTTAATAAAATGGATTGCCTTATTATTAATTATATCAATTTATTCTTCTTGCAAAAAAGAGCGTCCAATTGATGTAGATGAGGATGAAATTGTTTCGCCTACAACAGGCACAAGGACTGAATTTACACTCGATTCTATTTTTTTATATGCTAAGCAAGTTTATTTGTGGAATGATGTTTTGCCTGGTTACAGCACTTTTAAACCGAGAGAAAAATACAGCGGTACCCAATCAGAAATAAGTGCATTTAAGAATGAACTTTTCGATATTACCCAATTTAAAATCAACCAGGCAACTGGCAAACCATTCGAAATTTCGAATTATGCCAACGTACCAAAGTACTCATATCTGCAATTGGGGCGGAGCACTGGTGGAGGTGTCCGTGCCGGTACAATAAACGGTGCAGCTGTTTTAGCTAACCACATTATCCATTCTGATGATAAAGTTATTGCTTATGTGGCTTTAGGGGCTTTCCCTGCTTTGGGTAGTGCTAAATCAAAGCTTGATCAGGTTTTTAATGAAATGCTGGCTGATAGACCCAAGTACTTCGTTTTAGATCTGCGCACTAATGGCGGGGGATATGTAGAAACAGCAGAATATGTGGCCAATTTAATTGCACCAAGTACTCTGAATGGAAAAATAATGTACACAGAACAATTTAATTCCACACTCCAAAAGGGTAAAGCAACAATTTTGCGTCACCAAGCTTATTTGGATGAAATGGGCAAAACTGTTATTTACAATGGACGCTTGGCCACGCTGGCAGATGTTGATTATACCGAAAATGGCAATACTTATAGATTTAACAAAAAAAATGGACCTGAAACCATTAAAGATATTTATGTGATCGTATCTGGTGAAACAGCATCTGCCAGCGAATTATTAATTAGCTGCCTCAAAGCTTATTTCAATGTGAAGTTGGTAGGTGAAAGAACGTACGGTAAACCTGTTGGTTTTTTTGGAATCAACATCGACAAATACTCGGTTTATCTTAGTAGCTTCTTAATCAAAAACGCGAATGGATGGTCTGACTATTTTAATGGTATGGAAGCCGATTTGAATATCTCAATGCCGAACAACCCAGTGTTGGGTAATGTTGACGAGCCTTGTTTAAAAGCTGCTCTTGCTGCAATTGATGGGAAAATACAATTGCAGCCAAAAAAAAGTGCAAGTATTTTAAAGTATGGCCTGAATGCAATGCCCATTGTACTAAATGAAGAAGATTCAATTGGAATGATCGAAAATAGGCTGAAGTTAAAATATTAGATTTTTAGCATTTTATGCTATGTTTTTTATTTTGGCTTTTTAATCTTACGTATTAGACTTATTAATTATCATATTGATAACCCTGGCTTGTCATAATTAATTTTTCTTGTCGGTAGTTTTGTAAAAAAAATACCAAATAATTACTGATGAAAAACAATTACAAATTAAAAATTATTTGCCTGCTGTGTGTATTTACAGCTGCATTTAGTAGTTGCAAGAAAAATGAACTTGCAGAGGATAAAGGGTTAACTGGTAACCATAAAAATTTAGCGATTGCGGGTGATGAGAAATGGGACTTATTAGGCTATGGTTATGATATGACAGGAGATCCATTGGCTCTTCAAAATGCTTCCGATGCACCTGTTATCGATATGAAAAGTTTTGAAAGAGACTATTTCAACCGGATTAATACTCCAACAACAAGTGAAGGAAAGCAATATTATTACTATGGAGCGACTGCCAGTGATTATTTAAAAGATGTTATAAAAGAAAGAAATTTTAGTTTATCAGTTACAGCAGGAACTAAATCACCTACAGAGGATGGACAGTCTTATTTTACAGGCTCTTTGACCTATAAAAATAAAAATCAAAATATATACAGTTTTTCTAGCAAATATTCATATGCTAGATTCGAGGAAACCTATAGGATAAAAATTATTCAATTTACTGGAGATGTTACTATAGATTTACTTAAAAATTATTTAACCCCTGAATTTTTAAATAATGTTAATACAGTTAGTGCTGATGCTTTAGTAGAAAGATATGGTACACATGTTTTAACAAATATCAGTTTAGGTGGAAGATTGGTTTTTGATTTTAGCGGCTCAATAGTAAATGAGACAACTACTGAAAAGAAAACATCGTCGGCTGAGGGTGCATTAGGTTTCTTTGTTAAAAAATTCGGTATAAATATTTCTTCAACAATAAGTAGTGAAGAAATGACTAAAAACTTTAACGAAAGTAGAGAAAGGTCTTTTGGATTGAGGTTTTACGGAGGGACAAATTCAGGTAGAAGCGTCTCGTTTGACTCAAATGGATATTCCTCTGAATCAGTTAGTATATCTGGATGGGAGCAGAGTGTAAATACAAAAAACTGCGCTTTAGTAGCTATTGATAATGCCGTACCTATTTATGAACTAATAGCAGATCCAGTTAAAAAAGAACAGGTAAAAGCAGCAGTTGAAAAATACATAAGAGATCGTCAAATAAAAGATTTAGGTGAAGTCCCTATTTATGCATACTATAGCTCATTAGGAGCTGACCATTATTTTACCCCAATTAATCAACCCACAATTGGAAATAACGGTGATTTTAAAAATGAGGGTATAGTGTTTTATGCATTTAATAGACCAACTGATGGTACGGTTCCTGTTTATGTATATTATAACCCAAAATCTGCAGATCATTATTACGGCATAGGTAATCAACCTACCATTGGAGATTTTAGAAATGAGGGAATAGCTTTCTTCGCATATCCAAAAAATACGCCGTATACAAGGCCTGTTTATATGTATTATAGTTCCAGAGATGGCGACCACTATATGGGTACGGGTAATGTTCCAACAATTGGAAATGGTGCCTTTGTAAATGAAGGACCTGTGTTTAATGTACCATTGTAGAAGTATGCTAATGCTTAAAAAAGCATTTAAGCTGTAATATTTTAATAGATAATGATGTAAAAGAGTCTCAATAATTAATTGAGACTCTTCTTTTGTGAATATTTGCCAGGTCATTTAATGGATCAAATGATCTACTTTCTGTTTAGGGAAGCCAAATTTATAGTGCTGTTCCGGTGAGTTTGAAATTTTAATGTTATTAAGTTAGTTTGTTTAAGTCTGTTTAATTCTTTAAAAATGTATTATAAATAATCAAATTGATAACTACACCTTGTCATAATTAATTTTTCTTGTCTGTAATTTTGTGAAAAATATATAAATACTGATGAAAAACAATTACAGATTGAAAATTATGTGCTTGCTGTGTGTGATTACAGCGGCATTTAGTAGTTGCAAGAAAAATGAACTTGCAGAAGAAAAGGGGCTTAAAGGAAATCACAAAAATTTAGCCATTCATGGTGATGGGAAATGGGATCTGCTAGGGTACGGATATGATATAACCGGGGAGTTATTTGCCTCAGCAAACGCATCGGATGCAGCAATTATCGATGTAGATAGATTTAATACAGACTATCCTAATAGAATTAATACGCCAACTGATACACATGGTTATTATGCAGTGTATAGTGGTGCAACAGCTCTTGACTATATAAGAGATGTTAATAGAAAAGAAACATTTGGTTTAACTGCTAGTGTTGGTGAAAAAGAAAAAGACACATATGGTTCAGGTAATTTTTCTAAAACTGACGAAAATCAAAATACCTACACTTACAGTAGTAAGTTTTCTTATGCTTCTTTTGAATCTCGGGTTAGGATTAAAAGCATAACTTTTACAGGTGATGCTACTCTTGATATATTGAGAAATTATTTAACACCATTGTTTATAGCAAATCTTTCTAATTATAGTGCGGATGAATTGGTAGAAAGATATGGTACTCATGTTTTACTAGGAATTAGTCTAGGAGGCCGTTTAAAATATGATTATAAAGGAGCTATTGTTAAAGAAACAACTTTTGAGCGGAAAGTACATGCAGTAAAGGCTGGCTTCTCTATTGGCGTGGATAAAATATTTGGAGTTAATATAAGTTCTGATGTTAGTAATGAACAAAAGTTAACGATTGCAAATGAAACGACTGATAAAGTTTTCATAGGCACTTATTATGGTGGTACAAATTCGGGAACTTCTTTTTCAACCGATGCAGCAGGGAATACGTCTCAATCTGTAAATCTTGCTGGCTGGCAGCAAAGCATAACTGTTAATAATGCTACATTAATTGACATTACTAAATCTGTTCCTCTTTATGAGCTTATAACGGATCCTGTTAAAAAACTGCAAGTAAAAGAGGCTATTGACAGATACATAACTGATAGACAGGTTAAAGACCGCGGTGAAGTTCCCGTATTTGTTTACTATAGTGCTAGAGATAATAATCATGTGTATACTGCTACAAATGATTATCCCTATGAGCAAAACGGTTTTAGTAATTTTGGCGTTAACTTTTATGCCTTCTTAACTCAAGCTCCAGGTACGCTTCCAGTTCATGTATTTTATCATGCTGGTAATAGAAACCACACTTATACAATTAACCGTTATGATTATCCATACGAACAAAATGGATATACATATTTAGGTGTTAACTTTTATGCTTATCCTTCTCAGATACCTGGTTCTTCACCTGTTCATGTATATTATTCTAATGCAGGTGGTGGAGACCATGTTTACACAATTAATAAAAATGATTATCCTTACGCACAGAATGGATTTTCATATCTTGGAGTTAATTTTTATGCAATTAAGTAACAAGATTTAAGCAGTCAGCTTGCACCATAAATGATGAACTTGTTACTGTAATATTTTATGTGCAAAAATGTTAAAAGAGTCCCGAATTAATTTGGGACTCTTTTTTTAAACTGTTCCTTCCTAAATAAAGGTCAACCTATTTTAGGACTAGTAAGGATACTTGCCTACTTATCACCAATATATTTAGTGGATATTGAAGTAGAGAAAGCAACTGTAGCTGGAAAAAATGAATTTTGATTCTTATTGATACTATTTTACCATCATCCTTCATATTACCTTCCTATTACCCACCTGGCTTTTGGCATTTTGTTAATCATCGAAACGATTAGAATTGAACCGGTGTACACAATAAGAAATGTCATTAATTGAATGCTTAAGAAGTAATAGGCTGATTTATTTTCAAAGCCTATGTGAAGTGGTCTGAAAATTAATGGCATTAATCTAAACACTAAAATTTGATGTACGAGATATATCCCAAAGGTAAAGATACTGGGGTTAAATCGTTTGATCTGGATTTTAGAGCCAAGCTTATACAAGAAAACAAAACTCAGTAAAGAGTAAATTATATTGGTTATCCTTAAAGTATTAAAAGGATCTGTTGGTAACAGCTTAAGGAGGTAATAGCTCTCTAAACTTGCCAAACAAAAAGCAGCAATTAATAATATAAAAACTAAAGACATTGAGGTTTTGCCAGCAAATGATTTAAATTGATCGTAGTATTTATTAATCTGTACACCTAACCATAGATAAAATATAAATCCAAACAAGGCCGTAGTATGTGAAGTAGGAATAATATCAATATAAAGGTTAGTTGAATAAAAAAGTGATAATAATAAAAGTGCTACGCCAAGTTTTAGAGAATATAAATATTTCCTGAAAAGGAGCAGTATAGCTATGCATATAAGGAAGTTGGGGATAAACCAAAAACTTGTATTAAAAACAATATTTTCGATGCTTAATAACACATTCTGGATACTTATAGTAAGGAATGGGTTATCTCCGTATCTGAGGTTTTTTACGATAACATCGATATAATTGGTAATTAGCAGAACTATTACCCAGAAAAGCCAGGGTTTCAGCGTGTTTTTCACCCTTCTTTGAAGATATTCTTTCGTGCTATATTTTGTAAACTTATCGCCGATTAAAAAGCCTGCCAGTAAGAAAAAAATTATAGTCCCAAACTTAAAAATCTGTAAGCTAAAAATCTGAACTATTTTTTCGGTTAGTGTATTAAATTTAGCGCCAAAAAAGAAAGAGCTATGCTCCATCACAATGCCAAACATAGATATAAAGCGCAACGAGTCAATGAAGTCGTAATTTATTTTAGGGGAATTTATATTAGAAGTGCTCAAATTTAATTTTTATTAAAAACATGGTTAACGGCTTTATCGAAGTTTTCTTTTTCCGCAAGGATTTTCTGTTTGTAATCGCTGAATAACTGAATTTTATCTTCAAATTTATTTAAAGTTAACGTAATTTGTCTGGCAACTGCTTCAGGGCTATCAACAGCCTCATTAAATTTAAAACCTTTTGGTAATGGCACGTCATCTTGATATGCCGCAGAACCCTGGCTTCCGGTAATTACACAACAAGACATTAAAATTGCCTCACGTGGCATACGTTCCTGGCCTGGATGATATCCAAAATCAACATAAAGTTTGCTTTTGTTCATCCAATGCGCTACTTCATCGGGCGACATGTTAATCAGTGCTTTCCACGACAAGTCAGGGCAGGACGCTTTCACACGCTCTAAATATTCGCCATTCTTTTTTGGATTGTAAAGTACAAAATCTTCTTTTTTTACATGATTGGCTATCTTATCATAGAAAGAATCGCTCATGTAATCAGAAATTTTCCCAATAATTTCCAACTTATTGGTTTTTAAAAAATCCATTGAAAAATGAGAATGGGCCAGATTTAGAACTCTTTTTCTCTTTAATGCAGGAATTGTAGGAAGTGGCGCATATTTTTTAGGATTTAAATAAGATTTGATGTAGTAGAATTTTTTATGCTTTACCTTCTGTTTTGCTTCATTAAAAGTAATTTGATAATTTGTAACGCTTAGCCACCAAACAATTTTTTTCATGGCATTATATTCTGACTTGAAAATTGGAGCTAAATAGGTTTCTGGTAAAATGATTAAATTATTTTTACTATTTACAATCTCATCAGTATAGGGTAAGTTATATTTTAAATAGTTTGGGTGAACCGGATTTTGGTCTGTTCTAAAGATATAATGCATAAAAACATTAAAGCCTAAACTACTTAGTCTATGTCCAAGCTGATGAAGGGCTTCGGGGCCTCCTGTTGCAAAATTAGCCGGGCAAAAAATATAAATTACGGAGTCTGAATTAACTTGCATTAGAGAGATATATAATGTTTTGGTCCTCAAAAATAATCAATTATATAGGTTTGAAAAGATTATTCTTTGATTGTTGGATATGCATTGATTTTTTTAACAATTAAAATGCATGAAATTTAGCTAAAAGCCAAAATCTATCAAGGAGTTTAACTTAAATGATACTTAACTAAAAGTAAGGTATATTTTATTTCTGCAATAGGTGCGATTTTTATTTTATTTTTGGACCATATGGTATCTGTAGTCATTGCATCTGTTAATGAAGCGCAACTTCTCGCTGTTAAAGAAAATATTAAACAAACTATTGGTGTTGAATATGAAATTTTAAGTTTCGCCAATGCTGATGGAAAAATGGGGTTGTGTGAAATTTATAATCTTGGTGCAAAACAGGCAAAATATAATATGCTCTGTTATATGCACGAAGACATCGAAATTAAGACTAGTAGATGGGGAGAAAAAATGCTCGACTTATTTACCCGCGAGCCAAAAATTGGTGTTGCCGGTGTAGCAGGATGCGCTTATAAATCATTTACGCCTTCTGGCTGGGGAGCTGAAAGCTTTGAAGTAAACCTGGTATTTCAAAATTACATGCAGCATTTTAAACACGCTGCAAAGCCATCAATTCATGCCTATTCGAACCCGAATAACAGTAGTTTTGAAAAAGTGGTAACGGTAGATGGCATGTGGTTTTGTACAACAAAGGAAGTGGTGAACAGGATAGGTTTCGATGCCGACACTTTTAAAGGTTTTCATTGCTATGATCTGGATTTTTGCTTAAACGCAGGTCAGTTTTATGATGTTGTGGTAACTTTTGAGGTGTTGATGGAGCATTTCTCGGAAGGCGGATATAACCGCGACTGGTTTTTAGAAACCTTAAAACTGCATCAGAAATGGGAGCATATCCTGCCCAGGATGCTTGGAGAATTGTCAGGTAAAAATATTCAACTTATTGAGAAACGTGCCTTTAAGCGTTTACTGTCTAAATTGGTGGAACTTAAGTTTGATAAACAATATATCTTAACTCTATTGCTACAGTATAAAGAAAAAACAAATATGGAAACCAGTTTATACCTGAAACTCAGGTATTATTTATTTGGTTTCTTATACCTTGGAAAAAAAGTGAAATAAAATAACTTATAATTGATAGCCAAAGGCTGTTATTTTATCTTTCCAGAAATTAAGATGTTTTTCCCAGGCATGGCAGCCAAAGGGTAAGTTGTTCTCGATCAGTTGATAGCCGTATTCTGGAAAGGTCTCTATGGAGAATTTAAGCGAGGTCTTATAATCAGGAATCCGAATCCGTTTCTTTTTCCTGTTGATTTCTATGGACCAGAAAAGATCCTCGTTAAAAGCCAGGTTTTTCAGGTTAATGTAGTGCCTTGCAAGGGCTTTCTCCTCATTGGCCAACTGGTAAAACAGTTTAATATTGCGAAGGGAGAAACCACCGTTACCTGTTTTATTGTAAAATTGCTTGCTTTTAGGCAATCCGTCTCGGGTTACATTAAATTTAGTATATAAATAGCTTTTAAAATTATAAATAGCACGGTTCATTGGGTTGTCAGGCTTTAATGGCTTAATCCAGGGGGCACCTATATAATCGTAACCTTGTATAGACCAATAATCCAGCTCATCAACAAAAGCAAAAGTATCTGGCTGGTAAATCAGCATGAAATTATAGGGTAAAAATGCCTGATAAAATACTGGAGATAGCATGAGTGCATTGTAGCCATGAATGCTTTCGAAAAAGCGATTCTCGAAAGCAATTACCTGAGTAAAGGGAAACCTGGGCAGGATAGAAGATATATCGAGATCAACGGGTTTTACAGCTATAATGGTTTTTCCGGTAAAAATGCGAAAACATTGTTCAAGGGAAATCAGTTCGTATTTATTTAAGTCCTTTTTATAAAGCGGAACAACTACAATATTCTGGCTACTCATTTTGATGTTTAGCTTTTCCGGCCCTTAATTTTATGTCTTAAGCGGCGCAGTTTATACAACAGGTAAATCTTTAATCCGAAAGCCTTTTTAATAATTTCGCCACTGTCGTTAAAAAATGGCTTGTCTTCAAAAACACTCGAAAAGCCTCCTTCAGCAAATTTAGCAATAAAGATAGGATAGTACTGAAATCTGATCGACGGATCTGCAAAGCACCTGATATTTAAATCATGATCTGCCCTTACTTTATATTTTAGGTTATAGTGGTAGTGCTCAAAAATGGTTTTAGGATACAATATACTTTGATGGCATATGTTAAATTTAGCTAATCGATAAGCAGTAAATTCGCCGCCAAAAACATCATTATTTATTTTACTGTCGCCGTAATAAACAGTGTTAAAGTCTTTGAGCTGCAAACACATTTCACTAAAGCCTGGCAAGAGTCTATCGTCGGCACCCAGAAATAAAAGCCAGTTTCCTTTGGCATATTTCATCGATTTATTCATGGCATCATAAATACCTTTGTCGGGCTCACTCACCCAGAAATCAACCTGATTTTTGATCAAGTCGATAGTTCCATCCGTGCTGCCACCATCAATTACAAGATGTTCAATATGAGGATACGACTGAGCTTTTACACTGGCTATACAATCTAAAATAAACTTGCTGGCATTGTAGGTTACTGTAATTACACTAACCAAGGGAAGCCAATTGTCTTGCTCCGATGCAGAATGGTATTGCTTATCTATCATTTAGCTCTTTTCTTTGCCCCGTTTAACATTCTAACAAAAAAAAGCGAAATCGGATTGCCCAATAGCCTGCCAATAAAAGAACCGGATAGATGAAACACCGTTGAATTGGTTTGTATCCACCTAGATCTGAAAAAGTGGTTGTATTTTCGGATCAGCGCTTTTCTGAGGACAAAAAAACTTTCATCACGGTTTCCTCTGCTTTTGTGCGTAAGGTTAAAAGGAATAACATAAGTGGTATAGCCATTTAATTCGGCTTGCAAAACCAGATCTGTTGCATACAAATGAAAACCTTTCAAATCGTTCGAAACCTTTAAAAGGGCTGAATTTTTAACCAGCAAAAAGTTTTCGTCTAATGCCGAAACCTTTAAGGGAAAGTTTCCCTTATTCATAAAAGTGCCATCAGGGTAAGAGATGTGGTAAACAATATGGTTAGGGCCAGCTGCACCGGCATTTCCACATACCGCCCAATCGGGATCCTTTTTTTCGAGGTTGGTTAAACAACTTCTCAATTTTTCTATACCGTCTTTATCGATTAATACATCCTGGTGGCAGATGATAATAAACTTTCCTTTAGCATTTCTTAAAAACAGGTTAATAGCCGAAAAGGCATCGAAGACATTGTTTTCGGTATTATCGGCATATAGAAACTCGCAATTTTCTTCACCAAAGCCATTTTGAAGAAATGAATCGATCATTTCTTCATATTCCGCCTTTCTGGTTACCAGCGTACAAACTGAAAATTCATATTCGTAAACCGGAAGGGCAATTGATCGGGTTAAGTTTAGCGCTGTACTCATACAATTAATCTGTAAAGGCCTGCATATCAATTAAACGTTTGTATAAACCATTGGTGGCCATTAATTCGTTGTGACTACCCGTTTCTACAACACTACCTTTATCTATCACAATAATTTTATCAGCGTGCTGTATTGTGCTTAAGCGATGCGCGATTACAATTGAGGTGCGATTTTTCATTAAATTATTGAGGGCCTCCTGAACCAGTTTCTCTGATTCGGTATCCAGGGCTGAGGTTGCCTCGTCTAAAAGCATAATTGGCGGATTGGCCAATACAGCCCTGGCAATACAAACGCGCTGACGCTGACCACCAGAAAGCCTGTTACCGCGGTCGCCTACAAAAGATTGGTAACCATTTTCTGTATTTTCGATAAAATCGTGCGCATTCGCAATTTTTGCTGCGGCTACTACTTCTTCCATCGTAGCATTCGGATTGGCAAATGCAATGTTGTTAAAAATAGTATCGTTAAACAGAAACGATTCCTGATTTACTGTTCCCATTTGTGCCCTGATGCTTTCAGCGGTAAGGCTTTTATAATCGTGCCCGTCAATTAAAATGGATCCGGATTTAGGATCGTGGAAACGTGGAATTAAATCCATTAGCGTACTTTTCCCACCTCCTGATGGCCCTACAAGCGCAACGGTTTTTCCTTTTTCAATGTCAAAGTTAATTCCATTCAGAATCTGTTTTTCGCCATAACTGAAAGATACATCTTTAAAGTTTATGGCATGGTTAAAGTCTTCAAGTACTTTTGCATCTGGCGAGTTAACCAGTAACGGTTTGGTATCAATTAAATCTAAAACACGATCACCGGCAGCAATACCAGAATGGATACCGCTAAATGAATCGGCAAGAGCTTTTACCGGTTGCATTACCTGAGAAAATGTTGTAATATACACCAGAAATTTTGCAGGCGTTAAGTCTCCTTGCCCGGTTAATATCATAGTGCCTCCATAAAGTACAATGAATACCACCACAAATACACCTAATGTTTGTGAAACAGGTGAAGCAAGTTGTTGTCTTCTGGCCATTTTTCTGTTTAGGAAAGAATAGAATTTGTTCTCTTCATCAAATTTATTTTTTATCCGTTGCGTGGCATTAAAGGCTTTTATAATTTTAATGCCACTTAAAGATTCGTCTAAAAAACCCAGCATTTTGGCAAAAGACTCATGCGATTCTTTAGCTTGTTGCTTTAAACGCTTAACAATTTTGCTGATAATAAACCCAGAAATTGGGATTACCAGTAATGAAAATAAGGTTAATTTGAGTGAAATTGATACAAGAACGCCGACATAAAATAAAAGCTGTAACGGCTCTTTAAAAACAACCTGTAACGTGTTAGTTACCGTAAATTGTACCACCTGAACATCAGAAGCAACTTTAGAAATGATATCACCTTTGCGTTCATTGTTGAAAAAACCAACGTGAAGGTTCATTACATTGTTAAAGACTGTTCTTCGAAGGTTTAATAAGGTGTGCACCCTTAGATCTTCCATAAACCTTTGTGAAAGGTAACGGAAAAAATTTGATAGAACAACCGTTATTACAATAACAACACATACTATTTTTAAAGTTTCAGTTTTGCCATAAATATCAATCGCTTGTTTGATATACTCACTAAACTTGCCCATGAAATCTATTGATGAACTTACTTTTGAAAGTGTAGTAGGTGCATCCTTTATGAATAAGGTTTCTAATAAGGGGCCTAAAAGTGTAAACAGAAAGGTGTTGAAAATAATAGCGAAAAGTGTTGCAATAATATAAGGTATTGCAAATTTTTCTATGGGTTTGGCAAAAGATAATAAACGAAAGTATGTCTTCATTTTATGTGAAAAATGGAATATGTAAAATGGAGGATGATCAGAAACACCTCCAAAAAAATCTAATTAAAACTCAGCAAATGTACGTTTTTCAAAGAGACCTTTGCATAATAAGGCTTTTAAAGCCGCTAAAATTACAATCGCTTAATTTTCTTGCTGATAATAGATTGGTTAATAATTTTTATCACATCGTCGATTTTTAATAACGATTGGTGTTTCTGTTTTAGTCTAGCTAATCTTTCCCGGCTTGCCAGAATATGTGGTTTATGTGTTAAATAATCGCGATAGCTGCTCCAAACCCAGGTTTTTCCGGTTAATAGTTTTGGAATTAGTTCAGTGAAGATTTGTTGTAGCGGATACAAAGTCTTTCTGGCCCCATGCAGGTGTATGCCTTGAAGGATATACCGGTTACGATAATAGATCTTTTTGATGAAATTGGATTTGATCTGCGTTTTAGTGCTTCCGCTAACATGGTGAAAACAGACCGACTGATGTTCATAATAACATTTCCAGCCCAATTGCCATGCCCGGAGACTTAAATCAAAATCTTCGGAAGAGAAAGGTGAATAAATTTCATCGAAACCACCCAGTTCTTTTAGCTTTTTTGCATCAACTAAGGCATTGGCACCCGAAAGGTAGGCAGTATAAACTTCTTCGTCAGACTGATTTTCGCTATAATAAAATTTGTTCGCTTTTATTCTGCATCCTCCGTAATACAATAAACGGGCGGCATCTTCTATTCTGGTTTCATCAAAACTCATGATGCGGGCCATTACCCCAAAAGTATCTGGCTTGCTAAAATACTTCCATTGATGTTCAAAATAATCTGGAGTAAGTTTAACGTCGGAGTTTAGCAATAAGATTAATTCATATTTCGCTTCGCGTATGCCGTGGTTGCATGTATAAGAAAAACCTCTGTTCTTATCGTTAACGAGTAGCTTTACCTGCTGATAATTCGTACTGATAAATGAAAGGCTATCGTCCTTAGAGCCATCGTCGATAACAATAACTTCAAATTCGATTCGGGCATTTTGGGCCGCTGTAAAAACCGAAGGCAGGTACTTTTCGAGCAGGTGCTTGCCATTATAATTGGGGATGACGATGGAAACGCTTTTCTGCATCTACTTAACAATTTTATAGTTCCGGTATTCGAACAGGCGCAACCCGGTTAGGTCTTCAATTTTTTGCAGCACTTTTCTCCTGAAATTCATTTTTGGCGTTTCTTTGGTCAGGTCTTTATCGAATTTCCAGTTTGCTGCTGCAATTCTTGATTGCATTACTTTTGGATGGCTTCCTTTAAAATGAACCAACCGATCGGCATTGTGCATGTCATAAGTATCCTGAACGGGATAATTTTCTTCAATCCACTCTGGTGTTTGATAAAACTGATTAAAGTTACGAACCTTGCCCTGCAAGCCTTTTGGCGGTTTTACCCAACCATAGTGATAAATGTAAGCATCAATTAATTTAACCTTTAACTTTCTATCGTTAATCCTGAAACCCTGGGCATCGCGATAAGAACGCACTCCAGGAAGGTTTTTGATTATCCGAACCTCCCTTCTATACCATCTTCTCGATTCGGCCAGGTAATCATAAGAAGCGTAAAAGTGTTTATATTTTAAAAGAAGGGCCTCAACATTTGGATTGTTGAGCTCCTGCTCCATTTCCTTTTTAATCAGTTGTAAGTATTCTTCATGAATGGCTTCATCTCCCTGAATATAGATCATCCAATCAGTATCTGCAGGGATTTGAGCAAGTGCTTTATTGGTTTCATCGGCAAAAACACGTCCGCCTTCGCGTATGCTATCATCCCAAACGGTATCAATTGTTCTGATCTTTTCGGGGTCGATCTGTTTAACCATTTCAGCAGTTTCATCGGTAGAATTTCCTAGGGCAACAATAAAATCATCGCACAAAGGGAGTACAGAAAGTATAGCTTCTCTTGCTGGGTAATCGTTAACAATAGCATTTCGTAAAAAGGTAAAGCCGGTTACTTTCATTCAGTTTTGTTGTTGATGGCCTTTTGTGGCTAATAATTTTTGTTTATTTGTACAAAGATAGTTTTATTGATGAATACGCATCTATCCATTTTAAACGAAGTAAAGGCTGGCAATTACCGGATTCTGGCAAGGGCTTTAACCCTTGTTGAGAATGATATTGAGCCATCGGCTGCGATTTTAAAAGGTTTGGATAGTCATGTTAGTGTTCCTGTTTTGGGTATTACAGGCCCTCCTGGAGCCGGTAAAAGTACTTTGGTGAATGCCATTACCAACCATTTTACTACTGCGGGGAAGCGCATTGCCATATTGGCCATTGATCCTACTTCTCCGTTTAATTTCGGCTCTTTACTTGGCGATCGCATCAGGATGGCAAGCCAGTTTAATAAGCCTAATGTATTTATCCGTTCGCTGGCTACACGCGGAGCACTGGGTGGGATTTCTGCAAAAACCATTGAGATGGTAGATGTTTTAAAGGCTTCGAATTTTGACCTGATCATTATTGAAACTGTTGGTGTGGGACAATCGGAAGTAGAGATTGCCGGCCTGGCCGATAAAACTGTTGTAGTACTGGTGCCCGAATCGGGAGATGAAGTTCAGAACATCAAATCAGGACTAATGGAAATTGCAGATTGTTTTGTGGTTAATAAAGCTGATCGGGAAGGAGCCGATACTTTTGCAAATAATTTGAAGAAAGTAGTGCATCAGGGCATTAAAACAATCCCGGTTTTAAAAACTGTTGCCGATAAAAATACGGGTATTGATGCTTTATGTGAATGGATAGCGCAACCGACAATTTTTGACAATAATAAAAGAGCACTCTTATTCGCAGAAAAAGCCTGGAAAATTATTCAGCATCAAAAAATGCAGCATATAGATAAAGTAAGGCTGCTTGAAAAAATCCAGGCAGCCTTATTACAAGGTGATTTTAATATTTATCGCTTTGCAGATAGCTTTAACAAGGGTTAACTTGGAAAGGTAAACTGTTAACTAAAAACTGCGAACTGAATTAACTGTTCATAATATCTTCTATCTCTTCTGCTTCGAGCGGAATATCGGCCATTAAATCTATATTCCCGTTGGCTGTAATGAGGATGTTGTTTTCTAAACGGATACCTAAACCTTCTTCGGGGATGTAGATGCCTGGTTCAACAGTTAATATATTTCCTGCAGCAAATGGTGTATATCTGCCAGCAAAATCGTGTACATCGATACCCAGGTGGTGTGAAGTACCATGCATGAAGTATTTTTTGTAAGCCGGCCATGCAGGGTTTTGGTTTTTTACTTCTTCAGCAGTAATTAATCCCAGTTTAATCAGTTGTTGTGTCATAATTTCCCCAACCTGTTCGTGGTAATTATTCCATGCTATTCCTTCACCAATTAAATTAACAGACGCTTTCATTACCTGTAAAACCGCATTATAAACCTCTTTTTGTCGTTTGGTAAAATGACCGTTAACCGGAATCGACCGGCTCATATCTGCATTATAATTTGCGTATTCTGCGCCAAAATCAAAAAGAATTACATCTCCATCTTTGCAGGTTTGGTTATTGTCGTTATAGTGAAGGATATTGGCATTATGGCCGGAAGCGATAATAGGAGTATAAGCATGCCCAGTGCCTCCCTGGCGAATAAATTCGTGGATAATTTCTGCCTCGATTTCATATTCCTTTACGCCGGGTTTTGTAAATTTCAACACCCTTACGAAGGCATCGCGGGTTATTCCACATGCTTTTTTGGTAAGCTCAATTTCTACATCAGATTTAACTGCCCTTAGTCCTCTCATAATCGGTGCCGAACGCTCAAAATGATGCAGCGGATATTTCGATTTTATTTTTTCAATGAAACGCAAATCGCGATATGGCACTTCTGGCGAATAGCGGTCATTTTCATTTGTGTTTAAATAAATATGATCGGCATAGTTAACAATACTGTGTAAAATGTTGTCAAAATCTTCCAGCCAGTAAATAGCCTGGATGCCGGATGCAGCTTTAGCCTGCTCTTTGGTATACTTGTATCCTTCCCATACTTTAATATGGTCGTTGGTCTGTCTTAAAAACAGGACTTCCCTGTACAAAGGATTAGGACAATCGGGGTATAACAACAATATTGTCTGCTCCTGATCAATTCCAGATAAATAAAATAAATCAGGATTTTGCTTAAAAACAAAGTTCTGATCGCCGCTTCTGGGAAATTCATCACTAGCGTTGAATATAGCTAACGAATTGTTTTTTAAGTGTTTATTGAAGTTTTTTCTGTTTAAAATAAATAAAGACTGATCAATAGTAGGATATTTCATGAAATTGGTATTTTTATACTGGAAACGGCCAAATGTAAGAAAATCATCATTGACTGTGAAGTTTGGAACGGAGTTTGTATAAAAGTTTGAAAATTTAAAATTTTGTTTAATTTTGCGATTACTAAAAAATTAATCAATTAAATTGTTTAACCCTTAAAAAAGAAAAAGATTATGAATTATTCTACTTTAAAGAAAAGTGTTGCGCTTTCTTTAGTGGCATTAACAGGAGTTGCTTCTCTTGCTGTCGCTCAAGATGCTCCTGCAACCTCTTCTGCTGTCAAGGTATTTGGCGGTAGAGGTCAGTACAGAACTTGGTCTATCGGTGTACACGGTGGTGTTTTAATGCCAGTTGTAGCTATCGGTGGTTCTAACGACTTCAACAAATGGGATGCTAACTTAGGTTACGGTTTAAATATCCGTAAACAACTAGGTCACTCTTTCGGTTTAGAATTAAACGGAACTCGTGGTAAACTTTCAGGTAACAACGACGGTATCACTTCAACAGTTAAAGAATTCGAAACTCAATTACAATATGCAGTAGATTTACGTGGTGTTGTAAACTTAGGTTCTATCGATTTCTTACGTCGTGAAAACTCTGTAGGTTTCTTCTTAACAGCTGGTGCTGGTATGTTGGCTTACGCTCCTAAAGTAACTACTACTTCAGGTGTAATCGACTGGAAAGGTAAAGCTACTGGTCCTGCTGATGACAAACACGATGCTAAAGACTACGTAAAAGGTTTCTATATTCCAGTTGGTGCTGGTGTTAAATTCAAAGTTTCTGAGCGTGTTAACTTTAACTTAGGTTACACTATGAACTTTGTTGATGCTGATAACTTAGATGGAGTTTATGCAAAAGGTCAAACTAAAGATAAATTCTCTTACGGTTACGCTGGTTTAGAATTCTCTTTAGGTTCTTCTGCAAAACCAAGCTTAGAGTGGACTAACCCATTAGCTACTATGTACGATGAGTTAAAAGATCCAACTTTACGTCAAGAAGTTGAAGCATTGAAAAACCGTGTTTCTGCTGTTGAGAAATCTGTTGAAGATTTGAAAAAAGATACTGACGGTGACGGTGTTGCTGATCAATTCGATAAATGCCCAGGTACTCCTGCTGGTACTGCTGTTGATGGTTCAGGTTGTCCTCTTCCAAAACCAGCTCCAGTTGAAACTCCTGCATCTAACGTAACTGGTTTTGAGAAAATCGGTTTCGATTTCAACTCTTCAGTTTTAAAAACTGAGTCTTACCCTACTTTAGATAAATTATCTTCAGTGTTACGTGAAAACGGTGGTAAAGTAACTGTAAATGGTTACGCTTCAAGCGAAGGTACTGCTGCATATAACTTGAAATTATCTAAAGACAGAGCTAACTCTGTTAAAACTTACTTAGTAAACTCTGGCGTTAACGCTAGTCAAGTTGCTACTAAAGGTAATGGCGAAGCTAACCCAATTGCTTCTAACGATACTGAAGAAGGTCGTATCCAAAACCGTCGTGTTGAAACTGCTAGAAACTAGTATTTCAATATAAAATTTTAAGAAAGTCCCGATGCAAATCGGGACTTTTTTTATGCCGTTTAGTTTTCTGTGTTGTGCTTTTTCGCTAAATTTGTACTATGTACTTCTTTCGAAAAAAGGATCCCAACAGGCCAACCAATGTCAACATTAGGATTATGCATTTTATTAATGCATTGGCCATATCTATTTTTCTCGCAGGTATCATTTACAAGCTAATTCAATGGCTTGCTAAGTAATCTTAAAAAAACTTATGAAACAAATTATTAAAACTACAAATGCTCCAGCACCCATTGGGCCATATAGTCAGGCTGTACAAGCCGGAAACTTTTTATTCGTATCTGGACAGGTAGCCATTAATCCTGAAAACGGAGAATTAAATATTGGCAATATCGAAGAAGAAACCCACCAGGTAATGCGTAACCTTAAGGCTGTGCTACTCGAAGCTGGATTAACTTTTGATCATGTAGTAAAATCGACCATCTTTTTGAGCGATATGGGCACTTTTGCTCAGGTGAACGAAGTTTACGGGCAGTATTTTTCGGCTAATTTCCCTGCCCGCGAAACGGTTCAGGTTTCTGTATTGCCTAAAAACGTAAACGTAGAAATTTCTGTGATTGCCATTGTAGGATAATTTTGGCTGCAGGCAAAAGTAAATACTTTATTGCTGGCATTGTTCCTTACATTATATGGGGAACAATGTCAATCCCTTTACGTAACATAAAAGGCTTTCCGCCGCAAGAAATTCTATATTACAGGATATTTATATCCATTTTAATGGTATGGGCTACCATAGGTCTGTTTAGGAGGGCTGCACTCAAGAATGACCTTGCTTTTCTTAAAAGCATTCCCAGGTCAAAAAAAATCAAGTTGTTTTTATTAACTCTATTTGCAGCTTTTTTAATTACAGGAAATTGGTTTACCTACATCTATGCGGTAAATAGCGTGAGTTTAAAGGCTGCTGCCTTCGCTTACATGGTTTGCCCACTGTTAACAGCCCTCTGTGGTTTTGTCGTCTTAAAAGAGCATTTAAGCAAAGAAAAAATCATAGCACTAATTGTTGCGCTGGTTAGTATTCTCCTGCTGGCAACAGGTTCCCTGCACGAGGTACTTTGGGCTATTTTAATCGCATCATTTTATGCTGTTTATGTAATTGTTTTAAAAGTAATTAAGGGGGTAGATAAATTTAATTTTCTGGGTGTACAATTAATCTTGTCGGGCTTAATGATGCTACCGATGTATTTGGTTAATTCAGATCCGTTTCCAACTGAAACAATCTTTTGGTCGCATATCTTTTTAATTGCTATTGTATTTACCATTATACCTTTGTTTTTAAATTCTTATGCGCTGTTGGGAATGCCCTCATCGGCGTTGGGTATATTAATTTACCTTAATCCTATTGTCGCTTTTGCGGTTGCATTTTTCTATTTCAGGGAACCGATCGATAGCCATCAGCTTTTTGCCTATTTGCTTTTGCTATTGTCTATCGTTATTTTTAATGCGCAATTACTAAAAAACATAGTTTACAAGAAACAATAATCAATTTTGTTCAATTCGATTTTAGATACTCCTGTTGAATTTATAAAAGGCGTAGGGCCTAGTCGTGCCGATGTTTTGAAAAAAGATTTAAGTCTTTTTACTTTTCAGGATATGTTGGCACATTATCCCTTTCGCTATATCGACCGTACTAAGTATTTTAAGATCAATCAGATCAATATTGATTCGCAATATATTCAAATTGTTGGCCGGGTAATTGGCAAAAAGGTAATCGGCGATAAAAGGGCAAAGCGGATCGTTGCTGTTTTTAAAGATGAAACAGGAATTATGGAACTGGTTTGGTTCCAAAGCTTAAAATGGGTTGATGATAACATTAACGTGGGCACTGCTTATGTTGCATTTGGGAAGCCAACGTTCTTTAATGGTACCTTTAGCATTTCCCATCCCGAAATGGAGCTGTATCAAAATAAGCCGGTTGGCAGAGGGAATTTAACTTTACAGCCTGTTTATAATTCTACAGAAAAGCTAAAAAAATTCAATCTCGATTCAAAAGGTATTCAGCGGTTAATTGCAGGGTTGCTTGATCAGGTAATTCAGCAGGTGACTGAAAATTTACCTCCCTACATTATCGATAAATACCAGTTGCCTGATAAAAGAAAGGCGTTGCTGGATATTCATTTCCCTAAAAACCAAAAGGACTTAAATGCAGCCGAAAGACGCTTGAAATTTGAGGAATTATTCTTTATTCAGCTTCAACTCTTGCATAATAAGCAACTTCGCCAGCTAAAATTTAAAGGAGCAACTTTTGATAAAGTTGGTGAGAAAGTTAATCGTTTTTACAAGGAATTTTTGCCTTTCGAGCTTACCAATGCACAAAAGCGTGTAGTTAAAGAAATCCGGATTGATACCCAGCGTGGCGTTCAGATGAATCGTCTTGTACAAGGCGATGTAGGCAGTGGTAAAACCGCTGTTGCGCTGATGAGCATGCTGTTGGCTAATGATAACGGTTATCAGGCTTGTATGATGGCTCCGACAGAGATTTTGGCTCGCCAGCATTATGCATCCATTACCGAACTGGTAACTGATGAGCTGGTGAAGGTGGCTATCCTGACTGGTAATACCAAAAAGAAAGAACGTACCATTTTGCATGAACAGCTTGAAAATGGCGAAATAGATATACTAATCGGTACCCACGCGCTGATAGAAGATAAAGTTAAGTTTAAAAACCTGGGTTTGGTTGTTATTGATGAACAACACCGCTTCGGGGTAGAGCAGCGTGCCAAGCTTTGGCGAAAAAACGTTATTCCACCACATATTCTGGTGATGACGGCAACACCTATTCCCAGGACCCTGGCGATGACGCTTTATGGTGATTTGGATGTTTCTATCATTGATGAACTGCCTGCCGGAAGAAAGCCTATTGAAACCAAACATCTTTTTGAGGGCCAACGTTTAAGGATGTTCGGCTTTATGAAGCAGGAGATTGCTAAAGGCAGGCAGGTTTATATTGTTTATCCGCTGATAAAAGAAAGTGAAAAGCTAGACCTTTTGCATCTGGAAGCAGGAATAGAGCAATTGAGTTATCAGTTTCCGCGGCCTGATTACCAGATGAGCATAGTGCATGGGCAAATGCCAAACGCCGATAAACAGTTCGAAATGGAGCAGTTTATAGCTGGTAAAAGCCAGATAATGGTTGCCACAACTGTAATAGAAGTGGGCGTAAATGTGCCCAATGCTTCTGTTATGGTGATTGAAAATTCGGAAAGGTTTGGTCTTTCTCAGCTCCACCAGTTGCGTGGTAGGGTTGGTCGTGGCGCCGAACAATCTTTTTGTATTTTAATGAGTGGGAATAAGTTAAGCAAAGAGGGGAAAGTTCGTTTAGAAACCATGGTAAGGACCAATAATGGGTTCGAAATTTCGGAGATTGATTTGCAGCTCCGTGGGCCAGGTGATATTACCGGAACCCAGCAAAGTGGGGTGCTCGATTTAAAACTTGCAGATCTGGCAAAAGATCAAATCATTTTAAGTGAAGCCAGAAATACCGTAATTGCTTTATTTGAAGATGATCCGCAATTAATTAAGCCCGAAAATGCAATGCTAAAGGCTTATCTGAGAAAGCTCGAAAGGGGAATCTCTTTTGATAAAATAAGCTAATTTCAAAAGGCCCATCCCACTGCCGTCTTAAATTTAATTTCCTTCCTCCGTTACTTCACCGAAAGCTTGAGTCTGAAAAGCCATATTAAACAACAATTTTTGTGTTTGTATGTTTTAATCTACTTTGTGTCGTTTTTGAGGTTTGTTTTTACCAATACATCCCTTATAAATATCAATTTACCCCGTTTCTTAATTCATTAAATTTTCTATATTGCGGCTGACCAAATATAAATTGTCAAACTGACAAGTCCGCGTCTCAGGCGGGCCAGGTACAGTTGCTTTGAATCCTTTTTTGTGCTTTTTGTGCATTTTTTGAAGGTTTATGGATGGTTAACGATAGTTTCTTGCTGCTATTGATGACGTTGAATACCTCTATGGTGTTAACTACTTAGTTATCTATTTCGGTATTTAACAGTCTACATTAGTGTTGTGTTTAATATATACATATAATGCATTAAATATTTACAATCAGTATCTAACCAAAATAAATTGAAAACTATGAAAAAAAATCTATTGAAGACTTTTGCCAGAAGTAGCATGTTTCTTTTTTGCGGCAGTTGTCTTGTTTTTTCTCCTCCTGCGAGCGCTGCAACGCGAAAAAAAGAACCGCCTCATCTTTACAAATTTCCCTTTCAGGATATTATTGTAAAAGGAGAGGTAGCAGATGCCAAAGGCCCTATACCTGGCGTAAGTGTTAAATTGAAAGGAGGAGCAGCTAGTACTGTAACCGATGGTTCGGGTAAGTTTAGTATCAAAGTACCTGAAGATGGTACATTGGTTTTTACTTATGTAGGCTATATAGATCAGGAAGTAGCGGTGAAAAACCAAACCAGTATTAAAGTTCGCCTGGTAGAGAACAATCAAAATCTGTCGGAAGTGGTTGTAGTAGGTTATGGAACACAAAAGAAAGCCGTTGTGTCGGGTGCGGTAGCAGCAGTTAAGGGAACAGAACTGGCCAAATCATCGTCGGTAAACTTAACCAACTCACTTGCCGGACGTTTGCCAGGAGTAACGGCATTGCAGGGAAGTGGCGAGCCTGGATATGATGGCTCTACTATCCGGATCCGTGGTATTAATTCGTTAGGGAACAACAATGCTTTAATTGTAATAGATGGAATTCCAAACCGCGCAGGGGGCATTGAACGTTTAAATCCGAACGATATCGAAAGCGTATCGGTTTTAAAAGATGCTTCTGCTGCTATTTACGGATCGCAGGCGGCAAACGGTGTTATTCTTATCACCACTAAATTGGGTAAGTCGGGAAAACCGCAGTTCTCATACGATTTTAGTTATGGTTTGCAACAACCAACGCGGACCCCAAAAATGTCGAACTCAACCCAATATGCCGAGATATTAAATGAGTTGAATATTTTTGGCTCAGATCTGAACCCTGGCGAATGGGGTGCAGCCTGGAATAGTTTTAAAGCAAATGGAACCTATACCTCTACTACAGGGAAAGTAATTAACGCAACTTATAAGCCCGACGAAATTAGAAAATTAGGTGATGGCTCAGACCCATTGAGATATCCGAATACAGATTGGTTTAAAACCGTTTTTCAAAACTGGTCACCACAGCAAAGGCACAATGTTCAGATTAACGGAGGGAGTGAAAACGTAAAGTACCTGGCTTCGCTCGGTTATCTTGATCAGGATGCATATTATAAAAACTCGGCTACTGGTTATAAACAGTATGATTTGCGTTTTAACCTGGAAGCCAAATTAAGTAAATATATTACCACAACGTTAGGCTTAACTGCACGCGAAGAGGATCGTAATTTCCCGACTGTAGGTGCAGGTGATATTTTTAGGTTTTTAATGCGTGGCCGACCAACTGAAATAGCGATCTGGCCTAACGGTTTGCCTGGAAGAGATATTGAATATGGTTATAATCCGGTTGTTTCTACTACTGATTTAACCGGACATAATGAAGATGTGAGGGATTACTTTCAAACCACAGGTAAGGTCGAAATTAAAATACCTGGAGTAGAGGGGTTAAAAGTTACCGGAACAGCTGCCATTGATAAATATTCGGGCCGGCAAAAGAACTGGCAGTTACCATGGACACTTTATGACTGGGATAAGAAAACCTTTCAGGCTGATGGTGTAACCCCGGTACTTGAAGGTACTGTACGTTCTCAGTATACTGATCCAAGATTGAGGGAAACAGCTGGCGGACAATTAGCTGTAAACTTAACCGGAATGATCAATTACGATAAGAAATTTGGCGATCATAATATTGGTTTAATGGCAGGGGTAACGCGTGAAAAAGTAGCAAATGATGGCTTTACAGCTTTTAGAAGGTACTTTATTTCGACTTCTGTTCAGGAATTGTTAGCTGGTGATGAAAGAGAGCAATCATTAGGGAATAATCCGGGTGATCCGAACAACCTTTTTAACAGGGCACGTTTAAGCTATTTCGGAAGAGCTGGTTATAACTATAAAGAAAAATACCTGGCCGAATTTCTTTGGCGTGTAGATGGTTCTTATATCTTCCCAACCAACAGGCGTTTCGGTTTCTTCCCTGGAGTTTCAGTAGGCTGGCGTTTATCAGAAGAAGACTTCTTTAAAAACAATGTTAGTTTTATAAACAATTTAAAAATCAGGGCTTCTTATGGCCAGATGGGAGCTGAAGCCTATTTTGGTGATGCGCTGCAAGAATATCAATACCTGAGCTTAATGAATTTTGGGACTTATATTTTCAATGATTTGGTAACCAAAACATTATCTGAAGGTAAGGTTCCAAATTTTGATTTCGGATGGGAGGTGGCCAATAATACCAACGTAGGTTTGGATGCCTCTTTCTTAAATAACAAACTGGCCCTGGAGTTCGATTATTTCTACAACAAGCGTACAAATATTTTAATCAGCAGAGGAAGTTCAGTACCAGAAAGTTCAGGTATTACCGATCGCTTACCGCCTGTAAATCTCGGTAAGGTGAATAACAAAGGTTTTGAATTCAAATTAAGCTATAACGATAAAGTTGGCGATTTAAATTTTGGTGTGAGTGTAAACGGAGGCTATGCCAAGAACAAAATCATATTCTGGGATGAAACCCCTGGCGCACCAGAATGGCAACGTTCAACTGGTAGAGTTACCAACTCCTGGCTTGTGTACGATTATGATGGTGTATTTAAAGATCAGGCAGAAATTAGTGCCAATAAGTTAAATTATAGCGCTTTAACCAATAATTTGCGCCCTGGTGATATGAAGTTCAAGGATATTAACGGTGATGGTAAAATCAATGCAGATGATAAAATCCGTTTGGATAAAAACGGTACGCCAACTTTTACTGGTGGTGTAAATTTTAACCTTCAATACAAAGGGTTCGATTTATCGGTGCTTATTCAAGGGGCTACAGGCGGGATGCAGATTGTGGGCTTAACCGAATCGGGTGACATTGGTAACTTCCTGGAATGGTCGTACCTAAACCGCTGGAGCATAGATAACCCAAGTTCCGTAAATCCTCGCCTATCTAACCGGGGTGCTACCTATTATACCGATAGCAACAATGCATTAAACAATACTTACTGGTTACGAAGCAATAATTACATCAGGCTTAAAAATGTTGAACTAGGTTATACTTTACCTACTGGCTGGGTCGAAAAAATTGGTTTAAACAGTGTAAGGGTATATGCGAATGGACTTAACTTGTTTACGCTCGATAAGATCAAAATCTGGGATCCTGAATCAACTAATTCGAGCGGACAGTATTATCCTCAGGCCCGCGTAATCAATATGGGGATTAAAGCTGCTTTTTAATAACGTATAGCTGTTTATCAATTACAAAGAAGAGATGAAAAATATAAAAGTAATAATTCAAAATAAAAACCTGTATCTATTGGTTCTAATCAGCCTTTTTGCATTAGCATGTAAAAAAGATTTTTTGAATGTAGATTCACCTAGTCAGGTACCTGCAGAGTCGGTGTGGAAGGACCCTGCAACAGCACAGGCATTTGTTAACGATATATATAATGGATTGGGTAATGGTGGTTTCTCTGAACAGATGCTTGCCTCTGTTTCTGATGAAGCTTTGTTTACCCACCCTACAAGGGGAATAGATTTGGTTAATAATGCGACAATTAACCCCTCAACACTGGGTTGGGTAGACGATACCTGGGCCTACAAGCAAATGTATAACCGCATTAGGGCTTGTAATATTACAGTAGAGAAGATAACTGGAGGAGATAATTCGCTTACAAGCCAATCGTTAAAAGACCAGTTATTGGGTGAGGCCTATTTTTTAAGGGCTTATTTTTATCAGCAACTCTTGCGGTATTATGGTGCTGTACCATTAATCACAAAAACTTATGTGCTTAATGATAATTACAATGTGAAGCGTAATACTTATGAAGAGTGTGTAACTTTTATAGTAAAAGATTGTGATGAAGCCAGCAGGTTACTAGCTGGTAAGACACTGGATAAAGGACGTACCAGTGCACTTGCTGCTTTGGCACTGAAATCGAGGGTATTGATTTATGCCGCAAGTGATTTGCATGACAGGACTAAGCTATCTGCAAAAATTACCGGAATACCGGCCCAAAAATTAGATTTTCTTTCTTATGCTTCGGGTAACCAGACAGATCGTTATAAACTGGCTCAAACAGCTGCAAAAGCGGTTCTGGATGCTGGCAAGGGCTATAAATTTACGCTTTCGACCCGTGAATCATTTGCAGATGGACAAGCGAACTTCAAAAGTATTGCCATGGGAGGGGGGAGTAAAGCACAGGGTATTGATGCTGCTGCTGCCTCTGAATTAATTTTTGCCCGTTATTTTATTACCCAAAGTAATAACAGGCATGCCCAGCAAAACGGACCAAATGGTTACCATAACTGGGCAGGTAATACACCAATAGGTTTGTTAGTTGATGATTATGAAATGAATGACGGTAGCAAGTTTAGCTGGACCAACCCTGCTCAGAAAGCTAACCCATATCAGAACAGAGATCCCCGTTTTTATGCTACTATTTTATACGATGGTGCGGGATGGAAGCCCCGCGATAAAGCATCTGGTAATGTAGATCCGGCCAGCCAGATCCAAACGGGCATATATGATTTGCTTGACGATAAAAACAATAAGTTCGATTTTAGGGGATTAGACACAAGAGGTAGTTCTATCGAAAACTGGAACGGCAGCTGGACTGGCTATTACTACCATAAGTTTATCGATCCAGATCCAACAATTGTTGATGCCTCTGCACCTCAAACTATTCCATGGCCATTTTTCAGATACACCGAAGCCGTATTTAATTACATTGAAGCCAGTATTGAGTTAGGTGAATTAACGAATGCTACAAACTGGTTAAATAAAATTCGCTTTAGAGCGGGGATGCCGGCAGTTACCGCGACCGACCAGGCTGGATTGAGGGAAGTGTACCGCCACGAACGCCGCATTGAGATGGCTTATGAGGAACAACGTTACCACGATACACGCAGGTGGTTAATTGCAGGCGAAACATTGGGTAGAAAAACAACTTACATTAAGGTTACGGGTAAATTTAAAGCTGGTAAAACCATGTCGGCGCCTTACCATTACGACCCTACTGTTTACGATTATACTTATACCCCGGTAGAAGAGAATGCACAGGAAAACAGGAGCTGGGATAATAAACTTTATTTCAGGCCATTTAGCCGCGATGAAATAAACAAGAATAACCTATTGGAGCAAAACCCAGGTTATTAAATTAACCAGATCAAGAAGAGCCCGATTCGTGTCAATACGCATCGGGCTTTATTTTTTATGCCATGGTAATTTCATAAATAAAAAATGGGCAGTATAAAATTTAAAGCAGGTGGCAGATTTAAATTTTCATCACGTAGTTTTGCAGGTAAACTTTTTTCAGTGGCAGATTCAGACCCCAATCCCGTTATCGTAAAGCCCGACCCTTTTGCCGCCTTGCGGTATAAAGAGTTCAGATCTTTTCTGGGCATGCGATTCTTTTTTACATTGGCCTACCAAATGCAGGCTGTTGTTATCGGTTACCATATTTACGATTTAACGCACGATGCACTTAAGCTCGGTTTAGTTGGTTTGTGCGAGGCGATTCCTGCCATCGGGATTGCCTTATATGGTGGTTATATTGCCGATAAAAGTGAAAAGAGAGGGCTACTGATTAAAATTTTTGCTGGTGTTTGGCTCGCTTCGGTCCTCATGCTGATTATGACCAGTAAATACCTTCATCTTAAAGAAGATGTGATTGTATTGATCATGTACGGACTGGTGTTTTGCATTGGTATTGCACGTGGTTTTTTTGGTCCGGCAACCTTTTCGCTGATGGCTAAAATCGTTCCCAAAGAACTTTATCCAAATTCGGCAACCTGGAATAGCAGCAGCTGGCAACTGGCTACTATTATTGGCCCGGTTGCAGGTGGCTTTGTAAATTATTTATGGGGCATTACAGCTGCTTATGGCTTTATTGTGGTGCTGGTTTCGATTTCCTTAATCTGTATTTTTAATTTCAAGAAGCATCCCTCAACCTATGTGCCTAAAGAAAATATATTTCACAGTTTGAAAGAAGGGATACAATTTGTTTTTAAAACCAAGATGATGGTTTGGGCCATGAGCTTAGACCTTTTCTCTGTATTTTTTGGTGGCGCAGTAGCGTTGTTACCCATGTTTGCGAAAGATGTTTTCCATTTGGGTTCTTACGGCTTAGGCATGATGCGTGGAGCAGCATCGTTAGGTGCTGTAGTTACCATGCTGGCCATGACCCGCTTTTCGCCGATGGGTAGGCCATGGCGCAATTTACTCATTGCCGTAACCGGTTTTGGTTTAAGTATTATCTGCTACGGACTATCTAAAAACTTTTATCTAACCCTGTTCTTCTTATTTCTGGAGGGCTCGTTTGATAGTGTGAGTGTAATCATCAGGCAAACCATTATGCAGTTGCTTACACCAGACGAAATGCGCGGACGGGTATCGGCCGTAAACAGCATGTTTATTGGCTCTTCGAATGAGATTGGTGAATTTGAATCGGGTTTATCGGCTAAACTGTTAACCTTAGTGCCTGCGGTTGTGTTTGGAGGCAGTATGACCATTGCCATTGCTGGCATTACCTGGTTAAAAACGAGATCCTTAACGAAGTTAAGTTTGCAGGATATTAATGAACAAACTACTAAAGTTGTTTAATGATATTTGAAATGGTTCGTGTGGACACGGACCATGGCGGTATGGGATGTTTTGTAATAAATAATTTGGGCATGCCCCAAGCTACGCAAGGCTCGGGCTATTCGTTTCAATCTTTTTTTGAAGAAAAATCAAAAAAAGGATTTACACTGCTATCCCTCACGCAAAACCCACAGCCGCAAAAAAAAATATGCCGGTTATCCATTTGTCCTGGCCTCCTAAACCCGATGGCACGGATGCCGGTATAGCGTCACCTGTTTTTTAAAGCCAATTACCGGCAGGAGGTACAGCGGGACCGGAGCTGACCTAAGTATTACTGGACTTGATTTCCAAAAATAATATACTGAGTCTGGAAAATCTACCTCGAGATAGCTCTCTCAACTATACTATGTTCTGGTTGAGATGACGGCGATGAAAAGGAGGGCATGATGTAAAATCCACGTTTATCTGTGGCAAAAAATAAATGAAATCGATAAAAAACAAAAGGTCCGTGAAAACACGGACCTTTGCTGTAATTCAAGTTCTTTAAAACTGCTTATTCTTGCCCCACATCAGGTAAATAATTGAGCCCAGAAAAGGAGCCAACAGGATAATGATGAACCAAAGTACCTTTACACTAAAACCCATCGAGCTATTTCTGGATATATGATAAAGGGCTATCAATATTAAAGCTAACCATAAAATGGCCGGTATAATTATAAATAAGGCTACCTGATTACTACTGATTTCTGCTAATAACATTTTAAAACATTTAATTCCTTAAGCTTCAACAACTCTTTCGCCAATTTGTTGGCGCCACATGGCCTGGTACAAGCCATTTTGTGCAATTAGTTCTTCGTGTCTGCCCTGCTCAATAATGTGGCCTTTTTCCAGCACATAAATCTGATCGGCATGCTTAATTGTCGATAAACGGTGGGCAATTAAAATGGTAATGTGATCTGTTAAATCGGAAACCGAGCGGATGGTTTTGGTTATTTCTTCTTCGGTAATCGAATCCAGTGATGAGGTTGCCTCATCGAATACGAGGATATCGGGTTGGCGTAACAAAGCCCTGGCGATAGATAAACGCTGTTTTTCGCCACCAGAAACCTTTACACCACCTTCGCCAATTAGCGAATCCAAACCTTTATCGGCACGTGCCAATAAGGTTTGACAAGCGGCCTGGTTTAGTACTTTATAACATTCCTCATCGGTTGCAGTAGGGTTTACAAATAGCAGGTTTTCTCTTATTGTACCCGAGAACAGCTGTGTATCCTGAGTTACAAAACCGATTTTTTCGCGTAAGGCATCCAAATCAATTTTGTTGCTCGAAATGCCATTGTATAAAATTTCTCCTTCTTTTGGTGGGTACAGTCCAACCAGGAGTTTTACTAAAGTTGTTTTTCCGGAACCCGACGGACCAACAAAAGCAATGGTTTGGCCGTTGTGGGTTTTGAAGGAAATGTTTTCTAAAGCATTTCTGTTCGCCGTTTGGTGTTTAAAGCCAACCGCATTAAAAGTTAAATCTTTAATTTTTTGAATCGAAGTTGGGTTTTCGGGTTTCTTGTCAATTGGTGTACTTAAAATCTTTTTAAAATTACCCAGCGAAACTTCGGCTTCTCTCCAGGCTAAAATTACATTGCCCAATTCCTGTAAGGGTCCGAAAAGGAAGAAGGAATAAAATAAAAAAGTCAGGTACTGCCCTGCAGAAATGGTGTTGTCGAAAATAAGTAACAACAGCACCAGCACCATGGTACTGCGTACCAGGTTTACCGTAGTACCCTGAACAAAGCTCATACTGCGCACGTACTTTACTTTTTTAAGCTCGAGACCTAAAATCTTGTAAGTGGTTTTGTTTAAACGTTCAATTTCCTGATCGGCCAGGCCTAAACTTTTTACCAGTTCAATGTTTCTTAACGATTCGGTAGTAGAACCGGCTAAAGCAGTGGTTTCGCCCACAATGGCTCGCTGAATGGTTTTGATTTTACGGCTCAGAAACCAGCTTACGAAACTGATAATCGGGATAGCTGAAAAGTAAACCAGGGTAACTTTGTAGCTCACCGTAAATGAGTACACAATTACGAATACCATTCCGATTAAGCTTACAAAAAGGATGCTGATAAATGCGGTGATAAACTTCTCTGAATCTAAACGTACTTTTTGCAAAATACCTAAAGTTTCGCCACTGCGCTGATCTTCGAAAACCTGATAAGGTAGTTTTAGCGAGTGCTGCAAACCATCGGCATACATTTTTGCACCAACCTTTTGTACAATAACGCTTGTAAAGTAATCCTGAAAGTTTTTGGCAATACGCGATACCATTGCTGCCCCGATAGCGAGGCCTATTAACCCTACTGAACCCCAAAGGTATTCGGCATAGGTTAATGTGTCTTTTTTGTTGATGAAGCGATCTAAAATCTTTCCGGTAATAAGCGGATCCATTAAAGAAAAGCCAATATTTAAACCCGCAAGCAATAACGCTAAGGCCACAATCCATTTGTGGCTTTTCAGGTAATTGAGTAATAATCCCATTAAGTTTTGTTGTTTTATATACAAACATAAAAAAAGGGAACGGATAAAAATCCATTCCCCTTTTTTATGACTTTAAGCTAAGAAAGTTAGCTAAATGTAGTTTAGAAACCGTAGCGTAAACCGATTTGTATCTGCCATGGATTGCCTGATGGTGTAACAATACCGGCGTTGTTTACACGGTAATTGAATGATTTGGTAGCTGAATCGTAGTTCGGAACCGCAGGAATTTCGGGGGAGGTAGCGGTTGCGGGAACTCTTGCTGAACCATTTAATGCATATAATGCCTGGTTACCCATTGTTTCGTTTACACCCCATTTTTTCTTAATCAGGTTACCCAAATTAAAAATATCGCCCGAAACCTCTATTGCATGCGATTTATAAATTTTTATTTTTTTAGAGATTCTTAAGTCTACAATACCATAAAAACCATTTATCCCACCATTACGCTCTGCAATTTGACCAGAGTATTTGTTGATGTAATCTTTCAGGCTTTGGCTGGCTTCGGGATTATCTAATAAAGCTTGTAAGCCATTGCGTACATTTGCAGGTACATTAGGGTTGTTTCTGTCGAAAATAAAAGCCAAATCGTTTGTAGCTACGAAATCACCATTATTGTTGGTGCCAGATAATAAGCTGTATCGTGTACCTCCAATGCCAGAATAACGAACGGCAATAGTTACTCCGTAAAAGCTTGGAAGGGTTCCGTAAACTACTACTTTGTTGCGGAACTGGCCATCAGAGTATGACATTTTGGTTAAATCTCTCGGATCGTCTTTTACGGGTAACGATAAAGTGGCGGTGTTAGCCACGTTGCCATTATATGAGGTGTTATCTTTAGTATCGTTCCACGTGTAACTAGCTGAAATCTCTCCATCTTTAAAGTAGTTCCAGGTTGCGTCTAAAACAACAGCGAACTGGTTCACTTTACCTTGGCTATTTAATTCTAAAACACGACCAAAACTATTTGTCAAACGGCCGGTTTTCCAATCTGGCGTACCATTATCTGGCATACTTGGTACAAACACCCCTCTATTGCCCTCGTTTGGTAGGGTAAAGAAAGGATTAGCTACCATATTTCTATCTACATACATATAGTTGTTTCGACCCAGTGTGGCATAGCCAGTAATTCCAACCTTTAATTTGTCGGTAATTAATCTGGAGTACGATAAGTTGGCTTTATACACCATCGGTACTTTGGCATCAGGTGCATAGGTATTAATAGTTGGCACCTGTAGTAGCGGTAAGGTAGGGGTTTGTGCTGTTCCATTTCTATAGCCTATAAAGTTGGGGGTTGGAACATCAGCACCAAAAACATCAACAGTGGCAAAGTGTTTACCATCAAAAGTCAGGTTATTAATAGTCATGTAGTTGTTAATGTCAGATCCGAAGATGCCTGCACCCAGGCGCACAAAATCGGTATGATTTTCATTAACATCCCAGTTAAACTGGATTCTTGGTTGAATTAAGAACTGCTTTAATTTGTTATCGGTTCTTACACCAATAGCATCAAATAACTGTTGGTTAAGCGGCGATTTAGGGTAGGAACTGTAATCAATACGCAAACCTCCTGTAAACTCTAAGCCCTTAGCCAGCTTGGTTTGCATTTGTCCGTATACAGCGGTGTTCCAGATGCCTGCTTTTACTGTAGGATCTGCAACTAAAGGCACTTCTCTGTAAAACCTGTTTGCAATAAGGTTATTAAAGTTCTGAAGTGATGAAGCAGTGGTTGAGTTTGTATATTCGAATCTCCCGTTTACCTCGCTGCCATAAAGTGATTTGGCATTTGTATACTGCAAATCAACGCCAAATGTATACTTGATGTTATCGGTGTTATAGTAGAAGTTATCTACCAATTGCAGCACGTTGTTGGTAAATCCTTCCTGTCCGAAACGATGCCCCCCAATTTGGATACTGGTATTTCCTGTGGTTCCATCTGAAAGTGTAGAGCGAACATTACCTACAATAGCTCGTGGAATAGCACCGGTTAATTCATCATTTTGTGTGCTGGCCTGGAAAGTGTATAAGTGTTGTACTTTTAACTCATTGGTAACCTTGCTGCTGATTGTCGAACGTAGTGTAGCTAACAAACTGTTGTCAACATTTTTATCGTTACCGTAACTTTCGTAAAAGTTAATTGCGGTATTATCGGCTAATCCGAGCGGGTTTCTATCGTTGGTATAGTTATCGCGTACAGTTAATAAATTCTTTTCATCAATCTGCCAGTCTAAACGGGCAAATGCAGCATCTGATCCACGCTTTTTAGGAAATGAACCGTATTGAGGTGTATTGGCTACGCCATATTTATTGCGGGCATAACCTGCAAACTCCTCTAAAGTACTGTTGGTAACCCTGAATCTTGCTTCATCAGCAGGACCGTTTACATCGGCAATAATTAATGGGCGTGAATCTTTCTGATGATCCCAACCTACAAAGTAATGCAGCTTATCTTTAATGATCGGACCACCTAAGGTAAACCCATATTGATAGGTAGAGAAATCATTGTCGCGTCTAACCCCTCTGATATCGTATCGGCTAGCTAACCAATCGGCACGGCCATAGCCAAATGCACTACCGGTAATGGTGTTGGTACCCGATTTGGTAACGGCAGTTACAGTACCACCACCTGCACGACCTAAGGTAACATCGTATTGGTTGGTTACTACTTTAAATTCACGCACCGCTTCAATCGAAATAGAATATGGAGCTCCACTACGGCTTGTTGTGCTTCCTGCAGATGTTGGGTTTTTGGCATTCATCCCATCAATGGTATAGTTGGTAGATGATCCCAGCTGACCAGAAATACCACCACCTCGACTCAGGGGTGATAAGTCCATCAGGTTAGAGAAGTTACGCCCATTAACCGGTAATTGGTTCATGGTTTTTGCTGAAATTTCTGTAGAAGCTCCGAAATTCTGTACTTTATTTCTCAGGCCTGAAGCAACAACCTGCACAGCTTCCAGGTCCTGCGAAGCTTCTTGCATAGTAATACTTACCCTAACTACATCACCAAGGTTTAGCATGTAACCATTTCTGGTTTGCTCGCCAAAACCCACATAAATGGCTTTAACAGCGTAAGGCCCACCTAAAGGCAGCTCTTTAAATGTATACTCGCCCTGGGCGTTTGTTGATGTTTTAGTGGTAAAACCTGTTGAGTTATTTCTGATCTGTACCGATACCCCAGGGATAGGTTTCTTTTGCTGGTCGGTAATGATACCTGAAATAGATGCCTGTGTGGTTTGCGCCAACGCTGCATTATGGATACAACACAGCAGTAGCAACACTGCAATAAGTAAATTTTTCATCATCGTTTTTTTAAGAATTTGATGTCTGCCAGGCAGTTCATCATGATTAGTTTTCTGATTTTTTATGATGACAAAGATGTTAATGTAGTATTAAGCAGAATTGGATTCTATATTATGAAATGGTTTAGGAATGGTTAGGTTTTAAGGCAATTGTTAAAATAAAACTCATTTGGTAAATTAATAAGGTGGCCTGGTGTTAAACTAATGTTAGCATTATTTTTCTTCAAGGGGATATTGTCTTCGTTTGCAACGAGGACATTTGAGCGTTGCAGTTGTACCGTATGCACTATAAGTGCATATTTTATTCATCCTCGTTACAAGCGAGGACTAACGCTGCTCAAACAAAAAACGGCCGATAAATGAATATCGGCCGTTGTATTTTTAGGATCGAACAGTTAACTGTATGCACAGTTTTCAGTTAGCAATTGGCAGTTTGCAATGCAGCAATCCAACAATTAACCGATTTAAACAATTAACCAGTTAACTCAACAACTGCTATTTTTTATCCGCTGTATATTTATCGCTAAACTTCTTATCCAGCTGTTTGTGCAGGTTATCGAGGTTTATATCCCTGCCCTGAATAAAAGCCTGCTCAACTTTGTTGGTGCGCATATCCAATGCATCTCCGGCAGAAATAAAGAAGGTAGCATCTTTACCTGTTTCGATACTTCCTGTGGTTTTATCAACCCCCATGGCTTTTGCTGCATTTAAGGTAATGGTTGATAAGGCTTTTTCCTTATCCAGTCCCCAGGCAGTAACAGTACCGGCCATAAAAGGCAGGTTGCGTTGTTGCCAGTAACCATCGATACTTAATACCACATTTAAGCCCGCATTGGCAAGCACGGCCGCATTTTTATAAGGCATGTTAACATCGTCATCATTATTGTTAGGCAAGGCATGAGGCTGCTTAACTATTAAGGTGATGTTGTTGTCTTTTAAGAAATCGATTACCAAATAAGCTTCGTCAGCACCTGTAATAACCGGAGTAATACCGAATTTTTTGGCAAAGTTTACTGCGGCTACAATATCTTTCTGACTTTCGGCTGCAATAAATAACTTTTCATCGCCTTTAAAAACCTTTTTCATGGCTTCGAAACGCGTATTAATTACCTCTGGCTTGCTGATTTCAGCATAGGCTTTTGCTTCTGCAAAGAAAGAAGTTAACTGTGCAACTGCTGCCTGGGTTCTTTCTGTTAAAGCTTCGGGCGATTGCTGCGGGCGGCCGAAACCACCAAAACCACCTCTAAAACGTGGGGTAACCGGCCAGGTAACGTGCATCGCATCATCAGTTTTAATCGCTGCATCTTCCCAGTTCCAGGCATCGAGCTGTACTACCGACGAACTTCCTGAAACGGTTCCGCCTTGCGGTGTTGGCTGCGCCATTAAAATACCGTTACTACGCAATGTTGCTGGTACTTTCGAATCGGTATTGTAGGCCACAATAGAGCGGATGTGCGAATTGAAATCGCCAATTTCCTGAAAATCTAAAGTTGCTTTCACCGCTTCAATTTCTGTTAAACCTAAGTTGGTAGTAGCGGCAATAAAGCCCGGGTATATGTGTTTGCCTGTAGCTACAATACGCATTACATCATCTTGCGGCACTTGTCCGTTGGCTGTAACGGAAATAATTTTACCATTGCCAAAAAGAATGGTGCCATTTTCGATTACTGTGCCATTGCCCACGTGCACAGTAGCACCCGTAATGGCAATGGTTTTGCTTTGTTTTTTTGCAGGCGAAATGTTGGCCTGGCCAAAGCACATCAGACTTGTTGCCGATAAAGCCAGGCTGAATAAATATTTTTTAGTGTGCATGTTCTTTCTCGGTTAATTCTGCTGAATAATTTTCTAAGGTTTCGCAATTGTAAAGGCGTGGTGCATCGCCCATTGGACGTTGTGTACGGCCACCTTTGCTTTTGCTCTCTAACATTTTCTGGATTAAACGGGCTTTTTCTACCTGTTGTGCTTTAATTACCTGTGCATCTTTATCAAGGTCCCAATAAGCAACGCCATCAACAAAGGTTTTTTCTGCCTTGGCATATATTGAAAGCGGATTAGCCGTCCAGATTACCACATCGGCATCTTTACCAGCTTTTAAACTGCCCACTTTATCATCAATGTGAAGCATTCTGGCCGGATTTAAGGTTACAAATTTTAAAGCTTCCTCTTCTGGTACATTACCGTATAATACTGATTTTCCAGCCTCCTGGTTTAAGTGACGCGCCATCTCAGCATCATCAGAGTTAAAGGCAGTGGTAACGCCAACATTGTGCATGATTTTTCCGTTGTACGGGATCGCCTCAGCAACCTCATTTTTATAAGCCCACCAGTCGGAGAAAGTAGAGCCCGCAATACCATGCGCTTTCATTTTATCGGCCACCTTATAACCCTCTAAAATGTGGGTAAAAGTGTTGATTTTAAAACCTAAGCTATCGGCTACGTGGATAAGCATGTTGATTTCGCTCTGCACATAAGAGTGGCAGGTGATAAAACGCTTGTTATTTAAAATTTCTACAATCGCATCTAATTCTAAATCGCGGCGTACGCTGTTACCTTTTACCGAAAGGGCTTTGGCATATTCTTTTGCACGGGTAAATTCATCAACAAAAGTTTGCTCAACACCCATACGGGTAACCGGGAAACGTGCGCCTGTACCAAAGTTACTTTGTTTCACGTTTTCGCCCAGTGCGAATTTGATGAAACCATCAGCACCGGCAAATTTCAATTCCTCAGGCGATTTACCCCAACGCAGTTTAATCAGCTGCGACTGGCCACCAACCGGATTTGCCGAGCCATGCAGAATGTGCGAAGTAGTTACTCCACCTGCTAACTGGCGATAGATATTTACATCTTCAGAGTTAATGATATCAGCAATGCGCACTTCGGCCGAAACCGATTGTGCCCCTTCGTTAATACCGCCGGCACCTGCAATGTGTGAGTGCTCGTCAATAATACCTGCAGTAATGTGTTTGCCGGTAGCATCAATTACTTTAGCTCCGTTTGCCGATAGGTTTTTACCCACAGCCTTAATTTTTCCGTTTTCTAAAAGTACATCCGCATTTTGCAGAATGCCATCTTTCTCATTCGTCCAAACGGTACCGTTTTTAATCAATACCGTTTCTTGTTTAGGCAATTCTGTTGCGCCAAAAGCAGTAAAGGGATAGATGATCGGGCCATTGGCTAATGTTGGCTTAGGCTCATCTTTTTTAAACGTTTCTTTTGCAGCTTCTTTATACGTTGCGGTAAACTTTCCGGTAGTACCATCGGCAAGTGCCGATTCGCCTTTTATGGTAATGGGATTGGCCGAAGTAATGTAACCACTTAAGCGAACATCGCCTTTAGGGTTTTTCTTTAGATTAAAGTTAATGCTTACCCAGTCGCCATTTCTGGTAAAGGTAGCAGTGGTTTTTACACTATCAGCACCGGTTCTTTCAATGGCTGCGGCCGAACCACCAGCTGTGCCGGTAATTTTAAGGGTTAATGCACCCACTCCGTCAACATTTAAGTTGTAAGTACCACGCACATCGCTCACATCCATTTTGTTTACGATGAAACGTTTGCCCTGCACCCAGTTTTCGAAGATAATATTGGTGTTTTTAAACAGGTTATCGGATGAGATTAAAAAGTTGGCCACTTTTCCTTTTTCGAGCGAGCCTACTTTATCGCCAATGCCCAAAAGGGAAGCTGGTATTTCGGTTACCGATTGCAAAGCCTGCTTTTCGGTTAAGCCGTTTTCGATCGCGGTTCGGATGTTAGCCCAGAAGTCGCGGCTGTTTTCTAAGCCAAAGGCGGTTAAAGCAAATTTAATCCCTGCTTTTTCTAATGCAGCAGGATTGGTAGGCGCCAGTTCCCAGCCCTTCATTTGTGATAAACTCACATTTCTGGTCTCGGCAGGGTCTTCCACATCGTACGCTTTCGGGAAAGTTAAAGGGATAATTAAACTCGCGCCGGTAGCCTTAACTTCATTAATGCGCTGATATTCATCGCCTGTTGATTTGATGATATAACTCTTGCCAAATTCCTTGCCTATTTTATTGGCGCGGAGGATATTTTGCCAGCCATCTACCTCAAAAATTTGTGGAATAGTTTGCTGCTTGCCGAATTCATCTAAAGAGATGTTGTACTCGTCTTTTTGTTTGCCATACCATTGGGCATCGTAATAAGTTTGACGCAATAAGGCAATCGAACCCATTAACGAAGTGGGGTAATCGTTTGATGAGGTACCCTTATTGAATGAATAATTAGCTGCGGTCTGATCTTTCAGGATTACATTGTTATCAGCACCTTCGTTTAGGGCTACTGCTGCAGAAACACCGCGGGCAATGCCATCACGGTTAATTACATTTACACTCCCGAAACCAACTTTGCGCAGTTCATCTGCTTTTTTACTGTCGGTTGAGAAAATGTTTTTGACATAAGTTTCCGGTCTGATGGCTTCGTTCCAGCCGTAAGCACCTTTTTTAGTCGAAACAAAAATAGATTGGCGCTGTCCACCAAAACCGCGTTGTGCAGCAGGCGTTTCGCTAATGCCATAGCTGGTAAAGGCATCTACCAGCGAAGGATAAATAAATTTTCCTTTCAAATCGATCACCACATAACCTTTGGGGACGGCTAAGCCGGCTCCAACAGCCTGAATGGTTTGTCCTTTAATTAAAAGGGTCGCGTTTGTTAGGGTTTGGTTAGCATTTACTACTATAGTTGCGTTCGTAAAAGCAAACATTCCAGGTCTGGTGTCAAAAGAGCCGTTAACAGGGAAGGAGGTTTGCTGTGCAAACAGAAATGTAGCAGAAAATACCAGCCCAAGGGCAAGTAAAATTTTCTTCATAATAAGTTTAGATTTTAATTTGTTTAAAACTAATATAAATAAGCGTTCGTTTTGCAGAATATCCTATTTTTTACAATTATTGCCTACTTTTGATCAAACATATTTTAGAAAAATGTACAATATCTTAAAATCTGCGCACTCCGGATGGCGCTACATCGTATTAATTTTATTGGTTATCGCGGTAATAAATGCATTATCGGGCTGGTTTGGGAATAAAACATACACAGAAGGTAACCGCAAACTAAATGTATTTACTTTGATTAGTGCTCATATTCAATTGTTGATTGGTTTGGTGTTGTACTTTTTAAGTCCTTTAACAAAATTGCCCATGAGCGATGCTATCGGAAGGTATTTTAAAGCGGAGCACACTGCTATGATGATTATTGCAATCATTTTGATTACGGTAGGTAATGCCAGGTCGAAAAAAGTAGCTGATGCTGTTGCCAAACACCGCACTATTGCTGTGTTTTTCGGCCTGGCCCTGATTCTGATTATTGTGGCTATTTTATTAATGGTTAAAGCAGTTCCGGGAAGATCGTTTTTTGGCGTTTCTTAATAGGATATTTCTTGCGAATAAAATATAGAATCCTGCTTGATAAGAGCGGGATTTTTTGTTTTTAACATGTGCTTTTTACCGCAAAGTGCACAGAGGAAGGCACGAAGGTCGCTGAGCCAACATTTATAGTAAAGCTTCCCTCAAAGCCGTCATTTCGAGCGAAGTCGAGAAATCTTTAAAAGTAAACCACTACGTTTTTGTTAAGCCGTCATGCTGATCTGATAGCCATTGGATGAAATGAAGTATCTGAAAGGGAAGAACTTTATAGGCGAACATTATATCTTTACTATGTTTAGATCCTTCGCTGCGCTCTGGATGACAAATTGAAGTAGGTTCCCGCAGATTTCACTGATTTCTGTGCAGATAGCTTACCACTTATATTTCCTTCTATTTCTTAAATGGTGAAAAATTAATTTTGCGTGCTTTGCGTATTCCTTAGCGCCCTTTGCGGTTAAAATGATTAGGCTTATGTTAAAATGATTAGTCTCATAAAGTATCAATCTCTCAAAATAATTAACCGTTTGCTCAATTATTTTTATAAATATTTCCATTTTTCAAAATTCTTTATATTTTTGTGGCTCATGATCAACAATATACATACATGGCTTTGGCAAAGTAATTCGAAAACGGATTGCGCTGGCTGCGTATGAAAAAAATATAGTTTATCAACCTAAACCTTATTAAAGAACCATTAAAGCCCGGCGTAGAACCACACGCCGGGCTTTTTATTGTTAAAAAAAATAATTTAACCGTTGTTGCTATGCACGAAGCAACGACAACACAGTAAAATCATGTATAAAATAAATACAACTTACAAAAAACTACTTGCCGATACCACCACGCCAGTAAGCATTTATCTGCGCTTGCGCGATGTATATCCAAACAGCATTTTATTGGAGAGTTCGGATTATCACAGTCGCGAAAACTCGATGAGTTTTGTATGCGCCGATCCGGTTGCAGGTATCATTTTAAAAGGTTCACGCCTGGAAACGTATTTCCCTGATGGCGCTGTTGAAATTACCGAAAGTAAGAATCTGATTGATCAAATCGCCGATTTTAAAGACAAGTTTAAAGCCGCTGAACTGCCTGAAATCAAATTCATTTCGAGCGGCCTGTTTGGCTATTTTACCTGGAATGCCGTGCAGCATTTTGAAGATATTAAGTTTACTTCAGAAACTCCAGAAGGAGAGGAGATCCCCGAAATGCAGTATCACCTGTACCGGTATATCATCGCCATCGATCACTTCAAAAACGAAATTACCCTGTTCAACAATACTTTCGAAGGTGAAGAAGAAGGTGGTTTGGAGAAAATGGAATACCTGATCCAGAACAAAAACTATCCGGAATATAAATTTCAAACCAGAGGTAATGAATCTTCAAACCTAACCGATAAAGGGTTTATGGAACTGGTAGAAAAACTGCAGAAGCACATTTACCGGGGAGATGTTTTTCAAATTGTGCCATCGCGCGCATTTAAACAAGCCTTTTCGGGTGATGAATTTAACGTTTACCGTTGCCTGCGTTCAATAAACCCATCGCCGTATCTGTTTTATTTCGATTATGGAAATTTCAAGCTTTTTGGTTCTTCGCCCGAAGCACAGATTACCATTAAAAACAATTCGGCTAATATTTTCCCGATTGCCGGAACCTTTAAACGGAGTGGAAATGATATTGAAGATGCAGAACAAGCCAGAAAATTAGAGCAAGATCCGAAAGAAAGTGCCGAGCACGTAATGCTGGTTGATTTGGCCAGAAATGATTTGAGCAGGCATTGCAACCGGGTGGAAGTAAAATCGTTTAAAGAAGTGCAGTACTATTCGCACCTGATCCATTTGGTAAGCAAAGTTAGTGGCCATTTGCAGGAAAACGTGAGTGCTTTTAAGGTCGTGGCCGATACCTATCCGGCAGGTACTTTAAGTGGTGCGCCAAAATATAAAGCCATGCAGCTAATTGATGAAAACGAAAAGCTGGGCCGGAATTTCTACGCAGGGGCCATTGGTTTTATGGGTTTTAACGAAGATTTTAACCACGCCATCATGATCAGGACTTTTATGAGCAAGAATAACGAACTGCATTACCGGGCAGGGGCAGGCATTGTAGCCGATTCGGTACCTGAAACCGAAATGCAGGAAGTAAACAATAAAATTGCTGCTTTACGTAAAGCGGTGCAAATGGCAGAAAATATTTAACCAGGGTAAAAATGATAGGTTCACCAGAAAGCTGTAAAAATATAAATGAGATCCGCTTAGCTATTGATACTATCGACCAACAGGTTATTCAATTGATTGGGGAAAGATTTAAATATGTAAAGGCAGCCTCCAGATTTAAGGCAAACGAAGAGGCGGTTAAAGCTCCCGAAAGATTTAAAAATATGCTTTTACAAAGGCGGGATTGGGCAGAAGTAGCAGGTTTGAACCCCGACATTATTGAAAAAGTATACAGTGATCTGGTAAACTATTTTATCAGTGAGGAAATAAAAAATTGGAATATTGAAAATGGAAACAAATAATAAAGTTCTGGTAATCGATAATTACGACAGTTTTACCTATAATTTGGTTCACTTAATTAACGAAGTTGGTTATGAAGCCGAAGTTTGGAGAAATGATAAATTCGAATTGGCAGATGTAGATAAATACAATAAAATCTTACTTTCGCCTGGTCCGGGTATTCCGGAGGAAGCAGGTTTATTGCTGGATGTGATTAAAACCTACGCGCCAACCAAAAGTATTTTTGGGGTATGTTTAGGGCAGCAGGCTATCGCCGAAGCATTTGGAGGTACACTGTACAATTTAGGTAGACCGATGCATGGCATTGCTACTCCGGTTACTGTTGTAGATGGTGATGAACCCTTATTTTGGGAATGTCCGCAAACTATAAATGTTGGACGTTATCACAGCTGGGTGGTAAGTAAAGATAACTTCCCGTCGTGCTTAAAAATTACAGCCCGCGACCACAAGAACGAAATTATGGCTTTAAGGCACGAAACGCTTGATGTGCGTGGTGTACAATTCCACCCTGAAAGTGTACTTACTGAGTACGGCAAACAGATGATGGAAAACTGGTTGACTAATTAAGAATTTTCCTGCCGGTCGTCATCCTGAACTTATTTCAGGATCTCAGTTGACTGGAATTAGTTAAATTTTAGATGAGGGTATATTATAAGCTTTTTTCTTGAATTTTTGTCACGTTGAGCCTGTCGAAACGCCTCGCAGGAAGTTAATTAAGGTCCTTCGACAAGCTCGGGATGACAATTATATATTTATGATGCCTTCTTAACAGATTGATAGATGAACATACTAGATAAAATCGTACTACGTAAAAAAGAAGAAGTTGCTGCGGCCAAAGCACTTGTTTCGATACAGGATTTGGAAAATGCGGTGCATTTTAAAAGAACGCCGCATTCTTTTAAAGAGTTTTTATTGGCAACAGACCGGACTGGGATTATTGCTGAGTTTAAACGCCGTTCGCCCTCAAAAGGACTGATTAACGGTGTGGCTGATGTAGCGGAAGTTACGCAGGCTTACAATAATGCTGGTGCATCGGCACTTTCGGTATTAACTGATGTTGATTTTTTCGGTGGAAAAACTGCAGATCTTCTGGCGGCACGGGCAGCAAACGATATCCCGATTCTGAGAAAGGATTTCATGATTGATGAATATCAGATTCTGGAAGCTAAAGCCTGGGGAGCAGATATTATTTTATTGATCGCCTCGATTTTAACGCCACAACAGATTAATGATTTTGGTCAGTTTGCTCGTAATTTAGGTTTAAATGTGCTTTTAGAAGTGCATAATCTCGAAGAACTGGAAAGAAGCATATCACCTAATTTAGATGCTATTGGCGTAAATAACAGAAATCTTGCCGATTTTACGGTTGATATCCAAACCTCGTTCGATTTGGTGAATAAGATCCCGAATGAATTTTTGAAGATTTCGGAAAGTGCAATCAGTAATCCGGAAACCATTAAAGATTTAAAAACAGCTGGTTTTAATGGCTTTTTAATCGGCGAAAACTTTATGAAAACCGAGAATCCGGGCCTTGCCATTCAGCAATTTGTAGCGCAGGTTTAGTCTGCGCTGACTTCCGAAGTTTACGGGGCGTTGGACCTTAGAAACTTCGGAATTTTTACGGACGCAAATTTTGTATCTTTGCATCAATTACATGGGAAGACAAAAATTTTATAATACTGCCGTCGTGCAGGAACGGGCAATTTTAGTTGGCGTGGTAACGCCCGGCGAAAAGGAAGCCCAAACAAAAGAATATTTAGACGAGCTGGCCTTTTTAGTGGATACAGCCGGAGGGAAGGTGGAGAAGGTTTTTACGCAAAAAATGCTCAAGCCAGAGCGTGCCACTTTTGTGGGCACAGGTAAGCTGGAAGAAATTAAAGCGTATGTAAAATCAGAAGAAATTGATACTGTAGTGTTCGATGATGAATTATCGCCATCGCAACTGCGAAATATAGACCGGGAGCTTGGAGTTAAAGTTTTAGACCGGAGCAATTTAATCCTCGATATTTTTGCCAACAGGGCCCAAACTGCTCAGGCCAAAACACAGGTAGAGCTAGCCCAGTTACAATACGTATTGCCACGCCTAACAGGTATGTGGACTCACCTGGAGCGCCAAAAGGGCGGTATTGGGATGCGTGGACCGGGTGAAACCCAGATTGAAAGTGACAGAAGGATCATTTTAAATAAAATATCCTTATTAAAGGAACGCCTGAGAAATATCGACAGGCAGAACGAAACGCAACGTAAGAACCGTGGTCAGCTGATTCGGGTAGCCCTGGTAGGGTATACCAACGTAGGCAAATCGACCATTATGAATATGCTGTCGAAATCGGAAGTGTTTGCAGAGAATAAACTGTTTGCTACTTTAGATACAACTGTGCGTAAAGTTGTGATCGAGAACCTGCCTTTCCTGTTATCTGATACGGTTGGGTTTATCCGCAAACTTCCTCACCATTTGGTAGAGTGTTTCAAGTCTACACTGGATGAGGTTAGGGAAGCCGATTTGCTGGTTCACGTGGTAGATGTTTCGCATCCAAATTTCGAAGATCAGATCAATACGGTTAACGAAACTTTGAAAGATATAGGCGCAATTGATAAAGACATGATCTTGGTTTTCAATAAAATTGATGCTTATGTTTCGCCAGAAGTAGAGGAAGGCGATGAAGACGGAAGACTGACGCTTGAAGATTTTAAGAACAGCTGGATGAGTCATGGCAAAGTGCCGGTGTTGTTTATTTCAGCCACACAAAAAGAGAATATAGAAGAATTTAAAACGTTATTGTACGATAAGGTTAAAGCTGCGCATGTGGCAAGATATCCTTACGATAGCAATTTACTTTATTAGATAAAACCCCGTAATTGCGGTGGACAAAATAAGCCTTGCAGGTTTTTAAAACCTTTAAGGTTTGGTTCGTAAAAGCGCAATAACGATAGACAAATACAATATGGAAAGTAAACGTCAGCAGAAATTTGCAGGAGTATTACAAGAGGAGTTAGCACAGGTTTTTCAGCGCGAAGGGGCTTCATTTTTGCCAAATACATTGGTTACCATTACCCGCGTAAGGGTTTCGCCCGATTTGGCAGTGGCAAAGGTTTACCTGAGCTTTTTTAATACCAATAATACCACGCTTTCGATCAACACGGTTAATGCACATGCAGGTGAGATCAGATATAAACTGGGCAGCAGAATCCGCCATCAGGTAAGGGTTGTGCCCGAGCTGACTTTCTTCGTTGATGATACCAACGAATATGTAGAGCGTATGGATCATCTTTTTGATAAGATTGCCAAAGAACCTAGACAAAAGGACGAAGACAGCGAATAATTTTCTGTGAGGAGGCTAAGGGAACCCGTTAATTTCTTCACACACTTTGTACCGGCTTTGATTGCAATTCCGGCAGGATACTTTTTGCTTCAGAAATGCCATACGCCCATTGAATATACTGCCGCCTGGATTTACAGCATTGGCACTTTTATCCTGTTCGGAGTAAGTGCAATGTATCACGGTTATCCGGCTACGACATATGGTGTGCGGTTTTGGCAGAAATTCGACCATTGCTGTATTTACCTCATGATTGCAGGCTCTTACAGCCCCACGGCCTTACTCGTTTTTGATGACTGGCTAAGCTGGAGCCTTTTCGCTATCGTATGGATTATTGCAATTGTAGGCTGTCTGCTAAAAATCTTTAACCGTTTAAAAAGTACAGCAATATCTTTGTCAATCTACATTTTAATGGGGTGTTTAATTGTGCCTTTAATTCAAAAAATGTTGGGTACACTGCCTATTGGTGCTGTAGGTTGGTTGCTTTTAGGTGGTGTTTTTTATATTGGCGGCACCTATTATTATGCAAAAGACAAACCATTATCCCGTTGGATGCACAGTCATGAGCTTTGGCATTTGTTTGTAATTGGTGGTGCATTATCGCACTACATTTACAATTACGTTTATATTTTTAAATAAACTTTCCGATGCATATGCTTAAACAGGTAATTGCAGCCAACCGTGACTTGATCCACAAGGTTGTGGATTTCGATCCGGTATACGATCAACTTCTAGCTCTGGATTTTACTGCAACAAGTACGGAACTCAGTAATGATATTTTAGACGATATTGATCGGTTCTCGTCTTGGGTTGAAGGAAAACTTGCAGTAGACAATGCAAAGTATGGCATTGGTGGTTATAACGAGCACCGTAACATATATTCGCGCAGTGCACACTTTGATGCTGGTGAGGAGCCCCGGAGGCTGCATTTGGGGGTAGATATTTGGAGTCCCGCTGGAACACCTATATACAATTTCTACGATGCAACCGTTCAGAGTTTTGCCAATAACAATAACTTCGGCGATTACGGTGCCACCATCATTTTAGCTTATGATATTGCGGGGTGTAAATTCAACGCACTTTATGGTCACCTGAGCCTCGATTCTCTAGACCAACTGGAAGAGGGAATGTTTATTAAAGGAGGAACGAAATTCGCCGAACTGGGCAACAAAGACGAAAACGGTTGCTGGCCACCACATCTTCATTTTCAACTGGTAAAAGATATGCAGGGTTTAAAGGGCGATTATCCGGGGGTGTGTAAGTTTAGCGAAAGGGAGAAGTATTTGGCTAACTGTCCTGATCCGGAGCTTATTTTGAAATCTACGTTTTCTTAACGCAAAGATTTTTAACCACAGAGTGCAAGGAGAAAGGCACTGAGCACACAGAGCAGATTTTAAGGTAATCGCCATTTCGAGCGTAGCCGAGAAATCTATATTTAAATGCCAGGCCACGGATTCACGGAAGGCACGGATTTCCCTCCCTTTTGTCGTCACCCTGATCCGATAGCTATCGGATTTATTTCAGGGTCTTTCATTATTCTGTTTTAAGATAAGAAGGCAATCAAGCGCAAAGAGATTTTTATAATAGTAGAGGTGCTGAAATAAATTCAGCATGACGATTACGAGTAGGGCAAAATAGATAAGCCTTTCAGCATTTTTTTAGTAAATTAGTAATATGAAATACCTGTTCACCATTTGCTTGTTTTTCTGTTGTTCGTTGGGTATGGCCCAGGTGCAGTTTAAATCGGGTAAAAGCGGTTTTACCAATTTCCTGAGAGATAATACCATTTATCCGCAATTTTCGAAAGATAACTGTATTCAGGGGACTGTGAATGTAAGTTTTAAACTGGACGAGAAAGGGAAAGTATATTTTTCGAAAATAAGTAAAGGAATCCTTTCCGAACTGGACGAAGAAGCTTTACGTCTGGTGCGGTTAAGCAGTGGTAAATGGCAGGTGCCTGCAGGTTACGACACTACTGTTTCGATTGTTGCACCGGTTAATTTCAGGCTTTCGGGCTACAATTGCGAGGGCAAATCAAACGAGGAAATCCAAGAAGCCATTCGCAATTATCAGGCTGAAGAAGGTTTAACCAATTCGGTTATTAATTTCTATAAAAATATCGATCAGGCCAAACCCGGGCAGGAAATCCAGATTATGGCCATTAAAAGCCAGTTGGGCATCGACGATGAATACCTCGACGACCGCATTAAAATGGGTTTAAAAAAGATCAAACAAGGCGATAAACAAGGGGCCTGCGAAGACTTTCTTTTTGTTAAATACATGGGGAGCAAAAAGGCCGATGACTATCTGGTCAAATACTGTAAGTAATAGCCAGCTACAGTAAACAAATCCTTGTGGAAAGCGTGGTTATTGTAGCCACTTTTTTGCCATTACACATTGCCGGTGTCCATTTAAAAGATTTAGCAATCTTTAACATCTGCTCGCCAACTTTACCAACTTCATCTTTTACTACCCTTTCTCTGTAAATGTGGCCATCTACATCTACTAAGAAAGATATTGTGAACTGGGTTGTAGCGCCATTGGGGATGGAATCTAATTTTACGTTAGACATTGCTTTATAAAGTTTAGCCGGGCCTCCTTCATTTATGGCGGGTTCATCATAACTGGTATAAATTACTTTGCCTGTTATAAGGTCTTTTTTACTGAGACAATCCGTTTTGCTGGTAGCAGGGTTGATTGGATTCTGATTAATAAAATAACCGAAAACAGTGCTTACGAGAATTGAAACCGTTAACCCTAATTTGAACATGGAGCAATGAATTTGAATAATGGCTAAAGCAAGATAACAAAATTGATTAATTTAGCCAACAATGAAGAACACCACCCGATTTTTTGCCTTATTGGATATCATCAGTATTGTTTTGCTAGCTAAACAATTTTGGCAGATTTTAACACACTTAAACGAAATTCCCGATCAGGTACTTTCGCAGGCCAAAGTGGTATTGCTGTTACCCTTATTCGTTTCGTTATTTATCTCAGCGGCCGGTTTAATCCTGGATAAGACATTTGGCTTCATTACTTATTACATCCAGTTTCCTTTGCGTTTGGTGGTGTGGGTGTTTTCTATCGGTTTCATTACTTTTTTGCCTGAAATGTTAAACCTCAGTGAGCGCTGGTTCGACATTTTATTCCGAATCTGCTTTATTGCCGAATTCTTCAGACTGTATTTTACCATCAGGATTCATCGAGCTACATTTCGTTAGGTAGGATAACGGTAATGGCTGCAGGTATAATGTTGGCTTCAACTGTATTTACCCGACCAATATATTCTCCATCTACCTGAAAATGGGCTTTGTGTTTAGAAGCTATTTTTACGGCTGCTGTTTGAAATACTTCTATTTTCTTCGGGTTGAAAGGTAGTTTGGTGATCCATATCTTTAAAATCTCCAGGTAAGAATAATCTTTAACCAAAACTACTTCAAATAGTTCATCATCTAGCTTTCCGTCTGGATTAATTTTTAATCCCGAGCCATACATAGTTGCATTGGCAATGGCCACCATGGCTGCTTTAGAGGTGACGGTTTCGTTTTTAAGCTTTAGCTGTACTTCCATTCTGCGGTGGTTCCATAAGGCATGCCATGTGGCTTTTGCATAGCCCCACATGCCGCGTTGAGGCAGCGTATCAAATTTTTTAACCAGATAGGCATTAAAACCTAAATCGGATAAGTGGATGCAGATTTCATTGTTGAGTTTAACTACATGGATTTTCTGTTGTCTGCCTTCTGCCAAAATAGCCAGTGCCTGCTCCATATCTGTTGGGATGCCCAACTCTTTGGCCATGCCATTGGCCGAACCTGCAGGAATAATGCCTATGGGTGTACCGGTATTCAATAAACATTCGGCAACCAGTTTCAGCGTTCCGTCGCCACCAACGGCTATCACACGGTCTGCCTGCGAAGTGGTTATTTTTTGTTTAATCTTTGCTATAGAACAATCTTTAGGCAATTCGAAAAGATCGGTTTCAGTAGTTTTTTCCTTAAAATAAGCAGAAATTACTTCCTTTAAGTTAATGTCGTGACTGCCAGATCCCGGATTGATGATAAATAGTAATTTCATTTGATAGCGATGCTTTTAGATCACAAACAACTTTTAATAAACTCTGTTTTAATAACGATGAATAAATCTGTTAGTGTAAAAGTATATCACGGTTATGGGCATGCACATAATCTGGTTGTTTACGGCCATATTTTTAAACGTAAGGCCAAAACCAGGCAGATTTTCAGCAACAACATCTTCGTTAATATGGTACATCTTTTAAAGCTTTTTATTTTAAAGCCTTATGCTTTTGTTGATGTACGGCTGCAGTTTTTTGATCAAACCATTTACAATAAAACGGAGCGCGATGGCTTTTTTAAATTCGAATGGAAAGCTGGACGGGAAATTCCGGCCGGATGGCATTATGTAAAAGTAGAAGCGGTTGATGGGAACGGAAAAGTTTTGAACGCTGGCGAGGGAAAGGTTTATGTGCCACACCTTACGCAATACGCTTTTATTTCGGATGTGGATGATACGGTAATGGTTTCGCATTCGGCCACTATTGGAAGGAGGTTGAGGGAGCTGTTTATCAAAAATCCGCATACCCGGAAAACTTTTCCTGATGCAGCCAGTCATTACCAGCAACTGGCCCTTTCACATACCGAAGCACAACAGCCAAATCCTTTTTTTTATGTAAGCAGCAGCGAATGGAACCTGTACGATTACCTGCTCGAAACTTTTAAATTCAATAAATTACCCGAAGGAGCTTTTTTGCTCAATACATTAAAAAAATGGAAGGATTTAATCAGGACTGGTAAAACAGGTCACGAGGCTAAACTACTGCGGGTGATGCGGATTCTGGATGCTTTCCCGAACCAGAAGTTTGTGTTTTTTGGTGATAATTCTCAACAGGACCCCGAAATTTACACCGCTATAGTAGAAAAATACCCTGAAAATATCGAGGCAGTTTATATCCGTAACATTCGTCCTGAAAAGGAGCTAGATACCTTGCAGCTGCTTAAAAAGGTTGAAGATAAAAATGTAAAAACCTGTTTGTTTAACAACAGTAAGCAGGCGATTGAACATTCGAGGTTAATAGGCTTGATTCAATAATTTTTGGAGCGCAATTGCGGCGCTGGTCGGTTTCAACAGTCCCGCTTTCCTTCCTGCCCCGATGAAATATCGGGGGCATCCATCCAATCGGGGCTAAGTACAGCGTCATTTGCCAATGGCAACAGGCCATAGTTTAAATAAACGCGGCAGCCCCGAATTTTTTATGAGGGCTATAGCGGATGGCGGGACTTTCGGGGCCGATGAACACAGGAACCTGCTTTTCAGACAAGGTTTCAGATTTTTCTCCTTCTATTTACATAGTTGCAATTCCTTTTGCACTATGCGTCATTGCTAGCTCGGACTGAGCTTGGCGAAGCAATCTTTTATATTAATTGACGATTAAGATTGCTTCGTCGGCTGGAAAAAGCCTTCTTGCAATGACGGAAGCTACGAAATCGATTTCCCGAAAGGCGTGAAGGCTAAATTCATTAATTTAAAATGCTGGCGGCCAAATGGAATGCCTACAATGGTGATGCAGAGTAAAATGCCAAAGAACAAGTGGGTTAATGCAATCCAAAAGCCTCCGCAGAAAATCCAGATCAGGTTCATGATGGTAGAAAGACAACCGGTATTGGATGAAGTATCGGTTATTTTAACGCCAAAAGGCGCCAGGCCTACAATGGCAAATTTAAAGCATTGAATACCGAAAGGAATACCTACAATGGTTAGGCAAAGGATCAGCCCTCCGATAATGTATTCGAAGAAAATAAAGATGCCACCAAAAATAATCCAGATAATATTGCCTAAAAAGTTCATTGTGTTTTTTAGGTTAAGATTTAAAAACAGGCTTTTTGTTACAGGCCATTTTATGAGTAATCGATCATTCTTTGTAATTTAGAATACACACAAAAGAAACACATCATGAAAGAATTATTGATCTCTGCGGCTGCGGTCGCATGCTTTGCGCTGTCTGTTGCAAAGGCACAAACCGTTAATGGTATCAGATTAACCGAGCTAAAGGCCAGTTATATTGAGGTTTCGGCAGTAAGCAGCACATTTGCCGATAAATTATGGATTAAGCTGGAATATGGTCAAAAAGTTTCAGAGTTAAATGATGCCTGTATTAAAGATGACGCTGGCAAGCGCCTGGAATTTAATTCGGCTATTGATGGGGTGAATAAACTCAAAAACTACGGCTATGAACTTTTTAATACCTATACCGAGCAGATTGATAAAGATAACACCAGGCCCGTTTATGTCTTAAAAAGAAAGTAAATTGTAAAACAATAGCTGCGGGCTTAAGCCCATAGCTATTGTTTTTTATATGAAGTCAAGAGTATTAAATTTTTTATTCAGGATATCTGCATTGTTTACATCCAGCCATTTATCTAAAATAGTCCCGTAAACCTGTCTGAAATCGAGTTGGTATTTTAAGTCGCCGGTGTCCAGATCGCTCAGGTTAGGGGCTGCGTTAAAAATGCCTTGCTTCTTCAACTTCCCACCAAAAACGAACATATTATTTGCAGTTCCATGGTCGGTACCATTACTTGCGTTTTGCTCAACCCTGCGGCCAAACTCAGAGAAAGTAATCACCAGAGTATCATCCAGCTTGTTGTTTGATTTTAAATCTTTTAAGAAAGCTGCCATCCCTTCGCTGTATTGTTTTAACAGATTACCCTGTTGACCAATCTGGTTTACGTGAGTATCGAAACCACTTAACGAAACATAATAAACCCTGGTTTTTAGTCCCGAAGAAATAAATTTAGAAACCGTTTTTAACTGATTGGCAAAACCACTGTTTGGGTAAGCTGATTTTGACTGGTAAATTTTTGAGGTATTCTGAATATAACTGGCCGAAGATGAGGTTTCGATCATCGTTTTATACAAATAACCTAAATTGTCTTCGTCTAAATGCTCCTTATCGTTCTGCAGCATGGCTTTAAAAAACGGATCGTTGGTATTGCGAAACAAAGCCGCCGGATCTTTTAAAGCAATTCCCTTTTTGGTTTGGCCTTTCATGGCCAGCGAAAGCGAATCGTCTACTTCTATGGCTGTATACGGGAATTTGCAGGTTTGGCAGTTGCTGTCCAGATAACGGCCAATCCAACCGGTTGATAAAAACTGGTTACTGTCGCTACCGGTTTGCCAGATATCCATTGAGCGGAAGTGCGAACGGTCTGGATTAGGGTAACCCACATCGTTAATGATGGTCATCCAGCCCTGATCGTGAATTTCCTGTAAAGCAGCCATGTTGGGGTTTAAGCCTTGCATGTCGTTGAGCTTTATTACCTCTTCGGGTTTAATGGCAATACTTTTTCTTTTCTGATAATAAATATCATTGCCAAAAGGTATAACCGTGTTTAAACCGTCGTTTCCGCCCGATAACTGCACCACTACTAAATTTTTGTAAAGGCTCAGTTCATCCAGTGCCATGGCTTCGAGTGGTTTCATAAAAGCCGGAACAAATAAGGAGCCTGCAGCAACAAAACCTGTATTTCTTAAAAAATTTCTTCTGTTCATCTTGTTATTTCTTTACTGGTTTTTGTGGTCAATGGTTGATGTTTTAGTGTTTGCAAAAGTACAATGGACTATAAACCAGCAACTATAAACCAATTTTTAACAAAGTTGATATTCGGGCATGCTGGTAATTTCGACTGCGGTACTGCGCAAACCTTTATTATCGCTTACCATTGAGGTTATTTTCGTATTTAATTTAGGCTGCAACAGAAATTCTGTAAGTTCCAGTGGTGTTAAGCCTTTGGGTAGCGTATCTAAAAATTTGGGCCAGTCGGCATTTGCGTTTACATACGATTTTGGTTTACTGTTGGCATTGGCATTACTGGTTGCCGTTCTGCTCAATGCAATTACAGCTTCATCTTCGGGATCGGCTTTGCCGCTAAAATCAATTTCCCCATCGTTTAAAACCAATGATGGAATGCGCATCCTCAGCATTAATGAAGAGCTGTCGATCCAGCTTTGCCCGCCCGGCCAGCCTGCCACGTTTGGCGGATTGAATAAATATTGGCCTAAGCTGCTTTGCAGCTGAATGAGTACTTGTGGCTTGTTATAAGTAACGTAAAACTCACGACTTAAGCCTACTAAAAATTCGGCGGGCGATTTGATTTTTGTGCCCACATTTTCCGGTGCGTAAAACCAGTCGGAGGTGAACATCTTTTTCATCATGGCACCGATGTCGTATTTCGAATTGTAAAAATGTGTAGCCAGTTCCTTAATGTGTGCCTCATTAGGGGTATCGTTTACAAAGAACTTATATACTTTCTGTGCGATAAACTGTGCCGTTTCAGGTTTCTCTAAAATGATATCGATAATGTGTTCGCCTTCAAAGTTGCCAATTTTACCAAAGAAAGCTTTGGTGCCATCGTCGTGCAGGTTTTTACGAAAAATAAAAGAACCGTCTTTATCGTACATCCAGCCGGTAAACGAACGTGCCGATTCTTTAATATCCTGCTCGGTGTAATTGCCTCTGCCCAGGGTGAAAAGTTCCATCAGCTCGCGAGCAAAGTTTTCGTTAGGTTTGCCTTTCCGGTTTTGCTGGTTGTTTAAGTATTGCAACATGGCCGGCGCTTTCGATACTTCGACCAAAAGTGTTTTAAAACTGCCTAAAGCATTTGCCCTTTGAATATTGTTTAACTGTTGGGCAAAGAAAGGATTGTTGCTGCGGCAAGCGAAATGCCCATGCCAAAAGAGGGTCATCTTTTCCCGTAAGGGTGCCACGGTATTAATCATTTTGGTTAAAAATGCGATGTTGAGATCGCGGCTTACTTCATTTTGCTCACGAACAATTTGCTGACGCATTTTCTTTTCCTCGTCGGTAAGGTCTTTTTTAGCGTATAAACCTGCCTGAGCCAATAGTTGCCGTTTCGATTCAAAATCATTTACCAAAGCTATGGGGTCGTCTTTTTGTGAAGTCTCGATCAGACGATCAACGGTTTTTTCGAGATTTTTATTGCTTAATTTTTGTAAGTCGGTATACGAAATCCCGAATCCGGCACGGTTATAAAGATGCTTAACTTTGGAGAAATTATCTTTTGCACTCATAGTTAACGATTTTACAGTATGACTTATTTAAAACGCAAGGGTTTAATCTTTGTTTTCTTTCTTATTTTCGTCCATGTTTTTTCAATTGTTAGCCGATGATCCCGCTTTTCCCGATCCTGCCCTGGCAGAAGAGGATGGTTTATTGGCCATTGGCGGCGATTTAAGCATGGAAAGGCTGTTAATTGCCTATTCAAATGGTATTTTTCCATGGTTTAGCGAGGGCGAGCCTATTTTATGGTATTCGCCGCACGAGCGCTGCGTAATTTACCCCGATCGCATTAAGATCAGTAAAAGCATGAAGCAGGTTTTGAAGCAGGGGATATTTAGGGTAACGCTTAATCAGGCTTTTGAAGAGGTGATATTGAACTGCGCCACTACTGCAAGGAAAGGGCAGGATGGCACGTGGATTACAACTGAAATGCAGCAGGCTTACCTCAACCTACATCAAAACGGTTATGCGCACAGCGTAGAAGTTTGGCAGGACGATAAACTGGTGGGAGGATTGTATGGCTTAAAGATAAACCGGTTTTTTTGCGGCGAAAGCATGTTTAGTCATGTTAGCAATGCTTCAAAAACGGCTTTGATTTTTTTAAGTGAGCTCAATATCGACTTAATTGATTGCCAGTTGCCCAACGATCATTTAATAAGCCTGGGTGCCGAAATGATTAGCCGTGAAAGGTACATGGCCATGCTTCAGGCCAGTGAATTTTAGTGCTGATTATTGCTGTCTATCAAATTTTGCTCGCGCATGGCATTCTCTATTCTCCTGTCTGGGATAAACCAAATGCAGGCTACAAAAAAGTAAAGTGCAACACCCAGCCATGGGGTTATAAAGCTTAATCCAATCCCGGCAACATAAAAAAGCAACGAAATTTTTCCTTTGGCATCATTACCGATGGCATGTACAACCAGGGAATGTTGCCCTTCTGTACGCTTAATGGTAACAACCAAAATTGCATACGCAACGGCTGCCATAAAAAGCACACTACCATAAACGATTACCGGCCATAGTGCAAAATGGTTTTCGCCCATCCATCCGGCTGCAACCGGAAATAAAGATAACCAGAACAGGAAATTAAGGTTAGCCCACAGCATCGGGCCGCTTACTTTCTTTACGGCGTGCATTAAATGGTGGTGGTTATTCCAATAAATACCCACATAAGTGAAGCTTAAAACGTAACTGATGAATTTCGGAATTAAAGGCTTTAAAGTTAGCAGACTTTCGCCTTCAGGCACCTTAATTTCTAAAACCATGATGGTGATGATAATGGCGATAACACCATCGCTGAAAGCTTCTAACCTACCTTTGTTCATAACGAATGTACCTTTAACCTTTTTGCTACAAGTATCAGCCAAATTAATTACAAAAACAAAATCTTGTGCATTCGACTGGTGGGCTCTAACGTATAAGCGATAAAATCGCTGTTCTCTCGTGTTTATCGTCCCCTTTTGTAAAGGGGATGGGGTGAGTGGCACATTTATAATGTGTTTGAGGTCAACAATTAAATCGTTGTTCCTGTTAATCCTCGTTACAAACCATAGCCGTTAACCTAAGCCCTAAAAATTTCATTTAAGATTTGGAATGCGGCTTTTTTCCCTTTTTTGGGTTCGAGCAATAATGATTTGATTATTGGGATAATATAACTGTTATACCATTGTAGCACGTTTATTTCTTTTGTTACCATTTTTCTGATGGATTCAGCTATGGTTCTTAGGTATTTGAAAACTTTCCACATCGAAAATGACTGGTCTTTAAACCTCTGTTCATCTATTGAATCGATAAACCGGTATATCTTCCAGTTTACGACTATCCGCAGTAGCCTGGCTAAAAGCTGGCATTCCAGACGGGCTTTTTTAACTGCCCTTACCTTGTGTATACCGAAAAGTGATTTCCAACTTTTGAACATTAGTTCTATCTGCCATCTCAAGCGGTAAAGTTCTGCTACCATTTCTGTTTGGAGCTTATCGTTTTCTACATTAGTTATAAACAGGCTAAACCTTGCCCTGCTTTTATATTCCTCTGTTAGCGTATAGCCCTGTCTTTTTGCCTGGATGTTAGCTTTCCTAATCCTTTCTTCCCACACCTGCAAGGGAACAGGTACAGCAATAAGCCTGCATTCAATAGTTTCATTGCCTTTTCCTAGGCTTATTAGCATCTCACTAATGTTTTGTTTGCCAGCTATCATTTGCTGGTGCTTTTGTGTCCAATTAATGCTCTTTCCCGTCCTTAACTCAACTGGCCTACACGAAGTATGCAGCCTGTTGAGGAAGTAGGCCTTTCTTCGGATAACTCCCAAAAGGTAAGTATGGGTAATATAGCCCAGGTCACGGATGTGCAATTCAGCTTCGCCTATTTTAATTTAAATGCATCCCCGAATATCCCTGATCATTTTCCCTTGCCTGCCTGAACTCAAGGGTTCTCCAACTGCCACTTTTGAGATCCAGTGCATACTGCATGTTCATAAGCGAACTTCCGGCGGCAAACCGCCCTATTGGTGGATACGCCTCTGAAAGCCCTTTTGGCAACTGGAATTTACATGAATCAGAAATGATAACGGCAGAAAAACCTGACCAATCCCTTTGAGTGGAAAACTCCATTTTAGCCAGCATCTGCCGGGCAAGGACTTTCCTTACAAAATCAACACTATTATCATTAAAACGCTTATGCAATGCAACCTTACTAACACGAACCCCGTTGTGGAGCAGGATATCATTGCAAGAGTCTTGCAGGCTAAGCTGGCCATGCTCCTCTTTAGCGAACATCCTGCATTCCAGAAAATGTTCAGGGGCGAGCTTTGAAGCACGTTTCATAAACCCCGCCTCACGGGCATCAGTATGAATCTGGTTAAGGTCAAGCAGGAGGTTTAGCTCTGCTTCAAGAAGATTTATTGAACGTTCGGAAATCCTATCAGATGAAAGAAATAAAGCACTTTTTCCCGTATAAAATCAGGTAGTTTTCAAAAAAAAAAGCACTATTTTTAAGTAGAAAAAGGCGGTATTTCCGCTCAGAACTAACCGCCTTTTAACTAATAAAAAAACAAATATGGGAAAAATCTAATTGCTTCGCACAATGGCGAAGCCATGTTCTGTAATCAGTTTAAAATCTGCATTTTAAAATTAAGTTAACGGCTATGGTTACAAACGAGGATCATGCTTTGGTAAAATTGTTTAAAAAACAAAAACCTGCAAGTTTTAGCCTGCAGGTCTTTTATTGTTGTTTTGTTGAAATTATAATTCTCTAACCCAAATGTTTCTGAAACTGATTGCTGGACTTGGATCGCCATGATCTTGCAGTTTGATTGAAGCAGGACCATGTTTTTTATATTCTGGAGCACCAATGTATCTGGTTTCACCTTTCAATACAAAGCCATTTTGCAATAGTACACCATTTAAGAACAAGGTAACGCTTGCTGGTTTTTGTAATGTTCCGTCTTCGTTAAAACGGGGTGCATTCCAAATGATATCATAATATTGCCATTCACCTGGTTTTTTGTTGGCGTTGGCTAAAGGGATACCTTGTTTGTAAACACTTCCGGTTTGTCCGTTAACATAAGTTTTATTGTTGTAGGCATCCATAATCTGGATTTCATATCCATCATCGCCGCCACCTGTTGAAGCTAAAAACACACCGCTGTTTCCACGTGCCTGTCCTTCGCCCGAAATATTAGCAGGAATTTTCCATTCCATGTGCAATTGGTAATCGGTAAACTTTTTATTGGTTTCGATATTTCCGGTTCCTTTTTTAACCGTGAAGAAACCATCATCGATGGTCCATGCAGCAGGTTTAGAAGGATCTTTTACCGAGTGCCAGGCATCAAGATTACGGCCATTAAATAAAATAATAGCATCTGATGGGGCATCTTGTGGCAATTTACCTGCAGTAACAACTTTGGGAACAGGCTCCCAAACCTCGGTAGTTTTGGGGTCTCTGGCAGGATCTGGTTTTTTATCTTGTGCCATAGCCTGCCCTGCAAATAAAACAGGAATAAATAATAGTGTGTATTTGTTCATAATTGTGGTTTAACTTTTTAAAGTTAACCAGTTTATTAAGAAATGGAAATTTGGTATTTAAAATTTTACCCCAGATCATCCACAACATAGGTTTCGCTTACAAAAATTTCATCGGGTGCTATATCTTCTTTTTGCTGCTCTGCTAAATCGCGTAGCGGGCAATAACCTGTAATACCGCGGTATAATAGTCCGGCACCAATGGCTGCACCTGTTAATCCGATAACGGGGTGGGTGAAAACACTGGTAATACCTTTAAAAAGCAGGTAAGCACCCGATGCTCCTGATAACCAACGCTCTGATTTAGATACGTTCTGAAATAATTCGGGATATTTCCAGGCCTCTTTTACATTGTTAAGGGCTGTATTGAAATCTTGATTTGTCATGATGGTAGAGTTTATATTCTACTTTATAACAAGTAAAGGGGGAATGAGTTTGAAAGAATTTTATTTGTGACCTAAACTGTAATTTTTACCACCTAAGACATATAAGGGCATTTAAGTTAGTCGTCCTCGACTGAAGCGAATCGATTTTTCATCGATAGCGGAATGGAGAGATCTATCGCGGTTAGGTTTAGCTTCGCTGCGCACTACGTGGTTCCCGGCTACGTTGCAAGCTATCAGATCAGCTTGAAATGACGATCCATTGAAGCCCTGTAAAAAGATCCTTCATTGCATTCAGGGTGACACCTGTCTTAGTTCAATATCTCGCGGATATCTTCCTTACTCAACGATTTAAAGAAACTCTCTTCCGTGGTAATGAGTGAATTGGCCAATGATTTCTTCCGGTTCTGCAAGGCGAGGATTTTCTCTTCAACAGTATCTTTAGCGATAAATTTGTAGATGAAAACCTTTTTATCCTGCCCAATACGGTGCGTTCTGTCTATGGCTTGTTGTTCTACAGCTGGGTTCCACCATGGATCGAGGATGAAAACGTAATCGGCCTGCGTTAAATTTAAACCTACGCCACCCGCTTTTATTGAAATTAAAAATACCTTCAATTCTGTGTTTTGCTGAAATTCTGCCACAATTTCGCCACGGTTACGCGTTGCGCCATCTAAGTAAGCAAAGGGAATATTTTCGGCTTCAAAATGTTTTTTGAAAATATCGAGATGCTTTACAAACTGGGAGAAAACCAAAACCTTGTGCCCGCCTTTCAATACGTTATCCAGCGTATGGATTACGTTTTCAAACTTCCCTGAATCCGACATGTATTCGCCGTCGATCATTACCGGGTGGTTAGCCAACTGACGCAAAGCGGTTAAACCCTGTAAAAGCTGAACCTGTTTCTGGGCAAATGTTCCATCATCCATACTTTGCAACAGGTCGTTGCGGTAGGCTGATTTGGTTTTTTCATAATATGCCGCCTGGTCTTCGCTCATATCGCAGTAAATAACCTGCTCGGTTTTGGGTGGCAACTCTGCCGCTACCTGTTCTTTCGTTCTGCGGAGTACAAAAGGTTTGATAATGGTTTGCAGCTTACGGGCTTTTTCTTCGTCTTTTTTCTTCTCAATGGCCTGCACATATTCTTCAAAAAAGAAAGCCTGGGTGCCTAATAAACCCGGGTTTAAAAAGGTTAACTGCGACCATAAATCGCTTACCGAATTCTCTACCGGCGTACCACTCAAAATTAAACGGTGTTTTGATTTAAGGCTCCTAACGGCTTTAAACGATTTGGAAGCAGGGTTTTTGATATTCTGACTCTCGTCTAATATTACATAGTTGAAGTAAAAGTTCTTCAGTTCATCAACATCTACCCGGGTTACGCCATAAGTGGTAATAATAATATCGTAGTTGGCAAAATTGGCCACATCTTTATTCCGGTTGGTGCCGGTATGCGCCAGTATCTTAAGCTTTGGCGTAAACTTTTTGGCCTCTGTTAACCAGTTGTAAATTAAAGAGGTTGGCATGATAATGAGCGATGATGTTTGGATGCCCTGCAGCTGATCATCTTCCTTTACTTTTTGCAGCATGGCCAACGTTTGGATGGTTTTACCTAAACCCATATCATCGGCCAGGCAACCGCCAAAATTATATTCGCGCAAAAAGCTAAACCAGTTGTAGCCTGCTTTCTGGTAATCGCGCAAACTTCCTTTAAAATGGGCAGGCATTTGCGTATCGGCGATATCTTCAAAATCGGATAAACGTTGAAGCTTACGCTCGAGAGTTACGTTGGCCAGGCTATCTTCCGCCAGATCGTTAATTAAGCCAATGTGATGCTTCTTTAACTTCAAGCTTTTGCCGGTTTCGGCCAAACTGAATAAACTGCCATATTGCGTAAACCATTTATCCGGAATGATGGCTACTTCGCCATCAGGCAGCAGGAATTCGCGTTTTTTATGGAGGATATGTTGTTTTAAAGAAAGAAAAGGAATCTGGTATTTACCAAACCAAACCACGGCATTAATATCGAACCAGTCGTTTTCTTCTTTAACCTCAAGGTCGATTTTGCTCACCCCAAACACAAATTTCTTTTGTCCGGTGGCTTGTTCAATCTCAAAACCCGAAGCCTGTAATATTTCAATGTGCTCATTCACCCAATTTATGGCGGCATAACTCGGGTTTTCTTCTCCCGAAATCACCTCCAGGTTACTGAATAATGAACTTGTTTTTTTCAGTCCGAGCGATAAAAGCAGGTTGAATTGTTTTTTCTCCCAGTCTGCCGAACGTTTGATGCGGTGGAAAATATAATTATCGGCCGTTTTCTCCAGTCGAACAGTCACTTTATGTGCGTTTTCTACGGGAAATGTATACTCGCCATATTTAAAGTACAGCTGGATTTGTGAAAGACCACCATCTACATACAATACTTTAATTACCGGAATCGCTTCAAATTGCTCGGTTCTGATTTCGAAGCCTTCGGCATACACATGGTGCTTTTCTATTAAAGGAGCCACAAATTTTTCGAAATAGGTAGCCTCAGTAGTTTTGGGGATGGCAATGTAGCGCTTGTTCAAAAACGGTTGTAATTTCTTGCCTTCAATATCCTGATCAAAAAAGTACAATACGTCATTTAGCAACAACCAGGCAGGTTTGTTGCTAATAATCTGTGCTTCTTTAAACATAAACTCGATGCGCAGGTTCTGGTACTTAATGGTAGGGAAGTAGCGCGTTTCGGTTTCGTTTCTGCGGAAGTGAAAAAGGATAGAAGCGGGTTCGGCGGCAAGTTCGATTTTACGTTCAACCGGCCAGCCATCTTTATCCATTACATAAAGTTCGTTTTTGGTTTTTAGTATTTCTAAAGCTTCGGCAAGTTTTTTCTCAATTTTCGGACGTACATTTTCATAAAATTTATCGTCGAAAACCTTGGTGAAAAATTCGGTTGGCCGGATTAGCTTTTTATAATACTTTTTGATAATCGAATCCTGCTCAATGTCGTCCAATATTCTGATCAACTTATAATCGATATCGCTTAAGTACTTATTGAATTCTTCTGCTGTATGCGTAAAAATTCGTTGGTAAGTAAAAGAGAAGTCGCCTTGCGGATTAAGCTGAACGATGTGTGGTTCAATTAAATAGCCCAAATACTCATGTTTGCACAAAGAGTACACTATTTTACAGGCTTTGGAACTATCGACACGTAACATTGATGGGATTAAAATTTTTGTAAGCTAAGCGCTTAAAAAACTTTAAACTTACAATATTTTGGGGTTACATCAAAAGAACTGAGGGTTTTTGAAATAAAAAAAATCCTTTTTTTAAAGGAATAATTGACAGATAATACTTTAACTAAATGTCGGGCATAGCTGGCCATAGATTAACGCCTAATCTGAAATTAAGTTAGTGTAAAAGCGGCATAAATATTAATCCTTAATAATTGGCTACAACTTATTATCTTAGCACTCGTAAAACGGTTTGTTAAAGACCGTTAAGCTTAACGCACGACCAAACCAAATGAAATTTTTTTACCCGCTCTCTCTGTTTATCTGCCTGTGCTTTTGTAGCCACGCGCAGGAAATCCCAAGAAGTACGCAATATATTTTTAATAACATTCTGCTTAACCCGGCTTTGGCAGGTATTGATAATTATACCGACTTAAAAATTGGCCTGCGCAAACAATGGAGTGGCCTGGAAGGATCGCCAAGTACACAATACCTCTCGTTAAGTACAGCTATCGGAGAAGATTTTGTAAGGAGCAATGTAAACTCATTTGCCGGTAACGGCGAAAATCCGATGAGCAGGAGTTATGTAAACAACTACACTGCAGCAGAGCCCCACCATGGCATTGGTTTGGTAGCCATGACAGATAAAGCAGGACTGGTAAGGCAAACCAATGTAAACGTAACTTATGCTTACCACCTGGGCCTTACCAATGAGATCAACTTATCATTAGGCTTATCCGGTGGTTTTAAATCAATCAGTGTTGATGTGCGCGGAATTATAGCCGACGAATCTGGCGATCCCTTGTTTTCGGCAGATTACAATAACAAAATCAGGCCCGATATTGGCGCAGGTTTATGGTTGTATAGTCCCAGGTTTTTTGCGGGTGTTTCGGCCAAGCAATTAATCGGGAATAAAAACAGTGTGGTAAATAATCAGGTGAAAAGCAGTCCGTACCAATCGGCAACTTTTTACGGAACTGCAGGTTACAAAATATTTTTAGACGAAGATATTGCTATGATTCCTTCGGCGCTGATTAGCTATTGGGCAAATGCCCCTGCTACTTTTGATGCTAATTTAAAATTTGCCTATAAAGATAAATTTTGGGTAGGAACCAGTTTCCGTAATAACGACTCCTTTTCGCTTTTAGCGGGATTCAATATCGCTTCGCTGGTTAACCTCAGTTATTCTTACGATGTAAATACTTCGGGATTGCGATCGGTAAACAATGGTACGCACGAAATTGTGTTGGGCATACTACTCAATAACCGGTATCAGGTAGCATGCCCAAGCAGGCAGTTTTAACGTAAAAGTGTAATGCTGCCACCAAGTGGTTTACATTCGGCCCTTAAATCGATTACATAATAATAAACACCAGCCGGCAATTCCTTATCTCTGAACCTGCCATCGAAAGGCTTGGTATAGTTACCGATAGATTCGTAAACCAGCTGGCCACCGCGGGTATAAATCTTAATATTGGTGCCTTTAAAATCCGGTAAGCCCCGTACCTGCCAAACATCATTCATGCCATCACCATTAGGGGTCATGGTATTGGTGATTTCTAAATTATCGTGTGTTACTTCTACATGCACTTTGGTAAATTCACTGGTGCAGGAACCAAGTTTTCTTCTTACAAAATAATCGGCTGTTTTGGCTACTTTGAAATTGAATATACCTTTAGTGCTTTCTAAAAATGGTTTACTGTCGTCTATTCTTTCAAATAGCTGATAAGTTCCTTCTTCGGGGGCGATTACCGGCAAGGTGATATCTGAAACATAACAAACACGCAGATCGTTCATTACAGGAGCCAGAATTTTAAAGGGTTCATCAATAATGGTAAAAGGCTCACTGATGGCGTAACCACAGGTTGTTTTGTCTTTTACTTCTAAGCGGTATGTACCCGCACCAATATTCGTTAAGTCTTGTGTAAACTGAACAGCTTCTCCTGATTCGTTAATCCATTTAAAATCGTAGCCCGGTACACCACCAATTACCTGTACACCGGTAACCGAGCCTCTTTGTAAAGAACAGCCATCTTTAACTGGCTTTCCGGTGTTTGGTACAATGGTAAGCAGGGGGGTAACTTCTATCGTGTAAGGACCGATAATAAAGGGTGCGCAGTTATTAATGTCGTAAGCATACATCGTATAAACGCCACCAGGTAAGTTTTTTAAAGAAATAGAATTGATTGTTTTAGTGCTTAGTACAATGTTGCCAGTTTCATCTTTCCATTCATACCTATACGGCAGTGCTGAGCTAAAATCCAGGTCGATAGTACCATTAGTTTGTCCACAGGTTGTTGGCGATTCACGATGAGAAAAGTTATATACTGGCGGAGCAATAGCTGTTACGACAAAGTCTCTAGGTACACGCGGGCAACTGGATTTGCTATTGCCTGCCCATAACCTATACGAGCCTGGTTTTAGATTTTCAATTAATAATGATGTTCCGGCAGAATATGTTCCTTTTTTTACGGTTATTCCATCTGGTCCAATCCATTCATAGCCATCAGCATCAGTTAGGTTAATTCCTCCTATCGCTCCATTATCACTGTTACAAGTCACATTCTTTCTGATGGAGGCATCGCTGATTTGAATGGTATTATCGGTAATGATAAAAAAGGATGCGGTAGTAGCCGGGCATTCGCCTTCATCGGATACCACAACGGTGTAATTTCCTCCTTCTACGTTTTGCAAATCGGGCGTTGCAGCAATTACATCGCCCAATGCTCCGGTTATTGGGTCGGGTTTGTACCATTTATAGGTAACAGTACCGGTGAAATCCGTAATTTTTAAGCCTGTAATGGCACCATTCTGGCTACCACAGGTAGCATGTTTTGGAGGTACAGTACTTGCAATAATGATTTTAGGCTTTCTTTTTACGGTAATAGGATCAGAGGAAAGGGTACAACTTGCCTCATCTGATACTTTTACATAATAAGTGCCTTCGGGTAAACTTGCCGGGTTGCTTCTGCTTACTACAGCATTTGTGGCGGTATTGATCCACTCGTATTTTAAAACTCCTTTCCCCCTTAAAACCTCAGCGGTAAAGGTAAAAGAAGTTTGTCCGCAAACTGGGTTTACAGGTAAAAGAGTAGGTTTGGTTAACTTCTGGTCTTTAATAATAAATACGGTTGGAAATGCTTTACAGCCATCATCAACGGTTACTTCATAAGTGCCCACATCGAGGTTCGAAATACTTTGTGTATTACCTTTTGACACACGGCTACCGTCTGTTTCTATTTTTACCCAGCTAAAAGTGAAACCCTCACGCGGTTCGGGGATAGTGATTGATCCGTTGGCACTGCAGGTTACCGGTTCTACTATGGCTTCGTTGGGTAACAGCTCGGCGGTTGAAAATGGAGAGGTTGTAGCATTTAACAAACTGGCGGTTGCTGTAACCATTCCGCTTAGCGCGCCGTTGTATTCCCAACGACCATCACTACCGGCTTGTACTGTTGCAATATAAGTTTTACCCTCGCAAATGCCCTGACAGTTTATGGTATAAAACAACTCTACTTCTGAGTTTGGAGTAGCCCGGCCCGAAACATAATCGCTGCGTTTTTTCAAAATTTGAATATAAGGCTGCAGGATCGTCAGGGTTTTTCCGATCCCGAAATTCTTATTGCAAAAGAAACTGTTGCGGGTAACTTTTACTGGTTTGGCCGATACTGTTTCCAATCCGAAGTTATTATTAGCAATTAAGTTTGCTTCAGCAGGAGTTGCACCGCCCACGGTTCCGCTGGCACCTGCTTCTAATTTTACTCCCATTCCATTACCCAGTACTACTGTTCCGGCAGCATCGGTACCAATGGCATTGCCGGTTAATATAAAATCGGAATTGGTTATCGAAACGCCTGTCGTCCGGTTACCGCCAATGATGTTATTGCGTACATAAAGAGCACTATTTACCGCATTAACTTTTAATCCCGAAATTTCTAAAGCTGAAGAGGAAAGAAATAACGGGAGCTCATGAAAATCCTTTTTACCGGTAAAGTCGACACCAATTTTATTGTTGATTACGTTGATGTCAAATCTGGCACTGCTGGAGTACGATGAACGGGTAATGTCTACATTGATGCGGTTTGCGGCAATTACGTTGCCTTCGCCTACATTATCGCCTCCTACATCCAATGCGCAATCGTACAAATTGGCCGAAATACCGGTTACGTTGGTATTGGGTGTAATTCCGTCGTAAATTACTCCGATTAAATTCGATTGTATTTTAATTTTCGTAGCTGCTACAGTGGTGAAAAAATAGTTGTTCTGAATCAGGATTCCGTAAATGTTACCGCCAATTACATTCCCTTTTCCAGGTGCACCGATAATGATATTACTGGCGCGGTAATCCACTATAATTCCAGAGCCTTGTACGGTATTTACATTTTGCAAATTGGTAATGGTAGCAAAATTGCGGATATACAAACCATACACTTCTACTCCGCTGGTAGGTACATTTGTACTTGACGATTGCCCTATAACCAGCCCCGAAAAAGTAGTGTTGGTATACTCAGGCTCTAAAATTACTTTCGCACCCGAAACACCCAATGCAGGCCATGCAGCTTGTGAGGTTCCATCGATTACCACATTTGACGAAACCACCGGAAGTGCCGTGCGTAGCCTGATGGTACGGTTGGCATTATCTGTCGGGGTGCCCGGTAAATTAAAGTTAATGGTAAAGGTGGTGGTTCTGTTGGCTACAGCAGCTTGCGTTAGGCCTTCGCGCAAAGTACCCGGACCGCTATCGGCATTACTGGTTACCACGTAAGTTTGGGCGTAAATATTCTGGAAGAAAAATAAGCCGGCAAATAAGGCTAAAAGTTTAGAGAGGCGCATAAAATTGTTTGGTAGCGCCAAAATACAAATAAACTGATTAGTAGCTAGCGTTTTAGTTAAGAAACCAGCTGATTTTTTCTTTGCTTAAGGCAATAATCTTTTGTTTAGTGAGAGAGGAAAGATTTTTCCTGCAGATTTAAGGGATTAAGGTCGCAGATAAAACATGATTACTGTTGGTCCTCGTTGTAACGAGGATCTTTGAGCATAGCGATTTTACCGCTGCTACAAACACATTAAAAATGTGTATCTCGCTCATCCCCGTTACAAACGGAGACGATAACCAAGTATTCTAATTTAAATCTGTGTCCTTTTCTGCTTTATGTGCGGGAAATACAAATAGCTGTTCATTCGGTTATTCCAAACAAAAAAGGCATCCTGAATAATCAGAATGCCTCTCTTTTAACATTAATCTTTAGCTTATTTCCAGCCACCGCCTAATGCACGGTATAGATTAACTACCGATTGTAGTTTTTGCAATTTATCGTTAATGCCGTTTAACTGTGCTGTTAACAAACTCTGTTCAGAAGTTAATACATCAGTATAGTTAGTTGCTGAGCTATAACGTAGCAATTCTTTCGTAAAATCAACTGCTTTGGTTAACGAGGCAATTTGTTTTGCCCTTGTTGTTTCTTTCTCTGCTGCTGTTTGATAGGCAAATAAAGCATTCGATACTTCCTGCCCACCTGTTAAAAGGGTTTGCTGGAAAGTATAAAAAGCAATCTGCTGATTGGCCTGCGCTGTTTTTAAGCGGGCTTTATTGGCACCTTTAGCAAAAATGGGCTGGGTTAAACCTCCCACTAAATTGTAGAAAATAGATTTACTGAAGAAATCCTGTAACTGTAAACTTGATAAACCACCGGCAGCAGTTATGGTTAAAGCCGGATAAAAATAAGTTTTAGCAACATTGGTGTTTTCGAAAGCTGAGCGGAAACCAAACTCGGCCGCAATTACATCCGGGCGGTTTTGCAGCAATTGTGCAGAAACACCTGTTTTTAAATCGGAATAAGGTGTTTGCTGATCTAAGCTAGTACGGTTAATCGCATTTGGTGCTTTACCCAGTACAACGCTTAATGCATTTTCAGCTTCCTTAATGCTTCTTTTTAAATCAGGCAGGGTAACCTGCGCAGCATATAAATTGGCCTCGCTTTGTACCACGGCAGCGCCATTTACTACAGCGCCTTGTTTAAGCTCTTTCATTGTTTCCACGTCCTTGGTTCTCACCTTAATGGTTTCCTCGGTAATGGCCAGTTGCTTATCCAGCGCCAGCAAAGTATAATAGTTATTGGCAATTGTAGCAATTAACTGGGTTTGGACAGCTCTTTTAGCTGCATCGCTCTGCAATAAGGTAGCATAAGCTGCACGTTTGGCACTGCTTAATTTGCCCCATATATCGGCTTCCCAGGCAGTGCTGAGTTGCGCTTTATAGGTTTGGGTTTCCAGATTAATGTTAATCCCTGCCGGAAAGTTTAAAGATGCCTGCGATTGTTTATTGTCAGTTACATTTACATCGGCCTGTAAGCTTGGCAAAAATGCAGCCCGACTTTGCTGTAAGGTTGCCTCGGCAATTTTGATTCTTTCGATAGCCTGTTTCAGGTCTAAATTTTCATTTATCCCTTGTTGAATCAGCGATTGCAAAGTGGTATCCGAAAACAATTGTTTCCATTGCAAATTAGCAATTGAGGTCGTGTCGGTCGTATTGTTATCGCGGTATAAACCTTCACTTTTCACCTGTGGGCGCTCGTACTTTTTAGTTACGCAGCTACTGAGGCCCAAGATGGCTATACCGATTAAAATAGAATGCTTATATGTAAGTTTCATGTTTTTAAAATTAATGTGGACGGTTAACCGCTAACTCGTACTCTTCTTCTGTTTGTTCGCGGTCAATGCCTTCATCAAAAGGAGATTTGTTGCTTATTTTTTCTTGCAAAGTCTGGAAAACGATAAACAGTGCAGGAATAACAAATACTCCGAATAGGGTACCGATTAACATACCTCCAACAGCTCCTGTACCAATTGATTTATTACCGGATGCACCAACACCTGTTGATAACATTAAAGGTAATAAACCTAAAATAAAGGCAAATGATGTCATTAAGATTGGACGTAAACGTGCAGTAGCACCATCAATAGCCGCATTGGTAATACTCATGCCTTTCCGCCTTCGGTCTACCGCATATTCTACAATCAGGATCGCATTTTTAGCGAGTAAGCCCACCAGCATAATCAGGGTAATTTGCGTGTAGATGTTATTATCGATACCAAAAATCTTATCGAAAATGAATACTCCCGCTAAACCGATCGGCAGCGAGAATAATACAGCCAATGGTAAAATATAACTTTCGTATTGTGCTGAAAGCAGGAAGTAAACGAAGATTACGCAAAGCAGGAAGATAAAAATGGTCTGACTGCCGCTGCTTACCTCTTCACGCGATAAACCTGAGAATTCATATCCATACCCCGTTGGAAGGTGAATAGCTGCTTCTTCCTGGATTGCCTTGATGGCATCACCAGAGCTATAACCTGCATTCGGGTTACCCGTAACCGCAATTGAAGTGTATAGGTTGAAACGTGAAATGGCTTGTGGTCCGTACACCTTCTCTAAAGTAATAAACTCAGACACCGGAGCCATGGTGCCGCTCGAGTTGCGCACATAAATACTGGTTAAGCTTTGCTGGTTAGCGCGATACTTGGCATCGGCCTGGAACATTACGCGGTACTGCTTACCAAATTTGTTAAAGTTAGAAGCATAAACCCCACCGTAATAGCCTTGTAAAACACCCAGTACATCGCTTACGGTTAAGCCTGCCTGTTTAATTTTGGCTACATTAACATCAATCTGATATTGTGGGAAATTAGGGTTAAACGAAGTTGATGCGTACTGGATTTCGGGACGTTTACTTAGCGCTCCTAAAAATGCATTACCTACTTCGTTGAATTTCTTAATATCGCCACCGGTTTTATCCTGTAACTGGAACTCGAAACCACCTCCGGTGCCAAAACCCTGGATGGTTGGCGGTGCAAAGAAAATTACTTTTGCGCCTTTAATGCCGCCTGCTTTGGCAAATAACTCGCCAATAATCGCCTTTACATCTCTTTTGCGTTTATCCCATGGTTTAAGCCTCGCGATAACCATACCGTAAGAACTACCCGAACCACTGATTAAACTCCGGCCAACAACCCTGAAGGTCGCCTCAACTTCCGGCACCTTACTTACAATATCATTTATTTTAACAATGATTTTGTCGGTTTCTTCCTGCGAAGTTGATGGTGGTAATGAGATATCAGAGAAAATTGTTCCCAAATCCTCGTTCGGTACGAATCCTTTTGGTGTGGTATTCATGATCCAAACCAGTACCACTGCGAAAACTGCAATGCCTAAACCAGCTAACCATCTTTTTCTACCTAAGAAACCTACTGAACGTTTGTATTTCTGCGTTACGGTATCGAAAGAGGTATTAAAAGCATCATAAAAGCGCTGTAAAAAGTTCTTGCTTTTTCCGTGCTCGTCTTTGTGTGGCTTTAAAAATATAGCACACAATGCCGGACTTAACGTTAAGGCGTTAATGGCCGATAAAATGATGGATATGGCCAGTGTTAAACCGAATTGTTTATAAAATACACCCGACGAACCCTGGATAAAACTAACCGGGATAAATACCGCCGCCATTACCAAAGTAATCGAAATAATGGCCCCGCTTATATCGTCCATTGCATCTTTGGTCGCTTTCTTGGCATCGGTATAACCTGCATCGAGCTTGGCGTGTACCGCCTCAACAACCACAATGGCATCATCTACCACAATACCGATGGCCAGAACCAGGGCAAATAAGGTTAATAAGTTAATGGTAAAACCAAATAAACTTAAAAAGAAGAAGGTACCGATAATTGCTACCGGAACGCTAATTGCCGGAATAAGGGTTGAGCGGAAATCCTGTAAGAAAATAAATACTACAAGGAACACCAGAATAAATGCCTCAATCAATGTGTGGATTACCTTTTCAATTGATGCATCAAGGAAATCGTTTACGTTAACAACTGTTGCGTAATGAATACCTTTAGGGAAAGAAACTGCTGCTTTCTCTAAAGTTTTAATCGAATTTTCGATTACTTCTTTTGCATTCGAACCAGCAGTTTGACTAATGGCAATACCCAATGCAGGTTTACCATCAAACTTTACTGAGCTGGCATAGCTTTGTGCACCAAGTTCTATTCGTGCCACATCTTTCAAACGGAGAATCTGCCCGTTTGCATCGGCTTTAATAATGATGTTGCTAAACTCTGTTTCGGTTTTTAAGCGGCCGCTATATTTTAAAGTATACTGGAACGCCTGCCCACCCTGCTCGCCAAACTGACCCGGCGCAGCTTCGATATTTTGCTCGGCAAGGGCTACGCTCACATCATTTGGAACCAGGCCATAAACCGCCATTACCTCTGGCTTAAGCCAGATTCGCATGGTATAATCCAATGTACCAAATGCACTGGCATCACCTACACCATTAATCCTTTTAATTTCAGGAATAATGTTGATGTTCGAGTAATTCTGTAAGAATTTCTGATCGTATGCCGGGTCATCACTGTAAATAGAAAAAATAAGCAAATTACTTGCTTGTCTTTTAGCGGTAATTACACCCGATCTGGTTACCTCGGCAGGTAATAAACTGGTTGCCCTGGCTACACGATTCTGCACGTTAACGGCTGCTAAATCAGGGTTTGTGCCTAATTTAAAGTTTACGGTAATGGTTGCAGTACCATCATTACTGGCGCTGGAAGTCATGTAAGTCATGTTTTCCACACCATTTATTTGTTCTTCGAGCGGAACAACAACGCTACTCATTACCACATCGGCGTTGGCACCCTGGTAAGAAGCCGATACCTGAACGGTTGGCGGCGCAATTTCGGGATACTGCGAAATAGGTAGGGTTACAAGGCCTAATACACCTAATATTACAATTATAATGGATATAACTGTCGATAAAACGGGCCTGTCTATAAATTTCTTAAACATAAATAATAGGGATTACACTGGTACAGTGTGAATTGCACTTATCGTATTTTATTTTTTTATTTCAGCATAAACTGAATCGGCTGCTTTTTCTTCAGGTTTAATTTTTGTGCCGTCTTTCAACGATTGGAAACCTTCTAAAATCACTTTGTCGCCGGTTTTAAGTCCTTTGGTAACTACGTAGAAATTGCCTTTGGCCAATTCCATTACCTCAATCTGCGTATTAACTACCTTAGCCGAATCGCCTAAAATGTAAACGAATTTCTTACCCTGTAAATCGATTGTTGATTTTTGAGGGATTAGAATGGCATTTTCAACATGCTGCGGAATTCTAACCGAAGCACTTGCGCCGTTTTTTAACAGGAAAACCGGGTTAGGGAAGGTAGCCCTTAAGCTCGCCGAACCAGTGTTGGTGTTAATCTGGCCGTTAATCGATTCGATTTTACCATTTTGCGCATAAACACTTCCATCAGCAAGTATTAAACTAACCGGCGGAATGTTTTTCATTTGCTCGGCCAGGGTTTTTCCTTTATAAGTGCTGGCAAAATCTAAAAGTTGTTTCTCGTTTAAAGAAAAGTAAGCGTAAACTTTCGAAGTATTCGAAACTGTAGTTAGCGGCTGGGTGCTGCTGCTACTCACCAGGCTCCCGTTTCTGAAAGGGATACTGCCTACCACACCATCTACCGGACTGGTAATTGAAGTATAACCTAAATTAACCCTTGCATTTACCAGCTCTGCTTTTGCCTGTGCCAATGCAGCTTTTCTGCTTTGAAGCGTTAACTGAGCTGCATCCAGGTCATATTTACTGATGATATCTTTTTCAACTAGCGGTTTGGTTTTATTTACCGTTAACTGGGCGGCATTTACATCGGCTTCAGCACTGCTTATAGCTGCTCTGGCTGTTCTAACCTGTTGTTCGTACTGAGGCGCATTAATGGTAAAAAGTAGCTGACCTTTTTTAACCACAGCACCTTCATCCACAAATATTTTTTCGATAAAACCATCAACTTTCGGACGGATATCGATATTCTGGATACCTTCTATAGTTGCAGGATAATCTGAATCGAGGGTGGTGTTTTGTGTGTTTACTGTAAATATTGGGTAAGCTTGCGGACCAGCAGCAGCCGCTGCCGCAGCTTTTTTAGCTGCATCATCATTTCCGCAGGATGCTAAAAGCATACCAATGCTCACGCTAAAAAGGAGAGTTGTTACTTTTCTCATGGGTATTCTGTGTGTTTAAATTTAAATTTCCGGATTAAGGGCGTTATCAATAAGGATGGACTTTAATCATCGCCAATAATTGCCCAAAAATAGAGCCTAACCAAAAATAAATCTGTCCAAATTCTGTCATTTAATCAATCGATTGATTTATTTTGCGGTTAGAACGCTACTTAAATATAATTAAAATATTGTTTACAAGTAGTTTAACCGTATTTTTTATTTTAAAATGTTGCTTGTAAATATCTTGAGACAGATGTTAAAAGCTGTTAAATCGCCGATTCAGTGTTAAATTATCGCATCGGGTTGTTTCTTATTTCAAGCAGATCCGGGTATAAATTGTGTGCATTTTTGCACTGCAGTGAAAGAAACAGCAGCTGGATTTTTTCTTAGCTTTAGGTATATGAAATATCTTTTGCTGTTAATGGTTGTGGTATCAGGCTCGGGTTGTTTAATGCTTGGTGCGCCGCACTATTATAATTACCAATCAACTGATGAGAATGCCGATTCAATTGTGGTAATTTCTTATCCGTCGCGGCTCGATTACCAATACCGTTTTACAAAAAATAAATGGGACAGTGTTTTGGTTTTAGATCCGATACACCTGGTTTATCAAAAGATGACTTTAAAAGAGAATGCCAGCTTTTACCCGAAAGCCTATTACTCGTTTTATAAAAATGAACGGTGGAATTTGAAAAAAATGGAAAAAATAAAATCAGTAGTAGTAAAAAGGTATCAACAAAATCTGGCTGATGTTGATACCCTTTATTATAAGATGGTAAAATGAGTTTGATTAGTCTACCTCTCCCTCAAAAACCAATTTTGCTGGCCCGCATAAAAACACATTGGTAAACGCAGTACCATCGTAATCGAATTCAATTTTAATATCGCCACCCAAAACTTTAATATCGGTTTTAATGTGGCCACTCAGGTTTTTGTGTTTGGCCATGGCCATAGCCACGGCAGTAACTCCTGTACCACAGGCATAGGTCTCGTCTTCAACCCCACGCTCGTAGGTGCGCACAAACAAGTGGTCGCCTTTATCTTCTACAAAGTTTACGTTTATGCCCTCGGTTTTATAGGTATCGTTGTAACGGATGCTTTTGCCTTCGTGAAAAACATCCAGGTCTTTTAAGCCGGTTTGTAAAGCTACGTAATGTGGAGAGCCTGTATTTAAAATATAGGCATCACCGTCTTTGTTAATGGTGTCTACATCAATCATTTGCAAATCAACCCATTCGCCATTTTCTGAAATTCTGGCATAATGTGGTCCATCTACTGCCAAAAAGTTGGTTTCCCGATCAATAATGCCAAGCTGTTTGGCAAAGGCAACAATGCACCGGCCACCATTACCGCACATACTGCCAAGGTTGCCATCGGCATTAAAATAATGCATTTCAAAATCGTAATCTTCGTGTTTGGTCAGGAACATTAAACCATCTGCACCTATCCCGAATCTTCTATGGCATAGCTGTTCAACTAGTTGATTGTCAATATTTTTTAACGGACTCATGGTGTGGTCTATTAAAATGAAATCGTTGCCTGCGCCCTGATATTTATAGAAATTAATTTTCATGAAAGCTTCATCTTTTAATGCAATATTTGAATTGCAAAAGGTAACCTGCACCGCGTGTTTTTTTGATTTAACATTTTTTAACACAAAACCAGGTGCACTAATGATGCAAATATCGTTTATATGGTATTAAATTTGAATAATTAACGAAAAGAAATTTTAGCAGATAAAAACTGCAGGAGCATTCTGCTTAAATCAAAGAGAACAAACACTCCCGCAAAATTAGTAAATTTAACAACTGAAATATTGTAAGCTAAAACATTTAGCTAGCAAAATGGCTTATCATATAACAGGGTTTTTAAAATAATATAACACATGAAAAAAATATTGGGAATTACCGTGTTAGCTGCTTTTATAGGTGGGGCAGCAGCAATAGGAGGTTACAAACTATTTGAACGTAACCAAACAGGCAGTACAATTTCTGAAAAACAGAATTTATATTTTGCAAATAATCCACTTAAGGTATCATCGGCAGGAACAACGGATTTTACGCAGGCAGCAGCAGCAGTTGCGCCGGGTGTGGTGCACATTAAAACCACTTATGCCGCGCAAAGTGGCGGTGGCAGAAGCTCTTCTCCGTTTGATATGATGGAAGATTTCTTCGGCGGCGGTGGCCGTCAAATGCAGCGTCAGCCAAGAGCAGCATCTGGTTCAGGTGTAATCATCAGCCAGGACGGTTATATTGTAACCAACAACCACGTAGTAGAAAATGCAGAGAAGGTTGAAGTAGTTTTAACCGACAGACGCAAGGTTGAGGCTAAAGTAATTGGCCGCGATCCAAACACCGATTTAGCTTTGATTAAAGTAAATGCAACCAATTTACCGGTAGTAAAAATGGGTAACTCTGATAATGTACAGGTGGGTGAGTGGGTTTTAGCGGTAGGTTTCCCGTTAGATTTAAATACTACAGTGACTGCAGGTATTGTAAGTGCTAAAAACCGCAGTATCGGTATTATTGGCCGCGAGCAACAAGGCAACGAAATTACAGAAGAAGAATATCGCGAATATCAACGTACTGGTAAAAGACCAGATCGTCCGGCAAATACAAGCATCGAATCTTTTATCCAGACAGACGCTGCAATTAACCCTGGTAACAGTGGTGGTGCACTTGTAAATGCAAATGGCGAGTTAGTTGGTATTAACTCAGCAATTGCTTCGCAAAGTGGTTATAACCAGGGCTATGGTTTTGCTATCCCGGTTAACCTTGCCCGTAAAATTGTTGATGATTTTATGAAATATGGTTCGGTTAAACGTGGTTACATTGGTGTTAATTTTGTACCATTAAGCGGCGAAGAAAAACCGGAAGGTATTAAAACTAACGAAATCAGTGGTTTATATGTAAATGATGTAGTTGCTGGTGGTGGTGCTGCTGCGGCAGGTATCAAATCAGGCGACGTAATTAAAAAAGTTGACGGTGTGGTAATTAACGATTCGCCAGATTTACAGGAAAGAGTTGGTCGTTTAAATCCAGGTGATAAAGTTAAATTAACTGTATTGCGTGATGGATCTTTGAAAGACTATACTGTTACCCTTAAAGGTGAAGCCAGTGTAGGTTTAACAGCCAATAACACCGCAAGCAAAGGTGCTGAAGTTTCGAAACTAGGTGCAACTTTTGCTCCTGCCAGTCAGGCTCAAAAAGCCAAATATGGCATTAACGGCGGTGTAGTGGTAACTTCGGTTACAACCGGCAAAGCTTTCGATAACATTGGTGTAGAAAAAGGTTTAATTATTACCAAAGTAAACGGACAACCCGTAAACTCAGTAGCCGACGTTCAAAAAGCATTGCCATTGGGTAGAAACAATATGGTAAGTATTAGTGGAGTTGGCGAGCAAGGATCGTATAACTACAGTTTTCCGGCTCAATAATTAACAGATAAAAAATAGTTTAAGAAGTCCTCCTGATATTTTCAATCAGGAGGACTTTTTTTTAGTCCTGATGAATTGGCTCGTGATGCGCATGGCATGCATCTGCACATTCTTCGCACATAACGGCACATTGCCTGCAGTGCTCATGATCGTGTTTGCCACATTCTGCCGCACACATTCTGCAAATTTCTTCACATAGCAATAAATACTGGCGGCCAATTACCGAATCGCGCTGTAAGAGCCGGGCAGCCTGCGTACAAATGTCGGCACAATCGCGATCCAGTTTAATACAATCGATCATCATGCTAAGGTCTTCTTCCTGCAGGCATGATGCTGCGCAATGCTCGCATGCCAGTGCGCAGTCTAGTAAAGCCTTTATTAAGGCATGGTTATTCCGTGTTTCCATAGCTCAAAAATCAGTTATCAATATGCTCATTATTAATAACCTGCAGGAAGTTAAACGGTTTTAATAAATCAAAATATGAGTCTGGTGATTGTTAAAGTTTGTTAATGTTCTCAGCCACAAAATATATTAAGCTCCTTTTGAAGCGTTTTGGAACATAAGCCCGTTTTGTTAATTAATCCATGTTCATCCTAAATTCATCATTGGGATTTAGTTTAGCGATTTACCGATTGATTATCAGTGTTTACCGATACTCTATAAAATTAATTTTTTTATTGTTACATATTTGAAACAGCAACGAAAACCGAATATTATGGCTTTAGCTCACATTAACCTCAGCGTAAAACAATATTTCAATTTTATGTGCCACAGCGATTTTGAAAGAAGGATATTTCACGACAGTTACAGGGAATTTCAGAAGAAATCAAAGATATTCAGCCAAAACCAGCAGGCCCATACTTTTTCGCAAATGTTGCAGTTAAACGAAAAAGCAGGTTCATTACACCAGAAATTACAGTATTCGGTTATGCCGAGCATTGCGGCTTTGGAAGGTAAAATACCTGTATTGGGCGATCTGGATGGCAATGCGTTAAGGTTCGATTGGGCCGAACTAAATATTTTGAGTTCCGATTTATTAAACAAAGCTGCCCATGTAGTTTCGCTAACCTATACCAGTCCAAAATTAGTATTACACGAAATTATAGGCGATTTACTGGTTTTAAGTTATTATAAAATAAATGGTAGTGGCGAAACCCTAATGGTAAAAATTACTGAAAACCTGATGGTAAATTACCAGGAAAGCAACAATTTGGTTTATAGTTAAACCCTATTGTACATTTCTGTAGCCCAGGCCCGAAAAAATATTATTAATTTGTAGCATGCAACAATTTAAGGCTCCAACTTTTATTATCCACGTGGCAGGTTGGCTTTTATTTCTAACCTTTCCATTGCTGTTCATTAATAACGAACAATCGGGGCAGAGTAGTTTGTTGTTGCTGGCATCGCCATTTTACTGGTTGTTTTGCCTTACGTACATGTTAATGTTTTATTTCAATGCCCTGGTGCTGGTGCCTAAGCTCATGTTCAAAAAGCGGTACCTGTTATACGTGGCAACTGTTTTGGGCTTATTTAGCTTTGTGTATTATGCCCAACCTTACGATAATCTGCTTGGACACAATAAAAGTGTAATGGCAGCACTAAACGGAGGGGTTGATAAGCAGCCAAAAGGCTTAAACCAATCGCTGCAGCCGGGTAAGGATAGTGTAATTGGACCTAATGCAGAAATGCCTTTCGGACCCTTGCCCAATCAGGATTTGAGAATGCAGGACCCGAACCTGAAAAAACAGAAGGGAATTTTAGACCTGCACAGGCCAGAAAATATTGATATAATCAGTCTGTTTATTTTTATGATGATTATGGGTTTGAGTATTGCTACAAGTACCGTAGAGCGTTGGCAAACCGCCGAATCGAAAGTTGTTAAAGCAGAGGCCGAAAAGGCAACAGCAGAACTTTCCTTCCTTAAAGCACAAATCAATCCCCATTTTCTTTTCAATACCCTCAATAATATTTATACCCAGTCGGTCATTAATAGCGAACATACATCAGAAAGTATCATGAAGCTATCTAATATAATGCGGTATGTTACCGATGATGTAACGCAGGATTTTGTGCTGCTAAAGGATGAAATAGACTGTGTGCGCGATTACATTGAACTACAGCGTTTAAGGCTCGGGGCCGATGCCGAAATCAGTTTTCAGGTTACCGGGAAACCCGAAGGGAAAAAAATTGCGCCCTTAATTTTTATGACCTTTATCGAAAATGCCTTTAAATACGGGGTAACCAAAAAAGAGAAAACCATTATCAGCATTAATCTGAATATCGGTGCCGATAAAATTGATTTCTCATGCCAGAATAAAATTTACGCACATAAATCCAATTTAGAACGCTTGGGCATCGGCATTGCCAATACGCGCCAGCGCTTAACGCACTTATATCCGCAACAACACAGCTTAAGTATTAAAAACACAGGCGAAATGTTTACCGTTAATCTTTGTGTAAATTGCTAACTTTTAACATATAAATTATGGCCTTGAAATGTGTAGCTATAGATGATGAGCCTCTTGCACTCGAACTAATTAAGAATTATGTTTCCCGCTTTCCTGGGCTGCAATTGGTTCAGGTTTTTGAAGATGCGCTATCTGGTGCAGAGTACCTGAAGCAAAATCCCGTTGATTTGTTATTTGTAGATGTTAACATGCCCGATATAACAGGTGTTGAACTGGTGCGTAGTTTGGTAAACAGCCCGATGATTATTTTTACTACCGCTTACCGCAACTATGCCTTTGAAAGTTACGAGCTTCAGGCAATCGATTACCTGTTGAAACCGATAGATTTTAACCGTTTTACTGCAGCGGTAGAAAAAGCGGTCGATTTTCATAAATATAAAAATGCTACGCAGGAAAATACTAGCGATGAGAGCATTTATGTGTACTCGGAATATAAAATGATTAAGATTTTGCTCCGCGATATCGAATACATAGAAAGTATGGGCGATTACCTTAAAATTTATCTGTGCAATGCAGATAAGCCGGTTTTAACCCTCATTACGATGAAAAAGGTGCTGGAAAAACTGCCCGAAGATCAGTTTGCCCGTGTGCATCGCAGTTTTATTGTGGCATTAACTAAAATTAAATCGATACACAACCGGAAAGTAAATTTAACCAATGCAGAATTGCCTATAGGCGATGCTTACAGCGGTTTTATCAACCAACAGAAAGGGATATGAAGTTAAAGGCAAACATAGCAACAAGTGAAAACGGATTTATTTTCAATCCGGCGACCGGCGATTCGTTTACCAGCAATACCATTGCAGCAGAGATTTTAACCTGTTTAAAAGCCGGGGAAAGCGAGATGGAAATTAAACAGAAAATCCTCGATCGATACGAAGTAGAATTGTGCCAGCTGGAAAGAGATTGGGACGATTATATGTTGCAACTAAAGGAAGCAAATCTTTTAGATTTGTAACCCCGAAAAATAACACTAATCATGAGCGTTTCTCCCAACTTAAACCAAACCAAAACCTTAACCATTGCGGTTACAGGTTTAAATGCCAACGATAATCCGGGCCCCGGCCTGGGGGTAATCAGGGCGTTAAGGGCTGGTTTTGGAGAAAATTTGCGGATTATCGGACTGGCTTACGAAACCCTTGAGCCTGCCATTTATTTAAGCGATTTGGTAAATAAAACCTATCGCATTCCTTACCCAACCGCTGGAACGGAGGCCTTGAAAGAACGCTTACAGCAGATTCAGGAAATAGAACACATAGATGTGCTGATCCCGAATTTTGATGCAGAGCTGTTTAATTTTATTAAGCTGGAAAGAGAGCTCTTGGATATAGGCATTCATACCTTTTTACCTACTCACCAGCAGCTGGCAGCGCGTGATAAAGTAAATCTGCAGGCATTTGGGAATAATCATGGCTTTGATGTACCTGCCAGCGAAACCATTTTTAGCGCATCGGAACTTGATCAGATGGCAGATAAATTAGGCTTTCCGCTGGTAATAAAAGGTAAATTTTACGAGGCCACCGTAGTGCAGCACATTGGTGAGGCCTATAAAGCTTTTTACAAATTGCAGGCCAAATGGGGTCTTCCCATTATTGTGCAGCAATTTATTAAAGGTACCGAAATTAACATTGCAGGCCTTGCCGATGGTAATGGGAATGCCCTTAGCGTAATCCCAATGCGTAAAATGTACATAACCGAAAAAGGTAAAGCCTGGGCCGGAATTACCATCACAGATGAAAAACTAATTAATCTGGCCAGGGAATTTGCCAAAGCAAGCCACTGGAAAGGCGGTTTCGAGCTCGAAATTATGCGCGATGACAAAGATGCTTTATATATTATGGAGGTTAACCCCCGCTTTCCGGCATGGATTTATTTATCGGTTGCCGCCGGGCAAAACCAACCCCAATTGCTGGTTGATTTGGCTTTGGGCAAGCCCGTACAAGCATTAACAGCATACACCGCAGGTAAAATGTTTGTCCGATATGCCTGGGATAATATTATTGACGTAGCAGAATTTCAAAAGTTATCGGCTTTTGGGGAACTGTAAAGATGAAAAGTTAGTAGGCGGAGAATTGAAATATCAGGGCTTTGGAATTTATTGGCTTTAGCCTTAAACTTCGTGTCCCTCTGTGAAAGCTTTGTGCCCTTTATGGTTAAAAAAATAGAAGATGAAACAAAAATACGAACGACCAACCATCAGGAAAATGAATACCGGGCTTATGAACAAGTTTGGTACCCGTACTGATTTTGACCCTGTGGAAAGCATTGATGTCGTTGCAGTTAAAGATCTTGTTGAGCAATACGGTTCGCCGGTTTTTGTCTTGTCCGAAAAACAGATCAGACGCAATTACCAGGCGGCGCTTCGGTCGTTTAAAACGCGTTACCCGAAAGTACAGTTTGCCTGGAGTTACAAGACCAATTACCTGAACGCTGTTTGTAAGGTTTTCCATCAGGAGGGAAGCTGGGCCGAAGTTGTATCTGGTTTCGAATATCATAAAGCTTTGGGTAATGGCGTGGCCGGTCATCAGATTATCTTTAATGGGCCTGATAAAAAGGAAGCCGATTTAATCCTCGCGATAGAAAATCATTCGCTTATCCATATCGATCATTTCGATGAACTTTATTTGCTTATCCGGATTACCGAGCGCATCAATAAAACGGCAAAGGTGGCCATCAGGGTTAATTTTGATACAGGCGTTTATCCGATTTGGGATCGGTTTGGCTTTAACTACGAAAATGGCCAGGCCTGGACTGCTATTACCAAAATTTCGAAAGCCGATAAATTGGAGCTTGTAGGCTTGCATTGCCACATTGGTACCTTCATGTTATCAACGGCTGCTTATGGCGTTGCCGCAACCAAACTTTGCCAGCTGGCGTTGCGTTGCAAAAACGAATTTCAAAATCCAATACAATATTTAGACCTGGGTGGTGGGTTTCCATCAACCAATACCTTAAAAGGCGCTTATTTGCCGGGTGTTGATACCGTTCCAAGTGTCGAAGATTTTGCCGAAACCATTACCAATACCATTTTGGAAGCAGGCTTTACCACTGATGAACTGCCGCTGTTAATTTTAGAAAGCGGGCGGGTATTGATTGATGATGCCGGTTATTTAATAGGAAGTGTTTTGGCCAATAAAAGACTAAGCGATGGCAGGCGGGCTACCATTCTCGATTTTGGTATCAATATCCTGTTTACCTCTAGTTGGTACGACCATAAAATAAGTGTGGCAAAAGAAGCAGGGCAGTACACCGAAGAAACTGTTTTGTTCGGGCCGCTCTGTATGAATATCGATGTAATTAGAGAGAGTATTATGTTGCCGCTTTTAGAGCGGGGCGACCAGGTAGTGGTGCATAAAGTTGGCGCTTACAACATGACCCAGTGGATGCAGTTTATCAATATGCGGCCTGCTGTTGTGCTGATCGATCAGCAAGCTAAAAGCCATCTGATCAGGAAACCAGAAACATTGGCTTATTTAGAAATGATGGAGGAAGTACCCGATTACTTAAAATAAAACCATTAAAGAAGTCAGGTTTTTAAAACTTCACTCCTTTAAAATGAAACAAGAATTTGAGAAAAAATCTGCAATATTACCTAAGCGCTGCTTTAAATAGTTACGCCATCCTGTTCTTCTCGCAGAACCGGATTTTAGGTGTACTGTTGCTGGTGGTATCTTTTTTTAATGTAAATGCAGGGCTGTCGGGCTTAATTTGTGTACTAGGCTCCTTAGCGCTGGTTACCGCATTGGGTTTTAAAAAAGATGATATTAAATCGGGACTTTATAGCTTTAATTCACTTTTGTTGGGGATTGGTTTCGGTACTTTTTTTAGCTTTAATTTTGCTTTCTGGCTGTGGCTGGCTACGGCTTGTTTGTTATGTGTCGTTTTAAGTATTACCCTGAGTTCGTTTTTAGGTAAATATGCCTTGCCGGCACTTTCTGTCCCTTTTGTGCTTAGTTTTTGGATGGTTTTAGTTGCTGCAAACGGGTATTTAGGCATGGGTTTACTGCAAAAAGGGAGTTCATTGATCTTTGAACTGAACAGTAATTCACCATCTCACTTTACCCGGCTTTGCCATCTTTTCGATCACCTGAGTGTACCCGCCTATGTGTTACTTTTCTTTAGGTCGGTTAGTGCAATCCTGTTTCAGAATAGTGTGCTTGCCGGGATCATTATCAGCATTGGGTTTTTAATTCATTCGCGTATTAGTTTTAGCCTGCTGGTAATTGGCTTTATTGCGTCATGTATAATAAACCAGCTTACCGGAACTTATCCTGGTGGAATAAGTAATTACTATCTGGGTGCAAATTTTATGATGGTAAGTTGTGCTATCGGTGGTTTTTTCTTAATCCCCTCATGTCGCTCTTATTTGTGGGCAATTGCTGTAATTCCCTTTACTTTTCTGGTTTTAAACGGACTTTCGCGCATGCTGCTGGTGTATAATCTTCCGGTGCTTTCCATGCCATTTTGTTTGGTTACCCTTTGCTTGTTGTATTTTTTCATGCTCAGGAAAAAGCCAGGCAAATTGCAGCTTACATCGCTCCAGCATTATTCTCCGGAAACCAACTTATATCAGTTTTTAAACGGGCAACAGCGACTAAAAGATTTTAAGTATTTCAACTTAAGCTTGCCGTTTATGGGTGCATGGACAGTCTCGCAAGGTTATGAAGGCCAAATTACGCACAAAAACGAATGGCAACACGCTTTGGATTTTGTGTTAAAAGATATTGATGATAAAAGTTACCAGCTACCGGGCATAAAGCCCGAGGATTATTACTGTTTTAACAAACCTGTTTTAGCTGTTGGTGATGGCCAGGTGCAGGAAGTAATTGCGCATATAGATGATAATGCGATTGGACAGGTTAACCTGCAAAAAAACTGGGGCAATACCATCGTAATTAAGCATGCCGAAAATTTATACAGTAAAGTTTCGCATTTAAAAAAGAACAGTGTAAAAGTTAAAGCCGGCGATTATGTAAAGCAGGGTGATACTATTGCCCTTTGTGGCAATTCTGGCCGCTCGCCCGAGCCGCACTTGCATTTTCAGGTGCAATGCACTCCTTACATTGGCTCTAAAACTTACCCTTATCCCTTTGCTTATTTCACTGTTATTGGTCAGGCTGAATTAAAAACATTCGAAACTCCACAAGAGGGCAGTAGCATTGAACGACCTGAAATAAATCCCTATTTAAAAAATGCCTTTCACTTTCAGCCGGGCTACATAACTAGTGTTACAGATGATAACGGACATGCCGAAACCTGGGAAGTATTTACCGACGATTTTAACCTAACCTACTTTTTCTGCCACGAAAATCAGGCTGTTGCCTATTTTGTAAATAATGCCAATATATTTTATTTCACCAGGTTTTACGGCGATAAAAATGCTCTGCTCTTCCGTTTTTATCAGGTGGCCTATAAAATTAATTATTCCGCGCAACCAGTGGCCGATAGTTTTGCTACTGATGCTGAAAGTTTTAACCCGGCTTTATGGTTGCAGGATATAATGGCTCCCTTCTATAACTTTATCCAAAATACCTATAGCAATGCAATTGAAACAAAAGCAAACGGGCTAACTGTACATGCAGCCGTGGGCCAACAGCTTCTGGGTAAACATAAGCATTTAATAAAGGCTGAAATATTGGTAGGTAACAAAGGGATTGAGGGCTTTACCATGCAATATCGAAACAAACAGTTAAAAGTAAAATGGGAAACAAGTTCAGTTTAACGATCCTGCTTTTAATTGTTTGGATAACAGTTAGTAAAGCGCAAAGCAGCTATCAGGTAACCGATAGTACTTCTTTAGCACTTTTTAATGCCGCCGAATGGCAGCAGCTTATCGTTTTTGGCAAAGAGGCAATCAGTAACGGAGACGATTTTCCTTTGCTTCGGTTGCGCATTGCTTATGCCTCGTTTGTGCGGGGTAATTATATCGACGCATTGGTTCAGTACAATAAAGTGTTGGCGAATGACAGGCATAACCAGATAGCCTTATACTATGCTTATTTATGTAATATTTATTTAAACCGGCCGGAGAATGCCGGTTGGTTTGCCGCTGCTTTAGATTCCGCAAAGGTTGAGGGCAAACAGTTAAGGTCTTTTAAAATTATTTCGCTAGGGGCCGAGAGTGGAATCAAGTTTACCAATATCTACGAAAGAGGTAATTCTTCCTATTCGAGGGCTTTTGTTGATTTCAGCCTCGCTTACAGGTTAAATTTATCTACGTCCTTTTCGTACTATTACCAACCCATTCATAATGACCACATTATTCAGCCGGGCTACTATGCAAAATTAAGTTATACGCCTTTTAAGAGATTTAGTTTTGTAGGAGCATATCATTACATGCGGTCTGATTTAAGGCAACTGGTATATCAGAACAATGCCAGCTTATTGGGTGTTAAATATGCAGGCGATGCCGGCGATTTCCAGGGCGATTTTATCTTATCGCAAATTGGCGACGAAAAAACAAGGCAGTATAATGTGCAGTTTGTGAGGTATTTATCAGGCAACCTGAATTTTTACAGCATTAGCCGCTTTTCACTTGTTGATGTATTAAGTGAGCATAATATGGTTGTACAACAATTGTTTGGCTTTAAACCTGTCAGTAAGCTTTGGTTTGAAGGCGTTGTAACGCTGGGCAACCAGTACAATTACGCAGAGGCCGATGCGCTATATTTTTATAATGGCTTTGATAAAACGAAATTTAAGGCTGGCGCAAACTGTTATTTTTTGTTAAAACAGCGGCTACTTTTAGGATTGAATTATACATTTGAGCGTAAATCTGATAATATCTTTAAATTTAACTATTTACAACACTCAATTAACGGCGGCATTACATGGAATTTTTAAAACAATTTATGGTCTTTGCAATTCTGGGCTTATCTGTATTTGAGGTAAATGCCCAAAGCAGTGCTGCATTGCAAAAGGCCTTTCAGAATAGTTATAACAACGAAAGTAAAAAGAGTTATGCCGAGGCCATAAGTGATATTATGCCTTTTTATGCCGAAAATAATTACGAAGCTAACCTCCGCATCGGCTGGCTGTATTATCTGGCCAAAAATTATACCGCATCGCAAAATTATTATAACAGGGCCATCATCGCACGGCCAAATTCAGTAGAAGCACGGTTTGGTTTAATCAAAGCACTGTCGTTGTTAAGCAGTTGGGAGAAAGTAATGGACCAGTATAACAGCATTCTTAAAATTGATCCCCAAAATACACAGGCAAACTATTGGGCGGGCGTAATTATCTACAACCGGAAACAGTATACCAACGCATCCAGGTATTTTGCCCGGGTAGTAGCTTTGTATCCATTCGATTACGATGGCAACCACATGCTAGGCTGGTCTTTATTGTTTTCAGGCAGAAAACCCGAGGCAAAGGCCTGTTTCGAGCGCGCATTATTAATAAAACCTGGCGATACATCGAGCACCGATGGGCTAAACAGATCGGTTAAATAGAGCCTAACAGGCAATTAATCAATATATTTAGCATTTATTTATGCATTAAAAATAAAAAATTGATTTATAGGTATTTAACCATATCTTTGGTGCAAATTAAAATACAATATAATGCAACAAGGAACAGTAAAATTTTTTAATGAAACTAAAGGTTTTGGATTTATCATCCCTTCAAATGGCGATGCCGAAATTTTTGTTCATGCTTCAGGCTTAATTGACACCATTCGCGAGAATGATACCGTAAACTACGAAGTAGAAGAAGGTAGAAAAGGCCTAAACGCGGTAAATGTAAAAGTAGCTTAAGAAAACTCAAACACATAAATCGTAAAAGGTCCCGATGTAAATCGGGACCTTTTTTTATGCTATTGATTTTTACCGTCATTGCGAGGAGGAACGACGAAGCAATCTTATCAAAAAACTTTAGGTTAGAACGCAATAGAGATTGCTTCGTTTCTCGCAATGGCGAATTTTCTACCAGAAAAACCTTAAAAATCCAATAATCTTCCAAATATTTCCGAATATGCTTTAGAATGTTTCTAAATAAATGTTTTATCGTTGTTTTGTCATATTCGTTTATAAATTAAACTCATAATTAAATACTTTTGCAAGAAATATAGATATAAATCCTAATCAAATGAGTGGTTTCGGAAATGCGCTTTCTTCATCAATAGGGAAGAAATTCATCATGGGTATTACAGGTTTGTTCCTGATACTTTTTTTAATTGTACACTGTTTTATTAATGCATTAATTTTCATTAATGATGGTGGCTTAACCTTTAACATTGGAGCACACTTTATGGCTACCAACTGGTTAATCAGGGCAGGTGAAATTGTGTTGTTTATTGGTTTGCTTGTGCACATTTTTCAGGCATTAAGGTTAACCCTGCAAAACCAAAAAGCCAGACCAGTTAAATATGCCGTGAACGATGGTAAAGCTAATAGTAAGTGGTATAGCCGCTCAATGGGATTATTGGGAACGCTATTGCTTATTTTCTTAGTGGTTCACTTAAAAGATTTTTGGGTAGTTTCTCGTTTTACCGGAATTCCAACGGTAGATGCGAATGGCCACGAAGACCTTTATGCCGTAATGAGAGAGAAATTCCAGGATCCGGTAAGAGTTGCGGTATACATCTTAGCTATGTTTTCTTTATGCTACCACTTATTGCACGGTTTTGCTTCGGCTTTCCAAACATTAGGCTGGAACCACTCAAAATATAACGGTATAATAAAAGGCCTAGGCGTTTGGTATTCGATTATTATTTCGATCCTTTTCGCAGCAATGCCAATTGCGGTTTATGCAGGTTTAATTAATTAGTTTTTAGCACAAAAGAGATATGTCAGATATTAATTCAAATATTCCAGAAGGCGATTTAACAAGCAAATGGACTAAGTATAAGTCTTCTGTGCCTTTGGTTAACCCATCGAACAAAAGAACAATTGAAGTAATTATTGTAGGCTCGGGTTTAGCAGGTGCTTCGGCAGCAGCTACTTTAGCCGAAATGGGTTACAAAGTTAAATGTTTCTGTTTTCAGGATTCACCACGTAGAGCGCACTCTATTGCGGCTCAGGGTGGTATCAATGCCGCAAAAAATTATCAGAATGATGGCGATAGTATTTATCGCTTGTTTTACGATACCATTAAAGGAGGTGATTACCGCGCCCGCGAAGCAAACGTGCACCGTTTGGCAGAGGTAAGTGCCAATATTATCGATCAGTGTGTTGCCCAGGGTGTGCCTTTGGCACGCGAGTATGGCGGTTTATTAGATAACCGTTCATTTGGTGGTACACAGGTTCAGCGTACTTTTTATGCTGCGGGTCAAACTGGTCAGCAGTTATTGTTAGGTGCTTATTCTGCTTTAGAACGCCAGATTGGTATGGGGAAAGTAGAAATGTACACCCGCCACGAAATGCTTGAGGTAGTTAAAATCGATGGCAAGGCACGTGGTATTATTGCCCGTAACTTAATTACAGGCGAAATCGAGCGTCACTTTGGTCATGCAGTAGTATTGGGAACAGGTGGTTACGGAAACGTATTCTATCTTTCTACCAACGCTATGGGTAGTAACGTTACAGCAGCATGGAAAGCACATAAGCAAGGTGCTTACTTTGCAAACCCTTGCTACACGCAAATTCACCCAACCTGTATTCCTGTTTCGGGCGATCACCAGTCTAAATTAACCCTAATGTCTGAATCGTTACGTAACGACGGAAGAATCTGGGTGCCTAAAAAGAAAGATGATAACCGTAAAGCTTCAGAAATTCCTGAAGATGAAAGAGATTATTACTTAGAGCGCCGTTATCCTGCTTTTGGTAACCTGGTTCCACGTGATGTGGCTTCGCGTGCCGCTAAAGAGCGTTGCGATGCAGGTTATGGCGTAGGATCTTCTAAACTGGCTGTTTATCTTGATTTTAAAGCCAATACCGAGCGTTACGGAAAAATCGAAGCTGCTAAAGCTGGTAATCATAATCCCGATAAAGAAACCTGCATGCGTTTAGGTACTGCAGTAATTAAAGAGAAATATGGTAACCTGTTCGATATGTACGCACAGATTACTGGTGAAAACCCTTACGAAACACCAATGCGTATTTACCCTGCGGTACACTATACCATGGGTGGACTTTGGGTTGATTATAACTTAATGACTTCGGTACCGGGTTTATATTGCACCGGGGAGGCTAACTTCTCTGATCATGGCGCGAACCGCTTAGGTGCATCGGCTTTAATGCAAGGTTTAGCAGATGGTTATTTCGTTTTACCTTACACCATTGGTGCTTATTTATCAAAAGAAATTTCTACCAAAGCTATTCCAACTGATCACCCTGCATTTGTGGAGGCAGAAGAAAGAGCTGTAGGCATTTTAAATACCCTGATCAACATTAAGGGAACTAAATCTGTAGATCATTTCCACAAGCGTTTAGGTAATATCATGTGGGAAAAATGTGGTATGGCCCGTAACGAGAAAGGTTTAAACGAAGCCATTCAGGAAATCAGAGCCCTGCGCGAAGAATTCTGGAAAGATGTACGCGTACCAGGTGTTGCCGGAGAGCTTAACCCTGAACTGGAGAAAGCAGGCCGTGTAGCCGATTTCATCGAGCTTGGTGAGTTAATGTGTATCGATGCATTAAACCGTAACGAGAGCTGTGGTGGCCACTTCCGCGAAGAATACCAAACGGAAGAAGGCGAGGCATTACGTGATGATGAGAACTACGCATACGTTGCCGCATGGGAATTTAAAGAAGGTGTAAACTTCGAACTTCATAAAGAAGAACTGAAGTTTGATAATATTAAAGTAGCACAAAGAAGTTATAAATAGTGACGCGCACAGCGTTTAGCGTAAAGCGGTTATCTGCCAAACGCCAAACGCTTATCGCTTACCTAAAACCTCAATATCATGAGTACAGGAAATATGAACTTAACGCTAAAAGTTTGGCGTCAAAAAAATAACAATACCAAAGGTGCTTTGGTTGATTATAAATTATCCGGTATTTCGCCAGATATGTCTTTCTTGGAGATGTTCGATGTGTTAAACGAAGATCTGATCAATAAAGGCGAAGAACCAGTGGTGTTCGATCACGATTGCCGCGAAGGTATTTGTGGAATGTGTTCGATGTTCATCAACGGTCGTCCGCACGGGCCAAAAGATTTGGTTACTACCTGCCAGTTGCACATGCGTTCATTTAAAGATGGTGATACTATTGTAGTAGAGCCATGGAGAGCAGCAGCGTTCCCGGTAGTGAAAGATTTAACTGTAGATCGTTCTGCATTTGACAGGGTTATTGCTGCAGGTGGTTTCATTTCGGTAAATACCGGTAATGCACAAGATGCCAATAATCTGCCTATTCCTAAAATGCAGGCTGATGCCGCTTTTGAAGCTGCAGCATGTATTGGTTGTGGTGCCTGTGTAGCTACTTGTAAAAATGCTTCTGCAATGCTTTTCGTATCGGCTAAGGTCTCTCAATTGGCTTTATTGCCACAAGGTCAGCCAGAGCGTTATCGTCGTGTACAAAGCATGGTTGCGCAAATGGATGCAGAAGGTTTTGGTAACTGTACCAATACAGGTGCCTGTGAGGCAGAATGTCCTAAAGGAATTTCTTTAGAAAACATTGCCCGCATGAACCGCGATTTTGCCACTTCGAAATTCATTTCTGAAGAAACCGTTTAAAAATATACTGTGCATCCAGTTTAACAGCTGGATTGTTAAGCCTCCACCTAGTGGGGGCTTTTTAGTTTTATAACGTATGATGTGGCATATGGGGTTTATATCCTTAATCATTTCAAAGCATTGAAAGCTAAGATCAAACTGGTTAAAAACATGATAAAATTGGTAAGTGTGAAAATGAGGCTAAAATAAATTTCAGTAATTTTTTGAGCAATTGTTGATCTGTAATTAACTATCATTTTAACATTTAGGCCTGTATTGAAAACATATGAAACACTAAAGCTTACAATCGAAAGTTAGGGCAAGATTTTATAAGCAAAATAAAAGTTTGCGAAACTGATAATAATTTTATGTATGCATATTAAAATTTTGCTTAAATGGAAATTTTATTCTGTATTATTTGCATATACATTAAAGTTTTTCTAAATTTATTGCTCCGAGACAGGAGAGAAAACATAAAACCCCGGCAATTTTTGCAGGGGTTTTGTGTTTTTGAATTAAGAAAGGTGATTAGTTAAGCGCGAAATTAACGTTGATGTTATATTTTACACGTACTGGTACGCCAAACTGAATACCTGGATTCCATTTTGGTGAACCAGAAATTACCCTTATCGCTTCCTTGTTAATATCATCACTAACACCGCGAATTATTTTTATGTTGCTCAACTCACCGTCTTTTTCTACAATGAATGAAAGAAATACCCTGCCCTGAACCTTATTTCTTGCCGATTCTTTTGGGTATTTGATATTAGCATTTAAATACTGGTAAAAAGCTTTTAAACCGCCCGGAAATTCAGGTTGCTTCTCTATGGTAACAAAGTCGAATGTTCCGCTGGCAATCGAATCTCTTGATGGTTTAACCGTAGCACCTGCCTTCATTACCATATCAGGTTTCGTTGCAATATTAAGCTTGGCTATCTTCTCTTTAAGGGCAATGTTTTCAGCGGTGTTTTGTTTTGCCTTGGTAAATACAAGGAGCAGACCATTGCTATCATTAATTCCAAACAGGGCAGTTTTATTTTTGTCTTTTAAAATGGTTACAGACTCAATGTCTTCTTTTTTAAATTTACGCAGGGTATCCATCCCGTTTACCAATAAGGTGCCATCTAAAATAACGGCTGGTTTATCAGTTGGTTTATTTACTTCCTGCGCGTGCAGGGCAGAAAAAAGGATTAAAAGACTGAGGAGTGTAAATAGATATTTTTTCATGCCCAAATATAACATTTGTCGGCTTCTGCGTATGACCCGAGGTTAACATAAGTGTATTTTTACTGAACTCTTGTTTTTGTACCACGTAGAACCTCAATTAATCCTGCTTTTATATTGGAAGCAATTACGTAAAAAATAAAATCTCCGGTCATTTAGTAATCGGAGATTTGAATATCAAAATATTTAATTAACTAAGCGTAAAATTGATGTTCATTACATATTTGCTTCGCACAGGAATTCCTTTATCTAGCCTGGGATTCCAGCGTGGTGATGATTTCATTACTCTGATCGCTTCTTCATCGGTTTCTTTGCTCAGGCTTTTAATTACTGTTATATTGGATAGGCTACCATCTTCTTCTACATTGAATGAGAGCATAACTTTGCCCTGCACATTATTTTTTTTGGCCACTTTAGGATACTTAATGTTTTTGGCCAGATAACGATATAAATTAGTTAGTCCACCCTCGTATTCTGGCGTTTTGGTGTCAGGTTGCTGAAGGCTTGCTGTCCTGTTATTGCCAGCTTTGGCAAGGTCGAAATTTATAGCCATGTTGTACTTTACACGTACTGGTTTTCCATTTTGCATTGCCGGGCTCCATTTTGGCGACTGTTTAAACAACCGTATGGCTTCTGCATTGGTTTCCGGGCTTAGGCCCCGTAAAACTACAATATCTGTTAATTTGCCATCCTTTTCTACTACAAACGAAACGAACACACGGCCTTGGGTTTTGTTCTTTTTGGCAATTTCAGGATACTTTATTTCCTTTTTAACATATTCGTAAAACTTAGGCATCCCGCCCGGATATGCCGGTTGCTTTTGTACCGATACAAAATCGTATACTTTAGCGTCTTTGTTTTGTGCTTTTACCTGATTAATAAACATGGCACAGCCCATTAGGGCTAAAATCATTAGCTTTCTCATGGTTTTTTAGTTAAAAGGTTAATTGTTTAATTCTTCTGTTGAAGCGGGATTGCGTTTTTAGTTGTAATAATAATTACGCCGTTATTCGCCTTGTCGCCATAAAGCTTTTTGGCAGCTTCATCTTTTAAAACCTCAATAGATTTAATATTGTCTTGATCTAAAGTCATGGTACTATCTTTTTCTTTGCCATCTACGATATACAAAGGAGATGAAGCACCATTTTTTAGTTTAATGCCAAGTTTTGAAATAGAAAAGCTTGATTCATTAGTGGTGCCCGACTGTGCAATGCCAGGGCGAATGGTGAGACCAGAAATTTTTCCTTTCAGATTTGAATCCAGATTGTCGTTTGAAATAATAGTGCTATTGCCCAGCGTTGAGCTTTTTGTTTTAATTTCTATTACCCCGGCAATACCATCAGCACCGTATACCGAAACCGCACTGCTGTCTTTAAGGATGCTTATAGATTCTATATTATCGGGTTCCAGCCCGATCTGGTTAATATCCCTGCTATATTGCTTATTGCCGTCAATTACAATTAACGGTTTTACTGTATCATATGACGAATTACCACGCAATTTAATGGTTGTGGTTTTAGAACCTTCTGTTTGGGCAAAACTTGCCAGGGCTAATCCCATTGCAAAGGTAAAAACGATTATTTTTTTCATAATGGTTATGTATTAAGTTAGAATTTTTTACCGAACTCGAAAAGTGGAGCATTCTTATCGATGCTGAGTTCTTTTATTTCAGGCTTTCTGAAAGTGCTATTTTTTGATACTTTGGTAGTAATGAGTATTGCTCCACCTTTAGCAGCCATACCATAAAGATCAATAGCTGCCTGATCTTTTAATACTTCAATAGATTCGATATTGTTTGGGTTTATAGTGCTTAATGGAGTGTTTTCAGCAAGCTTTACGCCATCCAAAACTACTAATCCGTTAAATTTAATATCGTTCCGGTTTTTAATGCTTAGTGGGGTTTTAACAGATTTTACTTCGCCATCGCTCAGCGAAAAATTAACATTAATGTTGTATTTTACCCGCACAGGTAAGCCATTCTGAATACCGGGATGCCACTTGGGCGATGCTTTAATAACCCTTAAGGCCTCTTCATCAGTACCGCTACCTAAGCCCCTTGTAATCATTACATCGCTTAATGCACCATTTTTTTCTACCACGAACGATAAAAATACTTTTCCCTGTACATTTCTTTCTTGTGCCAGTTCAGGATATTTAATCGCACCACTTAGATATTTGTAAAATTTGGCTATCCCTCCCGGAAATTCAGGTTGTTTTTCTATCGAAACAAAATCATAAACCTTTTTATCCTGATCGGGTTCGAGGTTACCCTCTTGCGCGGTTAAGTTGGGTAGGTAGGAAACAACCGTAACTTTATTCAGATTGGTATAACCAGCTGGTTTAGGCAATGTTTTGTTTTTAAATTCTTCTGAAGATTCGGGAATGTTAAAACTTACGGTAAGTGCATATTTGCCATCAGCTATCTTTTTGTAGTCTTTGTACGATAAAATGGATTTCATTACTTCCTCATCGCAACCTGCTCCCAGTTCAACATTTGAAGAAACATTTACAATCCTGCCGTTTTTGATGCTGAATTTAACCTGGGCGTTGCCCTGTACCTCGTAACTGTTGGCAAATGCCGGATATTTAATGTTTTGCGACAAGAACCGGTAAAAACCATTCCAGTTGGCATTGGTCTTACCTTCAATAGAAACTTTGTGTACTGCCGGCGCTTCGGTTGGCACTTCAGTAACCATTTGTTGTACCATTTCTATCGGCTTTTCTAACCGGATGTTATCGGTAATGGAGATTAACTTCTCGTTTTTACGTACCGTTGCCGAAGAGAATACGATAAGAATTGCAAACAAAGGGATGAAAATTCCATACTTCATAATGGCGATCTTTTTAGACCGCTCTTTATGAAGCATGAAAATTCTTTTTTTGATTAGCGATTTGTCTAGAAAATTGTTGGTTAATGCATTTGGCGAAATGCCGAACGATTTGCTGAGCAGCAGCATCGCATATTCGGCTTTATCACCCTGGTATGCTGCTGCCAGCTCGTCTGCCAAAAACTCATGTATATTTTTAATTGCCTTTTTATAGAGGTATATAATTGGATTTAGCCAGGTAATGATCCCTAAAATTTCAAAAAACAAAATATCAACGGTATGCCATTGCTTAATGTGTGCCTGCTCATGGATATCAATTACATCCATTTGAGGCAGGTTCTGGTCGATAATTTTTTTGCCGAAAAAAGAAAAAGCTACTCCGGCTCTTCCCGGTACCAGCATTTTTTTTACCGCCAGTAAGTTAAATACCAATCTACCTAAGAAAAACAGGATACCCGCACAATAGATATAAACAAAGGCGTTTGCCCAAATCAGGCCGTTAGTGCGCTCTGATACTACTGTAGCTTGCTGTAATACGGCTTCCCAGTTAACTGTAGTATAAACCTGCTGGGCGGCCTTATGTTCGGTAAGCCATTCTAAACGAATGAATGGAATACATAAAGAAAGCACTCCGGCAGATACCAGATAAATACGATTTAGCGTAAAATAGGTTTCCTTATCCAGCAGCAGTTTATAAACACCGTAAAAAACAACCAAGTATAGGTTTACCTGCAATAGGTAGTGGGCAAAACTCATTTTGGCTTGTGTTTAATGTTATTGATCATTTTTAAAATCTCATCAACATCACTTAAATCCAGCTTTTCTTCTTTAACGAAGAAAGAGAACATGCTCTCAACCGAATTTTCGAAGTAATTGCCCAACAGTTTTTCTGTTGCATGGCGCTTATACTCTTCTCTGCTCACTAAGGGATAATACTGATGTGCTTTCCCGAATGCCTCATGACCAATAAATCCTTTGGTTTCAAGGATTCTGATAATGGTTGAAACGGTGTTGTAAGCCGGCTTTGGAAGTGGGAGTTCATCAATTACTTCTTTGACGAAGGCTTTTTCCAGTTGCCATAAAACCTGCATAATCTGCTCTTCGGCTTTAGTTAAATCTTTAATTTCCATCATGGTAATAATAATAATAATAAGGACAGGCAAAATAATTTGCTTAAACTAAAGTTAAAACTAATTGGTTAGTTATCCAAATTTTATTTGATAAATATTAGAAAAAAATAAAGGGCAGTCTGATTGGATAGCTTACTAAAGTAAAAGCTGGAAATTAGACGGGAGAATAAGCTTTTGTAGTAGTTTGCTTCTGGTTAGATGTTAATCAGGCTGTTTTTTATGCCATATACTACCAGTCCGGTGCGCGATTTGATATTGAGCTTGGCAAAAAGTGATTCGCGGTAGTTATCAACCGTTCGCGGGCTCACGTTCATGATATCGGCAATTTCCTTATAGGTAAGTTCGGTACTGCAATGTTGGAGAAATGTAAGCTCCCTGGCAGAAAAAATAGGTTTGGCATTGGTGTCTTTCAATGCAACCAAAAGCCTGCCCGATACGAGCTCGTTAACAAAAAAACCTTTTTCTACAATTACTTTAATGGCAGCAAACAGATCGGATGGGGTAGATTCTTTAAGCATATAGCCACCAGCTCCGGCCTTAAGCATACCAATAATTGCTTTTTCATCTTCGAGCATGCTCAGAGCAAGTACATGTACCTTTGGGAAATTGGTTTTTACCCATTTAGTTGCTGCAAAACCATCCATAACCGGCATATTAATATCCATCAATACCAGCTGAACATCGGGATGATGATTAATTTTCGATTGAAGGTCGATTCCGTTTACGGCCTCAAACTTTACTTCTATTTCATCAAATTCTTCCAATAAACTGGCCAACCCTGAGCGAAAAAGGGTGTGGTCATCAACGATAGCGATAGCGATACTAGGGTTCTGCATATAATTAAGGGTAGGGGATTTCTATTGAAGTTGAAGTACCCTCTCCTGGTGCCGAATTTAGTGTTAATTTTCCATTGATCATCTCAATTCTTTTATAAATAGAATTGAGGCCCATTCCGGATTTCCTGGCTTTGATTTCATCGGGGTTAAAACCAACACCATTTTCTTGTACAATCAGGCTGAGTGTGCCAGCTTTAAGGTGCGCATCAATCTGTATCTGGGTAGCCTGCGCATGCTTAATAATGTTATTGATAATTTCCTGAAGTAAACGGAGGATAATCAGGTCTTTATCTGGTGAGCTGTAGTCAGAATCCGATAGGGTATTGTTAACCTTAATGGTGTAGGCTCCACTCTTGCTTAGCCAGCTAATTTCCTGATCAATGGCATGACCAATACCGTTTTCTACCAGTTGTTCGCCATGTAAAAGTTTAGCCAGTTCTCTTAGTTCCTTAATGGATTTGTTAACCAGCTCGAGCGAATTTTCTATTTTCCTTTTGGCTTTAGCCTCATCGGATAAATTTACCGAGTTGAGAGTAAGCGTAGTGAGGCTGAGCAGCTGACCTACATTATCATGCAATTCAGTAGCAATGCTCTGCATGGTTTGATCTTGCACCTCCACACGAGCCTGTAGCATTTCAGCTTCGAATTTCTGCTGCATGTTCTGCTTCTCGAGAAAATGATTTTTTTTATGCTTGTTATACGATCTGATATAAAGCAATAAAAATATTGGCATCAAAAGAAATACCAGTGATGCCAATAATATTAATGAGATAACTTCCGTTGTCGAGCTCTGCATACAAATGAATAGGCCCAAAAGGCGTAGAGAAAAAAGTTAAGTGTTATGTAAATGATAGTGCGGGCATTATATCTTCCCAAATAAATACGTTGAGCAATGTCATCAAAGAAATTGGCTAAGGTACTCCCGAAGTAAAAAATCAGGGTTCCGCCAACCCACCAAAAGGCAGGATGATTGCTTAAATCGATGTAATTTTCATCTTTTAATAACAGATAGAAATACATTAAGCCATAAATAACAAAAATTACCGATGCTAAACTTATGGTAAAGGCATTGTATACATTTAAACCATATAAATAAACAAATATGGCATAAGTTATCATTGTGCCTATATAAATGCCAATCAGCCAGTTTTTTATCTTGATATACTGGCTGAGGAAAACATAAAACGCATAAGTAATGTAAGATATTTCTAATAGGATATATACATTATATACACCTATATTGGTATGATATGTTTTGGCTGAATACCGGGCTATAATTTGAGTTAACACCACAAGAACCAGGTAAAGGTTGGTAATTATCCAGAACCTGGTCTTATCCCTATATAAAAAGTACAGGCTAAAAGCCATACTTAAATAATAGGGATAAGTATTAAATTTTGGCGTACACAGCTTTAATACCTGCTGTAAATCTAATTCTCCAGCAATTTTTGCTATCATATTTATTATGGTTCAGACAATGGGCTACGCTCATCGCAGGTAGGAGGGCATATTGTGGCCCTGTTTTCTGGATCAGTCGGTGGAGTATCACATAACTTGCCATCATGAGATTTATAAGCATATCCTTTTTCTACAAAGTAATCTGTTCCAGCTTTACCATCAATATTTTTAGTAATTACCAGTAATACCGTATTCATATCAACATAGCTGTCTGGAATTTTATCGCCATATTCGAGTTTATTGATTTGGCTGATGATATCGCTGGTATACCGGCCAAAGTAGATCCTGATGCCATCGCCATCCAGTTCCGCCATTTTTTTAATTAACGAAGTCATTTGAGCGGCCGGATACCAAGCTGCTTTGGTGTAGGTACCATTTTCTGCATTCTGGCTTTTACGGAATGCTTCGGTCATTTGTTTGGCAATCTCTACCGGAACAGTATTATCTGTGCCGTCTTTACTTACTTTGTCTTTGATCATAAAATTTGTTGGTTTAATATTTCAAATATAAACAAATGATGATATGTGCGATGGAGGAGTTCCTTAAAAAGTTAAAAACAGTATAAATACTCATACAATTCGAGGTCAAGCTGTGTTTGCCAGTGCATTATTGGCGATCGATGAACAGCTTGGTAGCTACATTCCTTAAAAGAGTATTTTGTTGTCTCAATACCGTAAAAATACCCTATTAATAAGGGCGTTTTGCACAATAATTCAATTGTCGCCTACCACTAATTTTGGTATTACAATAATAGCCAAATGAATTGCTGTTACTAGATACTGAAGTTGCATATCCTTAAAATGCTGTTTTTAGACTTGTTTTAAAATAAGTCTGTTTTGGAGAAGTTACTTAACTATTTAGAAAATTGTAAAATCATAATTTCATTAAACCTTTAATTCTTTCAAAATGATAAATAATATCCTGCTTCAGGAAAATCATAGCGCGATAAGCGAAAGAGAAGTTGAAATAGTGCATCTGTTATCAATGGGCTACAGCAGTAAAGAAATTGGCGAAATGCTTTTTATTAGCGAACATACTGTTAATACGCATAGAAGAAATATGGTAAGGAAACTCGATTTAAGAAATTCATACCAATTGATTGTATGGGCATTTAAAGAAAGAATATTGTCCCTTTAAGGACTAAGATATAAACAACCTCTCAATAAATAATAAAGCCTGCCATTTGATCGCTAAAGTCAAATGTGCAGGCTTTTGTTTTATGCTATTTTTTGCTTTTATGGTCTTGCTGGTTGTGGTGCCGGAAGTTCTTTTCTTGGAATTTGTGCCTCGCGCTGTGAGGTATTATAAACAAAAGAAGCAATAATCGTAGCTGCTTGTTTCAGGTCGTCTTCTACCAGCCTATCGTAAGTATCCATATTGCTATGGTGTGTGCGGGTATTGTAATCGGCAGGATCCTGGATAAACTGAAAACCCGGAATACCAACAGCATCAAAAGCCTGATGATCGGTACCGCCTGTATTGTTAATGGTAACGGTGGTTGCGCCCAAATCGTTAAACGGAGTTAACCAGCTTTGAAAAATCGGACCAGCTCCTGCATTGCCCTGTAAATAAATACCGCGTATTTTTCCGGTTCCGTTGTCGAGATTGTAATAGGCTGATATTTTTTTCTGATCGGGGGTTAATACCATTGTTTTCGGATCGCCAAAATGTTTGGCTACATAACCTCTCGAACCAAACAAACCCTGCTCTTCTGAACTCCAAAGGGCGATGCGGATAGTGCGTTTCGGTTTAAAATCGATTGCTTTTAAAATGCGCATGGCTTCCATCATTACGGTAGAACCAGCTGCATTATCGGTAGCACCAGTTGCGGCATGCCACGAATCGAAATGGCCGCCAATCATTACCACTTCATCTTTTAATTTTTTATCGGTACCCGGTATCTCGGCAATTACGTTGTAGCCCTGTGGATCCTGATCATAGAATGAAGTTTTAATGTCAGCTTCAACTTCTACGGGCTTGCCCGCGCGTAACAGACGTAATATGTGTAAGAAATCTTCTGCTGCTACTTCCAGTTCAGGCGATACCGGTTTAGCATCAAGGGCATAAGAAGCGCCGTTACTGGTAAAAAATGTGCCTTGTCCGCCACGGGCATAAGTTAAGATTAAACCAACCTTTTCTTCAACCAGCATTGCATTTATGGCAGCACGTACTTCACGCATTTTCATCATTTGTGCCATTCTATCGGCCATTGGGCCGCCAGCAGGGCGTTGTCGTGGGCCTGCAGCCTGTGGTTTTGCAGCGGCCATTTGTGCTAAAGTAGAATCGGCATAGCGCGCAAAATCGGCTTTCGTACCACTGGTTAAAGGTGCACCCTGATCCATCATAATGATTTTACCAGCCAGTTTGCCTTTATATTTAACTAAATCGGCAACGCTATCGGCTTTAATAAGGATTACTTCCGATTTAATCGGGCCGTTTGTGCCAGGTGTCCACGCCTTTGGCGAGGCAATAATGGCATGGTAGAAAGGAAGTGTGGTAGCTGCATAATATTTATCGATTTGCCAGCCTTTACCAAAAGTTCCCCAGGCTTCGAGGTGCGCGTTTTTAAGTCCCCAGTCGGTTAATTGTTTAACTGCCCAATCTTGTGCCTTTTTTAAACCCGGCGAATTGGATAAGCGTGGACCGCTTACATCGGTTAAATTGAAGGCTATGTCCATTGCTTTCGAATTTTCAAGACCTTCTTTCCTGATTTTTTGGACTATGGCTGCATCGGGGGTATCTTGTGCAAAAGCCGAGAAGCAAAAGCCAAGGGCCAGTGCTGTAGTGGTAAATCTTTTGATCATTAGAATAATTTGTTAGGTGATTTTAATTTAAAAATACATTTTAAACCCCTTCAAATTGTTTTACAATGAGATTTTTACACGGATACAGACTTTTTTATGATATTTTGAAACATAAACTGATTTTTTTAACAGAACGGGCCTAAAATAAGCCTTGCCGATAGCTATCGGATGAATAAAGCCCGATCCCGATATTTCATGGAGAGCGGGCTTGTAATATAAAGAAGAATTAACGCTAAAATGAAATGCTGAATTGCTTTTCAAATGGATCATTTAATGCTCTTTTTGCTTACTATAAAATAACCGACGATAAACAGGATGAGCGCATAAATTAAGCTGGTCCATATTTCTTGTGTAAAAACAGGGAAATCAAGCGGATCGACACCTTTTTTTACTTTATTCATCCTTAAGGATAGAGTTGGCAGGCAATAGGGAATTAAATAAGCATATTTCCAACCAACATTGGCGGTAATGATCCCCATAATGGTGCCTACAAAGCCTATTCCCATGGGTTTCAGAAAATCGGCCCACACCAAACTCAGGATAAACTGCAGCGATAAAATACCCAGCGATGATAAGAATAATTTGGTATAGGCATTGATTAAAATGCCCGTTGGATCGTATTGATTGAAGTTGTATTTGGGCACAAGTACCTGCAGCAGGTGACCAAAACCATAGGTTAGTGCGGCAAATAAAAACAATGAAATAAATATTAAGCCTACTGCGTAGAGGTATTTTGCTGCATAGATAGCCAGTTTGTTTAAGGGTTGTGCAAACAAGGTTTTCCAGGTGTCGTTTTTATGTTCAATATTATTTACCGAAAAAGCCATAAATATAACATAGAATGGCATTACCAACATGCCCATTACACCAAGGGCTGCACCGCTGTACTGTGCCCACAACACCATTGGAGGGTAGTGAAAGCTTAAAATCTTTTCTGAACCGGAGTAAAAACCGAAAGTAATGAGTCCGCATATAATTAGCGGTAGCAATATAGCGGCCCAGAAAGCCAGGGTTTTCTTCGATTTGTAAAATTCGGATACTAACGAAATGTATAAAGAGCGCATATTAGTTGGTGTTGGTAATATCGAGGAATAAATTTTCGAGGTCTTTTCGCTGTTGATATAAGCTGCTAACCATAAAGCCATTTTGCACCAGCAAGGCATTTAATGCCGCACTATGCTCCGTCGAAGTAAAAGGAACGGTAATTTTTTTATCGGTTTGGCCTACAATTTCATAACCCGATTTTGAAATCAGTTCGCCTGCTTTTTCAGTATCGTTTACATCAATCTCGAGCATAGGCTTACTGAGCAAATGAAGTTCGTCGATAGTGCCCTGAAATAATAATTGCCCTTTGTTGATAATGCCAACATGAGTGGCTGTTCTTTCTATTTCGGCCAGCAAATGACTCGAAACCAGAATTGTTTTCTGGTGTTTTACGGCAAGCTCTATCATGAGGTTGCGTACTTCGATAATGCCGTTAGGATCGAGGCCATTGGTAGGCTCATCAAGTAAAAGCAATTCGGGATCAGAAACCAGTGCAAGTGCAATGCCCAAACGTTGTTTCATGCCCAGCGAATATTTGCTCGACTTTTTATCGGCGGCATCTGTTAAACCAACAAGGGCCAGCATTTCGCTGACTTTGCTTTTTTTTATACCGAGTAAAATGCAGCGGTTGATTAAGTTTTCTTTACCGCTTAGGTGGCCATAAATGGCCGGTTGCTCTACCAGGGCACCTACACGTTTCAGTATAGCTATGCGGTGGTGGTTAATCTCCTTACCGAAAATAAATACCTGATCGGAAGGCGATTTTAATAAGTTGAGCAATATTTTAATGGTAGTGGTTTTACCGGCTCCGTTTGGGCCTAAAAAACCATAAATACTGCCTTTTGGTACTTGTAGCGAAAGTTCTTTTACAATGGCCTGGTTGCCGAAGTTAAAATTTAAGCCTACAGTTTCGATAGCGTAATTACTCATTATGCTTATTTGAAAATAGCTGATACCTGTTTTACAATTGTTGTTGAAGCTTTAGCTGGTTTTACAACAATTTCGGCATCGTTCCTGTTGGTGCTTACCGTAAGGGTTAAAATCATCATCATAAATACTGGAAATAATAAAAATAAAAATGGCGATGTGTTTGCTAACTTTTTCATGATAGATTGTTTTATTTGAGAGGCAGTGAAGCTGGCATCAGCAGTTACTGCTTGGTTTTTTAAGTTGATTGCTGATGTAGTTTTCATATTGTTTTCGTTTTGATGATTCAAAGAAACTCAAGAAAAACAAGCTGCTAAAATGTATTATACCAAGTGTTCAAGATTCTAGATCAACAGCCAATTTTGGCGTTTGTCGATAAAATTTGACCTTTGGGCCGTTGGTAGAAAAAAAATGCCCGTTGGTAGATTGTGTTCGGTTTAAATTGAAAGTTTATTTACTTTGGATGCATCAAGCGATTAACACAATTATTGGCCTTATGCTTTTAATTGATAAACATATTTTAAATGAAGGAAAGTAAGGGAGTTCTAATTTTACATAGTATTTTCTGGGCAATAATTTTGATAGGTGCAGGGGGTATTCTTATAACAAGCACTTCGGAGGCAACGCTAAAAAGGGAATTAATTTCTTTTGGAGCCTTTGGAATCTTAAATGTGTCTGTGTTTTACATTAATTATATTTTCTTAATCCCTGAATTGATTAAGAAGAGAAAAAAGTATTGGCTCTACGTTATTGCTTTTTTTCTCATGATTGGGGTTGCTGCCTTAATAAAAACGGTAATTGCGGTTTTAAATCCTGCCGATATGATGGTAGTGCGGGGACATAAAAGTGAATATAATGTAAATGAATATTTTATAGGGAAAGCATTTGTAGGTGGTTTTTTCATTATCAGCAGTTGTATTATAAAATTCACCATCGATTGGTTCTCTAGTGAAAGGATTCAAAGAAATTTAGAGAGCGAACGCCGCGAAATGGAACTTCAGTTTCTGAAATCTCAATTAAACCCGCATTTCCTGTTCAACTCTTTAAATAATATTTACTCGCTGGCTTATCAGAAATCGGATAAAACTGCCGATGCCATTATGAAGCTTTCGGAAATTATGCGTTACATGATTTATGAAAGCAATACGCCAACGGTATCTTTAAGCAAAGAGGTAGATTATTTAACCAACTATATCGAACTGCAAAAAATCAGGTTTAAAGATGGCGCTTTCATAGAGCTTACGCTGAACGGAGAGATAGACGATCAGAAGATTGTGCCCTTAATGCTGATTTCGTTTGTAGAAAATGCTTTTAAACATGGTGTAGTAAACGACCCCTCAGAGCCAGTTAAAATAAATATTATTGCCAACCAGAAGATTTTGCATTTTAGTGTAATTAATAAAAAAAGCCATTTAAATAAAGATGCGCAGGGAGGGGTAGGTTTAACCAACGTAGAAAGACGTTTACAATTGGTTTATCCCGACAGATATAAATTAAATGTTGTAAATTCGGCTACGCATTACACCTGCGAACTGATGATTGATATATAACCGGAAACCGTTTGTAAGCCGGATATACGTTAAATCGTGAATTAAATTAAAATCTAAAATGAACCTAAACTGTATTGTTGTAGATGATGAGCCTTTAGCGCTTGATATTTTACAGGATTATATCTCAAAAGTACCCTTTTTAACCATGGTTAAAAGATGCGAAAACCCAATAGAGGCCTTGCAGATTGTGCAGGCTGGTGGGATTGATCTCGTGTTTTTGGATATTCAGATGCCTGAATTAACGGGAATCCAGTTTTTGAAGATTGCAGGTAATAAATGCCATTATATTCTAACCACAGCTTATCCGCAGTATGCTTTAGAGAGTTACGATTTGAACGTTTCTGATTATCTGTTAAAGCCAATTGCTTTCGATCGTTTTTATAAAGCTGTAGAAAAAGTACACAACCAGGTTAAGCCGGTAGAAGCCCCTGCAAGCGTGGCTCAGCCTTTAGTTACACCAGCACCATTTTCGGGTACTCCTAACCCGGTGCAGGATTATATTTTTGTTAAAACAGAGCATAAAATCCAGAAAATTTACCTGCACGATATCCTTTATATCGAAGGGTTAAAAGATTACATTTCTATTTTCACCAAAGATGAGCGTGTAATTACATTGCAGAGTATGAAGAAAATGGAAGAAGCTTTGCCACAGAGTCAGTTTATCCGCGTGCACAAATCGTATATTGTTGCTGTTGATAAAATTGAAAGCATTGAGCGGAGCCGTATTACTATCAACCAGAAAATTATTCCTGTTGGAGATACTTACCGCGACGAATTTTTTAGGGTAATCGGGAATAAGAATATTTAGTCATCAGTCCTGAGTCTTTAGTCTGAAGTCCAGACTCGGGGGTACGATTAAGCTTTTAGCTCTTTAATCTTGATACCCTCTACCCGATACTTTTTATTTCATACGCCCTACTCTGCACCTGATAAGATATTCTGCTCAACCTCCTGCCCTAAAACTTTCCTGATCTCATTTTCGGCTTCCAAAGTAATCTCGTTGGCTGTTTTTCCTTCAGGTTCTATGGGTTTTAATACCGTCCATTTCAGGGCATTGCCGGTGGTTAGGGGGTACATGCCGAAGCGTACAATCTTCCATGAATTTTCTATCACAACCGGAACTACCAGCGCATTGGGTACAACCTTTAAAATGGTAGCGATACCGCCAAACTGAAATGTTTTTACCTGGCCATCTTTAGCCCTTGTTCCTTCCGGAAAGATAACCGTGCTCCAGTTGTTTTCTTTCATGCGGCGGCCAAGCTTTATGATTTCAGAAATGGCTTGTTTATTGTCTTTACGGTTAATATTGGCCCCGCCACCCAAACGCAGGTTAATGGATATAGATGGAATGCCTTTGGTGAGCTCTATTTTGGAAATGAATTTGGCACTGTGTTTTCTCAAAAACCAGATTAACGAAGGGATATCGTACATGCTCTGGTGGTTTGCAGCAAAAATAATAGGCCTGTCGGTAGGCAAATTGTATTCGTTTTTAAAGCTGATGGAGTTGAACAGCGATAGCTGGCTATATGTTAAAAAGAAATTGAGCACATCAACCGAAATTTTATGTGCTTTATAGCCAAAAAGCTTGAAGCATAACCATTGAATGGGGTGGAAGATGCAAAGGAATAATCCGAAGAGGATATAGAAAATCGGGCTTAAAATGTAGCCAAAAAGCTTGCTCATCTGGTTGATTTAATGGATGGCAAAGATAAGAATAAATTATTCTGCTTTGATTATTCCATTACAATTCGCCGTTTTGCATCATGATTTTGGCTTTTAAAATTGCGGCTACGCTTATCGAATCGGTTATTTCGGCATTAAGCACCATTTGGTAGGCTTCTTCGAACGGTAATTTTTTTAGCATCAGTTCTTCTGTTTCTTCGGGCATGGCAATACCTTGAATAAGCCCGGTAGCTACATAAATGATGCTAAGCTCATCGCTTACGGAATTGGAAAGGTACAATCTTTGAATTTCTTTCCAGTTTTGGGCACTCATGCCTGTTTCTTCCAGCAGTTCCCTTCTGGCGCTGTCTAAAGGCGCCTCATGAAAAGGACCACCACCTTCCGGAATTTCCCAGCTGTAGGCTTTTATCGGGTAACGGTATTGACCAACCAGCCAGGTATTGTAATCCTCATCCAGCGGTAAAATCCCAATGGCGAGGTTTTTAAAATGCACTTCACCATAAATACCTTTTCCGCCCGATGGGTTAATTACCTGATGCTCGGTTACGCGAATCCAGTTGTTATCGTATTTTACATCGCTTTGCAGCGTTTTCCAGGGGTTAATATCTTCCATACCGCAATATAAGCATATCCGCTTAGCTTATTGCGGTTTTGCCGGCGGTGGCGGTGGAATTTTATTTACCTTAATTTTGGTGAAACGGTAATTGAGGCTAAAGGTGAAATTCTGGGTGTTGTTGGTCGAATAATTTTCTACCCTGAAATTCTGACCTTCGTTAAAAAATGTATTGGTGCGGTTGCCTAAAATATCGTTGATGGTTACGCGCAGGTTTAATCTGTTACCTAAAAAGACTTTGCGGGCCGAGAAATTGGATGTCATAGAGCCTTTGTTGCGGCCTTGTGCATTGGCATTGTTAGCGTAATTTAAATTCGATTCGAAAGCTGTTTTAAAGGGTAATTGCATCGACAGGCCAATTGCAGCCCTAAAGCTAATTCCGTCGCGGTTTAAAGAACTGTTTAGCTGCGATTTATAATTGCTTTGTATTACGCTGAAATTTCCGTTGGCCGATATTTTATTTGTTGGCCGGTAATTACCAATTAAAATAAGCGATAGCGAATTGTTGGTTCCCACATTATCAAAAGTGTTTTCAGATCGAGCGGTGTTTGATCCAGGAATTAAAGTAACGGTGCGGTAACGTTCTATAACACCCTGGCTGGTAGAATACGATAACCTGGGGTTAAAAGACCATTTCTGACCAAATGCCCCAAAATTGATATCGAACTGATGCGTATAAGCGGGCGATAAATTCGGATTTCCGTATGAAATGTTCAGTGTATCCACGTTGTTTACCTGAGGGTTTAGTGTATTTTCCCTCGGCCGGTTAATGCGGATGCTATAAGTAGCCCCGATGTTGTAGCGCTTGCGGTAAAAACGGTTTAACGACAGGTTCGGGAAAACACTTAAATATGGTTTTACATTATAGCTCTCGCCAGTAGATAAATCGAAAGCTACATCGGTAAGCTCGGCCCTTACACCCGTTTTTACACCCCAGCCTACGTTACGGTAATTATACGATGCATAAGCTGCCCCGATGTTTTCGTTGTATAAAAACTGGTTCGACAATTTGTTGTTGCGTATAAATTGTTGCGTGGCAAAATTGAAATTTTCGATCAGCAGATCGTTATCATTTTTTCTGTAGCTAAAGGCCAGACCAGCTTCAATACGGTCGCGCTTTTTAAATATTGGTTTTTCGTAATCCAGGGTAATATTCAATCCACGGTTGCCGGTATTGTTATTGTTCTGCTGTAAGCTGGGTTTTAGCGTGCTTGTTTGGGTATAGGTAGTGTTGTAGCTGCGGAAATCGATATTTTTATTGGTGTTGAAATTTAAACCTAACGATATTTTTCCTCCGCTGGTGTCGGTTTGCAAGTCGTAATCGGCATTAAAAACAAAATTGTCGCTGTTGCCGTTGCCGCTGTTGAGCTGATTACGCAGCCGGCTTTCTATGCGGCTTTCATCTAAATAATGAAGATCTGTTGAAGAATTGGAACTGGTATGATTAAGGTTGTAATTGGTTGACAGGCGTAAACTCTGTTTCGGGCTAATGGTCCAGTCTAAACCCCACCTGAAATTACCGCCATTGTTGTGGTTTTTGTAAGCACCGTACTGGTCGTAGTAAAAGGTTGTATCCGGGAAGAAATTCTCACGGAAATTATGGCTATCGCCCTTGCTCACGTTGTAACGGTAAGCCGCGCTACCATTAAGGGCATAAGATTTACCCCGGTAGGAGGCATTTGCATTGGTATTACCATTACCTTGCAAGCCACCTGCAATGCCAGCATTCCCGTTAAAGCCAACTTTGAAACCTTTTTTCATCACAATATTGATGATGCCTTCGCCATCGCCACTGTATTTGGATGGTGGGTTGGTTAGTACTTCTATTTTATCAATCGCATCCGAGGGGAGTACATTGAGCAGATCAGCTATGTTAGAGGTCATGTAGTCCGATGGTTTCCCATCTATAAATACCCGGGTATTTCTTTTGCCGGCTATGGTGGCATTGCCATCAATATCAACCTGTACCATCGGTACGTTTTTAAGCACATCGGTTGCGGTGCTACCTTCGGCAAGCAGGGTAGAGCCTACGTTATAGGTAACGCCATCAGCGCCAAATTCGATAGGTGGTTTTTGTACAGTGATGGTAACTTCTTGCAGCGAATTTTGCTCAGAGCTAAGTTTTAACGCCCCCAGATTTTTGTCGTAATCTTTCTCGGTTAGGGCAATGCCATTTACTTTCAGGGAGGCATAACCTACAAAACTTACACGAATGCTATAATTGCCCGGTTTTAGGTTCTTAATGCTGAACCGGCCATCTTCATCGGTGGCAGAAGTAACAACCGGCTGTTCGGAACCATCTATATAAACGGAAATTACTGCCGATGGAATGGATAATCCACCAACTTCTTCAACCACTTTCCCGCTAATTACACCTTTTTCGGCAGCAAAGGCAGTAGAGGTGCCAAATAACAGGGCTAGAGATACAAAGCAAAGCCTAAGTAAAAGTTTTCCCAATAGCTGATAAATTAAAAAGGTGCTTAGCAAATTAACTAAGCACCTTTGGTAAAATTAAAACGATCCTTCATCAGGACGGTTGTCCTGGTCGTCTCTTTTTTGTTTTTTTGCACCTGTAAATGTTGTTTTTCCAAAACGGTAAGAGAAGGTTAAGTTCCCCATTGTTCCCTGAAACTGGCGTTCAAAATCAACAATTGTTGCTTTATCTTCAGTAGTCATGCTCCACCTTCTGGTATTAAACACATCCCTTACATTGAAGCTTAACGAAGCTTTCTTGTTCGGGAAATCGTATTTGGCTCCACCATCTACTCCATACATCGCATTACGCTTACCTTGCGCCATTACTTCAGCGGCGCGGTAATCGCCACGCAGCTGTAACGACAGGTTTTTAACAACGGTTAAGTTTGCGGTAAGGTTCGCATTCCAGCTAAAGCCACTGCTCGAAGGAATATCAAATCTGGCATCGCCAGCAAACTTAGCCTGATAAAGGTTAACGTTAGTGGTAAAATTTAATGGTTTGATTAAATCAAAACGACCGATTAACTCTACCCCGCTATTAATCTGGTGCGATAAGTTTTGTGGTGTTGAAGTAATAATGCCGTTAACCGGTGTGCTTCTCACCCTTTGAATCACATCATTGGTTTGACGGAAATACAGGCTTGAAGTTAAAGTTACTTTTTTCCAGTATTTGCTATAACCCAGCTCAAATGAATGCACATCTTCAGGGATTAGGTTGGGGTTACCACCTCTGTAGTTCAATGGATCAGAAACATCTAAGAAAGGGTTGGTATCCCATGGGCGCGGGCGGTTTACACGGCGGGTATAGCTTAACTGTAGCTGGTTTTCGCCTTTCAGCTTTTGTGTTAAGAAAACACTTGGGTATATTCTTTTGTAATGGATGTTTCCTTCGCTGGCAGTTAACACATCATTGGTATAGCCTTCCAGGTGTGTGTCTAAACGCGCATCTTCGCCCCTTAAACCTATCTGGTAACCAAAATCCTTAATCTGGTTCTGGTAGTTAAAATAAAGTGCATGCACCTGGTCTTTGCTATCGAAACCATTAATTAATTTATTGTTGCGTATAAATACATTGGTGCTGGTAGGGATCGAATCGGCGTATTGATCGTTGTTGCCTAAACGGATCTGGCTGCGGTAACCTACCTCAATTTTACCTGCTTTACCAACCGGCAAAGCATAATCGGTTTGGATATTGTAATTGGTATTGTTACCGGTATTGAACACGCGTTGCAAGCTTAACGTTTCGTTAATAGGCGTGCCGTTGCGGTTTGTGGTAGTGGTGCTGTAGTTCTGGTCGTTGTTATTGGTGCCGTACGAATAACCAAAATTAAAGGTTAGCTCTTCTTTCGGTTTTTTAAACTTCTGTACGTAATCCAGGTTGGCATCGTAACTGTTGCCGTAACCATCGGTAGTATTGGTCCTGTTGCTCAATAAAACCGGAGCTTGCGAAATATTTAATTGCCTGATATCGAGCACTTCGTTACGGTCGTTTGCCCTGGAGTTAAAACCTCCTGATAAACTGATTACGCTTTTTGGTGCCACATAGTAATCAATACCAGCTTTGGCATTGTGACCCTTATCTAACGATTTTGAAACGGTATTTTGACTTGCAAAACGTGTTGTAGCCGCTTCTGATTTGTAGGTAATATCCTGAAAGCCACCGCCAACACGGTTGCCATAACGGTAACTGTAGTTACCATAAATATTTACTTTACTGTTTTGGAAACTTAAATTGGTATTGGCATTGTAGTTATCGCGGTTACCGGCAGTTGCTGCAACCGAACCGTTAAAGCCCAATCTGGTATTTTTCTTTAGTACAATGTTAATAATGCCCGATTGACCCTCTGCATCGTATTTGGCCGATGGATTGGTAATTACCTCAACACTTTCAATTGAACTTGCCGGAATAGAAGCTAAAATTTGTGCCACATTTCCGCCGGCAATTAAAGAGGGTTTACCATCAATTAAAACTTTAACACCGGTCGATCCGCGTAAGCTCACGTTACCGTCCATATCGGTTGAAACTGAAGGTACGTTTTGCAATAAATCGCCGGCCGAGCCACCTTCACTTACCAAACTCTGGTCTACTGAAAATATTTTCTTATCAATCCCCATTTGCATGGCAGCTTTTTGACCAGTTACAGTAATCTCGCTCAACACGTTGCCTTTGGCCGCGTTCATCTTAATTTCGCCAAAATTTAATGCACCTGTAGTGGCGGTAATGGCTATGTTATCGCGAACCATGGTTTGGTAGCCTACAAAGCTGATTTTAAAAGTGAAGTTGCCTTTCGGAATATCGGCCATTACAAATGCACCATTTACATCTGTTTGGGCTATTTTAGCGTTTTTACCTGTCGATTTATCAATTAGAACTGCTGTAGCAAATGGAATCGTTTCTTGTGTTTTGGCATCTTTAAGCACGCCCGTAATTTTTGATTTTCCGCCGGTTTGAGCAAAAACATTAAAAGTTAGGGTTAAAAGTAATAGGGTAATTTGTATTGTTCTCGAATGTAAGAGTCTCATTAAAAGTTAGTGTTTGTCGTGTATTTTTATAAAGGGAGACAAAGTAACGGCAAGGAAGTTTAATTAAGGAGCCGTAACCATTTTATTACAGGCATTTTACGGTAATATTTTTGTTGGTTATAATTCGGTTTACAGTTAGCAATTGGCAGTTTTCAGTTTCGTTGAAAACAATGATGGAATATTACAATTGAACAATCTTCAAAATGTTACTTTTGTTTATCACATTGAGGATACAATAACAGATGAAAAAAATATTAATTGTTGATGATTTGCACCCTGCATTTAAAGAGCAGGCTATTGCTATGGGATATGAGGTTGATGATGAACCACAGATTACGCGTCAACAAACGCTGGAGAAAATAAAGGATTATACAGGTATTGCGGTTAGAACGAAATTCAGGATCGATGCCGAAATTTTTGCTGCTGCACCCAATTTGAAATTTGTGGCAAGGGCAGGGGCCGGTTTGGATAATATTGATGCTAAAATCGCTTTCGAAAGAAATATCGAACTGATTAATGCGCCTGAAGGCAATTGCGATGCAGTAGGTGAACATGCTACAGGTTTGCTGCTCTCGCTGATGAATAATTTCCGCAGGGCTGATATCGAAATCAGAAATGGCCTGTGGGACCGCGAAGGAAACCGGGGTTACGAACTGAAAGGGAAGAAGGTTGGCATTATTGGCTATGGCTTTATGGGGCAGAGCTTTGCTAAAAAACTGGCCGGTTTTGAGGTCGATGTAATGGCTTACGATAAATATAAAACAGGCTTTAGCGATGCCTTTGCTCGCGAGGTAAGCATGGAAGAAATTGTAAAACACAGTGATGTATTGAGCTTGCATATTCCGTTAACTGCCGAAACTAAACTGATGGTGGATGATGAATATTTCTTCCACTTTAAAAAGCCGATCTTCTTCATCAACACCGCGCGTGGCGAAATTGTAAAAATTGATGCTGTTTTAAATGGCATTAAAGTTGGTAAAATATTAGGCGCTGGACTGGATGTATTGCAAACAGAAAAATTTCCGGCACTGGGTGAACAGCCCTGGTATAATGAGTTAAAGCAGAATGATCAGGTGATTTTAACACCACACGTAGGAGGCTGGACATTCGATTCTTACCGTAAAATATCTGAAGTTCTGGCTGAGAAGTTAAGCGGACTTACTTTTTAACAAACGATTGAAAACTTGATTTCCTTTTATTTAGAAATACAAACTACTCAGCATGATTATAATGTACATATTAATCCTTGTTTTTTCTGTAAAACCATTTTGTAATTTTGGTAAAGGAGTGTTTGTCGGATTAAATACCCGAAATTATTCGATGATGAAAGCGAACTTACTTTTTTTCTGTATTACCCTGACTCTGGTTATTGGCTTAGGGTTTGTGTGCATTAAATAAGTAAAATAATTTATCCATCATTCACAGGTTTACTTCAAGTTTTATATTGTTTTTAAAAGGTCTCATTGAAGGCTGCGCCATTTAAAAATTTGTTAGGTCTGTAACCCAATAACTGGAAGCATTATAAATTAACCCTACAGCAAAAAAACAGATGATATTTTTTGCCTCATTTCAATCATAATGTTTAAATTGAGTTACAAAATCTAACTAAATTTATCATGCCGAAAGATCACTTATATTCAACTACAGTAACCTGGACGGGCAATAAAGGTTCCGGTACAATGGATTATCGCTCGTACGATCGCGATTATGTTATTTCAATAAAAGGTAAAGCTGATATTTCAGGTTCGTCAGACTCGGCCTTTTTGGGTGATAAATCTAAATACAATCCCGAAGACTTATTGCTGGCCTCTATATCGAGCTGCCACATGTTGTGGTACCTACACCTTTGCTCAAAGAACGAAATTGTGGTAATCGATTATAAAGATGAAGCGGTTGGCACAATGGAAGAATCAGCAGATGGAAGTGGCAGGTTTAGGGAAGTTACCTTGCACCCGCAGGTTCTGATTGCCGATAAGGCACATTATGAGCTGGCAGAAGCACTGCATAAAGAAGCCAATAAAATGTGTTTTATAGCCAACTCGCTTAATTTTCCCGTGAAGCATGAGGCTAGCTGCAAGGCAGAAAACGCTTAGAAGTTATCAGTTTTCGGTGGGCAGTTTACGGTTCGCTTTATGATGAATAATCGTCTTCTTTTGTAACGAGGATGGCGATTTTATCGCCTCTTATCAGACATGACACGCATTAAAAATGCGGATCTCGACAATCCCCGTTACAAACGGAGATTATTTTTTGATAAGGTTTTCAGTTGGCAGCTATCAATAACTGCCAACTGAAAACTGTTAACTGTCAGTTATTTCGATGACCAGGTATTATCCGCTGGAGTAGCATCTACATAAATGCCATTATCCAATGTAACCGATTTTATCTTTTTGCTTGCATTAACCGTTACATTAACTTCTTTCTGGTTGGCTTTCCAAACGGCAGGCGTTTTATGAGTGGTATCTGTTTTGCCATCGGTGTACGTAACTACAACATCAAATGGAATGGCAAAACCACCCACATTTTTCACCGTTACTGTTGCTTTGCCTGCAGCCGGGCTAACTTTGGTAATCGCTAAATCGAGGTAGTTATTGGTGAAGAACCAGTTTTGGAAAAACCAGTTCAGGTTTTGCCCTGAGCCTGCATTCATCGAATTGAAATAATCCCAAGGAATAGGATGTTTGCCATTCCAGTTGCTCATATAAGTATGCAAAGCTTTTTTAAACAACTCATCGCCCAGCATATCTTTCAGTGCCAGATAAGATAAAGAAGCTTTGCCGTACGAGTTATTGCCATAACCTGCACCCGAAACCTGGTCAGACATCGAAATTACCGGCTGATCTTCTTCGGTTGATTTATCGTTGATGTATTTATCAACCCTGAAATTTTTGTAAAACTTATCGGCAGCTTCTTTGCCATGTTCGGCAATGCCAATCAGGTATTCGAAAGTGGTTGCCCAGCCCTCGTCCATATAAGCGTAGCGGGTTTCGTTAATGCCCATGTAAAACGGAAAGTAAGTGTGTGCCACCTCATGATCTTGTACCAGTTGTGCGAAAACCGGATCGCCAAATTGAGAATCATTAACCATCATCGGGTATTCCATATCGGCAAAGCCTTGAAAAGCAATGGTTTTTACATAAGGATAAGGAATGCCCGGCCAGTTATTCGAAAACCAATCTAAAGCATTGAGGTTGTATTTAACTGAATTTACAAAATCGGTACCGGTAGTTGGGTTATACGCGGCTTGTGCACTTGCCCTGCGGTTAGTCTTTTTATCTACTATTACACTGGCACCATCCCATACGTAATGGTTGCTTAGGGCAAAAGTAACATCTGTAATGTGTTTTACGGCAAATTTCCAGGTATTCCAATCCTTTTGTACGGTAACCTTACCATCTTTCATTTCCTTTTCGTTTGCAATGTGGATTACTTCATCACCATTGTACGATTTTTTTAAACGTGCCGAAATTTCAGGTTGTAGTACCTCATCAGGGTTTAAGAAATCGCCGGTGGCATAAACCACATAGTTTTTAGGAGCTTTGATCGAGAATTCGTAATCGTTAAAATCGTTGTAAAACTCGGCCCTGTCGGTATGCGGAATACGATCCCAGCCGTTATAATCGTCGAAAACCGAAATGCGGGGATAACTATAGGCTACAAAAAAAGAATTGGGATCGATCTGACCTTCTCTGCCACTTTCTTTCGAGAGTGGATAATCCCAGCTTATCTTAACCGTAATTTTCGATTTGGGAAGCAAAGGCTTGTTTAGTTTTACATTGCCAACCGTTCCCCAATCTTTACTATTCACTTTATAGGTTTCGCCATCAACCGAAAAAGCTGTAATATTTAAGCCCGAGCTTAAAAAATCAGGGCTTACTGCACCGCCTCTTGGCGAAGTTGGCTTGTGCAGGTTATTTACAAAACGGATAGCCAGGCTTCTTAAAGTATCAGTACTGTTGTTGCTGTACAAAATTTCTTCCTCACCGCTAACCACTTTTGTTTCGGCATCTACCTTAATATCCATGTTGTATTTGCCATGGTTTTGCCAGTAATTAGGTCCGGGTTTTCCGCTGGCTGAGCGTGTACCTTTTGTATAGGCCGCTTTAATATTCCGTGGCATATAAAGCTCTTGTGCAGAAGCTGCATAGCTGCCCAGGCCGATAAGCAGGGCTATAGAAAATAACTTTTTCATTTTTTACGAATAATTTTAAGCTAAAAATAGAATTAATGATTGAATTTCGGAGACCTGTATAAATGAATGTTACGATTTGGTGAGCTTCGCATATTAACAAAATGGTTGAATTTTTGAGTTTTGAATGATTGATATAAGGGGGGGGATCTTAAAATTGAAGAATTTCATATTCTTACTCAAACCTGGGTAAACTGAAAAATCATGGTAATTTATTTGCTTTTGTAATTTCCACATTTTATCTTCGTTATAATTGAAGCAAGACTATGTAGCAAACCAACTATGTAGTCTTGTTTGTTTTTTATAGCGTTTGAATAAAAATTAATAGAGCAATGACAGAGGTAACATATTATACCCAAGAGGGGTTGGATAAATTGAAAGAAGAAGTACATTATCTAACTACAACCGGTCGTCAGCTTATATCTAAAGCAATTGCAGAAGCAAGGGATAAAGGTGATTTATCGGAGAATGCAGAATACGATGCGGCCAAAGAGGCGCAGGGATTGCATGAAGCAAAAATATCGAAATTAAAGAATACGCTGGCAAATGCACGCTTAATTGATGAGTCGAAACTGGATTTATCAAAAGTACTTGCATTATCTATCGTTAAAATAAAAAATGTTAAAAACGGTGCAACCATGACTTATCAGTTGGTGGCCGAAAGCGAGGCAGATTTAAAAACAGGAAAAATTTCTGTTAAATCGCCTATTGCACAGGGTTTGTTAGGTAAATCGGTTGGCGAATTTGCCGAAATTGAAGTACCTGCAGGTAAAATGCAGTTCGAAGTTCTAGAAATTTCGAGATAAGGTATAAGGCGGAGGGTATAAGGCTTAAGGGCTTTTCTCCGCTATAAAAACCCTAAACCTTTACACCTTAAACCCTTTACCTCAAATGACCATATTTTCAAAAATTGTTGCAGGCGAAATCAGCGCACATGTTGTGGCCGAAACTGCAGAGTATTTAGCCTTTTTAGATGTTTCGCCATTAACCGCAGGCCATGTACTGGTTATCCCGAAAATTGAAGTAGATTATATTTTCGATATGGAAGAAGACCACTATGTGGGGCTTTGGATGTTTGCTAAAATTGTAGCTAAAGGTGTAAAAACTGCCTTCCCATGCAAAAAGGTTGGTGTTTCGGTAATTGGATTAGAAGTGCCACACGCTCATATTCACTTAATTCCGATGAACAATGTTAGCGACATGAACTTTAGCAAAGAAAAACTGAAACCAACAACAGAAGAACTTGCCGAAGCTGCTGCAAAAATTAAACAAGCTTTGTTACAAGCATAAAAATAAAAAAGGTCGGCTGCGACAACGCCAGCCGACCATTCTACCCGTCTAACCCCCAAATATTTTAAGGTGCCGGAGCAACTGCAGTTGTAGTGTATACATATGGCCAAACAGAGCCGGGAGCAGCCGTACCAGGTACCGTAATGCCTTTATTGTCGCCTCTTTTTGCATCAGATGCAAAATAATACAATGGCCAGCCTTTATAGGTAAGTTGTTTTTTGCCGATTGCAGCCACTGTAATTACACCAAGATCGGTTTTTGCAATAACAGAAGGTGCAATAAGCACTTCAGATTGATAAACAGGCCATATTCCTTCCTGCGTAGTACCCTTGGTATAATTGTTAACGCCGTTTTTATCAGGAGCAAAGGCATAAAGTGTTCTGCCAAATGCATCTGTAAAATATTTAGTGTTACCTGTTCCCTCTACATAAGCACTGGTGTAGCTTTTAGTATTTGCGCCAATCAGTTGTGCATTGGCTATCATTAACGAATAGTCGGGCTTGGCTACAAACCAGATTCCGCCAACACCATCACCTTTTATTTCTCCTGCAGCTGCATCGCTGGCGTAGTAATACAACGGATATCCGCGGTAAGTGCTTTGCTTGCGGCCATCAGCACGGGTAACTTCGCCAACGTCGGCCTTATTTAAGTTTAGGTCGGTGCTTGCATCAGCCGAGTAGTACAAGGGCCATATTGCTTCGCAACCACCACTGCAGGTTGGGGTGCCCGCTACATCAGAAGCAAAGAAGTAGAGTGTTTTGCCGTCTTTATCCGTTAGTACCGTTCCGAATGTGGTACTGCTTGCCAGCTGAATACCTTTTTTCTGTGGAACAGGTTCGGGTTTCGGTTCTTCGGCGCTGTTCTTTTTGCAGGCCGTAAATACCAGGGCCATACAGGCCAGGGCCAAAAGGTTTCTTTTTAAGTAGATTAGCATAAGATTTCGTTTTTAGTTTTAACTTTAATAAAATAATATGCTGCTATTACGCCGTGCCTTTGTAAATAGTTGCTTCCAACAAGAAGATTTTTTGCTAAAACAGAAGAAATAAGAATAATTTCAAAAAAAAATATTTTTCAGGCAACCTTTTGTAAACTTATACCGTAATGTGTTTTGAAAGGAGAACATGTGACCGCTAGTAGCGATACCGAACATACTATACAAAAGCATATTCAGGGCTGTATTAGAAATGATAGAGATAGTCAGAAAGCACTATACAAACATTTCTATAGCTTTGCTATGGGCATTTGTTTGCGATACACAAACGACCGGCTGGATGCTGCAGGGATACTGAACGATGGCTTTTTTAAAGCATTTAAAAATATTTCAAAATACGAAACGTCGAAAGCGTTTATGCCTTGGCTTGGGCGGATTATAACTAATACCGCTATAGATTTTTACCGTGCCAATTTAAAATTTGCCGATCATGTAGATATTCAGGAACACGAAAATATTGTGCAGGTAAGCTCTGTGTACGATAAACTGGCTTACCACGATTTGCTGGCTTTGGTGCAGAATTTAAGTCCGGCTTACCGTACCGTTTTTAATCTTTTTGCTATAGATGGGTACAGCCACGAAGAAATTGCCGAAATGTTAAATATATCGGTAGGAACATCGAAGTCGAACCTGTTTAAGGCGCGGCAAAAATTACAGGAAATGTTAAAAGTTACTGAAACGAAAACTTACCAGGTAAGAAATTCGGAAGTAGATAGAAACCTTTTACAGGTTAGGTTAAATACAAATATGCAATGAAAGAGGGAAAAGACATAGATAAATTATTTAAAGATGGATTGGAAAACCCCGATCTGCCTTTTAATGATTTAGATTGGGATGATCTGGAGGAAAGATTGCATCCAAAACCAAAGCGGAGAATTGTGCCTGTGGTTTGGCTTGCTGCTGCGGCAGGAATTGCAGCCATGTTATTGATTGTATTTTTGCTGGTGAAACCATCAGGCAATCCAGTTGATACGGATAAAGTGGTAAAAAATGAAAAAGGGAATACAAAGAACGTAAAACCAGAAAATCCAGAAAATAATGCAGGTAAGGTTACCGAAACACCTTTAAAACAAAACGAGCCAAATGCCAATAAAGATGCAGGTCTGTTAACTTCGAATGAGCCTCATGATGGTATAGCGCAAAAACCGGTACAAAAAAATATATTGGTTGAGGGCAACACGTCAAAACAGAATTCGATTGAAGCAAATAATGTAAATCTGCTGGCTAATGTTGAATACAAACCAAAGCTAAGTGCTGAAGCTGATCCGGTAACTTTTAAAGATCAAAATCTGATTGCCAGTGTAGCAACCGGGAAACCTGAGCGGATGAAAGAGCTTGTTTTGAAGAAAAAATCAAGATTGGTGCTGAGTATTTTAGCGGCACCCGATTTAACCAGTGTGCAGAAATCGGGTATGAGCAGTTTAAGTGGCGGTTTTGGGGTAGAGGCTACTTATGTTTTAAGTAAAAAGCTCAGTATAACCACAGGGGCTACCTATGCCAAGAAAATTTACGATTCGGACTTTAGCTTGTATAAACCCAATACCAATTATGTTTTTAAGGTAACACCATCAAATATCCATGCCAATTGTGATGTAATTGATATTCCGTTAAATGTAAATTATAAGGTTTTTGGCAACAACCGCAATGCCATATCGGTAAGCACAGGACTTTCTAGTTACCTCATGTTAAAAGAGAAATACAGTTATAGCTACGATGGTGCTTATCAGGGGCCGCAACAATATGAAGTGAGGGGCAGTAATCAGCATTATTTAGGAATTGCCAACATTGGTGTAGAGTTTCAACACAAAATCAACAACAATTTAAGCATCAGTGCCAAACCGTTCATGAAAATCCCATTAACCGATATTGGTTACGGCAATTCTAGGTTATCGTCAACTGGCGTAGCCGTTTCGGTAAATATGAATCTATTCAGAAAAGGAAATTAGCACTTGCTATTGTTTTTGCTGCGGTAAGGGTACAAAACCAGTTTCTCCAGGTACAGGTTTAAAACTTTGCTCCAGCCATTTTTGCTTTGCCTTTTCAATCAGGTCCTTATCCGATGCCACGAAATTCCAGTAAATAAAACGTTCTTCGGGGAAGGGCTCGCCACCAAAAATGTAAACCGTTGTGTTCTCGTGCATGGTAAACGCGCAAAGTTTGGCATCGTTGGCAATTAGAATCTGTCTCGGCTCAAAAATATGGCCGTCGCTTTCTATGGCACCTTCCAAAATGTAAAGGGCACTTTCGCCAAAAAGGTAATCACCAATGTTTACTTGTGTACGTGTGGTACTTTTCAACTCTAAGAAATACAGCGGACTGTAAACCGGAACAGGCGATTTACGGCCAAAAGCCTCTCCTGCAATTAATTTAGCCGAAACACCATCTTGTTCCCAGGCTGGGATATCGTTCTCTTCCACATGGAAAAACTCCGGATCCATCTGTTCCAGATCCTTTGGCAATGCCACCCAAATTTGTAAGCCATGCAACATTTTATCGGTATGGCGTAAATATTCCGGTGTCCTTTCTGAGTGTACAATACCACTTCCCGAAGTCATCCAGTTTACCTGACCAGGTTTAATTACCACATCAGAACCCAGACTATCTTTATGGGTAATTTCGCCTTCGAACAGAAATGTGAGAGTAGAAAGGCCGATATGTGGGTGCGGAGGAACATCCAGATTTTCATGATCGCTCATTGCCGCAGGGCCCATGTGGTCGATAAAAGAGAAGGGCCCAACCATTCTTTTCTCTCTGAAAGGCAATAACCTGCCAACCATAAAATTGCCAATATTGGCCGGGCGTTCTTCGATAATGAGTTTAATGTTCGACATGATAATGCTGGTTTTTGAAGAGGTGAATTTACGGAAAAATATCGTCAATGGAGTCAAAGCCTCTCCGAGGTCGTCATTTCGAGCGGAGTGGAACGAAGTCGAGAACCACGCAGTGCTCAGCGAAGCTAAATCTGTCTTTATAGATTTCTCCGTTCCGCCACCGGTGAAAAACCGGCCGGCTCCAGTCGAAATGACGATTTTTCTATTGGCTCTGGCAATGGTAGGGGCAATTCAGATTTCATCAATAAGAGATAACAGCCGACACCGCAGCCTTTAAACAAAAAAAACACCCCTTTCGAGGTGCTTTTTAAACTTAAAAAGAAAAAATAAAGATTGTTATACCAATTGCATCAAGGCATCTTTGTTAAAGCCTTTCAGTTCTTCGGTGCGATTGTTTTTAATTTTTTCAACCCAATTTGGGTCGGCTAAAAGCGGACGGCCAACGGCTACCAGGTCAAAATCGCCACGGTCCATTCTGCGTACCAATTCATCTAAAGAGCTCGGTTGTGAGCTTTGGCCTGCAAACGCGCCAAAGAAATCGCCGTCTAAACCAACCGAACCAACTGAAATCGTTGCTTTACCGGTTAATTTTTTAGCCCAGCCCGCAAAGTTAAGGTCAGAACCTTCAAATTCTGGCTCCCAGAAACGGCGTTGTGAACAGTGAAAAATATCGATGCCGGCATCAGCCAATGGCGTTAACCATTGCTCCATTTCCTGTTCGTTTTTGGCCAGTTTAAAATCGTAGGCAGCAGGTTTAAATTGCGATAAACGAATAATTACAGCAAAATCTTCACCTACTCTTTTGCGCACCTCTTTAATTACCTCTACACCAAAACGGGTACGTTCTGCTAGGGTTTTACCGCCATAGATGTCGGTACGGTTGTTAGTGGCATCCCAAAAAAACTGGTCGATTAAATATTGGTGCGCACCATGTATTTCAACGGTATCAAAACCAAGGGCTTTCGCATCAGCAGCAGCTTGTCCGAAAGCAGCAATGGTATCGGCAATGGCAGCGTCTGTCATTGGAACTCCGTTTTCAAATCCCGGACTGTTAAATGATGAAGGGCCTTCAAATGGAGTACTTGGCACCCAACCCGAAGCATGATTTGCATGAATACCCTGGTGCCATATTTGTGGCCCCATTTGCCCGCCGGCACTGTGTACGCCTTTAATTACATTTTCCCAGCCTGCAAGTGCTTCGGTTCCATAAAAATGTGGAATATTCGGGTCTGCAGACGAAGATGGCCTGTTAATTACCGTTCCTTCTGATAGGATTAAACCTACCTCGCCAGCCGCTCTTTTGGTATAATAGCTGGCTACATCAGGTGTTGGTACTCCGTTCGGAGAAAATGAACGGGTCATCGGAGCCATTACGATCCTGTTTTTAGTATTTAATGTTTTAAGGCTAAATGGCCTGAATAAACTATCTGTGTTCATGTATTGTAGATTATAATTCTGAATTGATGATTTGACTTAACTTCTCGATGCCTTCTTTATTGCGTTTGTAATATGTCCATTGCCCAACGCGGGTGGCACATACCAAATCGGCACGTTGTAAAATAGATAGGTATTCGGAAATGGTACTTTGAGATAAGCCTGCCTTATATTGAATTTGCCCTACACAAACGCCAACATTATCGAAATCAGCGTTAGGCTGTTCGGGGAAATTTTTCTCGGGCTCTTTTAGCCAGTTTAAAATTTGTAAACGGGTTTTATTAGAAAGTGCTTTAAATATCTCTACCTGATCCATGATGCAAATGTATATCGACTTTTCCCGATATGCCAATTAAAAGAATGAAATTTACAATTGTATGTTTGATTCAGGGTTTTTAACCGCAAAGGGCGCAAAGCTGTTACGCCGTCATTCTGGCGCTGGCCAGAATCTCTTTTTTTTAACCGCAAAGTGAGGCACAGAGGGCGCAGAGTTTTTATGCCGTTTTCTGGTACAGGCCAGACTCTCTTTTTTTAACCACTGAAAATACAAAAAACAGACTTTGTGTTCCTGGTGCATTTGTAGTAAAAAATAAACCACTAAGCCACGAAGGGCACAAAGAAATATTAAACCCTTTCCGTGGGCTCCGTGCATCCGTGGCAAAAAATAAACCACTAAGACATGAGGGACACCTGACCTCCGACTACACCAGTCGAAATTGCGGTAAAAAAAGAACGGGGATAAATCATACCGACCTATCCCCGTCATCTAAATTAACGCTCTCATATATATAAACAACCAAAAAGGCGATTTATTATATAACGCTTAAAATATTTTTATTTTTTTGCTGCGGCTTTTGGTTTCTTTGTTTCTTCCTCGATTTCTTTTGCGGGAGCAGCTTTTTTCGCGGCTGGTGCTTTGGCTTTTTTAGGCGCTGCTTTTTCTGTTTCTGTAGCAGTTTCTTTCTTTTTAGCTGGGGCTTTAGCTTTTTTAACCTCAGCAACCGGCTCGGCAACAACTTCTTCTTTTACTTCAGCTGCCGCTGTGTTTTGTAAATAAATTGCCAGTAATTGTTTTAGATAAACATCTGGTTTAGGCATGTTAATTACGGTACCCGGCTCTTTATCCTGTGCTTGTTTGGTATAGGCCGATCTAATTTTGCCCCAATCTTTTGAATAAAGTTTGATGAACATCTCTAAAAACTGTTCTTCTGTATATTTTTTAGGCAACCTCCCCAGCACTGCCTGAATTTTTTCTTCTTTTCTATGTAATATCGCCATCGATTTTATTTTCTGCAAAGATAGCCGAATTTTATCATATTCAGGTTTTTGCTTTTTTAGACCCAAAATAGAATATCTGAATGATGAAGCTAGGCGCTTTTCTCCTCCAGGCTTGTTTCTTTCCTTCGGTTTTTTACCAAACGTTCGCGATGCTGCATTCCCCATTCCCTCAGCTCATTAATTACACTGTCGAGGGTTCCGCTGTACTCGGTTAACTCGTAGGTTACCGTTACAGGTGTAGTGTGGAACACTTTCCTGATCACAAACTCATTCAATTCGAGTTCTTTTAATTCCTTGGAAAGGATTTTTGGGGTAATTTCTCCCAGCGATTTCTGAATTTCGTTAAAACGCAGCGGCCGGTCCTGTAAACTCAAAATCAAAGGGAGTTTCCATTTACCGTTCAACACATACAGAGCATCCTTAATGGCATTCATGCTGGCGGTGCAGGCAGATTTATCGTGGTGTTTATCTTTTGGTCCCATGACGCAAAGTTACGTGCTTTCCTAAACGATACCACTATCCTTTGGGAAAGTAGTATCTTTTGGAAAGCAAAAGTAGCTAAGTTTGCCCTCAAAAAAGTTATGAATACAAAAGCAATTCAGATTACGTATTGGATATCAACAGCATTGGTTTCGTTGATGATGGTTTTTTCGGCCTATTCCTATTTTGCCAACCCGGAGGTTAAACAGGGTTTTCAGCATGTGGGTTTTCCCGATTATTTTAGGGTAGAATTGGGGATTGCCAAATTATTGGGTGCAATTGTTTTGCTGGTACCGATTAAAGGTTTGATCAAAGAGTGGGCTTATGCCGGTTTTACAATTGTATTCGTTTCGGCAAGTATTGCACACCTGGCCTCGGGCGATACCATTGGACATGCCAGTGCGCCCCTGATATTTCTGGCAGTTTTGACCTTATCGTACTTTGCTTACCATCAAAGTAAAAAAGCGGGTTAGTCGCATTTATGGAGCTTAAGCAGTTTCATTTGTACTTTACAGTGAAACGGCTTAAGTCCATTTATTAAAACGATTTAGATTGCATTGCAACAAATTAATGATGAAATACAAACTCTCGGGTTTTTATTTTATTTTGGGTTTGATATGAAAATCTATACCAAATATTCGGCCCTCGCTTTATTTGCCTCGATGGCTTTTTTTACCGCATTTAAGGATGACGGTAAACCTCAAAAGAAGCCAGCTAAAGCTGACGAACGGCCTAACATCATTGTAATTCTGGCCGATGATTTGGGGTTCTCGGATATTGGCTGTTATGGTGGCGAAATTAAAACACCTAATATCGATTATCTGGCTGCTCAGGGCGTTCGTTTTAGAAATTTCTATAATACTTCGCGTTGTTGTCCTACACGGGCTGCCTTATTAACCGGGCTTTACAACCACAATGCAGGTATAGGCGAAATGACCCAGGACCGCAATATTGAAGGCTATCGCGGTGCCATAACCAAGAATGCCGTTACCCTGGCCGAGGTATTAAAAGATGCAGGTTACCGCACGGCTATGTCGGGCAAATGGCACGTTTCCAACACCGTTGAGCAACCCACGCCGCAAGCACAACAAGATTGGTTGAACCATAAAACAAGTTTTCCGCTGTTTTCGCCAATTGATCAATATCCCACCAACCGGGGTTTCGAAAAGTTTTTTGGTACACTTTGGGGGGTAGTCGATTTTTTTGACCCTTTTAGCTTGGTAAGTGGTACTACGCCGATAACAGAAGTACCGAAAGATTATTACCACACCGATGCCATTAACGATACTGCATCGACCTACATCCGCAAATTTAGTAAAGGAGATAAGCCGTTTTTCCTGTATGTAGCAGAAAATGCACCGCATTGGCCCTTACAGGCAAAACCCGAAGATATTGCCAAATATAAGGATACCTATAAAGCGGGCTGGGATGCAATCCGCGAAGCCCGTTATAAAAGAATGGTAGCCATGGGATTAATTGATCCTAAAACGGCTCCGCTTTCCCCAAGAAAGGGGAACGATAACTGGGAAAATAACCCTACAAAACAATTCGATGAAATGGCCATGGCGGTCCATGCAGCCATGATCGACCGCATGGACCAGGGAATTGGCAGGATTATTAAAGCTTTAAAGGAAACCAACCAGTTAGACAATACCCTGATTGTATTCTTAAGTGACAATGGAGCAAGTGCGGAAGATGCCATGCGTTATGGTCCCGGTTTCGATCGCCCCAGTCAAACCCGTGCCGGCGAAAAAATTGCCTATCCCATTTATAAAAAAGTAATGCCGGGGCCGCAAACCAGTTATACTTCTATCGGGCCTGTTTGGGCTAATGTGGCCAACACGCCTTATCAGCTGGCGAAGGCGCAATCTTACGAGGGGGGCGTACATACCCCAATGATTGCTTTCTGGCCTAAAGGCATTACGGCTAAAAAAGGTAGTTACAGCGATCAGGTTGGTCATGTAATGGATTTTATGCGCACTTTTGAAGAGCTAGGAAAGGCAAAATACCCAGACAATTATAAAGGGAATACCATCAAACCTATGCAGGGCGAAAGTTTGGTGCCTGCGTTAAAAGGGAAACAGGTAGTGGGCCACGATATGTTGTTTAATGAGCACTTTAATGCACGGTATGTACGCTCCGGCGATTGGAAACTGGTTAACCTGGCTGGCGATTCGACCTGGCGTTTGTACAACATTAAAAATGATAAAACCGAATTAAAAGATCTGGCAGCACAAAACCCTGATCGCGTAAAAGCATTAAATGCCAAATGGCAGGCCTGGGCAAAAGAAAACCACGTATTGCCAAAAAAACAGCTTTAAGCATTAATTTTCTTTGTACCGGGCTGGAAAGTACTTACTCAATATTTACAGGGTTAATCTTTCCAGCCTTTTTGCATTTTCTTATAGGCTTTTTTACTGATTTTAGATTTCTTCTTTGATCTCGATTTCCCTTTCTTTTTTCGCGCATTAATGTTGTTCACCAGCGAATTTTTAACGCCGAGTTTGTTTTTCTTGCCCTTCTTTTTTCCCTTTTTCTTTGCTTTTGCCATAACGTATTTCATTGATGTGCTTGTTTAACAATAAATCAGGGAGAAAAGTTCCGGCAAAGTGTATTGAGCTTTTTAACAAAGTAAATTGAGCTGTACGGCAAAGCGCTGCCGTTATAATCGCTATACCTTTGAGTTAAATAAAAACAGAAAGAATATGAAAATTTGGTTTATAACAGGTAGCGCCCGCGGTTTGGGCCGTAACCTAACAGAAACAATTTTGGCCCATGGAGATAAAGTTGCCGCAACTGCTCGAAATACAGATGCTTTACAGGATCTGGTAGCTCAATATCCGGATCAGGTTTTTCCGATCCAGCTGGATGTAACCGATTATGATCAGGTACATTTGGCAGTAGCATCCGCAGTAAAACATTTTGGCCGGATCGATGTACTGGTAAACAATGCTGGTTTCGGTATTGTAGGAGCCGCCGAAGCATTTACAAACGAACAGGTGAGAAGTCAGCTGGAAACCAACCTCTACGCGCCCATTGAAATAACCAGAGCTGTTTTACCTTTTATGCGCAAGCAACGTTCCGGCCGGATTTTACAAATCAGCTCAATAGGGGGGCGCGTTGGTAACGCTGGTATCGGGATTTATCAGGCTGCAAAATTTGGATTGAGTGGCTTTAGTGAAGTACTGGCAAAAGAAGTGGTCGATTTCGGGATTTATGTAACCAGTGTAGAACCCGGAGGTTTCAGGACAGATTGGGCAGGCGATTCGATGACCTATGCGCCGCATATTGAAGGTTATGAAAAAGTAGAACAACGTGCAGAATATTTTAAAAACGGCGGATTTGTACCCATGGGCGATCCGGCCAAGGCAGCCAAAGTAATGCTCGATTTAGTAGATAGTACTGAACCACCTGTGCATTTGGTTTTAGGTAGCGAAGCCATTGGTATGTTAAAAAATGCAGATGAAGCACGTACCGCCGAAATGGAGAAATGGATGGCTGTGAGTGTGTCAACAGATCATGATGAAGCCGATAATTTCCTTACTTCAGATTTGGGCAAAACCTTTTTGAAAAAGTAAATGCAGCTGTATTGAACATGGCTATGATGCAATAGCTGTGTTCTTACTGCTTTATAATAGCTGCTAAGCTGCAATTGCTTTTTTTATTTTATAAATTTGATTACATGGTAGAAAATAAAAAGCCCAATATTCTTTATTCCTGTTATTCGCAAAAAAACAGCGAAGGCGAGCAGTTTATTGCCCAGCATAACTTTGGTTATATGATTTCGGGTAGTTCGGAGCATTTTATTGGTGGCGAACAATTTGTTTTCAAACCGGGCGATTTCCGTTTTTTTAAAAGGAACCAGCTTACCCGTTGGACTAAATTTCCTCCGCCGGGTGGCGAATACCGGTCTATTTCGATTTCGATAGATCAGGATACCCTGCATAGCATTAGCGAAGAGTATAACCTTAAAGCTACTGGGCCTGATAACGGGCAGGGAGCGGTGCTTTTGGAGCCCAATAACCTGCTGAAGAACTATATCGATTCTTTAGGGCCATATCTGGATGGCAACAATGAATTTAATAAAGGTTTAACCAATTTGAAGGTAAAGGAGGCAGTAATGGTTCTGCTCGAAACCAATCCGGGCTTAAAAAATGTGCTGTTCGATTTTTCTGAACCCGGGAAACTGGATCTTGAAGCCTACATGAACGAGCACTATAAATTTAATGTAGATATTAACCGGTTTGCCTATTTAACCGGCAGGAGTCTGGCCGCTTTTAAGCGCGATTTCCAGAAAATTTTTAATATCTCGCCAAATCGCTGGCTACAACAAAAACGCCTGGCCGATGCCCATTACCTGATCAGGGAAAAAGGTTGGAAATCATCGGATGTATACCTTGAAGTTGGTTTTAAAGATTTGTCACATTTTTCTTTCGCTTTTAAAAAGGCTTATGGTGTTGCCCCATCGAGAATTGGAGCAATAGCTTGAAAATGATGAGCTAATACTTAGATTTATGCTTTTTTACAGATTAAAAGCAAAAAAAGCATCAATTTGATGCTTTAAAATAAGTTAAACTTTTTTAGGAGGAAGATCGAAGGCAATAGCCTCATGCTCAAAATGATCTTTGTGTGAGCCATCGCAAAAAGGTTTATTTTTAGATAAGCCGCAACGACAAATTGATACTACTTCTCTGCCCTGTAAGCCATAAGTATTTCCGTTTCTATCTACAATTTCGAAATCGCCTTCTATTTTAACGGATCCATTATTGTTAATGGTAAGTTTTGTTTTAGACATGTGTTTTGTTAGTTTCCTGCAAAACTAAAACATACTTACCGTAATCTCAGATCTGATTTCTATTTAGAAACATTCTCTGGTTCGTCGCTTTGTTCCTTTTTTATCACATAGGCAGTCATCTCTGTCCTGATTTGAAAACCGAGTTTTTGGTATAATTTGATGGCACCCAGATTGTCGTTTTTAACATGTAAAAAGGGTATTTCGGCATGGTTGAGGATTCTTTTAATCTGCTCCTGTAAAATCTTAAAAGCATAACCCTTCCCTAAATAATCGGGATGAGTACAAACAGCACTAACTTCCCGGTAAGGGCTGGGGAAGAACCGGTGACCTGCCATTGCAATTAACTGGTTTTCGGCAAATATGCCTGTGTAGTTACCGAGCTCTATTGTTTTGGCTAAAAACGGACCTGGTTTAGTAAGCTCAACCAATGCCGACATTTCGGTTACGTGGCTTTGATCGAGGTCAGTTAGCCCTTCGTTTATACTATCAGGCACGTTTATTCCCTCATATACCAGCTGAAACATATCAATTTGCATGTGCAAAGTCCACAAGGCCGGTATAGTTAAAGGAACTTTGGAAAACACTACAAATAAACTTTCGGGTTCACTGATCTCATAAAGTGTTTTCAGGTTTTCTGCCGAGTTATCTTTTAAGCCTGCAAATGCAGCAATATCTTTCTGGTAATATTTAACCTCATCTACACCTTTTGCAAAATGCCCGTGCGCAGATGTTAGGGCATGGTAAATGGGGTTGTCTAACAGGTGTTCCATGCCGCAAAGATATTCAATAGCGGATTAATATCCGGCTTTGCAACGGCAGGTTAGCACGGCACTGTGTATTATGAATGTAAAAATGATTCGATTAAGCCGGCGGTAAATTCAAGTGTTTTAGGGTTGATATCAGGCACACATATCTCGCCAATCATACTGCCATGTATACCCGGTAAAATTGTTAAACGAGAATTTTTAATCAATCCCGACATTTTTACCAGATGTTCTGGTGTAATTACATCGCGATCGGCTAGCATGAGTAAAGTATCGGCTTTAATGCCTGCAATTTCATCATCACTCAGGTCAATGTAATTCAGCATGCGTTGCTTATCTTTCTCAAACATATTTTGCAGGCCTGCAGGATCGGGGTTCAACTCGAGGTATGATTTTTTAAGCCCTTCGGGCATGTGCTCCAAAGTTGCGGCTCCAAAGCCATCGTAAAAACCAGCTATTAGACCTGATTTTTGGTAATTGGCAGAAATAACCACAATTTTATTCACCACAATGGGGTAACGCACAGCAATATGAAGGGTAGTGGTGCCACCATTGCTAAATCCCAGGAAATTGGCCTTGGCCACATTAAGCTGTTCGAGTAAGGTAACTACATCGTTTGCATCCTGCTCAAAAGATTCGGGGGCATCGCGATCGCTGGTACGGCCATGGGCCTGTAGTTCAACGGCAATCAGTTTGTTGTTTTGAGCCAGGTAGGGGATAAAGTTACCAAAGTTAGAGGGGATGGTGGAACCGCCTCCGTGGATCAACACCAACGGAATCTCGCCTTCGCCATAAACCTCATAATACATGTTGATGCCGTTAACGGATATTGTACCAGCTATTTTTTCAATTTCCATATCTTTATTATTTGTTTTAGCCTTTTTAGTCCTTGCCGGAAGTTATTTATTTTATAAATTTAGGATAAGTAAGCCATTAAATTATACAACAGTTCTGGATATTGTTAAATATATCGCCCGCAATGTAGCCGTTTATATGGCGCTATCGCTTGTCACTTATCTGATGCTGATGGGGATTATCCGTTATTATCCGCTGCGCGATGACATTGGCTTTTTGCAGTTTAAAAAAGAATACCTGGATATTTTGCCCTGGAAGATTGCTTTTTACACCCACGTATTCACGATCATTTTTGCGTTGCTGGCAGGCTTCACACAGTTCTCTGCATCGATACTCGCTAAATATAAAAGGCTGCACCGTTTGGTTGGGAAGATTTATGTTTATGATGTCTTTCTGAATTTCCCAGTGGCTTTTGTGATGGGTATTTATGCTAATGGCCTTTTGCCTACCAAAATAGCTTTTATGCTGTTAGATTGTTTGTGGTTTTGGTTCACTTATAGAGCGGTAACTGAAATTAGAAAAGGAAATGTTTTAGCACATAAAGAATTCATGATCCGCAGTTATGCACTTACCTTATCGGCAGTTTCTTTACGGTTTTGGAAAATCGTTATTTTAAGTTTTATGCACGTAGATCCTTTGCCACTTTATATGATCAATGCCTGGCTGGGTTTTGTGCCTAATTTGTTGTTCGCTGAGTGGCTGATTAGAAAAAGGAGGCAACAATTAGCGCTCAAAGCGCACATTGTACAGTATTAAGGCTGCAATAGAACCGAAAATGATGATACTGCTAAAGACAAAAACGACAATAGAAATGGCAGTTACATATTGATTATTACGGGCAATCAGCTTTTTCCTCGTAAGTGTCGATATAAAGAAAGCAGCCAATAAAGATATGAGTGCAGGAATAACAATAAAAATGAAGGTAAATTCCATAAGCGTAATTGATTTATGCTAATGTAACGAATAATTTGATAGGTGCTGAAGTGCAAAATTTAAAAAAGCATTAACCCGTTAGATTAATGCTTTAAAATGATTCAGATCACGTGGAATAAATTATGGCGTAAACTGGATCTGCTGCACCAGGTAAGCTTTGCCGAATTTCTGCAGATCGTGGGTAACTGTAGCTTTAATGGCTTTCCATTTGGGTTGAAGTCCTAGTTTCCAGTCGGCACGGATTTCTTTTACATGCTGCCAGATTTCTTCCAGCTGGGCTGCAACCGTACTGTTAGCAGCAGTAAACTGTAGTTTATCGGGGATAAAATAATAATCGTTTCCTGTTTTGCTTAGTCTTATAGATGGTCCTCCGGGCACATAAGATACAATCAACTGAATATCGAAAGACTCGGTTCCTTTGTATTTTTCCTGGTTAATGACTTTTACAAATTCGAAGTATTCGGAAGGACCGTCCTGAGGTGGATCGGTAAGGTGGCGAAACCTTGCCTTTATGCGGTAATTGGTGCCTGGTTCCCGCTGGTCAAAACCTGACAGATAAGAACCTGCATTAATATTTTCGGGCATCTTAATTAAAATATCTTTTTCGCTACCATAACGGTGATCGACCAATAGGTCAACTTCCTGGCCGTTTTTTAAGTTGAACTGCCCGTAGCGGGCATCTTTCTTGCAGGATAGAAAAGAAACGGCTAATAAAAACAGGACTAATTTTCTCATAAAGCGCTGATATGTTTTTTGTTAATTTAGTTTTTTAGAAAACGATATGATAATTGAAAACGCTACAGCTTATTGTTTTGAAATTGAGCCTTTTTCTTCTTCGCCTCATTACATTTTTTAATACTACCTCAAAAAATGCACAAACGATTGGCTGATTTTTTTGCCCGATTTGGACTATTTCTGATTAATTTGGGGTTTGATACTTTAATCAATAAATTATTTTGGCCAATGAAACTGAAAATCATACCCCTACTCTTGTTGATATTAATTACAGGGTGTAAAAAAACAAAGATTTCCTATGATAAAAACACTGTAGCTTGTGGAATAAAAAATCCTTTGGAGAATCTGGTCTGGCTCAAAACCGAATTTCAGGATATAGCGGGTTTCCCTGAAACAAATGGGATCGTTCTTTATGAATTCAAAGGCAAGGAAGTGATTGATATTTACAAATCGTATTACAGCAGTCTAAATGGTCGTCAGTTTTATTGTGATGGCAAACGGGTGCAGTTTGAGGCTGAGCAAGATCTTCAGGATTACATCCGGAACAGAAAAAAAATCGCCATATTATTCGGGCAGAAGTTTACACTATCAGAATAGAAAGCTGAATATAGTACTTAAGCCGACCAATATAGATTCTTTTGTTTATCATCCTGAACCATTTGGCATGCGAAAATTTAGTTGATGAATGCCGAAAGGACTAAAAAAAAAGCGCGCATCGGTTTAGATGCTACTCAAAGGAAATATTTGATGCCTATTTTATCGATTTGATATAAACGAAAAAACCTGCAAATTTTAATTTTGCAGGTTTCATTATCAATATTTGTAGCCCGTAGGGGAATCGAACCCCTGTTTCCAGAATGAAAATCTGGCGTCCTAACCCCTAGACGAACGGGCCATTAAAATAATAAAGAGTGTCTTTCAACTCCTTTGGTAGCGGGGACACGACTCGAACGTGCGACCTTCGGGTTATGAGCCCGACGAGCTACCAACTGCTCCACCCCGCACTCTATGTTTCGCTTCAAATATCGCGTTTGAAGGAGTGCAAAAGTAGGTTTTATTTTTGAAATTCCAAATCCTTTGCTGAAATATTTCCATGAAAAGTGATTTTTTGTCTTGCTTAATTTTTTTGTTTTTGATGTAAACAATTTAAAATGAAAGGCTTAATTCGTGTTGCTTCCACAAAAATATTTTTCGTTTTTTTTAATGCCAAATGTTTTTTCGAAAAACATTTGGATAATTCGCTATTGCTTTGTTTCTTTGTTTAAAATTAGTCTAAATAAGAATAATTATTTTCTCTCTTGTTCTTCGACTGTAAATTTTGCATTTCGATATAATTTTTGGTTAGTTATGTTGATTAAAAGTCCTGTTTGCCCGCATCGTTATCGGATGCGGGTAAATCAGGCGCTAAAAATGACCAGTGGATGTTCTCTATATGTTTTTGAAAACACTCCAGGCATCATTTATATGAATTCTCAACAATATTTACTGAAGGGTAAGCATTGATTTACTCAGAAAAGATTGGTATTAACAGCGGATTTCCCACCAAAATTGGAAAGAGCTGGTTGGTTGAAATATGTAGTATAAAACACCTAATATTAATGTGTATCTATCACAATAAGGTTGGTATTTTATGCTATAATAATGTAGTATAAAATGTTTAAATACGTAAATTAATTATATAATTTGGTTGACTAAAAAATTAGTTTATGAAAACAAAAAAAATAATGCTCCTCACTATAAGCCTCATAGCTTTTAGCTTCTTAACTGCTTGCAGAAAAGAACATAGCTCTCCTGATGAGCTCTCAAAGACAACAATTTTAGAACTCAAAGAATGGTATAATAATGAAAAACTACAATCACGCAGCAATAACGGGATTTTATCAGGTCTAACTCCGAAATGAGATAATGTGGCTACTTTCGGAAACGGTGAGGAACAAGTTTTTGAAGTAGAATTACAAAATACGCAAAAAATATTCATGGCAGAAAAAGGTGTTGCCAAAAATAAACTTAAGGATTTTCAAAAAAGAAATCTGTTCCGTTTTACTAAAAGATAAAACAAATGGAAAAATAAGTGGCGCTTACATGAGCATATTAGCAGAAGATAACGTAAAGGATATAAATACTATTCATTTTAAGAGCGCGAACAATTTCACTGGCGTAATTCGCTATTATAATTTAGATGGCTCTTATAATACTGGTTGGCACTATGCAAACGGGAAAATTGATGGAACATTTTCGGCCTCATCCTTGGCAAAACTTGGAGTTGCTAGTACAGAAGGAATTTGCGGCGTAAATCCAATATATGGTAAGATATGTGCGGGAGACGAAAAGCAAGAATATTGTGATACTGAAATTATAGGAATGATTAATGTTGAATGTAGGTTTGGAACACCAGACGATGGTGGGGGTAATGGAGGAGGTGGCGATGGTGGCTTTAGTCCAGGCGGGGGTAATGGATCAACAAATAACCCATCAACAAATGCGGATAATAATATCGAAGTTAAGCAGGATTCTCTACAAAAGCACTATCCATGCTTAACACGAGAAGTGCTGGGGAAATTACTTGGCAATAGTATGTATTCAAAATTACTTCAACCTTTTCAAACTATTCAGCTACCCAATGGAAATAATTTTGTTATACAGGGATTACCAAACTTAACTTGGGGATTTTCTGAGCAGGTTTATGGCGGAACAAGTAACGATTATATGCTCGGGAACACTGATTCACAGGGTACGTCATCTAAAATTAATTTTAATAGTTTAGCAATCACAAATGCATCCGAATTATTTTTACAAATGGTGGCAATTCATGAAGCTGGGCATGCGTATGTCAACTACTATATTAAAACAGGTTCGTATGGAAATCCAATTGATACTGCCCGATATTCAACATGGGCGATGGATATTGTGAATTTTGAAAGTGTTGTTCGCAGTGAAAGGGCGGGTGGTAATTTTAACGATCATTCATTGTTCTTGGAAAATTATGTTGATAATTTTGTAAAAATATTAAAAGACGTTAATGGAAGTGCGTACACAGATAAGCAATATCAAATGGCAGCTATCTATGGCCTTAATAATGCGGGGCCTCGTACATATAATCCTTTTGGGGATGGATTTGATCTATATGCGATATACAAAAATAAGCTTGAAAAATCCTACAATAATTTAATGGTCAAATATGGGATTATCGCTGCTGATAGAGACGCATTTTATCTACAAAATCTACTAAATGTACCTGCAAATAAAAAATTACCAACGAACTGTAACTAAATATCTCACAATGAAAAAACTATTTGGATTATTCATAGCTTTACTTCTTTCACTAAGTGTATTTTCACAGGGAAACAAAAAGAAGATTTATTTATTAGTTGATACTTTAAATCAACCTAAAATTGATAAGCAAATAGAAATAAAATGGACTTCTCCATTTCATTACGCATTCATATTCAATGTGCCGTACAAAGCGCCCTATTACAAATATGTCGAATTCTCGACTTGGATAGATAAGAAAAAACCAAAACCTCAAATAGAACTGAGTAAGCCTAAATATCCGTTCATCGAACTAGCTGAGTTGTTGAGCAAGGTAAAAGAAAGTTCACTATATTTTAGTGATGAGTTTGACTTCTATATTACAGAAGCACTACCTAAAAAAAGATTTCAAACATTCAAAGTAATGCTAATGCCTCAACAGGCACCAACACAAACTGGTGCAAGCTTAAAAAATAAATAAGAATAAAAAAACTTTAGTAATTATTTTTTAGAATAATTTTGAAAATTACATAATAACTTAAAGGCTTCTAGAATTTTAACTAAAAGTCACGTAAGGAGGCATTATCAAAGTTTTGATAGTCTGGATAAGCTACTTCAAATTGCTCCCTCTTCTCCAGGATTTCTCATGTGCCTCGCATGAAGATACTTCAAGCAGTATTTGTTTTGCAATATAAATCAGCATTTAGTTTTATTTAATCTACCATTATCAAATGTGAATTGATGCATATTATGGTGTTTTGATGCAAAAAAAAACCTGCAAACATTGTGTTTGCAGGTTTTTGAACGATTTAACATCGCTTTTTGTAGCCCGTAGGGGAATCGAACCCCTGTTTCCAGAATGAAAATCTGGCGTCCTCACCCCTAGACGAACGGGCCCTTAAATTAGAGTGTCTTTCAACTCTTTTGGTAGCGGGGACACGACTCGAACGTGCGACCTTCGGGTTATGAGCCCGACGAGCTACCAACTGCTCCACCCCGCACTCTATACAATCCGTTTTTTCTTTTGAATTAAATCCTTAACCCTGTTTCCGAATTGGAATGCAAAGATATAATTCGTTTCTTTGTACTGCAAATTTTTTTTAAAAAAATATTTCAATGGCGCATAAAGCAGGTTTTGTTAGTATAATAGGTAAACCCAATGTAGGTAAATCTACCTTAATGAATGTGCTTGTAGGCGAACGACTTAGTATTATTACACCTAAGGCTCAGACTACAAGGCACCGCATTTTAGGAATTGTAAATGAAGAAGAATATCAGATCGTTTTTTCTGATACCCCCGGTATAATTAAGCCAAAATACAGTTTGCAGGAAAGTATGATGAGCTTCGTTAACGGATCTTTAACAGATGCGGATGTACTTTTATTTGTAACCGATATTAATGAAGTGCATGATGAAGACGATGTGCTGGAGAAAATCCTGAACAAGGATATCCCAACAATTGTATTGATTAATAAGATAGACCAGGCTACGCAGGAGCAGGTGGACGAGAAAATTGCTTACTGGAACGAGAAATTAAAACCGGTTGCCATTTATGCCATTTCTGCACTGCATAAACACAATGTGGATGGTTTGTTGGATCGCGTTTTGGAAATGTTGCCTGAGCACCCGCCGTATTACGATAAAGAAGACTTAACAGATCGCTCTGAGCGTTTCTTTGTTTCTGAAATCGTACGCGAAAAAATCTTTTTAAATTATCAGAAAGAAATTCCTTACAGTACCGAAGTAATTGTAAAGAGCTTTAAAGAAGAGCCGCTTAAAAGTGGCAAAGGTGAAATGATTAGGATTAGTGCCGAGATTGTGGTAGAACGCGATTCGCAAAAGAATATCCTGATTGGTACCGGTGGCAGCATGTTAAAGAAAGTTGGTACAGAAGCCCGTATCGAAATCGAGAAATTTTTAGATGCCAAGGTTTTCCTTGAGCTGTTTGTTAAGGTTATTCCTGATTGGAGGAGTAAAAAGAACTACCTGAAAAGTTTCGGTTACGAAAATTAATTTCGATTTTTAAGGATGAAGAAAAGCATAACGATCTTGTTGTTGTTCGTAAGCGCAGTAGTCGCTGCCCAGGAATCGAACAATGGTAAAAAACTGTGGGCCAAATCAATCCTGAACGAAAAAGCACCTGCGCTGGTTGTAGAAAAATGGATTTCGAAACAACCCGATACCAAAGGTAAATTTGTATTGATTGACTTTTGGGCAACCTGGTGCGGACCTTGCAGGGCATACATCCCTTCGTTAAACGATATTCAGAAAAAGTACGCCGATAAAGTAGTTATTATTGGCGTTTCTGATGAACCAGCCGAAAAAGTTGAAGCTTTTAATAATCCGAAAATCAATTACTTCGAGGCGATCGATACCAAAGGTGCTGTGAAAAACCAGCTGGAGGTTAAGGGTATTCCGCATGCCATTTTAATCGATCCGAAAGGCATTGTGCGCTGGGAAGGTTTTCCTTTATTGAAGGATAATGAACTCACCGAGGAAGTGCTTAAAGGACTTTTGGAGAAGTATAAAAATTAATATTGACTGAGGTTACGAAAAATAACCGTACCTTTGCAGCCCGAAATAAATCGGTTAGTAGTTGATAGTCAATGGCTGATAGCCAAATAGTTTAAGCAGCTTGCCTAAACATCACGACCATTAACTATAAGCCATTAACTATCAAAAGAACACCCATGAGTAATATTATAGCCATCGTAGGCAGGCCAAACGTAGGCAAGAGCACCCTTTTTAACCGATTAACCGAAAGCCGTAAAGCCATTGTTGATGATATGAGCGGTGTAACCCGCGACAGACATTATGGAGTGGGAGAGTGGACCGATAAGCAATTTACCGTAATCGATACTGGTGGTTATGTAGCCAATTCAGAAGATGTTTACGAAGCAGCAATACGCGAGCAGGTATTAATCGCCATTGAAGAGGCCAGTGTGTTAATTTTCATGGTAGATGTAACTACCGGAATTACCGATTTGGACGATGACATTGCACAGGTTTTGCGCAGAAGCGATAAGCCGGTTTTTGTTGCGGCAAATAAAGTAGATAATACTGCCCTTTATAACGAAATTCATACTTTTTATGGCTTTGGCTTAGGTGAAGTTTATCCGCTATCGTCTATGACTGGTTCAGGAACAGGAGAATTACTGGATGAAATTGTCAAAAAATTCGATGATATCCCTGAGGAAGAAAACCAGTTGCCAAAAATTACCATTGCTGGTCGCCCGAATGTGGGTAAATCTTCATTAGTTAATGCTTTAATTGGTAAAGAAAGAAATATTGTTACGGCTAATGCAGGTACTACCCGCGATTCGATTAAAATTCACTACAACCAGTTTGGACATGAGTTTATGTTAATTGATACTGCCGGACTGCGTAAAAAAACAAAGGTTAAAGAGAATCTTGAATTTTATTCGGTAATGCGTACCATCAAAGCTTTAGAAGAAGCTGATGTAGTGGTATTGATGATTGATGCACAGGAAGGAATCGAAAGCCAGGATATCAATATCTTCCATTTGGCCGAGAAGAACAAAAAAGGTATCGTAATTTTGGTAAACAAATGGGATTTGATTGAAAAGAATACCCAAACGATGAAAGCTTTCGAAGATCAAATTAAAGAACGCATTCGTCCGTTTACCGATGTGCCGATCATTTTTACTTCGGTATTAAATAAGCAACGTATTTTTAAGGCTATCGAAGCTGCTTTGGATGTATATAAAAACCGTGGAAAGAAAATCCCTACATCGAAGCTAAACGATGTAATGTTGCCTTTGATTGAGAGCTTCCCGCCACCGGCATTAAAAGGTAAGCACATCAAAATTAAATACATTACGCAGATTAACGGAACATCACCAATGTTTGCTTTCTTCTGTAATTTACCGCAATACATTAAAGATCCGTATAAACGTTTTATCGAGAATAAACTGAGAGAAAATTTTGATTTCGCAGGTTCGCCAATCCAGATTTTCTTCAGACAGAAATAAGCTTAAAGGCTAAAGCTGCAAGCAAAAGCAGTGCAGGTATTCCGCCAGGAAAACAGCACTGCTTTTTTTATTGGTTATGTTTAATACAAAGGAACATCTGTTTTCATCATATCAGTCCATGACGGAACATGAAGCTTATGGCCTTACATTTCTGAGATGGTTCATATTTGAGGTGTTTAAATCTGTGTTCATCCTTTTTATCTGTGGTAAAGAATTAACTTTGCTTTATGCAAATCGAAGTATTAAATAGCCAGGCAGCTGATATCGACATCATTTTCGATTTTTACGATATGGCTATTGCACACCAAAAGAAGGTTTTTAACAAGCACTGGCAAGGATTTAGTCGCGAACTGGTGCAAACCGAAATTGCTGAAAATCGTCAGTATAAAATTCTGGTTGGAGGCGAAATAGCCTGCGTTTTTGCCGTAACCTTTAACGATAAACTGATTTGGGGCGACCGCGATCAGGATGCCATTTATATCCACCGGATTGTAACCCATCCAAATTTTAGGGGCTATGCTTTTGTTAAGGAAATTATTAAGTGGGCCCGGCAATACAGTTTGGATAATGAGCTAAAATATATCCGGATGGATACCTGGGCTGATAATGAAAAGCTTTTGGAGTATTACACCGGCTGTGGTTTTGGATATGTTGGCGTGGTAACCATGCAAAAAACAGATGGATTACCCAAACACTACGAGGGGATTAGCCTAAGCTTATTTGAAATTGTAGTGTAAGCCTTACTTCAATTCAATTTTCCAGCTGAGCATGTCATCCACTTCGCCAATGTGTATAAAGCCGTTTTTTTCTAATATGGAGTAAGAAGCTAGATTATCTTTGGTGGTTGCAGCAAAAACCGATCTTACTTTTGGCTGTTCTTTCGCCCATTGCAATATCCGGCCTACAGCCTCAGTCATAAAGCCTTTGCCTCTAAATTCTTCGTAAGTGCCGTATCCGATTTCGATTTCTCCGTTTGGATCAGGTTCGCCAACAAAACAAATATCACCTACCATTCGGTTATCGTATTTCGAAATAATTGTCCAGAGGGTGTGGTAAAGGTAATCCTTGTCTTTATCAAAAACGTTAGGTAAAATGGTTTGCTGTAATGCTTCCTGTAGTTCGGGTGCAATGTTTTTTTTCGTAGGCAGCAGGTGAAATTCTTTTTCTAAAGAATGGTCATCTTTAATGTATTTTAATAATTGGTTGTGTGTTAACGGCTTTAAAATGAGGCGTGGTGTTTCTATCATTTTTGAGATGATTAATTGGGCTCAATATAATGCTTTCGACATTAAAATCAGTCTTTTTCAGAACAAGCTTATGTTAATAAACTTTTATCACCTGCCCGGTAACAATGCCAAGCACACTCTTTTCAAAGGCTTTAACCACTTTCTCCATGGTTACGGGTATTTCACCAGGAAATGAATCAAAATAAGCTGGCGAATCCTCAACTACATTCGGGCTAACTGCATTAAGGCGTACGCCGTTTTCGAGCTCGGGCGCTGCTGCAATTACAAATGAGTTTAAGCCTCCGTTTACTGCACTTAGTGCTGCGCCTGCCGCCACCGGATGATCGGCCAGAATACCCGATGTTAGGGTAAACGAGCCTCCTTTATTAATATAGTGCTGGCCAATAAGTACCAGGTTAACCTGACCCAATAGTTTATCCAGTAAACCTTTTTTAAAAGTCTCGCCTGTCATTTCTTTAACTGGCGCAAAAGGGCCTTTACCACTGGTACTGATTAAGGCATCAAAAGGGCCTGTTTTTTCGAACATCGCTTTAATCGACGCTTCGCTGGTAATATCAACCTGCACATCGCCTTTGGTGTTGCCTACACGTATTACCTGATGTTTTTGAGCAAAAGCATCGCTAACTTTTTTGCCTAAAGTTCCGGTTGCACCTACGACTATTATTTTCATGCTTTTATGTTTAAAGGTTTTGTAATACTAAGTTAAGGTTGCTATTAAACATTAAGGTCATTTAAAAGTTTGTATCGTGTTAATTTTGCAAAATTATTTCTGCCTTTAAATCGGTTATAAACAGATCGATATGTGCTTTGGTTACATTCGGCATACAGATGATATGTGAGTTTCCCTGTTCGGCCGCCAACTGCCATTTTTTGCAGATTATGCCCGATGGAGCAGGGAAGTTTACGGTGATGGCATTGGTGTTGCGCCAGGCATCGATTCCCATTTCTTTGAGTTTTAATTCGGTATATGCTGCAGTTTCCAAACTATGCATGGCGCGTTCTTTTAAACCTTCCAGGCCCAGGCGTTTAATGGTATGCCATAAAAACAACGGACTGTGTCCATTTCTCGAACCGGTAATGGTGGTATCAACACTCCCAATATAAGCCACAGAACGTGCAATCCGGTCGCGGTTCGATTTTTTAGCAACTACCACGCCACACGGCATGGGCGAACCAAAAAATTTATGGCCACTAATGGCAATGCTATCCGCTCCGTCTTCGAAATCGAATGCAGGGCGTGGCTCGATTAGGGCGCTGTACGTGCCCGAAAGGGCTGCGTCGGCATGGATATAATAATGCTGGATGGCCAGTTTTTTTAAAATCGCTTTAATTTTAGCTACATCGTCGCGGGCTTCGGTCATGGTGGTGCCAATGTTGGCCATAATAATAACGGGCATGTGGCGGTTCATTCTGATGGTGTATTCCAGGTCATCGTAATCAATTTCGCCACTTTCCTGTGTACGGATTACGATATTTGACATGTTGAGTAAATGCAGGTTTTTTTGAACGCTATAATGAGTGGCTTCAGAGTAATAAACCATGCCTTTTGGATGAAGCTCGCGGGCAAGGTATAATCCATATAAGTTACCTTCCGAACCTCCGTTGGTTACATAGCCCCACCAGTTATCCTCGGGTGCGCGGAAAAGGTTAGCAAAGAACTGCACCACTTCTTTCTCCAGTTCACGCGATCCTACGTCATAGGTAGAAGTAACAAAAGGGTCGCCGAGGTTATTCATCGGGTATTTTAAAAACTCAGCCAGTTCCTGATAATCGAAATCTTTTGCAACTGGATAACCCAGAAATAAATCGGTTTTACTTTTTACTTTTTCTAATAAATCACTTAATAGATGTTGATCTGTTGCTGATAATTTGCCTGCTGCCATAACATATTGAATATGCGGACAAAATTAGGTAAATCGAAATATAGTATTATTGTTTTGGCTTAAATAAGAATATTATATTGATTTTGGCTTGTTTTTTGAAATTGTATTTTTGGCTCTGTGATTGAAATGCACCTCAATACAAATAAAATACGGCTACTGGAGATTAACCAATGCCTGTTTAACCGCATTATCTGTCTGATTTGCGGCTTTATAGTAGCCCACATCTCCTAAATAATAGCGGCAAAGTAATGCTTTAAGATCATTTTGAATTACTGTTTTTGCATTGTACAGTTGAAAACGATCTATCGGAACATTTTTACGCTGGATAAAACCAATAAAATCTCTGAAATCGTTATCGGTAATAGTAAAGATATTAATATTCTGTTCTACAAAGCTTGCGCTATATCTGCTGGTTAGTACATTAAATACATAATCTGAAAGCACTTTTTTGCTCACCAGATTGCTGTAAAATTTATTGTATCCGGTAGTATCCAGTTTTACGAAAACATCAGGCTGTATACCGCCAATTGGTTTAATTTTTTTTACGGGTTGTGTATTTACGCCTTCTGCTTTTTCAATCGAATCCTGAAAGGAGGTGCGGTCGCCGGTTAACTCGCCGTCCATCATACGCTCATCCAGTTCGTGTTTATAGGCATCGTAACCTTTTTTGTACGATTTTTGGATGCTGCGACCAGATGGTGTGTAATAGCGGGCAATGGTTAGATTCAGCGCAGAACCATCGCCAAAAGCAAATTGCTCCTGTACCAGGCCTTTACCAAAAGAACGGCGGCCAACAATTATGCCTCTACCTAAATCCTGAATTGCGCCGGCTACAATCTCGCTTGCCGAGGCAGTATTCTCGTTAATCAGCACAGCCAGCTTACCATTTTGAAAAGCACCTGTTCCGGTCGAAAAATAATCGGTACGCGGCTCATGTTTGCCCTGGGTATAAACAATTAATTTATTTTCGGCCAAAAACTGATCGGCAAGGCCGGTAGCTGCAGTAAAATAACCACCGCCATTATCGCGCAGATCGAGGATTAGCTTTTTCATACCTTTAGCCTTTAAGCTGTTGGCTGCTGCAGCAAAATCGTTATCGGTATTGGCACCAAACTTACTGATGCGTACATAACCTGTTTCGCTGTTGATCATATAAGCTGCATCAATACTGCTGATGTTTACCTTACCACGGGTAACCATAATCCGACTGCTTTGTGCAATGCCCGGGTGTAACAAAACTACGCTTACCCCAGTGCCTGCCCGGCCTTTAAATCGACCGGTAAGCTGATCTTTGGGTAAATTTCTTCCGCTAACTACTGCGGTATCGATACTCAGGATCTTATCGCCCAGTTTTATGCCCGCCTGTGAAGCAGGACCATCTTTAACAACACCCGTAACCATCATGGTATCGTTAAGCATGTAATATTCTATACCAACACCTTCAAAGTTCCCTTCCAGGTTATCGCTCATATCCTGCGCATCGGTTGGTGGCAGGTAAACGCTATGCGGATCCAGTTGATGTAAAACGCTATCGATAGGTAAGTTTTGAAGCGAATCGGTATTGATATCATCAACGTAGTTGCCGTTAATGATGTGGAGGATTTCGTTTAATTTCTCGTCGCTGTTGCTGGCCATCTGCGGACTTTTTTTAACGCCAAAGCCCTGGTCTTTGATAAATTTTATGCCCAAAAACATACCAGCTATTAAGATTACAGAATAGCTTATAGCGATCAGTATATTGTTACGGGTATTTTTTTTCATCAGCGTTACTGCAAATTTATGAAAATTAGCGGGTTGATATATTTTTTAACTGCATTTTCTTGTCTTTTGTTTATAATTTTTAACATTAATTAACCTGAGTAAAGTGCCAATTGAATTTTGTGGTACATATTTTTGAATTTTTAAGGTAGTATTTAGAAAGAATTTACCGAATTTTATCAAAATTAAATTTATGAACAGAGTAACCGAGCAAGAATCTAACTATAACCACATCGATCAGATGTCGGTGTTGGAAGTCTTGCAGGGCATTAATAACGAAGATAAAACTGTAGCGTTTGCTGTAGAAAAATCTTTGCCTCAGATCGAAAAATTAACTTTGGCAGTTGCCGAAAGAATGAAAAAAGGTGGCCGTCTTTTTTATATCGGAGCGGGTACGAGTGGGCGTTTAGGTGTGGTAGATGCATCAGAATGTCCGCCTACTTATGGCGTGCCTTTTGATTGGGTTGTCGGTATTATTGCAGGTGGCGATACGGCCATCAGAAGAGCTGTAGAATTTGCCGAAGATGATGCCGAACAAGCTTGGAAAGATTTACAGGAGTTTAATATTAACGAAAAAGATTGCCTGGTTGGCCTGGCCGCATCGGGTACTACCCCTTACGTTATTGGGGGACTAAATACAGCGCGTAAGTATGGGGTTTTAACAGGTTGCATTGTTTGCAATACCGGTGGGCCAATTGCTGCTGAATCTGATTTCCCGGTTGAAGTGGTGGTGGGACCCGAGTTTATCACCGGTTCTACACGCATGAAATCGGGAACAGCACAGAAAATGGTTTTGAACATGTTAAGTACCACGGTTATGGTTCAACTCGGCCGTGTGGTAGGCAATAAGATGGTTGATATGCAATTAACCAATCATAAACTGGTAGACCGCGGAACACAGATGGTTGCCGACGAGCTGCATATTGGCTACGAAGAAGCTGCTAAGTTGCTAAACCGCTACGGAAGTGTGCGTAAAGCAGTAGAAGCAGGGCAGCACTAAAAAATGATTGAAGGATGGAATGACCGAATTAAAGATTGACTTTAAACATTCACTCATTCAAAATTCTTTCATTCAAAATTCGTTTAATCAAAATTAAATAATGATTGAAGGATAGGATGATTGAATTGGAGATGGGCTTAAACATTCACTCATTCAAAATCCACACATTCAATAATGAAAAACTATGCACGAGATTGAGCCTTATTACCAGTGGAGAGATGATTATATCTCGGCAGAGGATGAGCGTTCCCCGTTTTACAATACAGAATATTCAGAGCTTTACTTCGATAAGCAGATTTATAATTTTTTGCTGCATCCGCAATGGGATGATTTTGGATCGAGTACACTATACCTGAAAATACTTTACGCTGATTACGATCGTAGTTATGCCATTATCGAGCTGATTGGCGAGTGGAACGATGCCATTAACAACGATATTATGTTGCTAAAACGCGATGTGATAGAGCTGATGATGGACGAAGGCATTAATAAATTTATCCTCATTGGAGAAAATGTGCTTAATTTCCATACTTCGGACGATAGTTATTACGAAGAGTGGTTTCAGGAAGTGGAAGACGGCTGGATTGTTGGTGTAAACTTTCAGCAGCATGTGATTTCCGAGTTTCGCGATAACAACATCGATTATTACATTAACTTTGGCGGCGATTTCGATAATCTGCCCTGGCGTACATTAAAGCCACTGCAATTCTTTAAAAAAGTTGAAGAACTGCTGACAAAAAGATTGAACTAAATGTTTATTTTTATATAATTTAATACACAAAAAATTAAAATGGAACAACAAAATTATCAATATCAGGACAACAGTGTTTTTGTACAGGAAAAATCTGTTTCCAAAAAATTCTTCGCCAACGTTTTCTTATGGATGTTCGTTGCGTTGAGTTTATCCACTGTGGCTGCTTATCTTTTTGGTACCAACGAACAGTTGATGCAGTATCTTTTAAATATTAACCCAGCAACAGGCAAAGTTAGTATGTCGATATTTGGTTATATAGCCATGTTCGCTCCACTAGGCCTGGTTTTATTAATGGGCTTTGGCTTAAGTCGTTTATCATTGCCTGCTTTAATTGGCGTATTTGTACTTTACTCTGTATTAACCGGAATTAGCTTAAGTTTTATCTTGTTAACCTATACTTCTGGTTCGGTAGTAAGCTGTTTTGCAGGTGCAGCCGGAATATTCGGAATTATGGCGTTTATGGGTTACACAACAAATATCGATCTGAGCAAATTTGGCCCGATTCTGATGGTTGGAGTAATTGGTTTAGTAATTGCCAGTGTAATTAACATGTTTATTCAGAGCGAACAATTTAGCTTGTTTATGGCTTTTATTGGTATTGCAATATTTACTGCATTAACAGCTTATGATGTGCAAAAGATTAAAAGAATTGGAGAAGGTATTGAGGCCAGCGGAGAGCAGGTTCTTCAGATTGAATCTAAGAAAATGGCAATAGTTGCTGCCTTATCATTATACCTTGATTTCTTAAACATCTTTCTCTTCTTATTACGCATTTTCGGAAGCAGAAAATAAACGTTTTAAACAGAACAATATTCTTAAGGCTGTGCAGTTTTGCATGGCCTTTGTAATTTTATTTGGCCGCAAAGCGATAATTTTTGGAAATGATGCCGCTTTGTTGCATTTTTGTATGCTTATTAAGAAAGACGGAGGGATTAGACCCAACGAAGTCTTAGCAACCTGTGCCACACAAGGTGCTAAATTCTATTCTGCAAATAGCGGAAACAGATAAGTTTAGGATTACGATTCTCGTACCAACTTTTTAGATAAGCCATTAATTTAGGAAACAAATATGAAGTATTAAGACAATTTTGCCTTTACTTTTTGCTGCCACCTAATAACAAGTGAGTTATCAATATTTCAACGCTTGATACTCGCTGCTTGCTACTACAACAACAATGAGCATTAGAGAAGAATTAGAAAAACGTATTTTGGTGATTGATGGTGCGATGGGTACCATGATTCAGCGATATACCCTAACTGAAGAGGATTTTAGAGGGGAACGCTTTAAAGATCATCCCTGCGATGTAAAAGGCAATAACGATTTGCTTAACATTACGCGCCCCGATATTATCAAAACCATACACCTCGAGTACATGGCTGCCGGCGCCGATATTATCGAAACCAATACCTTTAGTACGCAGCGCATTTCGATGGCCGATTACCAGATGGAAGACCTTTCTTACGAAATGAGTTTCGAAGGAGCCAGGGTAGCCAAAGAAGCGGCCAACGAGTTTATGGCGGCTAATCCCGATCGCAAGTGCTTTGTTGCCGGTGCCATTGGCCCAACCAACCGTACCCTTTCAATGTCGCCGAATGTTAACGACCCTGGTTTTAGGGCGGTTTATTTCGATGAACTCGAAGAAGCTTATTACGAGCAGGTTCGCGGGTTAGTAGATGGTGGTTCGGATGTGTTGTTGATTGAAACTATTTTCGATACTTTAAATGCAAAAGTGGCCATTGTTGCCATTAAAAAATACGAAGAAGTAATTGGCCGTAAGCTGGAGATTATGATCTCGGGTACCATTACCGATGCTTCGGGAAGAACATTGTCGGGCCAAACGGCCGAGGCTTTCTTAAACTCTGTAATGCATGCCAAACCATTGAGTATTGGCTTTAACTGTGCATTGGGAGCTAAAGAAATGCGTCCGCATATTGAAGAGCTGGCTGCAAAAGCAGGTTGCTATGTTTCGGCCTATCCAAATGCAGGTTTACCCAACGAGTTTGGAGCTTATGATGAACAGCCACACGAAACGGCACACCTGGTTGATGATTTTATTGCATCGGGCTTTGTGAATATTGTTGGTGGCTGTTGCGGTACCACCCCCGATCACATTGGTTGCATTGCTAAAAATGCCCGGAAAGCTGAGCCTAGAAAATTACCTGTGCTCGAGCCTTATATGCGTTTAAGCGGACTTGAGCCGGTAACCATTACACCTGAAAGTATTTTTGTAAACATAGGTGAAAGAACCAATATTACCGGATCGCCAAAATTCTCGAAACTGATTTTAGGTGGCGATTACGAAGCCGCTTTAGCCGTTGCCTTACAGCAGGTAGAAGGTGGTGCGCAGGTTATTGACGTGAATATGGACGAGGGGATGCTCGATTCGGAAGCAGCCATGACCAAATTTCTGAACCTGATTGCTTCTGAACCTGATATTGCCAAACTGCCCATCATGGTCGATTCGTCAAAATGGTCGGTGATTGAGAATGGCTTAAAGTGCTTGCAAGGGAAAGGGATTGTGAACTCGATTTCCTTAAAAGAAGGTGAAGAAAAATTCCGTGAAAGCGCCCGCAAAATTATGCAGTATGGTGCTGCTGTTGTGGTAATGGCTTTTGATGAGCAGGGACAGGCCGATAATTACGAACGCAGAAAAGAAATTTGTAAAAGAAGTTACGATATCCTGGTAAACGAAATCGGCTTCCCGGCAGAAGATATTATTTTCGACCCGAATATTTTAACCGTGGCCACCGGACTGGAGGAACACAACAATTACGCGGTCGACTTTATTAATGCTACGCGGTGGATTAAAGAAAACCTGCCTCACGCCAAGGTAAGCGGTGGGGTTTCGAATATTTCGTTCTCTTTCAGGGGTAACAATGTGGTTCGCGAAGCCATGCACTCTGCATTTCTTTATCACGCCATTCAGGCAGGTTTAGACATGGGGATTGTAAATGCCGGTATGCTGGAGGTTTATCAGGAAATTCCACCCGAATTATTAGAAAGGGTAGAAGATGTACTGTTAAACCGCAGAGAAGATGCTACTGAGCGTCTGGTAGAATATGCCGATACTGTAAAATCCAAAGGGAAAGAGATTGTTAAAGATGAAGAATGGAGAAAAGGATCTGTTGAAGAAAGATTATCACACTCATTGGTAAAAGGTATTGTAGAATATCTGGATGACGATGTAGAAGAAGCCCGCCAGAAGTATGCCCGTCCGATTCAGGTAATTGAGGGGCCATTGATGGATGGGATGAACATTGTGGGCGATTTATTTGGTGCCGGTAAAATGTTCCTGCCCCAGGTAGTAAAATCAGCCAGGGTAATGAAAAAAGCCGTTGCATACCTCTTGCCTTTTATTGAACAGGAAAAACTCGACAACCCTGATCAGGATCAAAACTCATCGGCAGGGAAGGTTTTAATGGCTACTGTAAAAGGCGATGTACACGATATCGGTAAAAACATTGTGGGTGTAGTACTGGCTTGTAACAACTTCGAAATTGTAGATATGGGTGTGATGGTTCCTGCACAGGATATCATCAAAAAAGCCAAAGAAATAAATGCCGATATTATTGGTTTAAGCGGATTAATCACTCCTTCATTGGATGAAATGGTTCATTTTGCTAAAGAAATGGAGCGCGAAGGTTTTACCATACCTTTAATTATTGGTGGTGCAACTACCTCGCGTATTCATGCTGCGGTAAAAGTGGCACCAAATTATTCGGGTCCGGCCATTCACGTATTGGATGCATCGAGAAGTGTTACAGTGTGCAGCACTTTGATGAACCCCGATACCAAAGACGAATACGTAGCCGGTATAAAAGCCGAATACGATAAAGCGCGTGAAGCACATTTAAACAAACGTTCGGATAAGCGTTTTAAAACATTGCAAGAAGCCCGCGAAAATAAATTTAAGATAGATTTTCAACCCAACCTGCCCGTTCCTGAATTTACCGGAACAAAGGTTTTTGATAATTACCCATTAGAAGAACTGGTACCTTACATCGACTGGACACCGTTTTTCCATACCTGGGAGCTTCGTGGAAGTTATCCGAAAATTTTTGACGATAAAAACGTAGGCGATGAAGCCAAAAAGCTTTTCGATGATGCACAAACCTTGTTAAAAAGAATTCTCGACGAGAAATTGCTAACGGCAAGAGGCGTAATCGGTTTCTGGCCGGCAAATGCAGATGGAGACGATATTCAGTTAACAGTTGACAGTAATCAGTTGGTAAATAACTCCGAACTGAAAACTGAAAACTCCCAACTGGTAACCATACATACCCTTCGCCAGCAGGCCGAGAAAGTAGACGGACAGCCTTATTATGCCTTGTCTGATTTTATTGCGCCGAAAGAAAGCGGTATTCAGGATTATTTTGGTGGCTTTGCTGTAACAACGGGTATTGGTATTGATGAACTGGTGAACGAATTTGAAGCCAACCACGACGATTACAACAGTATTATGGCTAAAGCACTTGCCGATCGTTTAGCTGAAGCTTTTGCTGAGCGCATGCACGAGCGTGTACGTAAAGAATACTGGGGTTATGCCAAAGATGAAAATCTAAGCAATCAGGAACTGATTAAAGAAGAATATGCAGGTATCCGTCCGGCACCGGGTTATCCGGCCTGCCCGGAGCATACCGAAAAAGGAACTTTATTTGCGTTGCTTGATGCAGAAAATAAAATTGGTTTACGCCTCACGGAAAGTTACGCCATGTATCCAACAGCAGCCGTAAGCGGTTTTTATTTCGCACATCCCGATTCGAAATATTTTGGTTTAGGTAAAATTACCAAAGATCAGATTGAAGATTATGCCATCAGAAAAGATATGCCGGTTGAAGAAGTAGAACGGTGGTTAAGTCCGAATTTAGCTTATTAACTCACTTTGTCATCCTGATCCGATAGCTATCAGATCAGGATGACAAAGTGAAGAACATATAATTTTGATGTAGCAGTCATCAAAAATAAAAACTGATATTGTGTTTGAGATGCTTCATTGGCATTCAGCATGACAACTAAACCAGGTTATGAAGATTACAGACCATATAAAAAACGCAAAGGGTAAAACCTTATTCTCTTTCGAATTATTGCCGCCAATGAAGGGGCAGAGCATCCAGTGGGTTTACGATGCCATTGATCCTTTGCTGGAGTTTAATCCACCTTTTATCGATGTAACTTCCCTACGCGAAGACTACATTTATAAAGAGCAGGAGAACGGTTTATTGCAAAAGGTTTCGTACCGCAAACGCCCTGGAACCATTGCCATTTGTGCAGCTATTATCCATAAATATAAAATTGATGCCGTACCGCACTTAATTTGTGGTGGTTTTACCAAAGAAGAAACTGAAAACGCATTAATTGATCTGCAGTTTTTAGGGATTGATAATGTGCTGGCGCTACGTGGCGATGCCCGCCAGGCCGAAGCCTCATTTATTCCAACTAAAGGCGGTCACCATTATGCCACCGATTTGATTCAGCATATTAAAGATCATAACAATGGTAAGTTTTTGCATGAGGATATCGATACCTACAAAAGTGATTTCTGTATTGGTGTAGCGGGCTATCCGGAGAAACATTTCGAAGCACCTAATTTAAATGCCGACTTTAAATATCTGAAAAAGAAAGTTGATATGGGTGCTGAGTTTATTGTTACCCAGATGTTTTTTGATAATCAGAAGTATTTTGATTTTGTTAAAAAATGCAGGGAGAACGACATCAATGTGCCGATTATTCCGGGGCTAAAGCCAATCAGCACCTTAAAACAGTTAACGGTTTTACCTAAAATTTTCCACCTCGATTTGCCAAATGAGTTAACTGAAGCATTATCGTACGCTAAGAATAATGCAGAGGCTAAAGAAATTGGGACCGAAGCCATGATTAAGCAATGTAAAGAACTGATGGATTTCGGCGCGCCTGTACTGCATTTTTATACCATGGGCAGACCGGAGCAAACCAAAGAAATTGCCAGGGCAATTTTTTAACGGACTTTAAAAGACCTGTCGGCTATTTAATCCCTACAGGTCTGAATGTTTCCCGAACAACCTAAACTGTATTTGACCATGAATCATTTAAATAAAGACCAGCAAAACCTCAATACCATCTTAACAGACGTAAAACAACAGGGGATGGCTTATTTAAATCAAATTCATGATCGCGCTATAGCCAGTAACGGTGTTGTAGAACTGATAAATAGTTTAAATGAGGAAGGCCTTGGTGCTGCGGGTTCTTTAAAGCAATTTAACGAGCGGTTCGAACCTATTATCGTGGCATCTTCAGGTCCGCGTTATTGGGGTTTTGTAACTGGTGGCACAACGCCTGCTGCTATTGCCGGCGATTGGCTGGCTACCGTTTACGATCAAAATACCCAGTCGGCAAAAGGCAATGGCGATATTTCCGCTTTGATTGAGCTCGAAACGATACAGCTTTTATTGTCGCTTTTTAATTTACCTCCTCAGTTCTTTGGAGGTTTTGTTACCGGAGCAACCCTTTCTAATTTTACTTGCTTAGCAGTTGCACGACAATGGGTAGGTAAACAACAGGGTAAAGATTTTGCACGTGAAGGGATTACGGGTAAGGTAAATGTTTTATCGGCAACTCCGCATTCATCGGCTGTTAAATCGCTGGCCATGCTGGGTTTGGGCAGTAACAATATTACGGCCGTTAAGGTAATGCAAGGTAATCGCGAGGCTCTTGATGTTGCCGATTTGGAATTGAAAATACAGGCTTTAAATGGCGAGCCTTTTATTTTAATCTCCAGTGCCGGCACGGTTAATACGGTCGATTTTGATGATTTTGAAGCCATTAGCCAGTTAAAGCAAAAATATAATTTCTGGTGGCATATCGATGCGGCTTTTGGTGGTTTTGCAGCTTGTTCGCCCCAATACAGCCATTTGGTAAAAGGTTGGGAAAATGCAGATAGCATTACGGTCGATTGCCACAAATGGTTAAATGTTCCTTACGAAAGTGCTGTCTTTCTGGTTAAGGAAGTCCACCAGTTGTTGCAGGTCGAATCGTTTCAGAATTCAAACGCAGCTTACCTGGGCAATCCAATGGAAAATTTTAGTTATTTAAATTTCCTACCCGAAAACTCACGCAGGTTAAAAGCTTTGCCAGCCTGGTTTACGTTAACAAGTTATGGAAAACAGGGCTATCAGGAAATTGTAGAAAGCAACGTAGAAATGGCACTACGATTTGCCGATTTTATTAACCAAAATCAAGCTTTCGAATTGCTTGCTCCTGTACGCTTAAATACGGTATGCTTTACTTTAACCGATGAAAACCGCGTTCCTGATTTTCTAAATAAATTGAATGAAGGCGGAAAGGTATTTATGACACCAACTTTCTACAATGGAAAGAAAGGAATCCGTGCAGCTTTTGTAAACTGGCGAACAACAGCAGCAGATATTGAGCTTGCTACCTCAGCCATGTGCGAAATTCTTACAGAACTTTAACCATAAATTTATTGTTTTAAAAGCATAGCACTTATATTTGCAACAATGAAGTTTTATGCTTTTAAATACATACTGATTACCTGCATTGCGCTAACTTTTTTTATAAAGGTAAGCCATGTGGTTTCGTATTTAAGCTATTCTGCCGATGACATTGAGGCTTTATCAACGCATGATGATGCAACCGAAAAAGAAGAAAAAAAGGTAGAAACCGAATATGCAATTGAACAAGTTGCCTTTCATGGCCAAACTTATTTTCCGGTGTTAGCGGCTAAAAAACTAATTGTTCCCAATCATCCTTTTTCTCTGGCATACTTCCCCGAGGTTTTAACGCCGCCCCCTTCCGTTTAACTGCATTTTTGCATTTACCAGGTTTTACATTATTGTGAAATCGATTAGTCTATTTTAAAAAATACAAAACCATTATATATGAAACGAGCAATTTCATTTGCAGTGTTTTTAATCGCTGCATCCCTAAAAATCAGTGCACAGGAAGTTGTGCAGAACAACGTTAAGCCGATAGAAAATGCACTAAGCCAGGTTACAAAACTGCAACCTGTAAGCTTTAATTACGATAAGGCCTGGGCCGAAAAACTTCGCTTGTCGGCCAATCCTCAAATCGGCTTTGTAGGTGCCGAGGCTAAAAAAGCTGTTCCGGATCTTGTTTCGGTACAGGCAAAGGATTACTCTTCGGGTAAAAATGCCTTTAAAACTGCAACGATAACCAAGGTAGATTACGAAAGTTTAGTGCCGCTTCTGGTTGGCAGTATTAAAGAGCAACAACAGCAGATTGAAGAATTAAAGCGCGAAATTAAAGCTTTAAGGGCGCAGCGTTCTAAATAGCTATACAGATACGCATTATGATCCTGTTAACGAGATCGTCACCTTGAATTTATTTCAGGGTCTCTCTGTAATGAATTAATGTAAAAAAGGGATTCTGGCTTAAAACCAGAATCCCTTTATATGTTATTATCTGTAATAATTTTATCCTTTCAGCAAATAAGCTTTAAAGCCTTCAAAATCTACCCCTAACTGATCAGCCTGTTTAGGTTTGCTTTCTAAATCGGTAACGTGCTCCGGAATTTCGATTTTTGCGGCAATCTCTTCAGGGAAGATATCCGGAAATTTGCAGGCATGCGCTGTAGATAAAAATACTGCTGCGCTTTCATCTGCCGGATTTTCGTTCCTGTATTTTTCTACTGCTAAATAGGCAATTGCCGTATGCGGACAAGCTACATAGTTGAATTTATGATCAATCGCTTTAATTCCTGCAAGCGTCTCTTCATCAGTAAAACGATAAGCAGTAACCACTTTCTTCAAAGCATCTAGATCCTGGTTAAACAAGTCCATAATCCGAACCCAGTTGCTAGGTGCACCCACATCCATTGCGTTCGAATAGGTTTGCGTTGATGGCTTAGTTTCGTAATTGCCTGTTTCTAAAAAGCGTGGAACGGTATCATTCACATTCGTAGCAGCAATAAACTGTTTTACAGGTAAGCCAAGCTTGTAGGCGAGTAAACCTGCACCAATATTACCAAAGTTTCCGCTGGGTACTGAGAAAACTACGTTGCTAAGTCCTTGTTTTTTTAACTGGGCATAAGTGTTGAAGTAGTAAAATGTTTGTGGAATTAACCTCGAAATATTGATCGAGTTAGCTGAAGTAAGGCGAAATTTATTATTCAGATCAGCATCTGCAAAAGCCTGTTTAACAAGTGCCTGGCAATCGTCAAAAGTGCCTTTTACCTCAATAGCACGAATGTTTTGCCCATTGGTAGTTAATTGTAATTCTTGTATCGGACTAACCTTGCCCTCAGGGTATAAAATTGTAACACGCGTGTTGGGTACACCTAAAAAGCCAAGGGCTACTGCGCCTCCGGTATCGCCCGAAGTAGCTACCAGTACATCCAAAAGCTGCTCTCCGTCTTTTAAGAAATAGGCCATTACACGGCTCATAAAACGAGCACCGAAATCTTTAAAGGCCAAAGATGGTCCGTGGAACAGTTCCAGTACGAAGGTTTTTTCATCCAGTTTCACTGCAGGTGCCTCAAAGTTAATGGCATCCTCAATCAGTGCTTTTAAGTCGTCAGCCGGAATTTCATCTTTCAACAGAGAAGAAGCTACCTGATAAGCAATTTCAGGTAAGCTGTATTGCTCAATATTTTCTACGAATGCAGCATCCAGCTGTGGAATTTCTACAGGCATGTATAAGCCTTTATCCTGCGGCATGCTGTTAAAAACGGCTTCTTTAAAAGAAACACGTAAATCTTTATTGTTGGTTGAGTATAGTTTCATTGTTTAATGGGGTTGGAGGGGTGAAAGGTTGAAGGTTGGAAGGTTTTGGATGTTTAGCCCTCCACCTTTAAGCCCTCAGCCTTCCAGCCTTAAGAAATTACTTTCGGTCCTTCGGCGTTAACCGGTGAAACGAAAGCTTTGCTGTTAATATTAATTTTATGTAAATGTTGCTGCTGCGATTTGGTTATTTTTCGCGCAGTTTCTTCATCTCTGGTTAAGGCGAAAACCGATGGCCCTGATCCTGAGATGCCGAAACCGATAGCGCCATTTTCCATAGCCAGCGCTCTCATTTCTTCAAAACCGGGAATTAAAATTGAACGCGTTGGCTCTACCAGCACATCTTTCATGCTTCTGCCAATCAAATCAAAATCATTCATAAATAAACCGCTCACTAATCCGGCCACATTTCCCCATTGGGTAACCGCATCTTTTAGCGATACTTTACTGCGGATCATTTGGCGCGCATCTTTAGTTGGTACATCTACCTCGGGGTAAACGATAGCCGCATACATGCCTGCGGGGGTGGGCAAAGAAATTACATCCAGTGGTTCGTAGCTTCTTACTAGAACAAATCCGCCAAGTAGGGCTGGGGCAACATTATCGGCATGACCGTAACCGCAGGCCAATTCTTCGCCTTTCATGGCAAAAGGAACCAATTCTTTGGTGGTAAGCAAATCGCCCATTAATTTGTTAATCGCAAATAAACCAGCTACAGTACTTGCCGAACTCGATCCTAAACCACTTCCAATCGGCATCTTTTTGTGCAACTCAATCTCTACGCCTACATCTAAGCGGTTTATATGTTTAAGATAGTGCTGTACGCTTGCGCTAACGGTATTTTTAGCAGCATCTAAAGGTAAGCGACCATCATCGCCGGTAATTTTTTTAATCACCACGCCCGGCGTATCGGTTAAGCGCATTTCAACTTCATCGCCAGGTTCATTAACGGCAAATCCCAGAACATCGAAACCACAAACTACATTGGCAACAGTGGCGGGGGCGAAAACTTTTATACTTTTTTCCATTATTAATAGGCTTAGCTTGGCTAAGCAGTTATTTGATTTAAATGATATTTTAAATGCACTAGGTAATCTTCAATAAAAAAAGAAAGCGTGTGCAGCTCGGTCTTTCCTTTTCCGGTATCGCAGGTATTTTGAAGTTTTTCTTCAGGAATATTTTCAATAACCCGGATAATCTGGTAATTCAAAAGTTGCCAAAGACTTTTGACTTCAGCTATAGCTACCGCCTGATAATTTTGATAGGCTACCCATTCATCCTGATGATAAATGATTTTAACCCCCTGCTCATATTGGCCAACAATTAAACGACGGATGTTATTAGATGCACTATCGATTAAATGACCCAATAATTCCTTTTTCGACCATTTGTGTGGCTGTGGCTTATCATTCCAGGTGGCTTCGGTAATGTTTTCAAAATCGATCATCGCCTGGTTAACCAGAAGAAGGATCTCATCTTTTATGGCTAAAATTGAATTCATACCGCTAATTGCTTAAGGTGCCCACGTTAATAATGTCGGCAAAAACACCCGCTGCTGTAACTTCTGCTCCTGCACCAGGGCCTTTTACCACTAACGGACGCGATTTGTAACGATCGGTTGTGAAAGAAATGATATTGTCACTTCCCGAAAGCATAAAGAAAGGATGGCTGTCGTCAACCATTTGCAGGCTGATTTCTACATTTCCGTCCTCCAGTTTACCAATGTAGCGTAAAACCTTACCGTCTTTAGCTGCGGTATTTTTCAAATCTTCAAAATAGGCCGCGTTGGCTTGTAACTCTGAATAGAAATCTTCAACCGATGTTGCATTTAAACAGGCTTCGGGTAAAATGTTATCGATTTTTACATCACTGGCCTCTAATGGATAACCCGCATCGCGCGCCAGGATCAGCATTTTACGCATAAAATCTTTTCCATTTAAATCATCACGCGGATCAGGTTCGGTATAGCCAAGTTCCTGCGCTTCTTTTACTGTTTCGTAAAAACCAGCCTCACCTTTAAAATTATTGAAGATATAAGAAATGGTTCCCGATAAAATGGCCTCGATGCGTGCTACTTTATCGCCGCTCATCATCAGTTCTTTTAAGGTGCGGATAATTGGCAGGCCTGCTCCCACATTGGTTTCGTAGTAAAAATCTACGCCAAATTTGCGAGCGGTATCTTTAAAAGATTTGTATTGTGCAAAATCGGCCGAGTTACCTTTTTTATTACAGGTTACTACCGAGATGCTGCTTTCGAATATGCCCTGGTAAAATTCAATTGGCGATTCAGCTGCGGTATTATCAACAAAAACACAGTTAGGTAGGTTCATGGCTTTCATTTTTGCCACAAATTCGGCCAGATTGGCTTGCTCACCTTTGCCATCTAATTCAGCTTCCCAGTTGTCGAGTGACAAACCATCAGCATTAAATGTCATTTTCCGGGTATTGCTTATTCCGGTTACTTTCACTTGCAAATCGTTATTGGCGGCAAGGAAAGGCATTTGCTCTTTTAACTGATTGAATAAAGTTTTGCCGATATTTCCGGTTCCCAGGCAAAAAATGTTTAAAGTTCTTTTCAGGTCGGTAAAGAAGGCATCGTGCACTGCATTTACGGCTTTTGATAAATCGGCTGCACTGATAATTACCGAAATATTGTATTCTGATGAACCTTGTGCAATTGCCCTTACGTTGATACCGTTACGGCCCAGCGCACTGAATAAACGCCCGCTCATGCCTGGAGTACGTTTCATGTTTTCGCCTACAATGGCCAAAACTGCCAGGTTATTTTCAACTTCTGGTAATTCCAGTTTTCTGGCATCCAGCTCCAGCTCAAATTCTTTTTTGATTAAGGCAATTGCATGTGCTGCATCAGTTGGTTTAACCGCAAAGGTGATGCTGTGCTCTGACGATGACTGTGTAATTAACACCACATTAATCTGCTCGCGCGATAGTAAAGAGAACAAGCGGCCGCTAAAACCAGCTTTTCCCACCATGCCACTACCACTGAGGTTGATGATACTGATGTGATCGATAGAAGAGATTCCTTTTATGGGTAAGTTAGATGATTTAACATCGCTTTTAATATAGGTGCCTGCAAAATCCGGTTCGAAGGTGTTTTTGATCACAATCGGGATTTTTTTCATGAATGCCGGGATCATGGTTGGCGGATAAATTACTTTAGCCCCAAAATAACTTAGCTCCATGGCCTCGGTATAGCTCAACTCAGGTAAAGAGAAGGCTTTTTTTACAATCCGTGGGTCGGCGGTCATCATGCCATTTACATCGGTCCAGATTTCTATTTCTTCGGCATTTAAGGCAGCGCCCCAAACGGCGGCAGTATAATCAGAACCACCACGGCCGAGGGTAGTTACCCGTCCTGCAGCATTACTGGCAATAAAGCCGGTAACAAAAAGTACCTTGTTTTTATTTTCCTGGTAAAAATTGTTAATCAGCATTTCGGTTAGTTCGGTATCTACTTTCGCCTGACCGAAATTGCTGTCAGTTTTAATAAAATCAGCACCGTTAACATAAAGGGCATCAGTAAAATGCTGTGAAGCAATGTGGCTGATCATGAAAGTAGAGCAACGTTCGCCATAACTCAAAATCTGATCTTTAGTTTGTAAGCTCAGCTCTTTTAAATTGCTAACTGCCTGCAATAAATCTTCCAGTTCGTTAAAAAAGATTTTTAAACGGGTAAATACCGGGTTTTGTGCAGCAGCTGGTAAAAGCGAGCGAATTACAGCAAAGTGTTTTGCTTCAATTGCTTTTAAATGAGTATCGTAATCTTCGCCACGTTCAGCCATTTCGGCCATCTCGGTAAGCAAATTGGTTACACCACTCATTGCCGATAATACAACTACCGGGCTGTTCTTCTGTTTTTCTTCGCCCACAAGGCGTAAGAGGGTTTTAATGTTCTCGGCCGAACCTACGGATGTGCCGCCGAATTTAAGTACTTTCATTAGTATGGGGGTTTATGGTAATGAAACCTGCACAATGGCTTGTTAAGTTGTTATTTGGGCTTGTTGTTGCAGTTTTCAATGGTTTTAGCTTTAAAAAAAAAGCGTCCCGACTGGTGTCGGGACGCTCTCTGTGTTTTATGTTTTTTCAATTTACAACAAATTAGCCCCGCTGGTTTATACCGGTGGTAATAATAATTGTTGTAATAATTGAAGAGTTAAAAATCATGTTGTCTTGGTGTACTTTTTACACCGTAAAGTAGAAGATAATTTTTTTAAAATGCAAATGTTTTGTAATTTTTATTTCGAAATTTTTATTAAAACGTTTAAGTAGGTGCAATAGCCATATTTTTCTAACCTAGAATTCTTACGAATAGAATTCCTTATTTTTTCTGATAAGGCTAATCATAGATGCTGAAAGTAGACAGAAGCGATACAATATTTTTTACATTTATGCTGGCCCTAGTTATTACTGTTGTAACAAGAGAGATTAAGTCGCGGAATATTTCAATAAAAACAACCAAAATGGACAGGTTTTAAATTATTGTTTAACGTTTTACTTAGTGTAATTTGTATCTTTTTTTATCCTTGTAAAAAGTCTTGTAAATAACTGTAAATAAAATATTTACATAATAGTGTATTTGCTACAATATGTAAAAAATTAGTTATGAAAACTAGTTTTTCTGCTTGATAAGTATTTACCTTTGCTGTACTAACTTACTTATTGTTATGAGCAAAGAGAAACTGCAAAGGCCAGATTTAAGCTATTTAAATCTAGGCGAAAACGTTGCTGTAAAGTACCAATTATCTCCAACGGAATTAATTGAAGATGCGTTATTGAATAAAGAAGGTACGCTGGCCTCATCAGGAGCGCTGGCGGTTGATACCGGAAAGTTTACCGGACGTTCTCCTAAAGACCGGTTTATTGTTTGCGACAGCGTTACCGAAGACCAGGTATGGTGGGGCGATGTAAACATTAAATTCAGCCCGGAGAAGTTCGATCAGTTATTTTATAAGCTAACCGCTTATCTGGCTGACAAAACCATCTATGTTCGCGATTCATCAGCATGCGCCAACCCGGATTACGATATTTCTATCCGGGTAATTACCGAAACTGCCTATCAGAATCTTTTTGCTCATCATTTATTTATCCGCCCTGAAGCGCATCAGCTGGGAATAACACCCGAGTGGACTATTATTGCTGCACCGGGTTTTCATGCCGATCCTTCAATTGATGGAACGCGGCAGGAAAATTTCGCTATACTGAATTTTACCAGGAAAATGATCCTGATCGGAGGAACCGGATACACCGGCGAAATTAAAAAAGGTATTTTCTCTGTACTGAATTTTATCTTGCCGGTATATAAGAATACACTTTCTATGCACTGCTCGGCCAATGTGGGTAAAAATGGCGATACAGCTATATTCTTTGGTTTATCAGGAACTGGCAAAACAACACTTTCTGCCGATCCGGAAAGAGGCCTGATAGGTGATGATGAACATGGATGGGGAGCAAGTTCTGTATTTAACTTCGAAGGAGGTTGTTATGCTAAGTGCGTAGATTTAACCCAGGAAAAAGAACCTCAGATATATAATGCTATCAGAACAGGGGCTTTATTAGAGAATACCAACTTTTTTCAGGGTACAAAGGATGTAGACTATGCAAACATCGACAAAACTGAAAATACCCGTGTAGCTTATCCTATTAATTACATTGATAATGCGATACTGCCATCAATAGCTGAGGTGCCCAAAAATATTTTCTTTTTAACCGCCGATGCATTTGGTGTATTGCCACCAATATCAAAATTAAATGTGGAGCAGGCCATGTTCCACTTTATGAGTGGCTATACCGCCAAAGTTGCCGGTACCGAAACCGGGGTAACCGAGCCTCAGTTAACATTTTCTGCATGTTTTGGCAAGGCTTTCCTTCCCCTGCACCCATCCAGGTATGCTGCATTACTGGGCGAAAAGATGGAAAAACACCAGGTAAATGTATGGCTGGTAAATACCGGCTGGACTGGTGGTGCTTATGGAATTGGTAAAAGAATGAAACTAAGCTATACCCGTGCCATGATTACGGCTGCCTTAAACGGAGATTTAGACCACAATAAATATAAGCAACATCATGTATTTAAATTAATGATGCCTTTAAGTTGTCCGGGTGTACCAAACGAAATTTTAGATCCGTCTAAAACGTGGGACGACCAGGAAGAATACTTTTTAAAGGCCTACGAACTGGCCAATGCTTTCACCGAGAATTTTAAACAGTTTGAGGTGCCTAAAGCATCAAAAAAGTATGACGAAGCGTTAAAATTATGTTAAAAGTGCTTTAAAATGCATTTTTTGAGCAAAAAATTTGCAATTCGATTTTTTTTTAGTTTTTATTGTGAAAGAATTGCCTCCGGCTGAGGCAATTTTTTTGTTATATGCCCAGGTGAGTTACCGTAAACTAAATGTTAAGTAACGATTTGATTGTTTATTGATTTATTAATTTGTAATTTAAAATCAATTTATAAATTTGTTTTTCGCAACAAAATCAGATAAGACACGTTGTGTGTAATACAAAAGAAATAACAGCTAAAAATTAAAAACAAGAACTAAAACTAAAATTCAAAAAAAAATGGCAAACGCACCAAAACCAACAACTGTTAAAAAAGAGAGCTCTTCAAGTGCATCTAACGTTTTCGCAACATTGGTAATTCCTATCTGTATTGTAATTGGCTTCATTATTTGGAGATACGTATTAGGAGATCCTTCTAACTTTATCGATAACAACAACGAAAACTTACCTTTGCCAAATAACTACCCTGGTACTGCATACAAAGGAGGTCCAATCGTAGCGGTATTAATCGGTTTATTATTAACTACAATCGTTTTCTCTATCGAGCGTTTAATCGTAATTAGCAAAGCAAGCGGTAAATCTAGCTTAGATACATTCATCATTAAAGTTAAAGGTTTATTAAACGCTGGTAACATTGATGCAGCTAAAGCTGAGTGCGATAAACAACAAGGATCTGTTGCAAACGTAATTAAATCAGGTTTAAAAAAATATAGCGAGGTTGAAGCTGACACTAACTTAGATGTTGAGCAATCAATCGTTGCCATCCAAAAAGAAGTTGAAGAAGCTACTGCTTTGGAAATGCCTATGTTAGAGCAAAACTTAACGATCATCGCTACTTTGGTATCTATCGGTACGTTAATTGGTCTATTAGGTACAGTAACAGGTATGATCCGTGCATTCGCCGGTTTAGCAAACTCAGGAGCTCCAGATCAGGCTGCACTAGCGGTAGGTATCTCTGAGGCCCTAATCAACACCATGACTGGTATCGCCGTTTCTACTTTAGCAATTATCATGTACAATATTTTAACTTCTAAAATTGACAAGTTAACTTATGCTATTGATGAAGCTGGTTTCAGCATCGTTCAAACTTACGCTAGTTCGCATAAATAATAAATTTTGAAAAAATTTTTACCGGCTTTATGGAAAACCGGGAAAAAGATCATCATTATTAAAAAGTAATTAAAATTATGCCTAGAATTAAAGTTAAAAGAACAAGTACAGTAACAGATATGACCGCCATGTGCGACGTAGCTGCACTGTTACTTACGTTCTTCATATTAACTGCTACGGCAAGACAACCAGAACCACTAGCGGTATCAACACCTTCATCTACGTATGAATTTAAGGTTCCAGCTGAAAACAATGCAATATTAACCATTGGTCAGGGTAAGGTTTTCTTTGAAGTAGCAGGCCAGAAAGTTAGGGCGAGAACCTTAGAATTGATGGGGCAACAATACAAAATCAGTTTTACTCCGGAAGAAATTAAGAAATTCTCTGTAGTAGGAACATTTGGTGTGCCGGTTTCAAGCTTAAAATCGTTTTTAGCAATGTCTGGTGCAGATCGTATGAAACCAGGAGTTCAAACTGGTATTCCTACAGATTCTACTGATAACCAGTTAAACGCATGGGTTTTACATGCACGTACTGCAACTGCAGAGATTAATCAGCAACCAATGCGTGTAAGTATCAAAGGCGATTCTAAAGAGGAGTATCCGGTAGTTAAAAAAATCGTAGATGTTTTGCAGAAGCAAAAAGTGAACAAGTTTTTATTGGTTACTAACGCTGAAGCTAGAAAAAAATAAAAGATGGCAGAATTAAACACAGGTGGGAAGAAAGCCACCCCGAGAGTAGATATGACGCCGATGGTAGATTTGATGTTCCTTTTGGTAACATTCTTTATCTTAACCACATCAATATCTACGCCACAGGCAATGGATATTGTTAAGCCTGATAAAGACGATAACAACAAAGACAACAGGTTGGAACTGAAAGCTTCTAAAACAATGACTATTTTATTAGGTAAAAATGATAAAGTAGCCTGGTACATGGGAGAAGCTGGTGCAACAGCTCCAACATACGAAAGTTTAGCTCAGGTTGACAAGTCGATTATCGAAAACAGAAAAAAAGCAGATGCATCTGGAGTAAAAGGCGAATTTGTGGTTTTGGTTAAACCAACAAGTGGCTCAAACTTCAAGAACTTTGTTGACATCATGGATGAATTGGAAATATTAAAGGTTAAAGTTCGTCAGATTGATGATGACAATATCCTGGATAGTGAAAAAGAATCAATGAAATCTCAAGGTATTTTATAATTCGTTAAATCAGTAATCATGTCAAAATTAGATATATTAAGAAGGGAGTGGATTGATGTAGTTTTTGCTGAAAAAAACAAAAACTATGGCGCTTACCAATTGCGTAAAACCAATGGTACCAATACCACTCGGGCATTAATTATTGGTTCACTAGTATTTCTAGCGCTTTTCTTTGCTCCGAAAATTTACGGATTAATTAAAGGTTCTTTACAAGAGGATCAACAAGTAGAAAAGGCGAAAGAAGTTATTATTGCACCTCCGCCCCCAGTTAACCCAGAAACGCCACCTCCGCCACCGGTAGAGCCACCGCCACCAAAGGTAGATCAGGTAAAAATGCCACCTCCAATCGTAAAGCCAGATGAGCAGGTACGAGATGAGGAGCCACCAACAGTTGAGAAACTGAAAGAGGCTGATCCAGGTCAGAGAGATATTAAAGGTGATCCAACTGCAGATATCGTAATTGCTGCACCAGTTGGTGAAGGCCCAAAAAGAGAAGCAGCGGTTGCTGTTGATGATAACCAGGTTTATGACTTCGTTAGTATCGAGAAACAACCAGAGTTTCCGGGAGGCTTACCTAAGTTCTACAAGTACTTAAGCGGTGCGATTAAATATCCGCCAATGGCTCAGGAAAACAACGTACAAGGTAAAGTGTTTTTATCTTTCGTAGTAGAAAAAGATGGTAAATTAACCGATATTACAGTAACACGTGGATTAGGAAGTGGTACAGATGAAGAAGCAATCCGCGTATTAAAAGCAAGCCCACGTTGGAATCCAGGTATTCAAAATGGTAAACCAGTAAGGGTAAAATACAACATCAACGTTAACTTTACATTGAACTAATTGTAGATGTTAAATTTTGATATCTTTAAGCAAAAATCGCCTAAACAGCGGTTTTTGCTCATTTTAGGGCTAGTGGCCTTCCTGTTGTATCTTATAATGGGACTTGCCTTCATCTTTTGGCCTCCGCTTGCTTTGCGTTTTAATTTCATCCCAACATGGGGTCGCATCGCAATAGGCATCTTTTTAATTTTTTATGCTTTTGTAAGATTGTTAAGTCTTGGAAGGCGAGACTCAAGCCAATAATGAAAAATATTCTCTTCATTTTTATGGTACTTGCTTTAATCTCTTGTAAACGAAAAGATAAAAGTGCAGGTGTTAAAGAAACCCGAACCAGCGGAACAATGCGAATGCTCGTTGATGAAAGCGTTAGCCCAATTGTTCAGAAGCAAATCGATATCTTTCGCCTCGATTATCCTGATGCAAAGTTTGAAACGACGGTTAAACCCGAAGAAAAGATTATTGCAGCCTTTCTAAATGATAGCGTTCGCGTAATTGTAATGCCCAGATTGCTCACCAAGCAGGAAGAAAAGTATTACAATCAGCGTGGCATCAAAATCAATTCAATTCGTTTTGCTATTGATGGAATCGCATTAATTACAAACAAAGACAATATTGATAGTACTATTACCGTTAAAGAAGTGGTTGATGTATTACAGGGGAGAAATTCAGATAAGAAACTGGTCTTTGATAACGCTTATTCAAGTACCTTTCAATACTTAAAACATTTGGCTAATATCAGCCAATTTCCCGCAAAAAACGTTTATTCAAAAAATTCCAGTAACGAAGTTATCAAACTTGTTGCGCAGGATAAAAATTTTATTGGTATTTTGGGCGTGAATTGGCTTTCTGAACAGAATACCGAAATGGCTCAATACCTGGCTCAGGTTAAAATGCTGGGGGTTAAAAATGAAAAAGGAAAAGTAGGAAGCGATAAGTTTTATAAGCCCACGCAAGAAAATCTTATAAATGGAGTCTATCCGTTTCTAAGAAACGTAAATATAATTGAGTGCGAAGGTAGGGATGGTTTAGGCACAGGATTTGCAACATGGTTAAGAAGCCAGAGAGGACAGTTGATTGTACTTAAATCTGGACTTGGCCCGCACAAGTTAATGCCGAGAGAAATAAATTTAACTAAAGAAAGTAATAAATAAATTATAAATTGAACCACGAAGTATTTAGAGATAATGCTTCATTATTGTTAAAACCAATGTTGGGTAAGTTTGGTTGGAGATTTTGGATAAAATAGAACTCGCTCCGGCCCGATTTGGAAAACATTTAAAAACAAAAAATTGATCCAATGAAAATTTCAAAGAAAGCAATAACCTTAAATGTAGGTTTGGTGTTGATGGGTTCTGCAGTTTTTGCTCAAAGTTTAAGTGATGCGAAAAAAGCCATTGACGCAGAGCAGTATCAAAAAGCTTCATCGATGCTTAAATCGTTGGTAAGCTCTAAAGCCTCTGATGGCGCAAATTATTATAACCTGGGTTTGGTTTACCTAAAAACAGGTTACATCGATTCAGCAAGAGCCGTTTTTACTAAAGGTGTAACTGCTGATCCGAAAAATGCTTTAAACCTGATTGGTTTAGGCGAGGCAGATTTATTGTCGAATAATGCCACTTCAGCAAAAACCAACTTCGATAAAGCGATTGAATTGGGTAAAAAGGATTATCAAACTTACTTGCAAATTGGTAGGGCATATTTAGCTCAGGATAAACCAAGTGATGAAGTTTCTAAACCTGATTTTACCAATGCGATTGCAAATATCACTAAAGCTGATGAGTTAGATTCTAAAGATAAAGATGCCGATGTATTTTTAGCGTTAGGGGATGCTTATGCATTACAAAGAAAAAACTCTGAGGCATTAGGTCCATACATGCGTGTTAATGATGTTGATCCTAACAACAGAAGAGCAAAAACGCAGATTGGCAAAATGTATAAGGAATCACGCGCGTTTCCTGAAGGCGAAAAAGAATTATTGGATGTAATTGCTGCAGATGCTAACTATGGCCCGGCTTACCGCGAATTAGGTGAGTTATACCTGCAATGGAGTAACTTCGGTACTGATAAAGAGAAAGCTGCAAAAGGAATCGAGAACTATAAAAAGTATCTTGATTTAACGGATAAATCTTTAGAGTCTCAGTTACGCTATATGACGTTCTTATTCTATGCTAAAGATTTTAAAACTTTACAGCAAGTAGCTTCTGCTATTCAGGTTCCGGCAAATAATCCTAAAGCAGCTGTTGTTGCCAGGATGAAAGGTTGGTCTGCCTACGAGAACGCACAGTATCCTCAGGCTTTAACAGATATGACCGATTTCTTTGCTAAAGAGAAAGATCAAGCTAGAATTTTAGCTAATGATTACCTTTATTTAGGTAAATCACAGTTAAAGGCAGGTCAGGATAGTTTAGCTTTAATAAACATCACTAAAGCAGTTGAGAAAGATTCTGTAAATGCTGATGCATTAGCTGAAGTTGCAAAAAGCTATTTTGATGCAAAGAAATATGAGAAATCTGCTCAGATTTACGAAAAAGCAATCAAAGCAAATCCTAATGGTAAAGGTTCGTTATATAACTACTATTACAGTGCACTGGCTTTCTATTTTGATTATGCCGGCAAATACAGCGCTAAACAAAATCCTTCTAAAGATGGTTTAGCAAAAGCTGATGCTGATATTGCAAAAGTAACGGAATTGGCACCTGATACTTATGATGCTTACTTATGGAGAGCACGTATCAATAACCTAATAGATGATGAAAAAGATCCTAAAGGTTTAGCTAACCCGTATTTTGAACAATTTATTCAAAAAGTGACTGAGAAACCTGAAGTAGCTACGGCTAGTGGTAAAAAACTTTCTGAAGCTTACGATTCATTAGGTGGTTTCTATTACTACAAGGATAAAGAAAAAGCGAAAGACTATTTTAACAAGAGTATCGCTGCTAACCCGGCAGGTACATTTGCCCCTGCAAAATTAAAGGAGCTAAATGCACCAGCACCAGCAGCTACAAAAGGCAAAAAATAAGTAAAATTAAATTATTTAGAAAAGGCAGAGTTTGGTTACTCTGCCTTTTTCTTTTACTTTTGCATCACAAAATAAAAGATTATGCAAGCGCAAAGTTCCTCTATAGATTTTTTACCGATTATATTTCAAGTAATTGTTGCTTTAGGTTTCGTAGTAACCACTTTGGTAGCTACACACTTATTGGGTCCTAAACGTAAAACAGCCGATAAATTAGAAACCTTTGAAGCTGGTATTAAAAGTGTGGGTAATGCACGTCAGCCTTTCTCCATTAAATATTTCGTAGTAGCAATACTGTTTGTTTTGTTCGATGTAGAGGTTATTTTCATGTACCCATGGGCCGTAAATTTCCGTGCGTTAAAAATGGATGGTATGATAGAGATGTTCATTTTTATGGGCACTTTACTGTTGGGTTTCATCTACGTAATCAAGAAAAAAGCATTAGACTGGAACTAGTTAGTTAACAGTTTTCAGTTCGCAATTGGCAGTTAATAACCTGCGGTTGTATGAACTGTAAACTGAAAATTGTCAACTACAAACCAGGCGTGTATCACTTACACTAACTGGACTTAATTTCGGTTATTTAGAAAGGTTCTAAATCTGGTGAATCTAGCTCAATTGCCTTTTAAATATTGTAAATTTGCTGCTCATTCTTCAAAGGGATGAGCATTTTTTGTTTATAAACATGAGTGAAATTAATATAGTTGATGCGCCTCCAGGAACCGAAGGGCCTGGCTATTTTGCCACCTCTTTAGATAAAGTGATTGGTTTGGCCCGCTCAAATTCTTTATGGCCGTTGCCGTTCGCAACTTCTTGCTGTGGAATCGAATTTATGGCTACCATGGGTTCTCACTACGATTTAGGTCGTTTCGGTGCAGAGCGTTTAAGTTTTTCTCCCCGTCAGGCCGATGTTTTAATGGTTATGGGTACCATCGCAAAAAAGATGGCTCCGGTATTAAAACAAGTATATATCCAAATGGCAGAGCCACGTTGGGTAATGGCTGTTGGTGCCTGTGCAAGTAGCGGTGGTATTTTTGATACTTATTCTGTTTTGCAGGGTATTGATGAGGTGATTCCGGTTGATGTTTACGTTCCGGGTTGCCCGCCAAGACCTGAAGCCATTTTAGATGGTTTTCAGCGTATTCAGGATTTGGTTAAAAACGAATCGGGAAGAAGAAGGAATTCTGATTATTACAAAGAACTTTTAGGTCAATACGGTATTAAATAATGGAAGAAACAACACTGAATAATACTATCCTGGCAAAACTTAGCGAAAAGTTTGGCGAAAAGGTAACTGCGGTTGCCGAGCCTTATGGTTTGCTTACTTTTGCAACAACAAAAGATGTAATCATCAATGTGTTGTCGTTTCTTAAAAACGATTTAAAATTTAACTTCTTAACTGATATTACAGCGGTTCATTATCCGGGTAAAGATCATGGCATTGCAGTGGTTTATCATTTGCACAACATGGTAGAGCAAGTTAGGATTAGGGTTAAAGTTTTTATTTCAGAGCAAAATCCAACCATTCCTACAGCAACAACGGTATGGAAAGGTGCAAACTGGATGGAGCGCGAAACTTACGATTTGTTTGGGGTTAAATTTGAAGGACACCCTGATTTACGCCGTATTTTAAATATGGACGATTTAGGCGTTCACCCAATGCTGAAACAATATCCATTGGAAGATCCGAACAGAGTAGATAAAAAAGACGAATTTTTTGGAAGGTAATTTTATGAATCATAACCATCCGGTATTTACAGATAACGACCCGCAAAGTGAGCTGGTAACCTTAAACTTAGGTCCAACCCACCCTGCAACCCACGGCGTTTTTCAAAACGTTTTGCAATTAGATGGCGAACGTATTGTAAGCGGCGTTTCAACTATTGGGTATATTCACCGTGCTTTCGAAAAGATTGCCGAACATCGCCCATTTTATCAGATTACCCCACTTACCGACCGTTTAAACTATTGTTCTTCGCCTATTAACAATATGGGCTGGCACATGACGGTTGAAAAGTTGTTGAATATCCAGATGCCAAAACGCGTAGATTATCTCCGCGTAATTGTAATGGAGCTTTCGCGTATTGCCGATCACATTATCTGTAACACGATTATTGGTCAGGATACCGGTGCAACAACCACTTTCCTTTACCTTTTCCAGTTCCGTGAGCACATTTACGAAATTTTTGAAGAGGTTTGCGGAGCACGTTTAACCACAAACATTGGCCGAATTGGTGGTTTTGAAAGAGATTTCAATGATATCGCCTTTGCTAAAATCAATAAATTCTTAAAAGAATTTCCGGTTGCTTTAAAAGAGTTCGAAAACCTTTTAACACGTAACCGTATTTTTATCGACAGGACTGCGGGTGTTGCGGAAGTAACCAAAGAAACAGCTTTAGAATACAGCTGGACTGGTCCACTTTTACGCGCTACGGGTGTAGATTATGATGTTCGTGTAAGCGATCCATATTCTTCTTATCAGGATTTCGATTTCGAGGTTCCGGTAGGTACGAGTGGCGATATTTACGACAGGTATCTGGTTCGTAACGAAGAAATGTGGCAAAGTGTACGCATTATTGAACAGGCTTTGGAAAAATTGAAATCAGAAGAAAAAGGTATTTTCCATGCCGATGTTCCTGAATTCTATCTTCCTCCAAAACAAGAGGTTTACAACAATATGGAAGCATTAATCTATCACTTTAAAATTGTGATGGGCGAAATTGATGCACCAAAAGCAGAAGTTTATCACGCTGTAGAAGGCGGTAACGGCGAATTAGGTTTCTATCTGATCAATGATGGAGGACGTACACCGTACCGTTTACACTTCCGCAGACCAAGTTTTATAAATTACCAGATGTTTGCGCCAATGAGCGAGGGCATGTTATTGTCTGATGCCATTATCAACATGAGTAGTATGAACATTATTGCAGGAGAATTAGATGCTTAAAGTAGAAGAACAAACACCTGTAACGTTTTCATCAGAATTGCTGGCCAAATTTGATGAAATAAAAAGCCGTTATCCGGAAGGAAAACAAAAATCAGCTTTGCTACCCTTATTACACCTGGTGCAAGCCGAATTTCTTTGGGTTCCAACATCGGCAATGGATCAAGTTGCTGCGTATTTAAATATTCAGCCAATTGAAGTGTATGAGGTAGCTACATTTTATACCATGTACTTTTTAAAACCACAAGGTAAATATGCTTTGGAGGTTTGCCGTACAGGGCCTTGCTGCCTGGTAGGTGCCGAAAAAATATTAAGCCACTTAGAAGATAAGTTGGGCGTAAAAGAAGGTGAAGTAACTGCCGATGGCCTTTTCAGCTTTAGAGGAGTTGAATGTTTAGCAGCCTGCGGTTTCGGTCCGGTGTTACAAATTAGCCCGGAATATACTTTCTACGAAAACCTAACTACCGAAAGTGTAGATAAACTGATTGAAGATTTGAAAAATAAGTCCTAAGTCGCAAGTCTTAAGTCGGGAGTCAATTTAGACTCAAGACTATGGACTATTTGACTACAGACTATAGACTAATTAAAATGTCTCGAAAACTGTTACTTGAGCATATAAACGTACCAGGCATCAATACACTTGAAGTCTATCGCCAAAAAGGCGGGTACCGTGCCGTTGAAAAAGCCCTTAAAACTTTAACACCTGAAGAGATTGTTGAAGAAGTTAAGAAATCAGGCTTACGCGGTCGTGGTGGTGCGGGTTTCCCAACGGGAATGAAATGGAGCTTTTTGGCTAAGCCAGAAGGTGTTGCACGTTATCTGGTGTGTAATGCTGATGAATCTGAGCCCGGAACTTTTAAAGACCGTTACCTGATGACATACATTCCACATGCTTTAATTGAGGGAATGATTGTTTCGAGTTTTGCTCTGGGAGCCAAGGTTTCATACATCTACGTTCGCGGAGAGATGATGCCTCAGATCCGTATCCTGGAAAAAGCGATTGCAGAAGCAAAAGCTGCAGGATGGTTAGGTAAAAACATTTTAGGAACAGGTTACGATTTAGAATTATATGTTCAGCCTGGTGGAGGTGCTTACATTTGTGGTGAAGAAACCGCTTTGTTAGAATCGCTTGAAGGTAAAAGAGGTAACCCACGTATTAAACCACCTTTCCCTGCTATTGCAGGTTTATATGGCTGTCCTACGGTAGTTAATAACGTAGAATCGATTGCTGCTGTAGTGCCAATTATCAACGATGGAGGCGATGAATATGCTAAAATCGGTATTGGCAGAAGTACAGGTACCAAATTAATCTCTGCATCGGGTAATTTAGTAAAGCCTGGCGTTTATGAGATCGAATTGGGTTTACCGGTAGAAGAATTTATCTATTCAGATGAGTATTGTGGCGGTATTGCCAACGGGAAACGCTTGAAAGCAACAGTTGCAGGTGGTTCATCGGTGCCGATTTTGCCAGCTAATTTAACTTTAAAATATGCCAACGGCGAACCTCGTTTAATGAGTTACGAATCCTTATCAGAAGGTGGATTTGCGACCGGAACGATGTTAGGATCGGGTGGCTTTATTGCTTTTGATGAAGATCAGTGTATTGTTCGCAATACCTGGAATTTTTCTCGTTTCTACCACCACGAAAGTTGCGGACAATGTTCGCCATGCCGTGAAGGTACAGGCTGGATGGAAAAAATCCTTCACAAAATCGAACACGGACATGGAAGCATGGAAGATGTTGATTTATTGTGGGATGTTCAGCGTAAAATTGAAGGAAATACCATTTGCCCATTAGGTGATGCAGCTGCATGGCCTGTAGCAAGTGCTATCCGTCATTTCAGAGATGAATTTGAATGGCACATTAAAGAGCCGGTTAAAAGCCAGAGCCAAAATTATGGTATTGCTAATTATGCAAACCCGATTGAAAAAGCTCCGGTAACGGAAGAGAAATAAAATCGCACTGGTTCGTGTTTTCACGAAACGAAAGCTAAATAAATACAATTGGTTCGTGGTAACACGAACCAAGTAGAAAATAAAAGAATATCATTAACCATGAGTGAAAAAGTTAAGGTTACGATAGATGGGATAACAGTAGAGGTTGATAACGGAACCACCATCCTGAATGCTGCAAGGCAAATTGGAGGTGATATTGTTCCGCCAGCCATGTGCTATTATTCTAAGTTACAAGGCAGTGGTGGTAAATGCCGTACCTGTATTGTTAAGGTAACAAAAGGTTCGGAGAAAGATCCCCGTCCAATGCCAAAATTGGTTGCTTCTTGTCGTACAACTGTAATGGATGGGATGGAAGTGCTTAATATTACTTCGCCCGAAGTTTTGGAAGCACGTGCAGGTGTAGTAGAGATTTTGTTGATTAACCACCCTTTGGATTGTCCGGTTTGCGATCAGGCAGGAGAGTGCGATTTACAGAATTTAGGTTATGAGCACGGTTTGCAAAAAACACGTTATGAGTTTGAGCGCCGTACTTTCGAACGTATTGATATTGGCGATAAAATTCAGCTGCACATGAACCGTTGTATTCTGTGCTACCGCTGTGTTTTCACTGCAGATCAGATTACCAACAAGCGTGTTCACGGTATTTTAAACCGTGGCGATCATTCAGAAATTTCTACCTATATCCAGCAGGCGGTTGATAACGATTTCTCAGGAAACGTAATTGATGTTTGTCCGGTTGGTGCTTTAACCGATAAAACTTTCCGTTTCAAAAACCGTGTTTGGTTTACCAAACCAGTTGATGCACACCGCAATTGCGACCATGAAAAATGCAACGGTAAGGTGACCCTTTGGTATAAAGGAGAAGATGTGATCCGTGTTACTGCACGTAAAGATCAGTTTGGCGAAGTGGAAGAATTTATCTGCAACACTTGTCGTTTCGATAAAAAAGCTACATCCGACTGGACAATCGAACATCCAACACATATTGATGATACTTCGGTAATTGCATCTAACCATTACGAAACATTAAAACCATTGCCGGTAATTAAGCCAAATGCAGCGTTACAGGCAGCGAATGAAATTGAATTACATAAAACAGTTAAATACTAATGGATACAGGTTTTATCATAGAAAAATTTATTCTGGTAGCGGTAATTTTCGGTATCAGTTTGGTAATTGCCATGTATTCTACCTATGCTGAACGTAAGGTTGCTGCATTTTTGCAAGATCGTTTAGGACCGGACAGAGCTGGTCCCTTTGGTATTTTACAGCCTTTGGCCGATGGTGTGAAGATGTTTATGAAGGAGGAGATTATCCCAACTACATCAAACCGTTTCTTATTTATTGCAGGGCCAGGTTTAGCTTTACTTTGTGCCTGTATTGGTACTGCAGTTATTCCCTGGGGTAGTCCGATAGAAATTGCCGGAAAAACAATCCCTTTACAGGTTACTGATATTAATGTTGGTGTTTTATACATTTTCGGAGTAGTTTCTTTAGGTGTTTATGGTGTAATGATTGGTGGCTGGGCATCTAACAACAAATATTCTTTGTTAAGTGCTATCCGCGCGGCGTCACAAAATATCAGCTACGAGATCGCAATGGGCTTATCCATCATTGCTTTGCTTCTGATGACAAATACCCTAAGCTTAAAAGCTATTGTTGAACAGCAACATGGCCTTAACTGGAATGTATGGTATCAGCCGCTTGGGTTTTTGATATTTATGGTATGCTCGTTTGCTGAAACCAACCGTGCTCCTTTCGATTTACCTGAGTGTGAAACTGAGTTAATTGGTGGTTACCATACCGAGTATTCATCTATGAAATTAGGTTTCTACCTGTTTGCCGAATACATCAATATGTTTGTATCATCGGCTGTAATGGCAGCTTTATATTGGGGTGGTTACAATTACCCTGGTATGGATTGGGTTGCAACACATGCAGGAACAACCTGGGCACCACTTATCGGTACTGCCGTTTTCTTTGGAAAAATATGTGCATTTATCTTTTTCTTCATGTGGGTACGCTGGACCATCCCGCGTTTCCGTTACGATCAATTGATGAATTTAGGTTGGAAAGGCTTAATTCCTTTAGCTATTGCCAACATTATAATAACTGGAGTTGTGATTGCGATTATTGAGAAGTTTTAATTATGGAATCATTAAGTAATAAGAAAAAAGTACTGGAACAAAAGCCACTGAGCTTTATGGAACGGATGTACCTTCCGGCAATCGTAAAGGGAATGGGCATCACCATTAGCCACTTATTCAAAAAAGAGGCTACAGTAAGATATCCGGAAGTAGAACGCGAATTCTCAACAAACTTTAGGGGGATGCACTCGCTAAAGCGTGATGAAAACGGTAAAGAGCGTTGTACTGCCTGCGGATTATGTGCTTTATCTTGCCCTGCCGAAGCAATTACCATGATTGCTGCAGAACGTAAGCCTGAAGAAAAACATTTATACCGTGAAGAAAAGTATGCTGCAACTTATGAAATTAACATGTTGCGTTGCATTTTCTGTGGATTATGTGAAGAAGCCTGCCCGAAAGAGGCTATTTATTTAGACGGACCAATTGTACCTGCTGATTATTTACGTAAAGATTTTATTTACGGGAAAGACAAACTGGTAGAGGCTCCGTTGGAGATGAAAAAATAATAGTATAGTTTGCGGGGAAGCGAACCATATAACTAAGATAATCGTCATGCTGAATTTATTTCAGCACCTCCTTAATGAGACCCTGAAATGAATTCAGGGTGACGAAAACAAATAAAACAAAAAACAAATTAATGAGTACACAAGTATTCTATTTCGTAGCCACATTAAGTATCCTCTTTTCACTGTTGGTGATTTTTGCAAAAAATCCAATCCACAGTGTATTGTACTTAATCCTAACTTTTTTCACATTTACGGTGCATTATGTACTGTTGAATGCTCAATTTCTGGCTGTTGTAAACTTCATTGTTTATATGGGAGCCATCATGGTATTATTCCTCTTTGTACTGATGTTGCTCAACCTGAATAAGGAAACAGAGCCATCAAAATCGCCATTAATTAAAATTGTTGGGGTAATTGCTGGCTGTTGCTTAATTGTAACCTTAATTGGTTCGTTAAAAGCAGCAAGCATTAGCAGCCCGTTAATTTTAAAAAATCCGGGATTAGGTTTGGTAGAAAACTTAGGTAAAGAGCTTTTCGGACCATTCTTGTTACCATTCGAATTATCATCTCTGTTACTGTTGGCAGCAATGGTTGGAGCCGTTTTATTATCTAAAAGAGATGAGGTAGAAGCATAATGGAAAATTTAACTACACAAATGGCAGGCGTTCCGCTAAATCACTACATCTATTTAAGTGCAATTATTTTCACTATTGGTGTAATTGGCGTGTTAACCCGCAGAAATGCAATCGTAATCTTTATGTCGGTAGAGCTGATGTTAAATGCAGTTAACCTGCTTTTAACCGCTTTCTCTGTGCATAGCAATGATCCTTCCGGACAGGTTTTCGTATTCTTCATTATGGCTTTGGCTGCTGCAGAAGTTGCAGTAGGTTTGGCCATCATCGTAATGGTGTACAGAAATACGAAATCGATAGATATTAATGTTTTAAATCGCCTTAAGTGGTAAATATATAATAAGAATGACAATAGAACAATTGATTTGGTTGGTTCCGTTACTTCCTTTTTTAGGTTTTGTAATTAACGGACTAGGCAGAAAATCTTTATCTAAAGGACTTGTTGGAATCATCGGAAGTGGCGTAATTTTAGCTTCTTTTATCATCAGCGTAGTTATTTTCTTTAGTTTACAAGGCGATACCCAAAAATCTCACGAAGTATTTTTATTCGACTGGATTAGCGCTGGCGCATTACACATTCCTTTATCATTTTTGGTCGATCCTCTAAGCTCGATCATGCTTTTGATTATCACGGGAATTGGTTTTTTAATCCATTTATATTCTACCAGCTACATGCACGATGACGAAGGATTCGGTAAATTTTTCAGTTACCTTAACTTGTTTGTATTCTTCATGCTATTATTGGTATTGGGGTCTAACTATATCGTAATGTTTATCGGTTGGGAAGGTGTTGGTTTATGCTCATACCTGTTAATCGGTTTCTGGTATACCAACAGTGCCTATGCATCAGCAGCTAAAAAAGCTTTCGTAATGAACCGTATTGGCGATTTAGGCTTTTTGCTTGGTGTATTCTTAATCTTCAATTTCTTCGGAAGTGTTGAGTTTTCGAAAATTTTCCCTCAGGCAGCTAACATGTTGCCAGGTAAAGATACCCTGGTTTTGATTACCATTTTATTGTTTATCGGTGCCTGCGGTAAATCGGCGCAATTGCCATTGTTTACCTGGTTACCAGATGCGATGGCCGGACCAACTCCAGTTTCGGCGTTAATCCACGCAGCTACGATGGTAACGGCAGGTATTTACATGATTGCGCGTTCGAGCGTATTGTTTGATCTGGCTCCGTTAACCCAGCACATCATTGCAATTGTTGGTGCTGCAACTGCTTTAGTTGCTGCCATTATCGCCTTAACACAAACGGATATTAAAAAGGTACTGGCTTATTCAACTGTATCTCAGTTGGGCTATATGTTTTTAGGTTTGGGCGTTGGTGCTTATACTGGTTCGTTCTTCCACGTATTAACCCATGCCTTCTTTAAAGCTTTATTGTTCTTAGGCGCTGGTTCGGTTATTCATGCCATGCACCACGAGCAAGATATGCGCCACATGGGTGGATTAAGAGCTAAGCTTAAAACTACTTTTGCCACCATGATGATCGGTACCATTGCGATTGCAGGTTTACCACCATTCTCTGGTTTCTTCTCAAAAGACGAAATTTTGGCACATGCCTTTCAAGCCAGTCCAGTACTTTGGGGAATTGGCGTGTTAACCGCATTCTTAACCGCATTTTATATGTTCCGGATGATGTTCCTTACTTTCTCAGGAAAATACCGCGGAACACACCACGCTGAAAGCCATATTCATGAGTCGCCAGCTGCAATGACATTGCCTTTGGTAATCTTAGCGATCCTTGCTGCAATTGGTGGAGCAATCAACTTCCCGCACATTTTTGGCGGTAACGAATGGTTGGCACACTGGTTAACGGGAGCAGGTGTTGCCCAGCACGAATTGGATTTAAGTCATTCTACCGAACTCGCTTTAATGGGTACTTCGGTTGCGGCAGCAGTTATTGCTTTATTGTATGCTTATACTAAATATGTAAAAGGTGCACATGTTCCGGTTGCTGATGAGGCCCCGCGTTCTGCATTAGCTAAATTATCATACAACAAATTTTATTTAGATGAGATTTACGATTTCATCATTACAAAACCTTTAGATATTCTTTCGAAATTCTTTTACAGGATTATCGATAACAAGTTTATTGATGGTATTGTAAACGGATTGGGATGGAGTACAAATGAAGCCAGTAAAGGCCTTCGTTTGTTGCAGAGTGGAAACGTTGGTTTCTACCTGTTTATGATGGTATTCGGTATCATCGCGTTATTGATCTATACATTTAGTTACATATTATAAAAAGGGTTCAAAAATAAATAATGGAACAACTTTTACTACTTATATTTCTTCCGCTTGCGGGTGCTATTATTACAGCATTTGCAGGTAAGTCGGCTAAAATAGTTTCGACCGTATTTTCGGTGGTTTCCTTAGGGCTGACTTTGTTTATCGCATGTAACTTCATTCCGAATGCAAGTACACAGTTTGAAGCGAATTTACCATGGATTGCTGATCTGGGCATTAATTTCCATGCAGGTATTGATGGTATTAGCATGTTGGTGGTATTACTTACCAACTTATTAATCCCGATTATCATCCTATCGAGCTATAAACACGACTACAAAAATCCAGCTGCTTTTTACGCATTAATTTTATTTATGCAAACCGGCTTGTTATTGGTGTTTACAGCATTAGATGCTTTCCTTTTCTATATTGGCTGGGAAGCGGCATTAATTCCAATTTATTTCATTTGCGCATTCTGGGGAGGAAAAGACCGTATCCGCATTAACATGAAGTTTTTTGTGTATACCATTGCTGGTTCGTTATTTATGCTAATGGGTATCATTTATCTGTACTTACAAAACCCGGCGCATAACTTTGATATTCAGGCTTTTTATGCTTTAAATTTAGATGCAGCACAGCAAGGATGGATTTTCTGGGCTTTCTTTATTGCTTTTGCGATTAAGATGCCAATTTTTCCTTTCCATACCTGGCAGCCAGATACCTATACTGCAGCACCTACACAAGGTACTATGCTATTATCGGGTATTATGTTAAAAATGGGTATTTATGGTGTAATCAGATGGTTATTGCCAATCGTACCTGCAGGTGTTCAGGATTGGTCTTGTTTGGCTATCGGCCTATCTATTATCGGTATCGTTTACGCTTCTTTAATTGCCTTTACACAAAAGGATGCCAAACGTTTAGTAGCTTATTCGTCAATTGCTCACGTAGGTTTAATTTCGGCAGGTATTTTTGCACTAAACCAGCAAGGTATGCAGGGAGCAATGGTTCAGATGTTGAGTCACGGTATTAACGTAGTAGGCTTATTCTTTGTTTTGGATATTATTTTCTCTCGCATTAAAACCAATAAAATTGAAGAACTTGGCGGTATTGCCAAAGCAGCACCACACTTGGCAATTGCTTTTCTGATTATTGTTTTAGGAACAGTAGCTTTACCAGGAACAAACGGCTTTATCGGCGAATTTTTATTGTTGATGGGTGTGTACAATGTTGGCATTTGGGCTGCTGCAATTGCAGGCTTAACCATCATCTTCGGTGCTGTTTACATGTTGCGTATGTACCAGAATGTAATGCTTGGCAAAACCAACGAATTAACCATCACTTTCACCGATATCCAGGGATCAGAGAAATTTGTCCTTTATTTGATCTGTGCTCTAATTATCGTTTTGGGTGTTTATCCGAAACCATTATTGCACTTAACAGAGGCATCTGTACAACATTTATTAGAACAGGTAAATCAAAAATTAACATCAGTAAAATAAGCAATGAATATTATAATAACCATTAGTATAACAGCTTTTATTGTACTTTATGCAGGTTTGTTTAAAGCAAATAAAGCATTATTGCCGCTTACCGTTGTTGGCTTACTTACTGCCTTAGGCTTTACTTTTTGTGCCTGGGGTGGCAATGCTGTTCATTTCGGAATGATGCAGACTGATAATTTCGCCCTTGCATTTTCTGGCGTTTGTATAGTTGGTACACTTTTGATTTTCTTATTAACCCAAAACTATTTTCACGCTAAAAGCGATAACGTTGCCGAATATTATACCTTAATCCTTTTCGCCCTTGCTGGGATGATTATGATGGTATCGTATAAAAACATGGCGATGCTTTTTGTTGGTCTGGAAATTATGTCGGTAAGTTTATATATCCTTGCCGGTATCCGTAAAAGAGATTTTGCCTCAAACGAAGCTTCGTTAAAGTATTTCTTAATGGGTGCTTTTTCAACAGGTTTCCTGTTGTTTGGTATTACTTTAATTTACGGAGCTACAGGTTCTTTCGATTTAGATAAAATTCAGGCTTACCTGGTAAATAACAGTACAGCAGTTTCACCAATCTTTTATCCGGGCGTAATCCTGATGATGATTGGTTTATGCTTTAAAATCGGTGCAGCACCTTTCCACTTCTGGACTCCGGATGTTTACGAAGGAGCACCATCTTTAATTACCACCTTTATGAGTACGGTAGTTAAAACGGCTGGTTTTGCGGCTTTTTTACGTTTGTTCGCAGGTGCTTTGGCCCCATTACACGAATTCTGGGTATTGCCATTAATCGTTATTGTTTGCCTTACTTTGTTTATTGGTAACGTAACGGCCTTGTTCCAAAAGAACTTTAAGCGTATGCTGGCTTATTCAAGTATCTCACACGCGGGCTATTTGTTGTTTTCGCTTGTTGTATTGACTAAAAATTCGGGCAACAATGTTTTAGTGTATGCAGCAGCCTATACTTTTGCATCGATTATCGCCTTTGCTGTATTAATTCTGGTAAAACAGAAAACTGGTAGCGACAGCTTCGACAGCTTTAACGGTTTAGGAAAGAAAAACCCATTGGTGGCTTTATGTTTAACTGTTGCAATGTTATCATTAGCCGGAATTCCGTTAACAGCTGGTTTTATCGGTAAATACCTGATGTTCCTGAATGTAATGACCGAATATAAAACCTTATTGGTTGCCTTTGCCATTTTAAATGCATTGGTTGGTTTCTATTACTATTTCAGGGTTATTGTAGCCATGTGGTTTAAAGATGGCGCAGATACAACCCTTACAACGCCTATACAATACAAAGTGGTACTATTGGTTTCAGTGGTAATTACACTTGTTTTGGGTATCTGTCCGGCAATAATTTTAAACCTGATATAGGTATGCTGTTGTTTAATAATTATTTGTAGTTTTACGAATAATTGAATATGCACGATTTTTGGAATAACCTGCATCAGCTAATTGATCCCGAGAAATTATTGAGGGAGGGCGGTTTCTATCTCGTTGTATTCGTAATCTATGCAGAAACCGGCCTGTTCTTTGGGTTCTTTCTACCGGGCGATTATTTACTGTTCCTGGCTGGCATGTTTGTTGCTACCGGTAAGCTGGATGTAAATATTGCCGTGCTTTTAGCCGGTTTATGTGTTGCGGCAATTTCGGGTAATTTTACAGGTTATTGGTTCGGACGTAAAACCGGGCCGGTATTGTACACCAGAAAAGATAGCTTCTTTTTTAAGAAACGTTATTTAAAAGCAGCAGAAGACTATTACCATAAACAGGGCGCATTTGCACTGATAATGGGCAGGTTTGTTCCGATTGTAAGAACTTTTGCTCCTATTTTTGCAGGGGTAGTAAAGCTCGACTTTAAAAAATTTGCGCTTTATAATGTAGTTGGAGGAACACTTTGGATCTGTTCTTTAACTTTATTGGGCTATTTTTTAGGTCGCCGCTTCGAAAAAGAAATAAACGATTATTTATTATATATTATTATTGGCTTTATCCTTATAACAACTATACCATTATTAATTACCTTTGTAAAAAGTAAAGTAGTGAAAGGTCCTGAAGAGGATAAAACAGATTTAAATTAGAAATGGTAAAAGACGATCATCACGCGTGGCATAGCGTATCTCCTGGAAACAATGTTCCAGAAATTGTAAACGCAATTATTGAAATTCCAAAAGGTTCAAAAGCAAAATACGAAATAGATAAAGAATCAGGTCTGATTAAGTTGGATAGGGTTCTTTTTTCATCAGTTATGTACCCGGCTAACTATGGCTTTATTCCGCAAACTTATTGCGATGATAAAGATCCTTTAGATATCCTGGTTCTTTGTTCAGTTGATGTTTACCCAATGACGTTAATTGAAGCTAAAGTAGTAGGTGTAATGCACATGGTTGATAACGGTGAGCAGGACGATAAAATTATTGCTGTTGCAGCACACGACATGTCGGTAAACTACATCAACGATTTAGACCAGTTACCTCCACACCAAATGAAAGAAATTGTTCGCTTCTTTCAGGATTATAAAGCATTAGAAGATAAAAATGTAACCATCGAACATTTATTAGGTGTTCGTTATGCGCATAAAGTAATTAAAGAAAGCATAGAACTTTATAACACAACATTTAGAGAATTAGCTTAATGGATTTACCCACGGTCTGTTTGTTTTTAAATTCAGCGTTAAGTACAATACTGCCAACCCCAAATGTAGTTCTTGTAGCTTTACAGGAGCCCGATACCGGATCAGTTGGCTGGCGTTTGTTCTTCGCCTTATTTTTGGTGCTTTTAAACGGTTTCTTTGTGGCAGCAGAGTTTGCCATCGTAAAAGTCCGGGCATCACAAATAGAGATAAAAGCAAAATCAGGCAGTCGTGTTGGTAAAATGGCTAAAAGCATCATCCATAACCTGGATGGTTATTTAGCCGCCACTCAGCTGGGTATAACGCTTGCATCACTTGGCTTAGGTTGGGTTGGTGAAGGCGTTATGCATACCATCTTTAAAAACCTTTTCGATAGTTTAGAATGGGGACTTAGCGATGCTTCCATCCATACGGCATCAACAATTGTAGCTTTCTCGTTAATTACGATCATGCACATTGTTTTTGGCGAGCTGGCCCCAAAATCGTTTGCCATACAAAGGCCCGTAGCTACAACTTTATTCGTATCGTTACCGCTTCAGTTGTTTTATGTGGTATTCAAACCCGCAATCTGGACTTTAAACAGTTTAGCCGCAGTTATTCTTAAACCATTTGGTATCGATACTGCTGGCGGTCACGAATCGCTGCACAGTACAGAAGAACTTCAATATTTACTCGATCAGGGTAAAGAAAGTGGTGCACTCGATAACAATGAGCACGAACTGATTAAAAACGTGTTCGATTTCAACGAGCGCGTGGTGAAGAACATTATGGTACCCCGAACTAAAATTTCGGGTATCGAACTTACTTCAGATAAAGAAGAGGTAATCGACACGATTATCAAAGAAGGCTATTCGCGTTTACCGGTGTACGATGATATTATGGATAAGATCGTAGGTATTATCCATGCCAAAGATATTTTGCCTTTGGTTGCAGCCGGTAACCAGCACTGGACTTTAAATGACATTATCAGGAAACCATATTTCGTAACGGAGACTAAAAAAATCAATGATCTGATGAGTGAGCTGCAAAGCAACCGCATTCAGATTGCCATTGTTTTGGATGAGTTTGGCGGAACTGCCGGTATGGTAACCTTAGAGGATATTGTGGAAGAACTTGTGGGCGAAATTCAAGATGAATACGATGAAGAAAAACCACTGGTTGAGAAAGTATCGGACAACGAATTTATCGTAAATGCATTTGCAACAGTTTATGATGTAAATGAGCACCTGCCACACGATTTACCTGAAGACGAAGATTTCGACACAATAGGAGGTTTGGTTTCGCATGTTTTCGGGCGTATACCTGAAGTTGGCGAAAGCAACGAATCGTATGGTTATTTGTTTACCATTCTTAAAAAAACAGAGCAGAATATCGAAACCATCAAGCTCGAACTGGTGATTAATCAAGCAGATATGGTTGATAATCACTAATTTCAACCATGCATATTTTTTACACACCGGATATCACCCAAAATACCTATACGCTTAACGAAGAGGAAAGCAAACACTGCGTTCGGGTACTTCGTTTAGCCGTTGGTGCTGTGGTTAACCTGGTTGATGGTAAAGGCGGTTTCTATACGGCCGAAATTACTTCCGATAATCCTAAAAAAGTTGCTTTATCGATATTAAAAGTAGAAACTGAGTATCATAAACGGAACCATTACCTGCATATTGCTGTAGCACCTACCAAAAATATCGATCGTATCGAATGGTTTTTGGAGAAAGCTACGGAGCTGGGGATTGATGAAATTACCCCCATTATTACCGATCGCTCTGAGCGAAGGGTAGTAAAAGAAGACCGCTTGAATAAAGTAATCACCTCGGCGGTAAAACAGTCTATAAAAGCATATCACCCTAAACTGAACGATGCCATTGCGTTCGATGCTTTTTTGAAACAACCTTTTGAAGGTGAAAAACTAATGGCACATTGTATTGATGAAGGAGAGAAGCAGTATATTTCACAGCTTGTGGCACCACATCAAAAATATCTGATCCTGATCGGTCCCGAAGGAGATTTCACACCAGAAGAAGTGAATTTAGCTTTGAACAAAGGCTTTAAAGCATTAACTTTAGGTGATAACAGGTTGCGCACCGAAACTGCTGCGCTGGCTGTTTGTTTTGAAATCAATTACCTTAACCGATAACCAGTTTGAAGTTTTCAGTTTTTAATTTTCAGTTTTCGAGATTCCGGACATGGACTGCATGCTTTGTGCTTTTAGTTTCCTGCATAAGTCTTTTCGCTTTCATTCCCCCAACCTACCGCATGGCGAAGCTGAAATATAACGGGGGTGGCGATTGGTATGCAGACCGTACCGCACTTCCAAATCTGATTGCTTTTTGCAACGCCAACCTTAAAACTAATTTTTACGCCGAAGAAAGCATAGTAGAAGTTGGATCGAAGGAACTGTTTAATTACCCTTTTGTTTATATGACAGGGCATGGTAATGTGGTTTTTAGCGATCAGGACGTTAAAAATTTACGACAATACCTTATTGGGGGTGGTTTCCTGCATATCGACGATAACTACGGTTTGGATAAGTTTATCAGGCCGCAAATGAAAAAGGTATTTCCTGAACTTAGTTTTGTGGAATTACCGGCAAACCATGTCATTTACAATCAGAAATTTAAATTTCCGGCTGGCTTGCCCAAAATACACGAGCACGATAATAAACGCCCGCAGGGATTTGCCCTGATCTATAAAGGCAGGATGGTCTGTTATTACACTTATGAATGCGATTTAGGGAACGGTTGGGAGGATTTCGGTACTTACCCTGAAGATACACAGGAAACACGCGCTAAGGCGCTTAAAATGGGCGCAAATCTGGTTCAATATGCTTTAACCCAATAAACATGTACAAAGTAAAAGTCAACGATCAGTTTTTATTCGAGGTAGAAAATAAGGATTCAGCATTTTTAGTAAATGGCGACCCCGTTCAACTTGATTTAAGCGAAATAAACAACAGCCACGCACATATTTTATATCAGCATAAATCTTTCCGTACAGAAATTGTGGAGGTTAATAAAGCGGAGAAAACCTGCAGGATTAAAGTAAATGGAAACACTTACCAGATTAGTATTGAAGATCAGTTTGATGCCTTGCTGAAGCAACTCGGACTTGATAACCTAACGGCAAATAAAGTATCTGAAATTAAAGCACCTATGCCTGGTTTGGTATTAAAGGTTCTGGTAGCTGAAAATACTGAAGTTAAAAAAGGCGATAACCTGCTCATTTTAGAAGCAATGAAAATGGAGAACATCCTGAAATCTTCTACCGATGGTACCGTTAAAAAGGTTTTGGTAGTGCAGGGCGATAAAGTAGAAAAGAACCAGGTGTTGGTTCAGTTTAAGTAGCGTTTTTGCGAGGCACGAAGCAATCTTAATGCGTATGCAAGGTAGCGATCGTTGTGGGCTTGCCTGCCTGTTTGCAGGCAAGCTTCGTCGGCTGAAAAAGCCTGCTCACAATGACGACTTTGGATGGCTTACGATCGCCTTAAACTAATTACAAAATATAAAACATAAAAAAGTCCCGGCTGTTTAAAACCGGGACTTTTCTTTTTTATTTACCTCTGCCTACCCTGTAAGGTTTTTGCGGAGGGTTTTTAAAGCTTCTTTTTCCTGCTGTGCTAATTTCTGGTGCACCAAGCATCGTCATGGCGCAACGGAAACCAACTTCGGCTGATGATTCATCCTGTTGCATAAAACGACGGGTTGCCGGGTTTAACCAGTAAGCCATGTCGTTCCACGAACCGCCTTTATAGACTCTCGATTTATCGTTAACCAACGTTACACCTTCTTCATTTAACAAGGTATTCTGTCTGTCGCGATACCCTCTTTGGTCGGCCTGGTAGCTTGTAGAAGCAGTGGCTCCCTGAGGATCTGTTGATTTAGAAATCGAATCGGCACGTTTAGTTTGCGCTTGTTTCTCTGCCCAGGTTTGTTTGCGGCCTGAATAAGCATTTTCCTTAATCGGATTGCCATACTTATCAAGTGCAATTTTACCGTTTTGAGCATCTTCCAATTTTTTATTGGTGAAATAGTTACCACGGTACGGGTTAAAAGCATCAGCATCGGTAAATGTACCCGTTCTGTATACGTCGTTTACCCATTCGTTCACGTTTCCAGCCATGTTATACAAACCAAAATCGTTTGGTGTATATTGGATAACCGGAACAGTTAAATCACCTTTATCATTCAATGAACCGCCCACACCCATGTAATCACCGGGTGCCCTTTTAAAGTTGGCCTGAATCATACCTCTGGTTTTCTTTTTGGCCGAACTTACGCCTAAACCATTCCATGGGTAGATTTTATTTTGGTTAATATTTTCATATTCTGTATTACCAATTAAACCTAAAGCGGCGTATTCCCACTCTGCTTCGGTTGGTAAACGGTAAGGCTGCATAATTACACCATCCTCTAAAGTCGCATTTCTTCTCGGCTGACTGTTTCTTCCACCACCTGTAGCTGCTGTTGAAGCGCCTGCTGTAGTAGTTGCCGAACCAGATCTGGTATTGTAGTCAACTGGTGCGTTCCTACCTTTATCATCATACTGGCCGTTTAAATAAGCATCAGTATTAAATGGTTTGTCAGGTCTTTGGGTTGTAGCTGCTGCAGTAGCATTATTGTTTCTGCCTGTGTTTCCACCAGCTAAAGTTTTATAGTCGGTTAAGATTCCTTTTTCACGTAAGATAAATTCGTTTGCTCTGGAAGTTCTCCATTCGCAATAGCGTGAAGCCTGCTCCCATGATACACCTACAACAGGATAATCGCGGTAAGCCGGGTGCCTCAAATAGTTGTCTACGTAAGGTTCGTTGTAAGATAACGCACGACGCCAAACCAAAGTATCGGGAAGCTCATTGTAATAATACTCACGATCTTCAGGGTAGTTGTACCTGATCCAGTGTAAATACTCTAACCAATCGGTGTTCGAAACTTCGGTTTCATCCATGTAAAAAGACGGAACGGTAACTTGTCTTTTGTAGTTGTAGATATTAGGCTCAACACCTGCCACCTCAATGGCACTACCACCAACTACCAAAACACCACCTTCAATCGGGATCAAACCAGGGCCTGGTGCACGCTTGTATTGCGTAGCTACGGCAAAAGCACCAGATTGATTCTTTTTACTTTTCCTATCTGCATAGGGAATACCTGTTTTGCTAGAACTGTTCCCACCTTTAGAGCTACAGCCAGAAAGGAGGGCGGCTAATGATAAACAAGTAAAAGAATATAGTATTAGTTTTTTCATATAATGCAACGGGATATAGCCTAATGGCCTTTCAACCGATAAAATTAAACAATTTTAAATGAATATATAAATAATGTGACAATAAAATATCTAATATATTTTTAAGCCATAACGTATTATTTTTCTGCGTATTGTGTCTGTTTACTTTTTCAGCGAAATTTTACCTAAATAATTATAAATAAGCGAGATAATTTTTATGTTCTTTAAAAACACTGCTATTTTTTTTCTCAATCTGCGACTATGCAAGGAAATAGGCTTTGGCTCATTTTGTATAGGTTCTGAGCTGAAACAGTAAAGTGGTGGAATCAGGAATTCCTTTCAATAAAGCTGAGTGGCAATTAAACACTGTTATTCGAAAATTTTGTTCACCGAATAAAAAACTATCGAAAATTAAGTTTATAATTGAATAAGATAATCGTGCTAAATTGCTGTTAATTTAATATTTAGGCTAAATGCAGTCACAGCGATATGTAAAAATCGTAGGTTTAATTAGTAATTAATGATAGAATTCGTAATTTGGTGAAATATAATTTTTGGTTTTACGTTACATGATATATTCTCTAGTATTTGCTAAGAACCAAAATCTAAAATTACGGACCTTCAAAGGATGAATTTCAAGTATATCAGTAAGCTTGCTTTTTCTGCACTCTCCATGGCATTGCTGTTTGGCAAAACAAATGCTCAGGTAACCATAGGGAATACACAGACAAATGGAAGTGAATCGAACAATATTGTAACAGCAGTTCCGTTCCTGCTTATTACGCCCGATGCCCGTGCCGGCGCAATGGGCGATGCAGGTGTAGCTGTAGCCGGAGATGTAAATTCGGCCAGTATTAATGCTTCGAAACTGGCATTTTTGGATAAACCTTATGGCTTTTCCGTTTCTTACAGCCCCTGGTTAAAAAGCCTGGTGCCCGATATTAACCTCGCTTACTTAAGTGGTTTTTATAAATTAGACGATCGCAATACCATTGGCGCTTCGTTAAGGTATTTTTCTTTAGGATCAATTCAGCTTACCGATATTAATCAGCAGGATTTGGGTATTTCTAATCCTAACGAGCTGGCTTTTGATGTTTCTTTTGCCCGTAACTTTGGGGAAGAATTTTCATTGGGAACCTCTGTAAGGTACATTTATTCTAATCTGGCTTCTGGTCAGTTTTCATCTTCAGGACAGGTACACAGTGGAAATGCTCTTGCAGTTGATGTTTCCGGATTGTACAAAACCAGTACCTCGATGTTTGGTAAACAGGCTATCCTTTCGGCCGGTGCCAATATTTCTAATATCGGTACAAAGATGAGCTATTCAGATGGTGGCCAGAATTTTTTCCTGCCCACTAATTTTAAACTGGGCGGCGCATCAACCATTATTGTTGATGATTTTAGTACCATTACCCTTGCACTCGATTTTAATAAACTATTGGTGCCTACACAACCGATATACGATTCGAACAACAATATTGTAAGTGGCAAAGATCCGAACCGCTCGGTACCTTCAGGTATTTTTGGTTCGTTTAGCGATGCACCGGGAGGATTTAGCGAAGAGCTTAAAGAGGTTGGCATTTCAACCGGACTGGAATATTGGTATAACCAACAATTTGCGGTAAGGGCTGGATACAACTACCAAAGCCCGATGAAAGGCGATAGCCGCTATTTTACCCTCGGTCTTGGCCTGAAATACAACGTTTTTAACATCGATTTCTCATATTTATTGGCCAATGCGCAAACTAGTCCGCTGGCTAATACCTTACGTTTTGGTCTTTTGTTTAACTTTGGCGACAAGAAAGCAGTTAAAAATTAATCCTTTTAACGATTTCTGTTACAGTTTAACAATTAACCCAAATTTCAATGAAAATTAGAGTAGGCTTCGGATTTGATGTGCACCAGTTAAAAGATCAGCACCCTTTTGTAGTAGGAGGTGTAACGCTCGATCACCATAAAGGGGCTTTTGGTCATTCTGATGCAGATGTATTGCTGCACGCCATTTGCGATGCACTTTTAGGTGCGGCCAACCTTCGCGATATTGGTTTCCACTTTAAAAATACAGATGAAAGATGGAGAGGAATAAGCAGTTTAATCCTGTTGAAGGAAACCGTTAAATTGTTGAGTGAAAAGGGCTGGCAGGTAGGTAATATCGATGCAATGCTTTGTTTAGAAGCGCCGAAAATAAATCCGCACATCCCGGCAATGCAGCAGCACATTGCTGATGCGATAGGTATTTCTACCGAAGATATTTCTATTAAAGCTACAACAAACGAGCAAATGGGCTTTGTAGGCAGGGAAGAAGGGGTTGTAGCCTATGCCGTTTGTCTCATAGAAAAAAACTAGATATTCAAAGAAGTCAATTTTATAGCGCACTGATTATTAAGCTTGAGTTCTTTTTTTACTGTCTATGATGGAAACCTTAGACTACGGGCGGTTAGGTAAGAAATTGGTAAACCAATACAAAATATCAGTATTACAGCATTGATAATCGCCAGGCTGCTTTGCCCATAATTGCACTGGCAATGTATTGAAATATCCCAGTGAAGTTCATTTTTGCAAGGAATATTACTGTTGCCAGTCCATCTAATGTGCCCGCAATTAATGCTGTAATAAGTAGGTTTCCTAATGAAAGTACATTTTGGTTAGCTTTTTTCATGCATTAATCTTTTATATAGGCCAGAGGATAAATTTAACGGTTCTAATGCACAATCAGTGATTAAAACCGTTAAATAATTCAATTTTCTATAAGGCTACCTGCTCTTTCACATTACCGGTTCTTTTTAATGTTCCCCATGTTTCCAGCTCGCCTTTTATGGCTCTTCTAACCGACCGGAACAAAACAATATACATTAGTTGGCGCCAGAAAAAACGTTGAGGAAAAAGATAAAGCAGGTTTTTATATTTTTCTTTTTCCATTCTGAAAGCCATAGCCGCAAAAACCATATCTACTACGATAAAGATAATGTAGTAGAAAAGTACCTGGCCAAAACCATTGTGTAAACTTAAAATACCCGAAAAACCCGTTAGCGTAAGGTTGTTGATAGCACTGAGCGAAAATAAACCACTGATAAGCGATATGAGCATAAACAAATCAGCTAACGGAGAGAACAAAGGCAAAATAATCTGATAAATGAGGATGTTAGGCATACCCACCATACCAAAGTAGCCGTATTTTTTATTCAGTAAGGTTTTTCTGTTTTTCCAGAAACTTTGCATTACGCCAAAACTCCAGCGGAAGCGTTGCTTTAACAACATACTTACTGTTTCGGGTGCTTCGGTATAAGCCACTGCTGTTGCACAGTTTTTTACTTCGTAGCCGGCTTTTAAAATGCGCATGGTTAAATCGCAGTCTTCGGCTAACGTATCGATGGTGAAACCGCCAACTTCTAAAATTACATTCTTCCTGAAAGCACCAATGGCACCCGGTACTACGGTTATGGTATTCAATAAATCAAAAGCACGCCTGTCCATATTCTGGGCGGTAATGTACTCGATTGACTGCCATTTGGTAATAATATTGTGGGCATTACCAACTTTAACCGTTCCAGCTATTGCGGCTATTTTGTCGCTGTAAAAATAACGCATCAGTTCGGTTACCGCATCATTTTTAAGCTGGGTATCGGCATCAATGCAAACTACAAAATTGGCACTGGCTTTTGATATCCCATAGTTTAGGGCTGAAGCTTTACCTCCATTGGCTTTGCGGTAAACCTTTACTTGCGGGTGATTTCCAAACTGTTCGTTAATAATTTCGAAGGTTTTATCTTTCGAGCCATCATCTACAAAAATCAGTTCAAAATCTGGATAAGTGGTTTTTAAAAGGCTGTTAATGGTTTGAACGGCCGTTACTTCTTCATTGTAAGCCGGAATAATGATGCTTACTTTTTCAGTGGGATTTTGTACCAGTTTGGGCGCATTTTGTTTGCCTCTTTGTCGCTGCCTGATAGCGAGATACGCAATAAATAATGTTCTTAATATGGCGAGTACAATGGCTACCGAAAAGATGATATTCAAAGTCATGTTGCCGTAGTAAAAGAAATTGATGAAAAAGTAATCACCCGATCCCGAAAAACCGCTATTGGCTGTTGATTTAACTGCAGGCATCAGTTCTGAACGTTTTTTACCCATCAAATCGCCAACGGTTGTAAAGGTATAGCCTTTTGCTTTAAAGAATTTGATAATCCTGGGCAGGGCTGCAACTGTGGCCTCACGGTTACCTCCGGCATCGTGTAGCAGTAAAATATTGCCGTTATCCTGCTGTTTAACCACTTCGTTAAAAATCTGATCGGCAGTTTTTCCGGGTTCCCAATCTTCAGGGTCGATGAATTCGCCAATATTGATGTAATTTTCTTTACGGCTCTGCGCAACCGGTAAAATTTCGGAAATGTTCTGCGGTTCGGCATCGGCATTAAATGGCGCACGGAACAAAATGGTACTGTGCCCGGTAACCGCTTCAATTAGTCGGCGGGTAGCATTCAGTTCAAATTTTACGCGTCGCGGGCCAATAGCCGACATATCCGGATGGAAGAAAGTGTGGTTACCAATTTCGTAGCCATCGTTATATTCCTGCCTCAACAATTCCATATTCTGCTCGGCCATAATACCAACCACAAAGAAACAGCCGGGGACCTTTTCTTTTTTCAGGATATTGAGCACCTGTGGTGTATACACCGGATCGGGGCCATCATCGAATGTGAGTGCAATTTTTTTATCGGCTTCACCGAATCTTTTAATTACGTACTGCTCGGGTAAGCGGATGTATTGCTGATCGGCGATAGAAAAATTGGTTGGGTTGAGCGTAAATTTGACCATACCAGGCTGTGGGGTCGAAATCAGATCAAGAATTTCTCCGTCGCCGATGTACGAAATACCACCCATATTTAGCGAAGCTATTTTTCGCAGGTCGAAAGGTTTTTTCTTTAGGGTGTCTAAACTCAAATCGTTTGAAATAAAGCTCCATAAGCGTTTATCTTCAGATCCTAAACGCCACAGGGCAACGCCAGCAATATTCCAGTCGTCGGCTTTGCGGATTAAGTTAAAATAAGTGGCCGCATCGGTAAAATATACATTGTGTTTTATTCCGCTGCCATCGCTATAGCTGTAGTTTAAGTTGGCAGATTCGGGATCGTAATTGATTTTGCTTTTGTAGTTTACCGCATTAATCATGGCATCTTCGTAAGTAACCGATTTGCCAACACGATTTTGCGGCCAGTCGTAACCATAACAGGCGAGGGCCAGAATCACTTTATCGGCATCAACCTTACTGCAAATGTTATCCAGTTTTTCTTCTACCCATTCCTGATGTGAAATATCTCCCGCATTACTTTGTTCGGTGTGCTGATCGTAAGCCATCAACACAAGGTAGTCGTTGTATTTTTGAAGAATTTCGGGCTTGTAGTCGTCATTTTCCGGCGAAATATCCTGTGAAACGATTAGTTTCTGGGCGTGAAATTGGGTGTATAGGTTTTTCATGAAGGCATTAAAACCATCGCTGTTTTCGAGATTAAGCTCTTCAAAATCAATATTGATACCTTTATAACCATATTTTTTGGTAACGCTGATTAAATCGCCAATCAATTTTTCCTGTGCCTGCTGGTTATTTAACAGGCGTTTTACAGCTGCACCATCCCAATGGTCTTTGTTATAGTTCGAAACTACTGCAATGGCCGATTTTTTACCGGCATGGATAACTTTCAATGCAGCAGTATCGGCTTTATCCACAATCGAATCGCCGTTTAAGAAGAACGATTCGGTAGCCACCATATCTAGATGACTAATGTTTCTTTTTAAATCGGAAAGGGAGTTTTCTTTGGTAGCGGCCCAGCTTACATAGAAAGCCATATTGATGCGCTTGCTGTTGCCACGGTGGGTTAAAAGGCGGCGCTCACGGTCTTTCTTAATTTTTTCGAGCTGCGATTTCTCTATCGAAAAAGCTTTGTACTGTTGTGATTTCTTTAACTTATCTAACTGTTTTTGAGTTAGCGGTGTGTTGGTGTTAATAAAAGGCAAATTTGGTGCCTGTACCGACGATAAGGTGTAAACCACGCAAATGATTGCGATGATGAAGACTAAAAAGAAAGTGCGGCTAACCCATGTAAAGGTGTTCCAGCGGGTTTTAGTCTCAGTTTGAAATATTTGTTTTCCGGACATTTTTCTGTTCTGATTAATAGTCAAATGTCAATAACGAATATGAAGATTTTGTGAAAATGAAAATGGGGAGAAGTTTTTGTTTGTTATGCTATCAGGCTTTAAACTAATGGCTTCCGGTGTTGAGGCATAAAAAAACCGGCACATCTTCGATATGCCGGCTTAATATGAACATGCTGATTAAGATCAGCAAGAGGGATTATTTTATTCTTCTAAATACCCAAATCTGCCCTGGTTATAATCTTCAATGGCTTGTTGTATTTCGGCTTCTGTATTCATCAAAAACGGGCCATACTGAACAATAGGTTCATTTATTGGTTCGCCACTTAATATCAGGATCACGCTATTTTCTAATGCTTCGATTTCGATTGCTGTTCCCGTATTTTCAAAATGAACAAAGCTATCTACAGCGGCATTTTCACTACCATTTATTTTTATAGCACCTTCAATTACCGCAAAACCAGTGTTAAAGTTAGCCGGGAAAATAAAATTTGCCTTGGCTCCTTTATTTAAACGCGCATTGTATACTTCAATGGGAGTAAAGGTATGGGCGCTTCCTTTTATGCCCTGGTAATTGCCGGCTATGATTTCGATTTTACCTCCATTTTCTGGTAAATCGAAATGGGCCATATCCGCTTGTTTTATCGCCTGATAGCCGGGTTTCCCCATTTTATGTTTTGCAGGCAAGTTTACCCAAAGCTGTACCATCTGGAACGGACCTCCGGTTAAACTGTATTGTTCTTCGTGATATTCTTTATGCAAAACGCCGCCTGCAGCTGTCATCCATTGCACATCGCCGGGGTAAATTACGCCACTATTGCCAGAGCTATCGTGATGTGCTACTGCACCATGATACGCAATGGTTACGGTTTCGAAACCCCTGTGCGGATGTACCCCCACGCCACGAGGTTCTTTCCGAGCCGAGAATTCGATTTTTGAGCCATAATCCATTAAAAAAAATGGGCTCATATCGATCTCATATCCGCTTGGGAAAAAATTATGTACCCTAAAGCCATCGCCCACCATGTGTGGAGCGGGTGCTTTAAGTATGTTTTTTATTTGTTTTGTGTCCATTACCTTTTAATTTTTAATAAGGCATGGCGCATAGCGCAGGGAGCACTTTAAAAAGCTCCATGCACTTTGCTCTATGCTAAATTATGCTTGTTTCACGAATTGCAATTCGCCTAAAATGCGCACTTCTTCACTTACCATCACACCACCGGTTTCTAAAGCTGCATTCCAGGTTAAGCCAAATTCGCTACGGTTAATTTTTCCGCTTAAAGTAAAACCTGCTTTTGTATTTCCCCACGGATCGGTAGCAATACCACCAAATTCTGCAGTTAATTTTACAGGTTTGGTTTCGCCTTTAATGGTTAAGTCGCCATTAACGATGTAGTCGTCGCCGTCTTTTTTTACCGAATTAGATTTGAACTCAATGTGTGCAAATTGCTCGGCATCGAAAAAGTCTCCGCTTTTTAAGTGATTATCACGATCTGTATTTCCGGTATCGATTGAGCTGATATCGCCTTTGAAAGAAATTTCTGCATTTTCAAATTCATCACCCTCTGATGATAATTCTGCTGAGAAAGATTTTAAGCTACCGGTTACAGTAGTAATCATTAAGTGTTTTACTTTAAATTGTAATTCGCTGTGGGTTGGATCTAATGTCCATTTTGTAGTTGCCATATTTTTGTTTTTTGAGATGTTTAATATTTACAACACAAAAGTACAGCCTGGGTTTTACACGCAAATTGATGTATGGTAAGTAATTAGGGGGGAGGGGAATGGTTGAATGTTGTAATGTTAGCTTGGCCAAATCATTCACTCATTCAAAATTCAGTCATTCGTTTATTTGTTGGCCTGTTGAAATGTTAGTTTATCGAAATCATTCAATAATTCATTCATTCAAAAATCGTTATGGTTTAAAATGCTTATTGGCCAGTTCTTTTCTCACGCGGCTGAGTGATTCTGGTGTGATACCCAAATAAGAAGCAATCATCCATTGTGGTACACGCAAAGTAAGATTTGGATAAAGTTTAATGAAATCGAGGTACCTTTCTTCGGCGGTGGCGCTTAATAACATGTTAATCCTTTTCTGCATAAAGCGGATCGAATTATTGAGTAGCCTGATTTGCATGGGTTGCAAGCACGGCACTTTATTGGCCGCCTGTTCCATAAAATCGTTGGGCATTAGTACAGCTTCTGTTGCTTCAATAGCATCGATAAAAAATATCGAAGGTTCGTTGTTCATGCTGTTGCGGTCGGAGATCAGCCAGTTTTCGGGTGCAAACTGTAAAATATGCTCTTTGCCTTTTACATCGATAGAGTAGGCCCTTAATAAACCTTTACCCACAAAGAAGCCGTGTTTGAGGTTATCGCCAGTATATTGAAGGATTTCGTTTTTCTCGAATTTCTTTACTTTTAATCCAGCTGAAATGCTTTCAAACTGCTCATCAGTAATTTCTATTTTTTCTTGCAGGTACTTCTTAAACTGAAGGATCATAAAAAGGGGATGCTACTTTTTTACAGGTTTAATATCCGAAAAATCTACACCACATTTGCAATTACCACCGCAGCCATCCTTTTTTACCTGTACAGATTTAAAAACCAAACGGCCAACATATACCAATGCTACCGCAAAAAGTAAAAAGACTAAAATCGTTTGAATATCCATAACACAAATATAAGGGCTTTTGGGGTTTGGGTGTTCAATTGAATGTAAATTAATGGTTTTTTACCACAAAGCACACTGAGTTTTACACCGAGGGCGCGGAGCTGTTTATCGCCATCTTTTTTACACTATGGATCTGTAGCCACGGATTCACGGAAAACACGGAGAGAAGTGTCGAAGTGTTTTTTAATGTTACTAGAAAGATTATAACTCTGTGTAGCTTTGTGCTTTTTCTTTGTGAGCTCTGTGGTAAAAAAACGCGGTTAAACGCTATATTTCCATGAAGCCCACTGTTCCGCCTACCCAATCAAAATCGGCATTATAGCGTACGCCAATCATTTTTCCTCTGCTTAAACGGGCCAGGTTTATACATAATTGCGGTTCGCCACCATCCGGCCATAAATACATCATCCTGATTTCAGCTTTTACACCTCCATCTGGTGCCTGCACCGCAGGCTCGTAACTTACTTTTCTTTGTAAAATCCAGTTTTCGGGGTCTTTAATGCTGGTAATATCTGCAGCGCTGACATCAATGATTACACCCATCCCAGCGAAAGAGAATAAGGGCTTAAGCACATAGTTTTCTAAGTCGGCTGGAATGGTTTCCACTTCGCTTAAAAAGCGTGTTTCGGGTACAAATTCGCTCTTTAAAAAGGGCATGGTATATTTACTTATCCGGTAAAACCAGTTGGGGTGTGTTACCCATTCAATATCCAGTTCTTCGCGCGGATCGAAACTTTTTTTAAAAATTTCGGTATCGTTAGCCACTTCATCAAATATCAATCGGTTATAAATCCTTTTGAGTTGAACCAGCCTACCGTTTTCTTCGTAAAACAATTGCTTGCCAACTTTTTTAATATCTGCTAAAGCCAAAATCTTAATGCCCAGCATCTTTTGGGTAACGAAAAAATCGATAGCCGTTTTTTGGTTGAGTGCATCAACATCCATCAGTGCTACTTCTTCGGGTAGATGCCGGCCAACAATTACTTCCTTCAGTAGAGCAATGTATCTTTCTTCGTTAAAACCATTTAAAAAATGATTTACGGTATCGTCTATCCCAAAACTGCTTTTAAAAGTTTTGGCCAAATGGTGCTGAAAGCCATATAAAGATGGAAAGCCCTGCATTTCGATTAGCATAGGCGTAAGTGCCCCGGCTTCGTTTTTACAGATGCCGAAATCGAAAGTTAAGAAGTGAGGCTGTTCATTTTCATTGGGTACCTGCCAGTCTGCTGGGATTGCTTTTTGGGTAAGTGCTTTAAAGTTGGGCTGCTTAATGAGGTTGATAATTTCTTCTCCGGCAGCAATCAATTTTTCCTTTAATGCCTGCGGAACAAAAATTGGGGTTTCTGCAACCCGGAAAGGAATTTCGGGATAACCTTCAGCAAGACGGGTTAAAAATGCCTGGTACTTTTCTGTAGTAAATTGTTGATTGTACTTTTGGCGTTGTGCAGGTATCATAGGTTTTATTTGATTTTTGTTATCTAAAACTTAATTTCGATCCGATAGCTACCGGATGAAGCATCACGGCACGGAGAAAACGCTATGTTTTTTCCAAAAAGATTTCTCCGCTGCGGTCGAAATGACGATTACTGTAAAAAAGATTGCTTCATTCCAAATCTCTGCCCAGCGCTTCAGTTCGCAACCACAAGACTATACCTCCTGCAAATTCCCGATGGCTTTATGCAGAAAATTAGGCAAAATAACCTTTTGGGTTAATACTATCCTTGCCGGATCATCTAAACTATTTAGCATATCCAGGTATTTTTGTTCGCCATGCATATCTGCAATGGCTTTTTTTCTTTCATCCTGAAGCAGGTACATTTTCATGCCCACCGGATCGGCTTCCGGATGAAACTGGGTGCCGATAATTTCATCAGAAAAGCGGATCGACATCATACAGCGTTCCAAATCCACATGTTTACGCTCCTTTTCAATAGCTAAAAGTTTAGCACCCTTCTTCTCAAAAGCTTCAAAATCGGGTTCGATAACCTGCCAGTCGCGGCTATCTACAGAATAGAATGGATTGGTGATGCCTTCAAAAATTTCATCTTTTTCTCCTTCATCGGTTAGCGTAATCGGGAAAATGCCAAATGCGTTCGAACGCCTTTCGGTAACATTGCCTAACTGGTATTTCCGGCAGGCCAGCTGAAAGGAGTGACAGATTAAGAAAGCATATTTCTTTTTTTCTTCATTATTCTGGTTAAATGCCTCAATCTGATCGAGCAGGTTAAAGAAATCATTTTCCCATTTTTCGCCTTCACTTTCAACCGGGCTTCCCGGGCCACCGCTCGAAATATAAGCATCGTAATCAATGCCAGGTATTTCGCCTTTTTGCCTTAAATCAAAAATATCAAAGGTTAAATCGATATTGTTTTCGTTTCTAAAACGGGATAAAATTTCCTGAATTCCCCGCATACCCTGATTAGGTGCGCCGTTATTCATGTCAATAACAGCCACCTTTAAGCCTCTTTTATCCATTGTAAAATTACTTTGCGCCTATAAGTGTTTGAGTAGTAATGTAATCTACTACGGCTTCAAAGTTACCAGTTTGTTGGTAAACGGCCAACTGTCTGTCTGCACCGGTACCATGTTCTAATATTTTGTGTACATAATTGATGTCATCGCGGCAGCCTAAATCATCTACTACATCATCCACAAAATCCAATAATTCCAGAATCAGGTTGCGGCAGTTTATTTCCATTTCTTTACCAAAATCGATTAGGTTGCCATCGATACCATAACGGGCAGCGCGCCATTTATTTTCGTTAATAAGGGCTCGGGAATAACTGATAAACTTCATGTTTTGCAGGCGTAATTTATAGAGCTTGGCACATAAAGCCTGAAATAGCGCTGTAAAAGCCATGGTTTCATCAATCAGCATCGGGCAATCGCAAATACGGAACTCAACGGTATCAAAGAAAGGATGCACGCGGATATCCCACCAGATTTTCTTGGCGTTATCCATGCAATTGGTTTTGATAAGGAGCTTGACATAGTTATCGTAATCTTCAATGCTGTTAAAAATATCCGGAATTCCGGTACGAGGGAATTTGTCGAAAATTTTTGTCCTGAATGATTTATAACCGGTATTACGCGACTCCCAGAAAGGGGAGTTGGTAGATAAGGCAAACACATGCGGCAGGAAATACCTTACCTGGTTGGCAATGTGAATGGCCAGCTCGCGCGATTGAAAACCAACGTGTACGTGCAAGCCAAAAATTAAGTTTGAACGGGCGGCTTCCTGCAGTTCGTTAACAATTTCGTTGTAACGCGGATGTTCGGTAATTAATTGTTTCTCCCAATGCGAAAATGGGTGTGTACCGGCGGCACCAATTCTTAAACCTTGCTCTCCGGCCAGCTGCGATACGGTATAGCGCAACTGGGAAATTTCTTTACGGGCTTCGGTAGTGGTTCGGCAAATACCGGTACCAACTTCCACCACTGCCTGGTGCATTTCTGCTTTAACCTGGTCTTTGTGTATTTTTTGTGCGGCCTCTACAATTTTTTGTTCGTGAGAGGTAAGTTCTCTGGTAACGGGATCAATTACCATGTACTCTTCTTCTATGCCCAGCGTGAACTCATTCATATTAATGCGTATTTATTTTATCCCACTTATTTTTTTGGAGTTGTTTTTTTAGGTTTTGCCGCTGCCTTTTCGGTTGTGGCTTTCGGGGCAGATTTAGCAATTAAAGGATTCCCACCAACAGAGGCCTTAATGTATTCGCCCCAGGTTAAATTGTCTTGTCCGTCTTTTTGTGCTTTGGCCCTTTCAATGGCATAATTTGCAGTAGTTTCTACAACCCAGTCGAAATTTTCCTGTCCAACACTTTTAACATCAGCATCAGGAGCAGGGTTACAGAAATCAATCGCAATTGGCACACCATCGCGCACAGCAAATTCTACGGTGTTAAAATCGTAGCCCAAGTATCTGCATAGTTTCAAGGTATATTCTTCTACGGTTTTAAGTAATTTCGGATCGGGCGATTTACCTTCGGTAGCGTATCGTAAGTGATGCGGATTGCGTGGATCGTATTGCATAATGCGTACATGCTTGCCTCCAATGCAATAACACCTGAAATATTCTTCAAAAATAATTTCTTCCTGCAACAGCATTACCAGCTGTTTGGTACCGCTGTGTTTGTCAAAAAAATCTTCTTTATCATGTAATTTGTAAACATCACGCCAGCCACCACCGTCATAAGGTTTCATGTATGCCGGAAAACCGGTGTATTCAAAAATAGCATCCCAATCCAGTGGCATGGCCAGGTTAGAAAAAGATTCGCTTGTAGTGCCGTCCGGATGTTCTCTCGAAGGAATTAAAGCTGTTTTAGGTACCGGAACCCCAATCTGTTCGGCCAGTGCATTGTTAAAAAACTTTTCGTCGGCACTCCACCAGAAGGGGTTGTTAATTACAGCAGTTCCAGTTATGGCTGCATTTTTTAAAGATGCGCGGTAAAACGGTACATCCTGAGAAATGCGATCGATGATTACGGAATAACCAAGAGCAGCATTCTGAAATATTTTGTCGATTTTAACAGCTTCGGCTACAATGCCTTTTTCTGCTTTTTGATTAATCCTTTCGATTACGGCTTCAGGAAAAGAGCGTTCCTGTCCAAATAAAATCCCTATTTTTTTCATTATGTGAAATTTTGTCTTTTAATGGTAATGAAGCGATCGTGAGCGGTAAGGTTGTTTTTTATGCTTGTTTGCTCACGATGGTTTCATTGGTACATTTTTAGTTTTATGATATAACCCATTAAGGTTAACTGATGAATCGGTTAATTGTTTAACTGCCAGTTGAAAACTACAGTTGTGCGATGTAATTTGGAAACATTTCACGCCATATTGGCCAGTCGTGATCGGCATTGGGTCGGATATCAAGCCAGTGGTCGATTCCTTTTTTGCTTAATATTGCCGACAGGCGTTCATTATCTGGTCTGCACATATCGCGATCAGTAGTGCCCAATACAATTTTCATGTAGTGCAGTTCGGGATTACTGTTGTTTAACAGAAAATCGACCGGATTGTTAAAGTACACGTCATCATTGTAAAAACCATCTAACTGACCGGTAATATCAAACGCACCGCTCATGCTAAACATGTGGCTAACCAGCCAGGGATGCCTGAAAGCAAAGTTTGCGGCATGGTAACCGCCAAAGCTACAGCCTGCGGTAATAATTTTGCTGTGCCCGGTTTCCTGCCTGGCCAGCGGTGCAACTTCTTCCAGCAAATACTTGTCGTACCAGATATGGTTTTTTACCCTATCGGCCGGGTGAATGCTTTTGTTGTACCAGCTCAGCTTGTCAACTCCATCGGGACAATAGATTTTGATTTTGCCTTCATTAATAAACCCTTCTACAGCATCTATCAGTTTGAAATCTTTGTTTTCAAAGTATCGCCCCATGCTCGTGGGGAACAACAGGATGGGGATACCACTGTGACCAAAGATGAGCATGTCGATTTCGCCGCTGAGGTTAGGGCTGTACCATTTCTTATGTTCTTCTTTAACCATAACAAAAAATTGAATGATTTAAGGTAGAAATTAAAATCTATAAAAAGAATACTTTAAACGGTAATTTAAAGGTGTAATGTAAAAATTAACCTTTGATAATTAATAGTTTATAGAGATTTGTACCTTTGCACCCTAATTCTGAGGCGGCAGCCACGTGATAGGGATTTTTGATTATGATGTACACAACAATTTTACCGTTAAAAATTAATACAAACAGTTATAAGATACAATCAGCTCATTTAAAGCACGAGGTAGAGATTGATATTTATACTCCCGAAGGTATTTTGGGGAATGAAAAAATAGAACTTCTGTTATTGAATGATGGACAGGATGTTGCCAAAATGAATTTTAACCAGATTTTGGAACATGCACACCATGGTAAAAGAAATCACAGGTTAATTGTTGTGGCCATTAAAGCATCGGAAGAACGTTTGCTTGAGTATGGTGTAGCTGGTGTTGCCGATTTTAAAGGTCGCGGAGCGAAAGCCAATTTGTACACCGATTTTATCATTAAAGAGCTTTTACCTTTTGCTAAAAAGAAAATTGCCATGCCAATTACCGGAAAAATAGGTTTTGCAGGCTTTTCTTTAGGTGGTTTATCTGCTTTTGATATTGCCTGGAATAATCCATCAGCTTTTGATGTGGTGGGTGTTTTTTCGGGTGCATTTTGGTGGCGCAAAAAAGACCTTACCGATGGTTATACCGATGCCGACCGCATTATGCATGCCCGGATTGAAAGTACTGCCAGCAAACCTGAAATGAAATTCTGGTTAATGACCGGTACCGAAGATGAAAAGGCCGATCGCAATAAAAATATGATCATCGATTCGATTGATGATACCATTGATGTGGTTAAATTGCTCTTAAATAAAGGATATAAAAGACCGGATAATCTTTTTTACTACGAAAAAGTTGGTGGTAAACACGATGTTCCAACCTGGGAAAGTGTAATGCCTGCATTTTTAAGCTGGGCATTTGGCTATTAGGTTTAAGCAGCTATCCCCTCACTATTTTTTCTTAATTTTTGAAATCCGCTGACCTATAATTTTTGTAGGTTTTTCCATGTCTTTTATGGCCAGGGCTATTGCATCTTTAATCAGTTGTTTTACGGCTTCGTTTCTATATTCTGCAGGGTGTTTAACCGGGATATGCCTGATGAGGTTTCCGCTTCCGGCCAGCAATTGCTGCGGGTCTTTTAATAAAGTGCCTTTATTGAAACCGAGGTTTAAATGGTTGCTATAAATCGGGATCATACAGAATGAATCGCTCAGTTTATCTGAAAGGGAGTATACCGTTGTAAGCGCATGGGTATGGTAAAGCAGTTCATTGGCTTCAGGATGGAGCTCCAGTATGAATGTGCGTAAATCGCAAAAGAGGTCGATAAGCTCTTTCTCCTTAAAATTTAATAAATAGCCAAAATCAGGGTGTATAGGTTTAACTCCTGCCATTTTACTTAGTTTTGATTACTCGGGTGTTTAAAAGTAACGAATTTTTGCAACACCTCAGCAGTTCATCTGTGGCTTTAAATTTTACCTAAAGAATTAAGCAAAAACATAAATCTCCAATCCCGGAAGGCATAAAAAAGTATGTAAAGCAAGCTGTGAAACCATTTTACGCCTGCTTGCAGTTAAATTACCTGTATTTGATGAAAATCCCGGTATCAAAAATTGTCCACAGACAACTTTTTTGCCCACAAGCCTTTAGTGCGGCGTTTGTCCAGGTGTTGCAGGTTTTAAAAATGCTGTAACTACCTTTTGCTTCGTAAAAGGCATCGCCAATATCGTAATGTACGGGTGTTTTGATAGGAATTAAATGTCCGGCCTTATCTTTTTCGAAGCTGTTCAGCACATAATCAATCAGGCGTTTATATTGTTCACGGCTGATCATGATTTTTTTACAGTCGTTATCTTCGCTTATATTTTGATAATAAGTGGTGTGCATAGCCGATGTACTTAATCCGGAAATCGCCCTGATTGCCGTGCCCAGTTTAAGATCTTCAAAACCAGGTGTTTCGATATAGAACTTTTTATCGCCCCAGCCCACTGCCACGTATTGATAGCTGCTATCTGCCTCTAAAGTATTTTGATAGCTGATTTCTTTCGTCCAGTTTATTTGATCGCTAATCGCCGGCATCACAATATCGGTATGTACACCGTTGGTCATGATGTAGATGGCAACCTCGGATTTATTTACTGGTTTAGCGTTTATGGTAATGCGCGATAAACAAAAGGCCAGCAGGAAATAAAATCCGATCAAGCCAATCAGAAACAGACTAAAGCGTGCGGCATATTTAAGAAACCTTCTATTCATTTAATTAATTCGAAATTTATCCTTAATACAAATTTAAGCTTTCGGGTAACCCAAATGGCAAGGTTAAACAGGGATATCAATTTTATTGATGTGTTTATCGAAAATCGTGATTTTTTATGCAGATGCCGTATCGCTACCTTCACTTTATGATTAAAGGACTATTTGAAACACACATTTATGTAGAAAACCTGGAAAGATCTATCGATTTCTACAGCACTACTTTGGGTTTAACCCAGTGCCATTATGAAGCAGAACGGCGGATTGCCTTTTTCTGGATTGGTGAGCCTAAAGGGGCCATGCTGGGAATTTGGGAGAAACCAAAGCACGAAATTGATATCAGGCATTTTGCATTTAGGTGCGAGCTAGCTGATGTGCTCAATAAATCAGTCAGTTTTTTAGCGCAACGCAACCTGAAGCCTTATAATTTTTTAAAAAGTGATGATATGGTTCCAATGGTGTTTGCATGGATGCCTGCTGTAGCCATTTATTTTAACGACCCTGATGGCCATGCTTTAGAGTTTATTGCCATTTTACCTGGCGAGGGGCGACCAGAGTTAGGCGTTATTACTTATGAAAACTGGTTGATGATAAATCAATAACTACTTCCGTTTGGCATACATATTAATCCATCGCGTGCCTTTACTCCGTATAGCATCGTAAGTAATTTGTTGTATCTCATTTGTAAGCGCAGTTAACGCCAATTTATTTAGCATTAAGCGTGGGGGTGTTGCACGATAACCATAAAAACGAATGCGGCTAATTGCTCCCGAACTGATATCTGGTGGTAGCGGCTCGTGATAGGTAAAAATAAAACGGGGTTTTTTATTATCTTTAGAAACAACTGCGTAATTTAAATAGAGTACCAGGTTTGCCTCTTCCGGCGAATTTACCAACTGTATACTTTGTTCCTTTTCCAGTTTTGTTGTTATCGCATTCGCCAGATCTTTTGGTATTGACATCAGCACATAAAACCTGCCCCGTTTGGTCATCGCAGAGATTTCGCGATGTGGATTTAGCTGGTTGCTGTACAAAAAAGTTGAGCTGTTTATGTCAAAAGTCCAGTTGAAATAATCCTGGTAGCCTTTATCTTTGGTGTAAGGCAATATTTCTTTGTTGAACATCGTCGTAAATTCGGCTGAATTAAGGTTTGCGGCAGGGATAAAAATTTTAAGCAAAGGAGCTGAAATTCTGTAGGGATCTGATCGAACAAACACATCTCCTTTTTTAACTTTTAAAGCCGGATTTATTGTGGCTATGGAGCTATCGGAAAACACCTTTAAAATTGTAAGGCTGATTTTATTGTCTTTTGATTTAAAGATATTTCCGAAGGCGATTTCATCATTATAGCCTGCATTCAGTGTAATTGTACTGTTTCCTGTGTTAATACAAGTCGCCGTAAATAATGGCGTAATTTTTTGTAAGGGTAAGCCTATAAAATTGGTGTACCTTCTTAAACTATCGAAATGATAAGTTGGGTCTTGTTGCAAACGTTGCTTAATGTCGACCTCGTTTGTTATCCTGGATATTACTTCTGAAAAAGAAAGGTCTACTTTACTTCTTTCGAAAACACTGATCAGCGATTTGGTAAATGCACCATGCGACCGACCCGATTCATCATAAATTTCCAGCGCCTTTTCTGCATTTGTGCAGGCCGAAAGTGAGGCAAAACGCGAGTTTTTGGTTTCTGATGGTCTAGGAATGTTGGCTGTATCGGCAATTGTTAGTGTAGCAGTCATATCAAAAGGGATGCTTCCACGCGGAACATCCTTGTTTCCTTCAATTTCGTTATAACGATAACCATTGTGCATAGGTGGAGCTTCTTTTCCCATGGCAATATTTCCGCTATAACAGCAATCGAATATGGTAGTCAGGATTAATTTTTTTTCTACGAAGCGGTTAAACAAGAGCTTTAAAGTATTGTCTTTTACCAGGCATCCGTGGTTGGGTGCGTAAAGATTGCTCATGCAAATGGCCTGACTATAACCCAGTTTGAAAGGATTTTTTAAGGTTGCCGGATTATCGATGTAAACCCCATGGCCACAAAAAAAGAAAACTACCGCATCACCTGCCTTGCCTTTATTCAATATTTCGAGCATGGCATCCGTCATGTTTTTCTCTGTAGCGGCAGCATTTAACAGCATGGTAATATTTTCTTTTGGAAAACTGAAACGGTTTAAAAGCAATGATTTTATGCTTAGTGCATCGTTTACACAGCCTTTTAGATTGTGCCTGCTGCTTTTTACTCCCGGTGCATCAAAATATTCGTTTATCCCTATAACAACGGCATATTTATTTTGCGCTATACCATTTAGGGGTAAAAAGAAAATGAAAAATATTATTATGATCAGGAACTTGCGCATATCATTCATTTTTAATTAAATTTAGTTTTTAAATAACTGATAATGAAAGTAATAACTATTTTTTGTGCAATATGCTTTACATGTTTTACAGTTTTTGCACAAACCAGGGAAGTAGATAGTTTATATGAAAATTTATCCTATCAGAAAACAGATACCGGCAGAGTTATTGCACTTTATAATCTCAGTTATTATTACCATAAGTATAAGCCGGATTCTGCCATGTTGTTGGCAAAACAGGCTTTTGATCTATCTAAAAAGATCAAATTTTTAAGAGGCGAATCGTGGGCTTTAAACAGTATTGCAAATGCTTTTCATTCCCTGCATAATTATCCAAAGGCGATAGAATATTTTATTGAGCAGATAAAAATTGAAGAAAAAAGAGCTATACCAGAAAATATTGGGAGTGCTTACCTGAGTATTGCACTGGTTTATAACAGCGAAAAAGAAGTGAAAAAAGCTTTGTTTTATGCCTTCAAGGCCGATTCTATTGCAAAAGCGAACAAGCTGCCCGAACTTGCATTATACGCAAAGCTCAATATTGGAGATATTTATGAGAAGGCAGATAGCCTCTCATCAGCCATGGTATATACACAAAATGCCTATGAGTTATCGCTGCTTCAAAAAAACGGACTGATAACCGGAACTTCATTAAATAATTTAGGCAACATTTACATTAAGCGGGCCGATTTTGCACAGGCCTTTACTTATTACAAAAGAAGTATACCGTATTTAACTGCAGTTGAAGATTATAATACACTGGCTGAATGTAACTTAGGTTTAGCCAAAATTTACCGCGAGCAGGGGAAAATAGATTCTGCTATTTATTATGCGCGCTATGTGTATCAACTGGCCAGTAAAAATGAATTTTTAGCGAGGGCTGTAGATGCTAGCGCATTTTTGGTAAAGCTTTATAAAAGCCAGGATAAGATCGATAGCGCATTTGCTTATCAGGAAATAATGATTAACCTTTCTGATACCATTGATAGTAAAGAACGGGCAAAAGAAGTGCAAAGCATTACCATTGCCGAAGAAATGCGCCAAAAAGAAATTGTAGAAGCCCGGGAAAAAGAAGCTGAAGAAAGGAAACAGAAATTGCAGCTGCTTGCCATTGGTATCCTTATCCCCATCTTCTTTTTCATCAGCATATTTTTGAGCAGAAGAAAAGTAAATAAAAAGCTGATCGAGTTTTCGGGCATTGTTTCGTTGTTAATGCTGTTCGAATACCTTACACTGTTTATTCATCCCTTTGTTGCCGAAAAATCGCACCATTCGCCATTGATAGAAATTGTAGTTTTTGTGGTTATTGCATCCTTACTTACACCAGCCCACCATAGAGTAGAGCACTGGTTGATTAATAAGTTAAGTAAAATACGAGAACACCACCAGCAAATGAGGCAACTTAAAAACAATGACTAATAACCTGGATCAGCGACTTATTTTTTTGGAGGTGGCGCCTGACCATTTCTTCCTCCTGTATCGGTAGTGTCTTTCATTTTTGATGATGACATTACTTTTGTGCTATCAACAACTACTGTATCAGTCGTTTTTACGATAGTTGTGTCTGTGGTGGTTTCGGTTTTCTTTTCGTTGTTACAGCTTTGCAGCGATAGTGCCGATCCAAGTGAAACAACAATTGCCCCGGTTAAAATGATTTTTTTCATCTGGTTTGAGTTAAGTTTCTTGAAAGTTACAGCTTAAAATTTGTTTAGTAAATGGTTGTAAATCATTTTGTTGAAATGTGTAAACTGTTTCTGCTTGCTTAATAAGCGAATATTAAGCTTAAAATGTTAACCGCAGTTATTGCTATTTGGAAAGCAATAGCGATATTTAGTATTCAAAGCTATTTAACCTCCTAAGCCATGCAAGAAATAGATGTTGTTGCTTACGCCCTTTCTCAATTCGCTAAAATGGACAGTGCGGCCTTCGAACTTTCAAAGCTCAACTGGAAAATAAAACGATATAAGAAAGGCGAATTTTACAATGAACATAGAACAGTTTGCAAATTTCTGGGCTTTATAATAGATGGGGTATTCCGTTCTTATGTGGTTGACGAAAAGAGTGGTGAAGAAAAAAATGTATTTCTCTATTCGGGCAACCAGTTTGTAGTTACCTTTAAAAGTTTCATTAATCAGCAACCCTGCGATTACCACACGCAGGCCATGACTGATGCATTGGTGGTTTACATTCACATCGATGATTTACTGCAGCTCTACCAGCAATCGCACCAATGGGAAACCTTTGGGCGGCTTTTAGCACAAGAAGCATTTAATATTGCCATGGATAGGGCAGAGAGTTTTGTGTTTAAAACGCCCGAGCAGCGTTATCTGGATCTGATTAAATATCACCCACAGATTTTTAACAATATTCCGCTCTATCACATTTCTTCTTATTTAGGCATTCAGGGACCATCATTAAGTAGGATAAGAAAAAGACTTACAGGTAAATAACGATTTTAACCTGGGTTAAAATTATTGCTGTTTTTATGGCGGAGATTTGGGGTATCAAATTAAAACTAAAAACAACATGAAAAATTTAAAATCAAAAACAATCGTATTGGTACATGGCCTTTTTGTAAACAACAAAAGCTGGGAAAACTGGAAAACTTTCTTTGAAACCAAAGGGTATACCGTTTATGCTCCTGCCAATCCATCGCACAGTGGCAATCCCGAAGCACTAAGGAAAAATATCGATCCCAATTTAACCCAGGTCAATTTTGTTGATGTAGTCAATAACCTCGTTCAGTTTATTGATGCCTTACCCGAAAAACCAATTCTAATTGGCCATTCCTTAGGCGGTTTAACTGTTCAGAAATTGATGGACCTTGGTAAAGGCGAAGCAGGTGTAACGATTGATGGCGCTCCTCCACAAGGTGTTATTCCATACGAATGGAGTTTCTGGAAATCCAATTTTACTGTGGTTAACCCATTTAAAGGCAACTCCGTTTTTATGCCGACTAAAGCCTGGTTTCATTATACATTTGGTAATACCTTGCCAAGAGTAGAATCAGATAAGGTATTTGATGAATTTGTAGTTCCCGAAAGCAGGGCAATTGCATGGGGAACATTAAAAAGCTATGCAAGAATAGATTTTAAAAAAGCCCATCAGCCACTGTTGTTCATAGCCGGCGAGAAAGATCACATTATGCCAGCAAGCTTAAATAAACGAAACTACGAAGCCTACAAAAATCAGGATAGTACTAGCGTAACTGATTTTAAAATGTTTAACGGCAGAAGTCATTTTATTTGTGGTGAGCGTGGCTGGGAAGAGGTGGCCACTTACATTTATAACTGGATCAGAAACTAACGTCGCTTTCCGTTTATGCTGGTAATGGCAAATTTACAATATTGCTTCTGAAATTGTTGGTAGAAGTTAAAGCGCCCAGGTTCGCCATTAATTGTTGCTTTGGCTTTTCTAATTAAAAATGAGATAATTGCAACATTATCATAGCATTAAATAGTGAGTTGTATAGTAGAAATCCCATTTTTAAACACTATCTTTGCGCCAAATTTATAGGCGCATTTTATGCAAAAGATTAGAAATATAGCTATTATAGCACACGTTGACCACGGTAAAACCACATTGGTTGATAAAATTTTACACTCTTGTTCTGTTTTTCGTGATAACGAACAGAAAGGAGAATTGATATTGGATAACAACGATTTAGAGCGTGAACGTGGTATCACTATCGTATCTAAAAACGTATCTGTTCAATATAAAGACGTAAAAATTAACATCATTGACACTCCTGGTCACGCGGATTTTGGCGGTGAGGTAGAGCGTGTATTAAAAATGGCTGATGGTGTACTTTTACTTTGCGATGCTTTTGAAGGTGCAATGCCTCAAACACGTTTCGTAACACAAAAAGCTTTGGCGCTGGGTTTAAAACCAATTGTGGTTGTAAACAAAGTAGATAAAGAAAACTGTCGCCCGGAAGAGGTTTACGAACAAATTTTTGAATTGTTCTTTAACCTTGAAGCAACTGAAGATCAATTGGATTTTCCGGTTATTTACGGTTCATCTAAACAAGGATGGATGAGTACTGACTGGCAGAAACCAACAACTGATATTTTTGCTTTGTTAGATGCTGTAGTAGAAAATATTCCTGCTGCACCAATTAACGAAGGTACTTTACAAATGCAGATCACCTCTTTAGATTATTCTTCTTTCGTAGGTCGTATTGCAATTGGCCGTGTTCACCGTGGTACTATTAAAGAAAACCAACCGGTTACTTTAATTAAGCGCGATGGTAAAATTGTTAAATCAAGAGTAAAAGAACTTTATACTTTCGAAGGTTTAGGTAAAGTTAGAACTTCTGAAGTAAGTTCAGGAGATATTTGTGCTGTTGTAGGTATTGATGGTTTTGATATAGGTGATACTATCGCTGATTTCGAAGCACCAGAGCAATTACCAGTTATCAGTATCGACGAGCCAACAATGAACATGTTGTTCACCATTAATAACTCACCTTTCTTTGGTAAAGAAGGTAAATTAGTTACTTCTCAACGTATCAAAGATCGTTTGATGAAGGAAATGGAGAAAAATTTAGCCCTTAAAGTTGTTGAAACTCAAGGTGCAGATTCGTGGTTAGTTTACGGTCGTGGTATTCTCCATTTATCAGTATTAATCGAAACCATGCGTCGCGAAGGTTATGAGTTGCAAGTTGGTCAGCCACAAGTTATTGTTAAAGAAATCGACGGTAAAAAACATGAGCCTGTTGAAACTTTAATTGTAGATGTACCTGCAGAAGTTTCTGGTAAAGTAATCGAATTGGTAACGCAACGTAAAGGTGAGTTATTGATTATGGAACCAAAAGGTGATTTACAACACTTAGAATTCGAAATTCCATCTCGTGGTATCATCGGGTTACGTAACAACGTTTTAACAGCTACTGCTGGTGAAGCAATTATGGCTCACCGTTTCAAAGCTTACGAGCCTTGGAAAGGTACAATCCCTGGTCGTTTAAATGGCGTTTTAATCTCTATGGATAAAGGTACAACTACTGCTTATTCAATTGATAAATTACAAGATAGAGGTCGTTTCTTCGTTGATCCGGGAGTTGATATTTACGAAGGTCAGATTCTAGGAGAGCACATTCGCGATAACGACTTAGTAATTAACATCGTTAAAGGAAAAGCTTTAACCAACATGCGTGCTTCTGGTACCGATGATAACACCCGTATTGCACCAGCAATTAAATTCTCGCTAGAAGAATCTATGGAGTATATCCAGGCTGATGAGTACATAGAGGTTACACCGCAAAGCATGCGTTTACGTAAAATCTTCTTAACAGAGCAACTACGTAAAATGAACGGTAGTAAAAACTAATAATTTCTAAATCTCCAAAAAGGGATTTAAATATATACAGCCCATTTCTTAATTGAGATGGGCTTTTTTTATGCTAAACCTTAATACGCGGAGGGATATAAAAATTAACAATTAAATGGCGGTTAATTTTCGTTTCAGTCCTAAATTTGTAAATTTATATCCTAATCTTTATCATGCTTAATAAAGAATTATCCTACGTGGGTATATTTTTCCTTAATATGCTCTCCCTTTTGCCATTGTTTGTTTTATACAGGTTGGCTGACTTGTTTTATGTGCTTTTGTTTTATGTTTTCGGTTACCGCCGTAAAGTGGTGAAAGAAAACCTGATGAATGCATTCCCCGAAAAAGACCCTACCGAAATTAAGACCATAGAAAAAAAGTTCTACAAGTTTTTAGCTTCGCTTTTTATTGAAGTAATTAAAATGAAAAGCATCTCTAAAAAAGAACTGAATAAACGGGTAGTTTTTAAAAATGCCGATCTGGTAGAGGCCTATCTTAAAAATAACGAAAGTGTAATTTTCTGCTCATCGCATTATGGCAATTACGAGTGGGTTTGTATGGCCATAGGCCTAAACTTTTCGGGCGGGCATTATCCCATTTACAAGCCATTGAGCAGTGAAGCTTTTGATAACTGGTTTATTAAAATGCGAAGCCGTTTTGGTAACCACATGGTTTCGATGCGACAAACATTAAGGTCAATTCAAGCAACCAAAAATGAAACAACCATGTTTACTTTTGGTAGCGACCAGGCACCTACAAGAGAAGATTCGAGTTACTGGACTACCTTTTTAAACCAGGAAAGCGCCATTCAGTTGGGAGTAGAAAAGATTGCTAAAAAAACAAACCGGCCAATTTTTTACCTCAAAATAAATTACCTGAAAAGAGGTTATTATGAAGTAGATTGTGTGCCAATATGTTTAAACCCTGCAACAACTGTTGAGTTTGAAATTACAGAACTTCATACCCGCTTCCTGGAAGATATGATAAGGGACACGCCGCCTTATTGGTTGTGGAGTCACCGCAGGTGGAAATATAAAAGGGAAGATAATGGACCAAGAGCCGCCGTGAAAGGTCGAAATTTAGAAGCTTAAACCATCTAAATGTTGGCTTAATATCTAAATTGTATTTATGGGTATAATGTCTGCAAGCAATGAGAACCATCAAAAAAATACTCTTAATTTTCATTTACGCCTTTTTTTTATCCCTATTTGGGTTATTCCTATGGCATCCATATCTGCTTAAAGTATTAAAGTACCGTACACCAGGTGCCGAAACTTATAAAGTTTTTCCGCAGGAAATTGTACATAAAAGTGATTCAGCTTTTCATTTTATCCGGCCGGCAAGTCAGCGGAATGATCTGGATACACTTCATGTTTTAGACGGGAAAAACCAATCGGTTCCCTTAAAAGATTATCTGAAAAACGGAACAATTAATGCTTTTTTGGTTATTAGAAATGATAGCGTGTTGTACGAAAGGTACGATAAGGGGTATAGGGATAGCACCTTAACCACTATATTTTCTGGTGCAAAAAGCATGATTTCCATTATGATTGGCCAGGCTTTGAGTGAAGGAAAAATCAGGCACTTAAGCGATAAGGTGACCGATTACATACCAGAGTTAAAGGCTAACCCTGCATTTGAACAAATTACACTGAAAAATCTGTTGGATATGAAATCCGGACTGGATTTTCAGGATGCTATTGGAGGCATATTAAAGGCTTTCTTTTCTGATGAGGCTAAATATTATTATACCGATGATGTTCAGGCTGAGCTGATGAAAGTGAAGCTGGTGAATAAACCCGGTACAGTTTGGAAATACAAGAGTATCGATCCGATTTTATTGGGTTGGGTGTTGAAAAAGGCAACAGGGCAATCGGTTACCCAATATTTCGAATCACATCTTTGGAAGAAGATAGGATCCGAGTATAATGCTACATGGGGTTTAGATCAGGTAAATGGAATAACCAATACCGCCAGCCGTTTTCAGGTTACAGCTATCGATCTGGCTAAAATTGGTCGATTGTATTTAAATAAAGGTAAATACAATGGCCGGCAGGTGGTACCGGAGGCTTGGGTAGAACAATCGGTAACGATTGGTGCCGAAAAACCCGCTTCGGCAAAAGGTTGGCAGCAATCTGCCCATCATTACCTCTGGTGGATTCCGCAGGCTGGCGAAAATGGCGATTACGCAGCCGAAGGGATGCTGGGGCAGCGTTTGTATGTCGATCCGAAAACGAATACCATTATTGTGCAGTTTGCCGATCATGGCGCTGGTAATTACCCTTATCGCAGAATAAGCCGGTATTTAAGTGGCTTGCCATTTAGCTACCCTAAGCCTTAACCGCGAAGTGCGCAAAGAAAATAGGCGCAAAGTACGCAATTTAGTTTCGCCTAGCTTAAAACTTAGCGTTCTTTGCGGTTAAATTTTTAAACTGTACATTGCCTTTGCATGGAAAACAACGACGTAAAAATTTCGAAAAAGAAACCGATATTTCCGGTAACGCCTGCTTTGCAGAAATATTTGCGTACCTACCAGCGTGAGGCTAAGCTGCCTATTTCGTATCAGGATTTGATGCAGTTCAACGAGGCTTTTCCGTTAATGGATAAGTTTGGCAAGGATTCGCTTTGGGAAGGACCTATTTATGCCCAGGATTTAATTGAAAATCTGCATAACGGGCTGAAAGAAGTTTATGCAAACTTAAAGGCATCGGGCAATTTGCGTATTGTAGAGCATAAATATATCGATAAAATTGAATATTGTACTTTTGGGAATACGCATCCGTTCCGCATCAGGATTGTAAACCGCTTAAATGATGTTTACGATTATTTCTATATCAAAAAAGCTGATGCTTCGCGTATTTATGGCCTGGAGATGGAAGAAATACTGTCGCCTAATCAGGTTAATTATCTGGTAGATGGTGATACGCTGGTAGAAGAGCATATTGCAGGTATCCCCGGTGATGTATTTACCAAAGGACAGTTGTATGCACCCGAATTTAACCCAACACGTATAGCAAAAGAGTTTGTAAAGTTTAACGAGCGTTGTTTAATTATGCTTTTGGGCGATATGAGGGCCTATAATTTTGTAGTTCAGATTACACCCGATTTTGATGATATTCAGTTCCGTATCAGGGCAATCGACTTTGATCAGCAGTTCTACGAAGGGAATCTGAAGGTTTACCTGCCGCAGTTTTTTAAAGAGAACCTGCCTTATGTAAAAATGAGTATGGAGCAGCTTACCGATAAAACGGTGCTGCAATATCAGCAGGAAGAAAGATCTTCTATCGTACATCGGGTTAGGAGCGAGCGCCACCGTTTAACTGATTTGAGGGATGTATCTAACAAAGAGGAGCTAACTACACCCGAAAATATTGCTATGCTGAAACAGGGCATGAGCGATTATTTCAAAGATGCCAACTACCTGAAGTGCAATACCATGACCGATATTATTGAACTGAACATTAAAAATATTATCAGACAGGTTAAACTTTAAACAAGAAACGGCTGGTAAAATTACCAACCGTTTTTGAGTGAATCTAGAAAGAGCGTCCAAAATTTTTAGGCATGCTGGCCTTCGTGAACTCCTTCGGCAAATTCCTCTACAATTTTATCGTTAAATGCGGGTAAGTCTTCTGGCGTACGGCTGGTAACTAAACCCTGGTCTACAACAACTTCCTCGTCAGACCATAAGGCACCTGCATTGATTAAATCCTGTGAAATATTTTTAACAGAAGTCATTTTGCGACCCTGAACTACATCTGCATTAATCAGCGTTTGTGGTCCATGGCAAATAGCGGCAACAGGTTTACCATCGGCAAAGAAAGACTTTACAAAAGCGAGGGCATCGGCATTAACACGCAGCTGATCTGGATTAATTACCCCGCCTGGTAAAAGTAAGCCGTTGTAATCATCGGCATTTGCTTCTGAAATGGTTTTATCCACATCTACTTCTATCGACCAATGATCGTGATCCCAGGCTTTTATTTTACCGCTTTTTGAGGAGATGATGTAAACAGTTGCGCCTTCTTCTTTTAACCTTTTTACGGGTTCTGTTAATTCTACTTCTTCAAATCCACTTTCTGAAAGAACAGCAATAATGCGGTTACTTAATCGTCCCATAATCTTTTCTGTTTTTAATAGGTATGTATTAAAGACAGTTTGGGGAAGTTATTGTTTTTAGAAAGTTGAGATTGCGATTATTATGGTTGATTTAAATGGGCACTTGTCACGTTGAGCCTGTCGAAACGTTTTGATATCTATTTTAGATGAAATCGTTGGATAAATCCAAATAAAATTTATAGATGCTGAAACAAGTTCAGCATTGCGCTGATGCAATGAAAGGGCTAATCATTAGTTCTTCGGTGCTTAACAAAATACAAAGCTAAATTGCCCGCAATAACCACGTGGTTGAAGATGTTAGGTAATAAACCATAGTATTTGCTAAAGATATTAAACCGCTCTTTTAAACTTTCGCGGTGTTTTTTCTTGCTCATGCCACCAACCAGATATTTGGCTACATAACGGTGTACATTTACGATATTGGAGGCTTTTTTAGCTGCTTTGATAATCCAATCGATATCTGAGCTGTATTTATAATTTAAATCGTAAGGCACAATAATGCTGCGGCGGATATAAATGGCCTGATGACTGATATTCATGCCGTATTTAAAGCTGGTCCAGTCAAATTTTTCGGGAGCTTCGTGTCTTCTGCGGCCTAAACTTTCCCAGTTATCATTGTACATTTCGGTTTCGCCATAATAAATATCCGCGCCTGGTGAACTGGCAAAAACTTCTTCCACTGTATGCAAGTCGTATATTTCATCCCCCGAATTCATAAAAAGCACATAGTCGCCAGTAGCCAGGGCCAAGCCTTTGTTCATGGCATCATAAATACCTTTGTCGGGCTCAGATACGATTTTCGAAATCTGGTCTTTATATTGTTCAACCACCTGCAGCGTTCCGTCAGTGGAGGCACCATCAATTACGATATATTCTATTTTTTTATAAGTCTGGTTTAAAACAGATTTTAAGGTACGTTCAATATCACGAACGTTATTGTACACAATGGTAATGACAGTTAATTTTGGCAAGGGTTGGGTTTTTTGGATTGGAGTAAATTTAATAAAGATTGTGTAATTTTTGTTTACTGTCAGTGAAAATGAAATTGGCCAAACATTTTGAATGGGTCCATATTATATGCTAAGCTGAAAGGTAATTTCTAGCGGTTATTTCGGCTGTAAATCAATCAAAGTTTCGTACAAATGAATATGTTCTGCAGCAATTACTTCTTCCGAAAAATCGGTGAGGATGCTTAACCGTGCAGCTTTTTGAATCTCATCTTTATTGGGGCGGTGGTAAAGCCACTCAATACCATTAGCCAGATCTTCGGCATTCTGGTATTCGGCCAGATAACCGTTTTGCATGTGTTTAACCATATCCGGAATGCCACCTGTAGTAAAAGCCACCACCGGAGTGGCACAGGCCAGACTTTCCATTACGGTGTTGGGCAAATTATCTTCCAGCGAGGGGGTGATAAAAGCATCAGCTGCTGAATAGCATTTGGCCAAATGGTCATCTTTATTGATGGTGCCCAAAAAAGTAGTTTTAAACGGGAATTCGGGCATTTCGGCATTCTCCTTATTGCCGAAAATAACAATCTCAATATTTTCTTTTTGAATGCCGGAACGGCGCGCTAAAATTTCTAATGCTTCTATTAAATAAGGTGTTCCTTTATGCTTATCGTTTTTTGAGGGCATAAAGCCACTCATCAGTACAAATTTATCTGGATTAATTTTCAGGATTTTTTTTGCTTCGGCCTTTACATAAGGCTTAAAAATTTTGGTTTCGATGGTGTTCGGAATAACGGTGGTTTTTCTGGTGCCCAGCAAACTGCTGAATTTTACCGATGCTGCCATCCACTTGCTCGGCGCTACAATATGAAAATTTAATTCGGTGTAGGCCTTCTGTTTCCTCATCCAGGTTTTATGCGAAATATCATGCTTGCCACTGATTTTTAAAATCGGGCAATTCCCACACTGCTGGTGGAAATGCTCGCAGCCATAGCGCACGTGGCAGCCGCCGGTAAAAGCATTGCTATCATGGAAAGTCCACACAATAGGTTTTTCCAGCTCATCCAGCTGCGCTAAAAATTTAGGGTTCAGAAAACCGTGGTTAACCCAATGTAAGTGGATAATATCGGCATTTTTAACATCGGGATGGTTGATAACCGAACGGCCAAACCATTGCAAACTAAAGGGTGTTTTTACCGATTTGCTTAACCATTTTGAAAAATACCTTTCTGATAAGATATTGTAAACGGCCCTGGCTTTTTGCAAAGGCGATTTACTAAAAGTGTCTATTTTGGGGTTTTGCCCAAATTTATAGTAAACCAATACTTTTGAATCGATTCCACTGGCTTTTAAAGCATTGCTCAGGCGTAAGCAGGCACGGCCTGCTCCACCATTTCCATCATAGGTATTTAGGTGTACTACTTTCAAATCAATCAAAAATACATTTTATTGTTTACGATTATAAAATCTGTTGCGTAATTTCATCCACATATTTTACCGTTCTAAAGGTTAGGCATGCCTTTTATCAAAAAAGGACTGTCTTTCCGAAGGCAAACTAACTTAATCATGATTAAATCCTTACTAAAATCACTTGCAGCCCTGGCTTTTTTATGGCCGGCGCATTCATTTGGCCAAAACCAAACTTATTTTGCTGCATATCCAGCTTTAACGCCCGATGCACAGACAATAGTATTTAGCTACGATGGCGATATTTGGAAAGTTCCTGTAAAAGGCGGTGTGGCATCGCGCATTACAGCCATGCAGGGCGAAGAAATTAATCCTAAAATATCTCCTGATGGAAAGTGGCTGGCATTTTCATCTAACCAGTTTGGTAATTACGATGTTTACCTGATGCCTGTTGCCGGTGGGGATATTAAACAGTTAACCTTTAACGATGCGTCGGATGAGGTTGATAACTGGAGCTGGGATTCGAAAACCATTTATTTTACCTCTGGACGCTACAATTCTTTTTCGAGTTATAAAGTAAATATAAACGGAGGTACGGCGGTGCGCTTATTCAACAATTACTTTAACACTACACACCACATCGCCGAATCGCCAGGTGGGGAGTTGTTCTTTAACGATACCTGGGAAAGTATGCGCTTTGCCAACCGTAAACATTACAAAGGAGCTTACAATCCCGATATCCAGTCTTATAACCCGAAAACAAAAAACTATAAACGTTATACCGATTATATTGGCAAAGATTTCTGGACCAGTGTAGACCAGAAGGGAAATGTGTTTTTTGTATCGGATGAGGGAAACGACGAATACAATCTCTATACCTTTATCGGGGGTAAAAAAACAGGACTCACGAATTTCGATACCTCTATTAAACGTCCGTTCGTTGCTGCAAACGGAACTACCGTAGTATTTGAAAAAGATTATCAGTTGTACACCTACGATGTTGCAACGAAGAAAACGGAAAAAGTAAACATCAGTACATCTCGCAACCAGGTGTTGAGCAAAGAGCAGGAGTATGATGTGCGGGGCAATATTTCGGCATTTGATGTTTCAACCGATGGCAAAAAAATGGCTTTCATTTCGCGTGGCGAAGTTTTTGTAAGCGATGCTGATGGGAAGTTTATCCGCAAAATAACCAACAGTGGCGAGCGCGCAATGGAATGCAAGTGGCTGGCCGATAACAAAACGATTTTATTTAGTCAGACGGCTAACGGCTATCAAAACTGGTTTACCATAACCGGAGACGGCAAAGGAACGATAAAGCAATTAACGAAAGACAGGGCAAATAATCGCGATATTACCTTGAATAAGACCAAAACCATTGGCGTTTATTTAAGCGGTAGAAATGAACTGAAACTAATTGACCTTAAAAATTTTGAAAGCAAAACACTGGTAACCGATGAGTTTTGGGCTTTGCAAAGTGCCGCACCAAGTTTTTCTCCCAACGATGAATATGTACTTTTTACTGTTTACCGCAATTTTGAGCAGGATATTGTAGTACACAACATTAAGGGGAATAAAACCATTAATTTAACCAATACAGGTGTTACCGAAACCGGCCCGACATGGTCGCCAGATGGGAAATACATTTTCTTTACGAGTGCACGTACCAAGCCTTCGTACCCTACGGGTATGTCTAATGCCCATATTTACCGCATGGCTTTAGATAATTACGGAGAGCCTTTCCGTTCGGATAAATTTGACGACCTCTTTAAAGAAACCAAACCTGCTACTACAGAAGTAAAGCTTAATCCGGCGACTCAAAATGATAAAAAGGCAAAAACAGATACGGCCAAAAAGAAAACAGAGGTTAAGCCTACGCCAAAACCAGCAAACATAATTACCATTAATACCCAGGATATTCTGGATAGGATTGAGTTGGTTGGGCCTTCTTTTGGTGGTCAGTATGGAACGGATGCTTATGCCAAAGGCGATAAAACCTATGTGTTTTATTCTTCTAACCATGAAGGCGGTGCTCCGGGTTTGTACCGTACTACTATTGAGCCTTTTGAAGCCAATAAAACCGAAAAAGTAGCTGATGGTGGCGATTATTCACTGATTCAGGCTGGTGATAAGTTTTTTGTGTTAACGCGGGGAGTAATTAACAAGTATACTTTAGAGGCCAATAAGCTGGATAGGGTAGACCATGGCTACAAATTTACCAGGAACTTAAATGCCGAGTTTAACCAGATGTTTTATGAAACCTGGGTAGGGCTTGATGAAAATTTCTACGATGAGAAATTTCACGGGGTAGACTGGGATAAAATGAAAACCCGTTATGCCGCTTATTTGCCCTATGTAAATAACCGCAGTGACCTGCGCATCCTGTTAAACGATATGCTTGGAGAGCTCAACTCATCGCACATGGGCTTTAATAGTTTGGGAGCCGAAGAGCGTAAAAACTTAACCTATGTAACCAATGAAACCGGAATTATCTTCGACGATGAAAATCCGTTAAAAGTAGCGCGTATTGTAGCTAAAAGTAATGCTGCCCACACCGGTACAAATATTTTAGCTGGCGATATTTTAATAGAAGTAAACGGAGTTAAGGTAGATGAAAACATAGACCGCGATTATTATTTCAGTAAACCTTCTTTAGATCGCGAAATGACCCTGACCTTTAACCGAAATGGCAAGCAGGTTTTCGTAAATGTACATCCCGAAAGTACCGGTGCTTTAAGAGGTAACCTGTACGATGAATGGATTACCCAAAACCATAAAAATGTAGACAAATGGAGCAATAACCGTATTGCCTATTCGTACATGAAAAATATGGGTACCGGAGAGCTGGAAACTTTCCTGCTTGATATGGTGGCTCAGGAAGAAAATAAGGAGGCCATTATATTAGACCTTCGTTACAATACCGGAGGTAATGTGCACGATGATGTGTTGAAATTCCTTTCTCAGCGTCCATACCTGCAATGGAAATACCGTGGCGGGAAATTGGCACCACAAAGTAATTTTGGCCCAGCTGCGAAGCCGATAGTATTGTTAATTAACGAGCAATCGTTAAGTGATGCCGAAATGACTGCAGCTGGCTTTAAACAGTTAAAACTGGGTAAGATAATCGGTACGGAAACCTATCGCTGGATTATTTTTACTTCAGCCAAAGGTTTGGTAGATGGTTCTTCATACCGTTTACCATCGTGGGGTTGTTATACCATGGATGGTAAAAACATAGAAAAAGAAGGCGTTAAGCCCGATATTTTTGTGAAAAATACCTTCGAAGACCGCCTGGCTGATAAAGATCCGCAATTGGAAAAAGCCGTTGCTGAGATTTTGAAAGATTTGAAGTAGGGTTAATCGGGTATGGTGAGGAAAGATTGTTTTATTGTCGGATTGTTAGCTTGCTGGCAACCGACAATAAAGCTATAGAATGCTCTCACAGTTTAAACAATTGACCAATTTCAACGATTAACCAACTTGCATCAACTTAGCAATGAATCCAATTTAACAATCAAGCAATCGAAAGCTTTCACAGTTTAAACAGTTAACCGATTTAAACAATTAACCATTTTAGGCAGTTAACCAAATTTTTCCGTTTCTTTGGAGCTGGAATTTTTAAAATATGGCAAATTTATTAACCGACAGGGCTTTTTGGGTAAATTATTGGGAAAGTAAAAAAGGACTTGCGGTTCGGCTACCATCAAACTATTTGTTTCATCGCCAGCTGGCTGATGTAATTCAGCAAAACCAGGTTAAAACGGCTATAGAATTGGGTGGTTTTCCGGGATACTATGCAGTGTTTTTAAAAAAATATTTCAAACTGGATGTTACCTTATTGGATTATTTTGTACATCCGCCTGTTGTAAAAGAGCTGTTGGAAAAAAATGAATTGACTGAAAAGGATATCCACATCATTGAAACAGATTTGTTTAATTACACGCCCGAAAAACAATACGACCTGGTACTCAGCTGCGGTTTAATTGAGCATTTTAACGATACAGCCGATATTATTAACCGCCACATTGCCTTTGTAAAACCCGGAGGAACTTTATTTGTAACGTTGCCTAATTTTAAAGCGGTAAATGGCTGGTTCCAGAAGAATTTCGATAAAGAGAACTACGATAAACACAATATCGACAGCATGAATCCGGTATTGCTTCAGAAAATTTGCGAAGACGCAGGGTTGAAAGAAGTAAAATCGGGCTACTTTGGCCGTTTTAGTGTTTGGCTCGAAAACGAAGACCAAAAATCAGCTGGTGTGCGTGTTTTCAAGAAAGCAGTGTGGTTAGCAGGAAAAATATTTACGAAAATTATTCCATTCGAGAGCAAAAATCTATCTCCATATATTATATTAGAGGCGAAAAAAAACTAGCGCTCTATGGCAATCAGTTGGGGTTACTCGCCTAAAATTGAAAAATATATCCCTTTGGCCGATTTTCCGGCCGATAAATATTTAATTATTGCCCGTAAGGTAATTGAAAACCTGGGCTGGAAATTAAGCCACATTTCCAAAACCGGGATTATAGCTTATACACCAATCTCTTTTCAATCGTACACTGAAGAGGTTTCTATTCGTATTCATGGCAATTTTGCCGTAGTAAAAAGCGAGTGCGTAGGTATTCAGATGCTTTTTAACGATTACGGGAAAAACGACCTCAATCTGGAGAAGTTTTTTAATGAATTTGAATACGTTCAATTCCACTTGCAGGATGTTTGGAGCGAAAGTCTGGCCGCATTCCATACCTTAATTGCCACACAGGATGATACCTATTTCGAGAAAGCTCCGCTAACGGCAAAGAATAAGATTAAAAACATCCTTTATCTTTTTCTACCTCAGAAGGGCTATCTGGTTACACCTATTCTGGTAATTTTAAATATTATCTATTATGCAATAACCCTTGTATTTGTCACCATTGTATTTAAACTCCGTAGTGAAGATGCGATTGTTTCGGAGGTAATTACAAATGCTTACTTAAACCTGGGGGCAAACAGCCGAGAATTGGTTTTAGAAGGCCAGCTCTGGCGTTTAATTACACATCAGTTTATTCATTTAAGTATCTGGCATGTGTTTTTTAATCTCTACGCACTCATTTATATTGGCCTTATGGTTGAGCATAAATTGGGCTCAGTTAAATTTCTGGTTACTTATCTTTTAAGTGGTATTTGTGGCGGTTTGGTGAGCATCATTTTCCATAAATTTGGTTTTATGGCCGGTGCATCAGGAGCCATTATGGGTATTTTTGGCGCTTTTATGGCCTTAAGTGTGAGTAAGGCATTCGAAAAGAATGCAAGCCGTGCACTTTTGATCAGTACTATTGTGGTAACCGTCCTTATGCTTTTAAATGGCATAGGTGGTAACGTAGATAACAGCGCACATATTGGCGGACTGGTTTCGGGCTTTGTAATTTGTTATTTGCTTTTTAATGAAAAGTTAGGGAGCTATAAAATCACTTCTGGCTTACAGTATGGGTTATCAAGTATGATTGTTGTGATCTTTGCCGCTGCGGTTTTAATCCTTACGCCAAATTATCAGAACAGGAAGTTTTACAAGCTACAGTTTGCCTTTGACCTCAATATTTCCGATTTTAATAAAGTCTATTCAATTCCAAAAGATCTTTCGAAAGCTGAAAAGGTAAAGATGATTGAACAATATGGCATACAGGTATGGCGCAAGAATAAACAGATTGTTGCCGAAATGAAGAAGCTCAAGCTCGAAAGGAAGGAAAACTATAGAAGAGATTTTGATGGTAAGATTACCAATCTGGCCATCAAAATCTCTGAACTTTTACATCGCGAATACCAGGAAGAAACATCAAGATACCGTGATGAAATTGAGCAGCTTACCGACGAGGTGAATATCATTCGTGGTGAAGCCAGCACAAGCGAATTTAACCGCGATTAAGCGGTTTTTTTGTAAAGACCTATTTCGCTTAAAGTAATGCAAACAGGCGATTTGGTGATGTTGATTTTCACTTTATTTGTGGTAACCGCCGCATCGAGTTGAATTAATCTTTTGGCACCTATACTGGTTCCATCATAAACCTTTTTCCACGCTCCGTTTTCAAAAATCTCAACGGTATAGGCTTCAATTCGTTGTCCTAATTGAATATATTCCTGGAGGCTAATGATGTCGAAAGTTTTTGAAGCGGGTAAATTGAGTTCAATTGTAGCTTCGTGCACCTGATCTGTTGTAGCCCAATAGGTTGCTTTGTTATTATCCAATAATGCAGCTGCATTGTATTTGCCACCCCTGCTATTGCTCAGTTTTAGTTTTGCATTTTTAGCCAGATTATTGGCAAAGGTATGTTTAACCATATCGCCGAAGGTTTTTAGCGAGGCAACATCGTCGGCATGGAGCTGTCCACGGGTATCGGGAGCTAAACCAAGGTCTAAACCGGCACCGCGACCAACGCTTTTTAAATATAAATCAAAAAGTGTTTCAGGGCTTTTAGGTTTTTCGTTGGCGTGGAAAAACCAACCTTTTCTCAGCGGCACATCACACTCTGCCGGCATCCAGAATTTACCATTTCTGATGCCTTCCGGGCTTTGCGGGTAATTGGCTTGTCCCGGAACGGCAACACTCTTCCCATCAGGTGCCATTGGGGTAAAAGTAGCCCAGCTTGTTTCGGCTGCGTGCCCGTCTTCGTTTCCTACCCAGCGGATATCTAAACCAATATCGCTAAATATGTTTGCCATAGGTTGCATTTTACGGGTAATGGCCCAGGTGTTGTTCCAGTCGTAATAAGTGGTGTTGTCGATCGAACGCTTTTCTCTTGCTCCGCCATAATAACCATCTCCACCATTTGCACCATCATGCCAGCTCATAAAAAGTGCACCAAAATTGCTGTACAGTTCTTTTAGCTGGGCCTGGTAAATGGCCAGATATTTATCCGTTCCGTAAAGGGCATTGTTCCGGTCCCATGGCGAACAATATACGCCAAACTTTAAGCCATTTTTGCGTACGGCCTGCTCAACTTCTTTAACCAGGTTGCCTTTACCACCTCTAAAAGGACTTTGGCTGATGTTATAACGGGTTGTTTTGGTTGGCCACAAAGCAAAGCCATCATGGTGTTTAGCTACTAGGATAATGCCTTTTAAACCTCCTGCTTTGGCGGCTTGGATAATCTGATCGGCGTTAAAATCGGTTGGGTTAAATGTTTTCGGATCGGCATCGCCAAATCCCCATTCTTTATTTTCGAATGTAGTGGGGGTAAAATGGATTAAACCGTATACTTCAGTATCGTGCCATGACAGCTGACGTTTAGAAGGTAGTGCCCCATAAGGTTTGGGCGGGTTTTGGGCATAGGTTGCTGCCGAAAGAAATAAAAATAGAATCAATAAAGGTCTCATATTGGTTGTTGCTTAGGCTGACTAAAATACATAAAATAACGGTTGAGCGATTAGAATTAACTAATATTTAACCGGTTGCTCATCTAATTGCCAAATTATTTTTCCATCTTGATCGTTACATACGGGCCTCAAACATTTAATTTTATGATGCGTTTACCTACTATGATTTCCATGCTCCAGATTCCTCCAGACGGAGGTACCATATATACCGAAACAAACCTTAGCCAGTTTTTTCCTGAGCCTTTTAATACGATAACCAGTGCGTTCTTTTTGGCAATTGCTTTATACTGGACTCTTAAATTGCGCGGGAATTTTAGTCAGCATAAATTTTTAAGCGGTGCTTTGGTATTACTTTTTATCGGAGGTATTGGCGGAACAACCTATCATGGTTTAAGACGCTGGCCAGTATTTATTCTGATGGACTGGATGCCAATTATGCTGCTTTGCCTTTCGGCCGGAGTTTACTTTTTAGCTAAACTAACCAGGTGGTATTTTGCGGTTTTAATTGTGGCTGTGTATGCCTTTTTTCAGTTTTATGTGCGGCAACTCTTTAGTCATGGCGATTTTCAAGTATTTATTAACATAAACTATGCATTTATGGCCGCCCTGGTATTATTCCCTGTGTTTGGCTATTTGGTAAAAACCGACTGGAAAAATGGCAAATGGGTTGGGTTTGCATTAATTGCCTTCATATTTGCCCTTACTTTCCGCATTGCTGATAAATGGGAGATATTTACAATAGGCACCCATTTCCTGTGGCATACTTTCGGAGCCATGGCTTCTTTCTGTATGCTCAACTATATTTACCTGGTGAACATTAAAAAAACAAAACTTAATTAAAAATTCATTCTTAATAGTTGTATTAGTTCTATATTTAGGTTAATAAATTATTTTAGAAATGAAGAAACTATTGATCTTATCAGCCCTGGTATTGGGTTTAAACTTAAGCTCGAACGCTCAGAGTATTTTAAATAAGGTTGGAACGGCCGCGGCTGCTGCAAGTGGCTTTGATGCCAATAGCTTAACCTCGAGCATTCTAGGCAAGCTTACGCCTGCATTGAGTTTAACTCCGGCGCAAAAACCAACTGTAACTACCATTATTAAAGATTTTTTGGTGCAGAAAGCCACTATCATGGCTACACAGAAAACAGATCCTGCCGCTTATACGAGCAAATTCGGTAAATTGTATGCTGGTTTAAAATCTAAATTGGGTACAGCCTTAACCGTTGCTCAATTGGCGAAATTTACTTCGTTAAAACCTGCTGCACCAAGTGCAAGCAACGTTTTATCGCAATTGTTCTTTTAAAAAAAAAACGCCTGTCAAACTTAATTAGCAGGCGTTTTTTTTGGCTTAAAGCAGTTTAGATTTTGCTTTACTGTAATCCAGTTTCTTTTGTTTGCCTATAGCATATTCTATGCCTCCCCAAAGGTGGTTTAAGAATTTTTCTTCTGCCCATGCTTCGTTAGTATGCCCCATCGAAGTGTAAAATGCCCGGCCACCATCGAAATTGTGGTACCAGCTAAACGGATGGAAAGCACCGTTTTTACCACCTTTGTAAGATTTCTCATCCAGGGTGATTAAAACTTTAATATCGGGGTTGATATCTTTAAAGTTATAAAGCTCATCTTTGTGCAACCAAACCGAATCAGTGAAAAATTTGGTTGATGGATGGTTTTTATCTTTAATTACAAATCTGGCATCCTGTATTGCCGGGTGACTGGTAAAATAAGCTCCAGCAAGTTTTCCATACCATGGCCAATCGTATTCTGTATCGGTTGCCGCGTGGATCCCTACATAACCACCACCTGCCTGGATATACCTTTCGAATGCCGCTTGCTGGGCATCGTTTAATACATCGCCTGTGGTGCTTAGAAAAATGATTGTAGCATATTGCTTAAGGTTTGCTTCTGTAAAAACATCGGCATTTTCGGTAGTGTCTACTTCAAAATTGTGGCTTAAGCCCAGTTTTTGGATGGTTGTTTTGCCCACCCCGATAGAACCGTGCCTAAAACCTTTGGTTTTCGAAAAAACCAGGACTTTTGCAGGCTTTTTTACTGCGGTAAATGCCTGAAATAAAATAACGGTTGCAATTAATAAGCACAGTGAAAGGAATTTTTTCATTTTCGATTTGGCTAGTGTGTGTTGTTATAGTGAAAGCTAAAATTAAGAAAGTTGTTTGATAATTTCTAAACATCTTGCTTCGACCTGCTTACAAACCGGGGCAAATAGGGCATTATCCCAATAAGGGTCTGTAACTTCGTCGTTATCTAGAAAAAGTTGAATCTTTTTTTCTTCTGCTTCGGTTCTGGCCAAACTTTTAACATCTTTCAAATTATTCCTGTCCATAACCAAAATCAAATCGTATTGGCTAAACATGCTTTGGTTAAATTGTTGCGCGCGTTGTTTACTGATGTCGTAACCAAAGGCTTTGGCGGCTGCTATACTTCTGTGATCGGGTGCCTGGCCAATGTGCCAGTTGCCGGTACCTGCTGAGGCGATTTCCCAGTTCAGGTTTTGTTTCTCAGTTAGGTGGCGCATAATGCCTTCTGCCAGTGGCGACCGGCAAATGTTGCCCAGGCATACCATTAAAATTCTCATAATATCAGGTTCTTAATAGTTTTAAGGCTATTCTGTGCAATATTATTCTTTTTTTGGTATTACCTCATGATGATTTCAAAATTATTTAGACTTTGCCACAAATAAGTAAGTTACCGTATAGGTTTTACCATCTCTTTCGAAAGTTTGTTTTTGAGTAATGGTTTTGCCATTTAAAATTACAGTTTCATCGTTGCCAAAGCCCGTATTCAATGTAATTTCATTTCCGTTTTTAGTCCATTTGGCTTTATGAAAAGAAATCATATCACATAATGCTCCGGTAGAAGTAAAGGCATAAGATCCATTTGCTGAAAATCTTAAAGTATAATTGCTGTTGAGGCATGATGAATCATCTTTATCAGTTTTAAAATTGGTTACTGTACTGCCGTTAATCTGTATTGCCGGATTAACCATTGCCGATTCTAATGGCCAGTTGTATCTTGTAATATCAACATTAGCTTCATCATTTTTCTTTTTGCAGCCTAATGCCAGGAATAAGGTCAAAATTAAGAGTAGTTTTTTCATCACGTTTTTTAGTTTGTTTACCTTAAAACGAGTGGGTTAGGCAATACGCTACAAAAAAAATGCTCCAGCTTTTTTTATAACCGGAGCACTCAAATTCGAAATTCTATATAATTAGCCGTAAATATCGTTTAGCATTTTGGCTAAGCGCACACCGCCTTTTAACAATTGATTATTAAGTGTATCTACCCAATCAAAGTTGTAACGGTAGCTTAATTTAGCATCGGGCTTAGTGGTGTCGTAAATTTTGTTGCAAATGTTGTACGATTCGAAAATGCAATCTTTTAAACTGGTATTTTGCCAGTTGTAAAGCTGAACCGCCGAAGCATGATTGATGGCCTTAGCATATTCGGTATAGCTTAATTGCTGGTATTCAATTAGCTGCTCATCCCAAACGCGGTGGATATTCGATTTTTCGTTAAACCACAATACTGAAATGCGGTTACCACCCAAATCTTCTTTACGCGCTACGTGCATGGGTTGGCCTAAATCACCAGCTAGGTGTACCAACATGCGCAATGCTAGTTTCTTTTCATCAGGCGTGCTACCTGCTTTCTTTAAAACGGCAATTAAATCAGGGATTTTGGTATATAAGCTTACCGATTTGTCGGTTTCCAGGAAATTAAATACGCCTTCCTTGTTCAATCCGGCTGGCAGGTTAACAAAGTGCCAGTTGTACATGTAATTGTAGGTCGAATCTGATTTGATAAAATCGCCCCAATTGGCGCACATGGCCAGGGTTTCGTAACCTAAAATATCCTGAACGGCTTTGCGGGTTTTAGCTTTTAGGTAACTATCGGCAATTTCGCCAACCACCCGGTGTCCAATAGTGCCCCAGGCACTTACCTGTGCAGGTGTGTAAGCTAAAAATCCTACGATTATAGCTGCAGCTAGTTTTTTTCTAATGGATGTTAAGATCATTCTATAGTTCTTTTTGGATGCAGGTAACTTTTTCTTTCAACGTCATTTTGATTTCGCGTTGATCGTTTATGCTTTCGAGCGTAAGGCTATCTGCCGAACGTTTTTTAATCAGGAAGTTTTTTTCGTACCGGCCAATTCGATAACAGCCTGATATTTTTTGTTTATAATTGGCATGGGTAAAGGTTGCGCCTATAATTAAAGTATCGCCCCTTACCGCGTAAACACCTTTTGCATATTCTTTCCAGATGCCGTTGTTGTAGCAGGAATCTTCGTAAAAATTAACCTTACTGTGGGTAACCAGATCGATATAAACCGAATCGCAGGTAATTTTGAAATGGTGTTGGGTGTAATTGCTCAGTTTATTGCTAAAAGCGACTGAATCTTCATTCCAAACGCCCTGCATAAATGCTTCGCCTTTGCCCTGGATATTAGGCCTTGGGCTACAAGCGATCTGTAAGATGGATAATGTAAAAAGGATAGTGTAGAAATACCTTAAACGGGGATGCAGTTTGTTCATGGTGTTTTAATCGTTGCGCTTAGGGAACTGATCATGGAATACATTGTTCTTTTTAACGGAGTTGTGTATCAAAAGCAGAAAACCTACTGCAAAACAAAGACTGGCTAAGGCACCAATAATACCCGTTAACGTGTAATATTTTGAAATTTCAGTGTAAGGGATATTGTTGCTGCTAATCCAAAATGGTATCAGGAGATAAAATAAGTGTATCAGTATGCCAATTCCTGAACCAATGGTCATTAAAACTGCTTCAACTGATTTTTTTTTGGTTAAAAAATAGCAGCAGGTTCCAAATACGAGGCATGGCGCGATAACAGATAGCAGGCTCATGAGTACATTAAGTATTGAAGTCATTTTTGTCTGTTGTTTAATTAGCCATGTTGATTTAGACCTGTAAATATATTTTAACTGAAAAGCCATTCCCACACAGGCGGGAATGGCGATCTTCTTTAGTTTATTTCAAGCTACCTACCATATCTTCCGGACGAACCCACTCATCAAACTGTTCGTTGGTTAACAGGCCTAGTTCTACAGCTGCTGCTTTTAAAGTTTTATTTTCTTTATGCGCTTTCTTCGCAATTTTTGCTGCGTTTTCGTAACCCACGTGTGGGTTTAATGCGGTAACCAGCATTAACGAATTTTGCAAATGTTTTTCAATTTCCGGCAAGTTAGCGGTAATTCCTTCTGCACATTTATCGGTGAAAGAAACGCAGGCATCGCCAATTAAACGTGCCGATTGCAATACGTTAGCCGCAATTAATGGTTTAAACACATTCAGCTCGAAATGACCTGACATGCCACCTACTGAAACGGCTACATCGTTACCAATTACCTGGGCACATACCATCGTTAAGGCCTCAGGCTGGGTTGGATTAACTTTACCCGGCATGATAGATGATCCTGGTTCGTTATCCGGAATAACAATTTCGCCAATACCGCAACGTGGGCCAGAGCTCAACATACGTACATCATTAGCTACTTTCATTAAAGCAACGGCAGTACGTTTTAAAGCGCCAGAAAGTTCAACCATGGCATCGTGTGCAGCTAAAGCTTCAAATTTATTTGGCGCAGTAACGAAAGGTAAACCCGTTAAATCAGCAATTTTTTTAGCCACTAAAACATCATATCCTTTCGGGGTATTTAAACCGGTACCTACTGCAGTACCACCCAAAGCCAGCTCAGCAACCATAACCAAAGCATTTTTAATGGCCCTGATACTGTTATCAATCTGCTGTACATAACCAGAAAATTCTTGCCCTAAGGTAAGCGGCGTAGCGTCCATAAAGTGGGTACGTCCGGTTTTGGTAATTCCGGCAAACTCCTCCACCTTTTTAGCCAAAGCGTTTCTTAAATGGGTTAAGCCCGGGATAGTATTTTCTACGGTTAATTTATAGGCTGCAATGTGCATTGCAGTTGGGTAGGTATCATTTGATGACTGCGATTTATTTACATCATCATTCGGGTGAAGTACTTTTTTATCATCAGCCAGCGCACCACCGTTAATAACGTGTGCACGGTTTGCAATCACTTCGTTTCCGTTCATGTTACTTTGCGTACCAGAACCGGTTTGCCAGATCACCAATGGAAACTGATCATCCAATTGGCCGGCAATAATTTCATCGCAGGCTTTTGCAATTAATTCAGCTTTATCGGCCGAAAGCACACCAAGTTCGGTATTGGCAAGCGCTGCTGCTTTTTTCAGGTATCCAAAAGCATGGATAATTTCTTTTGGCATCGAACCTTCTGGGCCGATTTTAAAGTTATTGCGTGAGCGTTCGGTTTGTGCACCCCAGTATTTGTCGGCAGGCACCTGCACCTCGCCCATGGTATCGTGTTCTATTCTGAAACTCATTATATTTTAATTTTTGTTGTGGCAAATTTAGGTTTTTTGACTTTTAAAGCGTTGTATTTATGTAAGATATTTAGTGTATTGCGCAATATGTGGAGAAAATGTAGCCTGTGTTTCTGCTTTCGGCGGTAAAGGCGGACTAATGCCCGAATTTTTATCCTTACCGGCGGCTTCTACCAATGAAATCATATTCATACCTTTACGGCAAATATGCAGGGATTAGTTATTAAATCTACAGGAAGTTGGTATAACGTGCTGGCCGATAATGGCGAGCGTTACGATTGCCGCATTGTAGGCAAGTTCAGGATTAAGGGTATTAAAACCACCAACCCGATTGCGGTTGGCGACCGGGTGAAGTTTGAGCTGGAAAGGGATAGCAATCAGGGCCTGATTAATGAAATGCTGCCCCGCAAAAACTACATCATCCGCAAATCGATAAACCTGAGCAAGCAGGCGCAGATTTTGGCCGCTAATTTAGATATGGCCATTCTGGTGGTTACGTTAGCTTCGCCGCGTACCTCTTTGGGCTTTATTGATCGTTTTTTGGTTACTGCCGAAGCCTATGATGTACCAGCAGTTTTGGTATTCAATAAACTCGATCTGTTTAGTAAAGAGGGACTGGAGATTCTTCAGGAATTTAAAGATATTTATCAAAATATAGGTTATGCCTGTTACGAGGTATCAGCTTTAAAGGGAATTAATATCCCGGTTATTCAGGAGTTGATTACCGATAAAATTACCTTGATTTCAGGTCATTCGGGCGTAGGTAAATCGAGTTTGATTAATGCTTTGTTGCCCGATCGCGATTTAAGAACAGGTGAAGTGTCAGACTGGAGCGATAAAGGGCAGCATACCACAACATTTGCCGAAATGTTCGAATTGCCGCAGGGTGGTTTCATCGTAGATACGCCCGGGATTCGTGAGTTAGGTGTAATTGATATTGAAAAAGAAGAGCTTGGTCATTTTTTCAGGGAGATTTTCGAAACGTCGCATAATTGCCGTTTTAACAACTGCCGCCATGTTAACGAACCAGGATGCGCAGTTATTGAAGCCGTTAATGAAGGCGAAATTGCCATCTCAAGATATGAAAGTTACCTGAGTATTTATCACGGAAACGATACGAGGCACTAGTCGTATAAAGCTTAAAGCAGTTAAAGGCCTTTTGCCTACTTGAAAAGAGCCTGATGTACTTTGTGCCTTAGTGGTTAAAATAAATAGAAACGATATTAAATAAATGGAGAGATCTCTTTTGAGATTTGGGAAATATGAAATTTAAACTGGGAGATTTTGTGCGTTTTGTGGATGAGAAACGTGAGGGTTATGTTACCCGGGTTATCGATGCCCAAACTTTAGGGGTAACTGACGAAGATGGTTTCGAAATTCCGGTTGCAGTAAGCAACTTAACATCTGTACATGGCCATGGCGTTGTGGCAGAGGAAATAGATGTACCCAAACCTATTCAGGTGAATGTGCCAGGCCTTACTGAAATAGAGAATGGTATTTATGTTGCCGTAGCCACTGATGATAAGGCAGGTAATGTGGTGCATTTTCATCTGCAGAACCAATCGCCAAATACTCTATTGGTGAGCCTGAACACTGAAAGGAAGGAGAAATATGCCAGCGCTTATCATGGTGTTATTGCCTCTTACAGTTCCACCCTCGTATACTCGGCTGCTTTGGCTGATTTAGATCTTTGGCCTGAGTTTACTTTTCAGGTTTTGGTGGTGAGTACGGCCGATGCCAAACCTATCGATCCATTGGTGATCCGCAAGAAATTCAGGGCAAAAGATTTTAGCACTGAACAAAAAGCGTTGCCTAACCTTAAAAATAAAGGCTGGCTGATTCGCCTGGATGACCTGGTGCCGGTAACAATCGATGCGCAAAAATTAAAGGAAAGCTTTTTTAAATCTGCCGACGAAAAGAAGATGGTTGATGCACCTGCAAAGGAGATCGATTTGCACATCGAGAAATTGCGCGATGATCATCACTTTTTAGAAGCCAGCGAAATTTTGCAGATTCAGCTCACGCACTTTCAAAATGCGCTTGATGCAGCAATTGTGCACCATTTCGATAAGATGATTTTTATCCACGGTTCAGGCAATGGTACTTTACGTGATAAAATTCATAAACTGATTAGCAAAAATCCACACATTAAAACCTATATGGATGCCAGGAAGGAAAAGTTTGGATATGGTGCTACGGAGGTAGTTTTTAAGTAATTCTGTACTGTCATGCTGAATTTTTTTAAGAATGATTGAATTTTGAATGATTGAATGTCTGAAGCGTAATGCTGATTCATTCATTCAAAATTCACTCATTTTAGCATTCAAAAAGGAATGTTAGTACCCAAATTCCAAAACCACCACAATCGCATTATTGCTCAATGCTTCCAGCTCAACCTTTGGTAAATCCCAAAGCGCAAGGCCATCGCGGGCATGGAGTAATCGGCCCTCAATTTCAAAGGCACCATCTATAACAAAGCAGTAAAATTTGCTGTTGCTATGCTGCAGGGTGTAAACAGCCTCCTCGCGACCGGCAAAAATCCCGGCACTTAATTTAAATGGCAGTTTTGGGTTGGAAATGAGTTCGATTAACTGGTTCTGGTCTTTTTCAAAGTCGAACTGATAAAGCATTTCACTCGGGCGCAGTAAAAAGAAATCCGTTTTTATCCCCAGCTGCAGATAGTTAATGGTATCGTTAGGGTAGGGGTTACTAATTTCCAAAACTTCACCTTTACCCAGGTTTAACACTTGTACTTTACCAGTATCAATCGAAAATTCTTTGTTTCCCTGCACCACATCAATGCCGCCGGTAATGGGAAAGAAAATTTGAAAAGAATCTTCTTTGGAGAGAAAAAAGGAAACTTTCCCCCCTGCTAACGATTCGTCATTACAGAGAAAAAGGTTTTCAAGTGGCTCCCTGTGCTCGCTGTAATATTTTTCGAAATTAAAGGTGCTATACCTTCGGATTGTTGAATTTTCCGTCAGCCCACGCTGATCGGCCAGGTAAATTTTTCCGGGGCTAAGTTCCATGCTTAATCGATATTTTTTATAGAGTGGATGCTAACAAATGGCTGGATGGTAAAAAGATTGGTGAAAACCTCTTCTTCAGTGGTTTCTTTATATTGCGATACCAGCAACTGATCGCCGATCGTATCATGCCAGATCAATGGCTTTGAAAAGAAGTTGATGGCAATTTTATGCTTATCCAGTTGGTTGATATCGGAATTGATGATTTCGAATTTAAAATGCTCAAAAGTTAAAAACCGTCTGCCCAGATTATCTAAAACATCAGGAATTATCCCGTTTAACTGTCGCAGGTAGCCTGTAATAGCCGCACTAACCAAAAAATGGAGCTTTTCGGCATCAGGTACATGTAATAGTATTTCTGCAAATGAAGTAAACTGTTGTTCCTGGTTATAAAATTGCGATTGCATTTTGAACTCAGCAAAACTGTCTTCATGCACAAACTTACTCCATGGATTATTATCCATAGCATCGATTATTTTTCGATAGCATAAAACGATCACTTTTTTTGGCATGGCATAAAATTAAAAAAGACGTTAAGAAAACCCAACGTCTTTAATGAAAATAAAACAAATAATAAGGATGATATTATGCTTTAACGTTCAATTTAAATGTAAGATCGAACCCTGAGGTTAATGTTCCTGTTACTGTGGCAATTTCTACACCTGTTTTGTCGTCGCTAAAAACATTGTCGGCATTGTTGTACGTATAACCTGTCATTCCCTTGCTATAACCATTTACCAAAGCCAGCGAAGTACCGCTGCCTTCGGGAAAAGCAATTTGTGTTACATTTAACGATGTTCCTGCTGCATTATACACATGAACATGAATATGTGTTGCCCGGCCACTGTACCAGCCCGGAAAAATAGTAGTAAAAGTTACCAGCCCATTGGCATCGGTAGTTTGGCGGCCACGTAAAAAGTGTACCGATTGATAATTGGTACTTTGCATCCCTGTGCCGCCATATTCAGAATAATTGCCTTCTGCATCGCAATGCCAGATATCAACCAGGGCACCAGCCAGCGCCGCACAACTGTTATTCAGGTTGCCAATGGTTATCTTAACCGTCATTTTGTAACCAGTACGCCCATCGGTAATATCTCTACGCACGTACGATGCAGGTACTTTAGTAGGGAAAGGCCCCTCAGTTTCGGTTGGGGCTACAGTACAGGTTCCGTTGGTGCTGGCAGTTGTACCTGCTGTTCCCGAGCCTGATGTACTGGTGCCATCTGTTATGCTGCTTTTTTTGCAGGCTTCGATAATTACCGGAGTAGAAACTGCTCCAATCATTAAGCTTCTGATGAAATTTTTTCTTTCCATAGGGTTGACTGTTTTGCTTTGTTGATATAAAGGTAAAACCTTGAAGCTAAGTAACAGCGATGTGACGATGTATGCCGATTTTGTATCGTTTAATCACAAAAAAAAAGAGCTTGTGTTATACCTTAATAGTGTGTAATGACCGGAAGGCCAAAAGACACCGAAATTTGAGGTACGCTTTTTGCGATAATCGAATTTCTTTTTATAAAAGATTAAAACTAGCTTTGCCGCTATTAATGAAACACCTGGTTACCATATCTCTTGTATTTTTTAGCTTAACGCATTTGGCCAAAGCCGAGCGCGTTGAAGGGCTTAGAATATTAAACGAATATTGTAATGAGTATAAAATCAGTTCAAATGCTACTGATAAAAGCACTGTTCAGTTCAACGAACAGCGCAACCCTTATTTATTATCGTACACCCGACTTGCTTTAATTGGAACCCAACCCCAATTAAAAGTCGCAAAATATGTAAGCGTAAATCAGGTAGTCACCGATTTAACCATCCGTAAAAAACCGAAGAACAACAGTCCCTAGTACACTTCGTTAAAAGATCTTTTTAAGATTTTGAGCCCCCATTTATATCAATAACTGCCAAACTGACTTAATACTGACAGTGGCTTAGTTGTTGTAACACACCATTTTTTAATAAATAAATACAATTTAAAATATAATGTTAGGATTTTTAGCGAAGATTTTCGGAAGTAAATCAGAAAGAGATATAAAGCTTATTCAACCACTGGTTGTTAAAATAAACGAACACTACAGTAAACTTTCGGCGCTTAGCCATGATGAGTTACGTGGTAAAACCATCGAATTTAAAAGCAGGATTGCAGATTTTTTAACTGAAATTGATGGAAAAATTTCGGCCCTTAAAACTGAGGCAGAAAACGAGGAGTTAGATCTTCACGAAAAAACGGCTATTTACGATCAGGTTGATGCTTTAGGTAAAGACCGTGATGCGGAATTGGAAAAGGTATTGTTAGAAATCCTTCCAGAGGCTTTCGCAGTAGTTAAAGAAACTTCGCGCCGTTTAAGCGAAAACGATTATTTAGAGGTTACTGCAACTCAGTTTGACAGAGACTACGCTGCAAGAAAAAACAATGTTAAAATTGTTGGCGATAAAGCACAATGGGCCAATAAATGGGATGCCGCCGGAAACGAGGTAGCCTGGAACATGGTACACTACGATGTACAGTTAATTGGTGGTATTGTATTGCACAGCGGTAAAATTGCCGAGATGGCTACAGGTGAGGGTAAAACCCTGGTAAGTACTTTACCGGCTTACCTAAACGCACTTGCCGGACAAGGTGTACACATCGTAACGGTGAATGATTACCTGGCACGCAGGGATAGTGAGTGGAATGGCCCGTTATTCGAATTCCACGGTTTAAGCGTTGATTGTATTGATAAACACGAGCCAAACTCTGAAGAGAGAAGAAAGGCTTATGCAGCAGATATTACTTACGGAACCAACAATGAGTTTGGTTTTGATTACCTGCGTGACAATATGTCGCAAACGCCAGATCAGTTGGTGCAGCGCAAATTGCACTTTGCAATGGTGGATGAGGTCGATTCAGTTTTAATCGATGATGCCCGTACCCCATTAATCATTTCGGGCCCGATCCCGCATGGCGATCAGCATGAGTTTTACGAACTTAAACCACGCATTGAGCGTTTGGTTAATGCACAAAAAGCTTATGTTACCCAGGCTTTAAACGAAGCGAAAAAATTAATCAATGCTGGTAATACCGGTACCGAAGAAGGCGAAGGCGGTTTGGCTTTATTACGTGCTTACCGTGGTTTACCAAAAAATAAGGCTTTAATTAAGTTTTTAAGCGAGAGCGGTGTTCGTGGTTTGTTGTTAAAAACAGAAAACTACTACATGGCCGATCAGTCTAAGAACATGCCGAAGGTAGATTCGGAATTGTTCTTCTATATTGATGAGAAAAACAACCAGGTAGAATTAACCGAAAAAGGTATTGAGTTAATTACCCAATCGGGCGAAGACCCTCATTTCTTTGTACTTCCTGATGTAGGCACTGAAGTGGCTGAGTTAGAAAAATCTGACCTTCCTTTAGAAGAAAAGGTAGTTACCAAAGATGCCCTGATGCGCGATTATTCTGTTAAAGCAGAGCGTATCCACTCGGTAAACCAGTTGTTAAAAGCCTATACCTTATTCGAAATTGACGTAGAGTATATCATCGATGAGGGTAAAATTAAAATCGTTGATGAGCAAACCGGCCGTATTATGGATGGTCGCCGCTACTCTGATGGTTTGCACCAGGCGATTGAAGCTAAAGAAAATGTAAAAGTTGAAGATGCGACCCAAACTTACGCAACTGTAACCTTGCAAAACTATTTCCGTATGTACCACAAGCTTTGCGGTATGACGGGTACTGCAACAACTGAAGCAGGTGAGTTCTGGTCGATCTATAAACTGGATGTGGTTGAAATCCCGACCAACAGAAATATTTCGAGACAAGATCAACAAGATTACGTTTACCGTACAGTGCGCGAAAAATACAATGCTGTTGCCGACGAAATTGTAAAACTAACTGAAGCAGGCCGTCCGGTATTGGTGGGTACAACTTCGGTTGAGATTTCTGAGTTGCTAAGCCGTATGCTTAAACTTCGTGGTATAAAGCACAACGTATTAAACGCGAAAATGCACCAGAAAGAGGCTGATATCGTTGCCGAAGCTGGTCAGGCCGGAACCGTTACTATTGCAACCAACATGGCTGGTCGTGGTACCGATATTAAATTGGGCCCAGGTGTTAAAGATGCGGGTGGTTTAGCGATTGTAGGTACTGAGCGTCACGAGTCGCGTCGTGTAGACAGGCAGTTACGTGGTCGTGCCGGTCGTCAGGGTGATCCGGGTTCGTCTCAATTCTTCGTTTCATTAGAAGATAACTTAATGCGTTTATTCGGTTCAGAAAGAATTTCGAGCATTATGGTGCGTATGGGTATCGAAGATGGCGAGGTGATCCAGCATTCTATGATTACCAAATCTATCGAGCGTGCGCAAAAGAAAGTAGAAGAAAACAATTTTGGTATCCGTAAACGTTTATTGGAGTACGATGATGTGATGAACTCGCAGCGTACCGTAATTTACGCTAAACGTAAAAATGCTTTGTTTGGCGAGCGTTTAGATGTAGATATGAACAATATGGTGTTCGATGTTGCTGAAGATATTGTAACCGAATACAAAACAGAAGCAAACTACGAAGGCTTTAAGCTTGAAGTAATTAAAAACTTCTCATTGGATACAGCAATTACCGACAAAGAATTTTCATCAACCGCTATTCCACAGTTAACTGAGCGTTTGTTTGAAGAAGCTGAAGCGTTTTATGCACGTAAATCAGAAGCCATCATTCAGCAGTCGTTACCGGTATTAACACAGGTTTACGAAGAACGCGGTCAGCACATTGAGCAGATTGTAGTTCCGTTTACTGATGGTATCCGTGGTATTCAGGTAGCTGTTGATCTTAAAAAAGCAATCGATAATAAAGGAAAAGAAGTGGTTCGCTCATTTGAGAAAACCATTGTACTCGCTTTAATTGATGATAGCTGGAAAGAGCATTTACGCGAAATGGACGATTTGAAACAATCAGTTCAGAATGCAGTTTACGAACAAAAAGATCCATTGGTAATTTATAAAATGGAAGCTTTCAACTTGTTTAAAGATATGCTTAACGCAGTAAACAAAGAGGTGGTAAGTTTCTTATATAAAGGTGGTATTCCGGTTCAGCAAGAGCCAGATCAGGTTAGGGAAGCACCAGCTCCGGTAAAACAGCCTAAGTTGCAAACCACTAAACAGGAGTTTGGCAGAGAAGAGCCTGGTATTGAGTTTGGCGATACCCGCGAGGCCGTTCCACAACAACCAATTCGTAAAGAAGCAGCCATTGGCCGTAACGAGCCATGCCCATGCGGAAGTGGTAAAAAATACAAAAACTGCCACGGCGCTAATTTGTAATTAGCACATTATAATACATCAAGCCCCGACATTTTTTGTCGGGGCTTTTTTTATAACTAAATTTTTAAGTTTCAGGATTAGTTATATCTTTATCAAACAAACAGAGTCATTGGTAAACTGGTAGGCAGTTTATCTGTATGGCCATTAAAATGGAGCTGTAACCAAAAAAAAACGGGGCGTAACCGAAAAGCCATAAGAGTAGGAGCACATACACAAATACACACAAATGAAAAGAATCTTTAACATTGCCGCTGTTTCAGCGACACTGCTGCTATCTGGCTGCGCCACTGTTTTTACAGGGACAAAACAAACCGTTCAAATTAATTCTTCACCACCTGCTGCCGATATTGAGGTAGATGGTGTTAAGGTGGGAGTAACCCCAATGGCAGTTCCCTTAAAAAAAGGTTTTACAGGTCAAACCTTAACGCTGAAACTTGATGGCTATGAAAGCAAAACATTCCAGCCGCAAACAGCTTTTAATGCTGTATCTGTGGTAAATTTCCTGTTTATTCCTGGTTTTATTATAGATGCAGCGACAGGCTCGATGATGAAATACGATCCAAAGGTTTATGAACATAAATTTGAACCTAAAAAATAAATTAATTTGATTCCATTAATGGAAATAATTCGAAAAGCCAGATTTTGAAAAGGATCTGGCTTTTTTATGTGAGCATGTTTTATATTGATAGCAGGCTTTATTTTTAGTATTTTTGAGATATGGAAACATTAACCATAAAAATTCCAGAAGATAAAAGCACAATTGTACGGCAGGTACTTAAAGAACTTGGTGTTACAATTCTCGATACCAATTCTAAAAATAAAACCTTGGTTCTAACTGCAGAATTACAACAAGAAATTATTTCATCTCAGCAACAAGTCAGTAACGATCTGTTAGTAACCCAATCAGACTTAGATGATGAAATCGATAAGTGGTTAGCGCAATAATTCAGAACCGAGGGCTCGCTATTGCAAATACCAACAAATTAACAATTTGCACAACCCATAAAGAATGCCGATTTTTGTAACAAATCTGGCATTCCTGTTTTTAAAACAATTTTCGTCTGCCTGATGTAATACCATCATGAAAATATTTTATACGTTAATCTTCAGTTTACTACTATTTAAAACATCTTTTGCACAAAAGGGAGAGGTTATCGTAATAAAAGATCCCTTAATTGATAGTTTAATTGCGAAACGGCTTGAAGTGTATAAAACTTCGGGCGAGGTAAAAACAGGCAAACCCATTGTTTCTGCCTACGGCTACCGGGTGCAGATTTTTTACGGATCAGACCGGCGGGAAGTTTTTAATGAGCAGGCACGGTTTAAAGGACTTTACCCTAAATTAAATACCTACCTCATTTATAAAGAACCCAACTATTATGTTCGTGTAGGCGATTTCAGGACCCGCCTTGAGGCACAACGCTTAATCAACGAACTCAGACCAAATTTCCCTACGCTGTTTATTTTCAGGGAAAAAATCAATGCCCCAAATTTAGATACCAATACTACTGATGATCAAAAATAAAGTACAGGAACTGGCCGCAAACATTTTTAACGATGTTGTAGGCTATCGTCAACATATACACGCTAACCCCGAACTATCTTTTAAAGAATTTGAAACCTCTTTATATGTTAAGGATAAATTAAAAAAATGGGGAATCGAATATACCGATTGCGCCAATACCGGTGTAGTAGGTTTAATTAAAGGCAACCTGCCATCTGATCAGGTAATTGCTTTACGTGCAGATATGGATGCTTTACCGATCCACGAAGCCAACGATAAGCCTTATGCCTCGAAAAATCCTGGTGTAATGCATGCCTGTGGGCACGATGTGCACACCTCTTCGCTTTTAGGAACGGCTTACATTTTAAGCCAGCTGAAAGATGAGTTTGGCGGAACCATTAAGCTAATTTTTCAACCGGCAGAAGAGTTGTTGCCAGGTGGTGCAAGCATCATGATCAAAGAAGGCGTACTCGAAAATCCAAAACCACACCATATCGTTGGTCAGCATGTTATGCCGCTAATTGATGCAGGTAAAGTGGGTTTTCGTTCGGGTATTTACATGGCCTCAACCGATGAACTTTATGTTACCGTTACCGGAAAAGGTGGTCATGGCGCACAGCCACACCAAAATATCGATCCAGTGGTAATTGCTTCGCACATTATCATTGCCTTGCAGCAAATTGTTAGCCGCAATGCCGATCCGCGTATTCCTTCGGTTCTTTCCTTCGGTAAGGTAACCGCAAGTGGTGCTACTAATATTATTCCAAATGAAGTAAAAATTGAGGGTACATTCAGAACGCTGGATGAAGATTGGAGAGCAGAAGCGCATAAACGCATGAAAAAAATGGCCGAAGGAATTGCCGAAAGCATGGGCGGAAGCTGCGATTTCGATATTCATAAAGGCTATCCTTTTTTAATCAACGAAGAAAAGCTAACGGCTAATGCCAGGGCTTTTGCCGAAGATTTCTTAGGCAAAGAAAACGTAGTAGATTTGGATATCTGGATGGCTGCCGAAGATTTTTCTTTCTACTCGCAGGTAACAGATGCCTGTTTTTATCGTTTAGGAACAGGGAATGCTGCGAAAGATACACAGTATTCAGTGCATACACCCCGATTCGATATCGATGAAGATGCACTAAAAATCTCGACGGGCTTAATGGCCTACATTGCTTTAAAGCAACTAGGAAATTAATGATGTAAAATGTAATTATGGGAGATGGATGAGGTGGTTTTTTTACTGCATCCATTTTCCAGCTCATATTCTTCATCACCCGTCTTCCATCATACATTATCCATTTTCCATGAAAAAGATATTTTTGTTTTTACTGTTAACGTTAGCTTTTTATACCGGTTTTGCCCAGGAAATCCAACGGTTTAATCCAGATACCATTAAAACCATTACGCTCGATTCAACTGTAAACATTAAGGCCGAAAAGCTGAATATCGAAACTTTCATCAATAAGGTAATAAACGATACTTCATTTTATCAGTCGTTCAGGGATATGAAACGCTACAGTTTCATTGCCGAGAACCGCATTTACAGTTACGATAAAAAGAACAAGGTTGATGGTAAGATTTACCGCAAAATAAAGCACAATAACAGCGGACCTTATAAAATGGAATACCTGGTAAAGCAGGATACCGGGAAAATTTATAAGAAGAACGGGAAGTACCAATTGTATACCGTTGAAATGTTCGATTACATTTTTATGAACGCCTACAATACCGATTTTGTACCTAATGCCCCGGCATCAGTTGGAAAAGGTGGTACAAATGAAAGTTATAAAGATAAACTCAAAACACTGATTTTTAATCCCGGCCGGCCGGTTAAAGTACCTTTTATCGGCAGCAAAACCGAAATTTTTACTGCCAATATGCGCCAGTATTACGATTATGGTTTTACCAGCGGTACCTATTTAGATTCTATTCCAGTTTACCGTTTTAAGGTTTCAGTTAAGCCCGGTTTAAGCAGCTGGACCAAAGATGGAGTGATGATTAAAGAACTGGTTACTATTTTCGATAAACGTAATTTCAATATTCTGGGTCGTTACGTAGATATGAAATACAGCAATATGCTTTTCGATTTCGATGTACAGATGAATATTGAAATGGGGTATTTCGGCGATGATAAATTACCAACTAAAATTACCTATCAGGGCAACTGGGATTATCCTTTCAAAAAGGAAGAACGCGCCAGTTTTTTAATTGTCCATAAAGACTACAAACTCGAAAAGGGTAAATAAGGATGAATGATCGCCTGAAAGATTTATTATCTTTAAGCGAATAATTTAAATCTCTATCCATGCAATTACTCTCGCGTGCCAAACTGGTACTGTTTTTATTTTTATTTGCTGTTAGCCAGCTCAATGCTCAGGTTTTAACCTCGAAACAGATCGACAGCATTTCTGAAAAAACGTTAAGTGCCTTTAATGTTCCGGGTTTAGCTGTTGCGGTAGTTAAAGATGGGCAGGTAATCCATGCAAAAGGTTATGGTGTGCGCTCATTAAAAAATAATCAAAAGGTAGACGAAAATACGCTGTTTGGCATTGCTTCAAATTCGAAGGCCTTTACAACTGCAGCGTTGGCTATATTAATTGATGAAAAGAAACTCTCATGGGATACCAAAGTAACCGATATTATTCCCGAGTTTAAAATGTACGATCCCTATGTAACCTCCGAATTTAATATTCGCGATTTACTTTCACACCGCAGTGGTTTGGGTTTAGGGGCTGGCGATTTAATGATCTGGCCCGATTCGTCAACCGTAAGCAAGAAACAGATTATCCATAATTTACGGTATCTAAAGGCTGTTTCTGGTTTCCGCAGCAAGTGGGATTATGATAATCTGCTGTACATCGTGGCTGGAGAAGTAATTGAGCGGGTTTCGGGCAAAACTTACGAAGACTTTGTAGAAAGCCGGATTATGCAGCCATTGGGAATGAACAGAAGTGCTACCTCCTTTAACCGCTTAAAAGATAAATCGAACAGCATTGATGCCCATGCGCCGGTAAACGGAAAAATTACCGCTATTCCAAAAGATTTTTCGGAAAACAGCAATGCCGCCGGAGGGATTAATACGAGTGTAAGCGATTTGAGCAAATGGGTAATTACCCAGCTAAATGGTGGTAAGTATGGCGAAAAGCTCGATAAAACCTTGTTTAGTAAGCAAGCCCAAAACCAAATGTGGACCATGCATAGTGTTATCACCGCTGGTAAAGGTGCTTACAACAGGCATTTCTTTGGTTATGGCCTGGGTTGGTTTCTGAGTGATGAAAAAGGCTATCTTGTTGCCGAACATACCGGAGGCTTAGCCGGAATGGTGAGCGAGGTAACTTTAATCCCCGATCTTAAATTGGGAATCATCGTTTTAACCAATCAGCAATCGGGTGGGGCATTTTATGCCATTACGCAAGCGATTAAGGATGGATATTTCGGTATTACCGGGAAAGACCGTATTAAAGAACATGTGTCGAATGAGCAGGACGAAAAGGATGAAGCTAAAAAGGTAACCGATAAAATATGGGCTGATATTGCTGCCGCCCAAAAAAATGTAGTAAGCAAGGCTGATGAAAAAAAATATCTGGGTGTATATAACGATGTCTGGTTTGGCGATGTAACCATTAGCAACCTGAATGGCAAAATGCATTTTCAGGCCAAAAATTCGCCCAAATTAAAAGGCGATATGGTGTTTTATAAAGGCAATACCTTTATTGTGAAATGGTACGACAGGAGTTTGGATGCAGATGCCTTTGTAAACTTTAGCCTCGATAATGAAGGCAATCCACTTAGTATTAAAATGGAACCCATTTCGCCATTAACCGATTTTAGCTTTGATTTTCAAGACCTCGACTTAAAAAAGAAACCATAATTTAAACGAATTAATAAATATGAAAACCCTGTTCAGAACCACTGTTTTACTTAGTATTTGCTTAATTGCTTTAACATCAATGACATTTAAACCCAAACGCATCATCTTTTTTGGCGATTCTATTACCCAGCAAGGTGTATCTAAAAATGGCTATGTAACCTTAATCAAAAAATCACTCGATTCTACCAAGTACGATATTATTGGTGCAGGGATTGGTGGTAATAAAGTGTACGATTTATACCTGCGTTTGGAAGATGATGTGCTAAATAAAAAACCTGATTTGGTGGTGATTTATGTGGGGATTAACGATGTGTGGCATAAACAATCCTCTCATACCGGAACCGATTACGATAAATATTTAAAATTTTATCAGGCTTTAATCAATAAAATTCAAGGTGTGGGCAGTAAAGTTGTGCTCGTTACCCCATCAGTTGTTGGCGAGAAAAAAGATGGTACGAACGAGCTGGATGCCGATTTGAATAAATATGCTGCCGGAATCAGAGCCTTGGCTGCCAAAAACAATCTGCCAGTGTGTGATTTGAGAAAAATTTTTGCCGATTATGAAGCACAAAATAATCCTGAAGATAAAGAAAAAGGAATTTTAACCGTTGATAGGGTACACCTGAACGAAACCGGTAACAAACTGGTTGCCGATCAGTTATTGCCTTTGGTTAGATAAGCTTTCGTCATTGCGAACAGAAGAAAGGGATTTGCGGTGGAGTGAAGCAATCTTTACTGTTTAATGATGAACTTAAAATAGTATAATGGAAAGAGGTGGAACGGTTTACATCATTACTAATTTTACTCATACCGTATTATACACCGGGGTTACTTCTGATATTATGTTTAGGATAAAGGAGCATAAAGATAAAGAGTACCCAAATTCTTTTTCTGCAAAATATAACGCAAATAAACTTGTGTATTTTTGTTCTTATGATTCAATAGAGGAAGCGATTGCAGAAGAAAAGAGAATTAAAGGCGGAAGTCGGTTAAAGAAGATAAAATTAATACAGGCCATGAATCCTGAATGGAATGATTTGTGGGAGATAGTGAAAGAATGGTGAACGTCATTTAATTAATGTTTCGTCATTGCGAACTGAAGAAGAGGGATTGTGTGATGGAGTGAAGCAATCTTTCCAGCAGGTAATAACAGTTTAAAAATAAAATAATAGCATAAAAGATTGCTTCGTCGTGCCTCCTCGCAATGACGATCAACAGAAAGTATGATAAACCGCGAAACGATAGATAAGATAATGGATACCGCCCGTATTGAGGAGGTAGTTGGGGATTTTGTGCACTTAAAAAAACGCGGAACCAGTTTAATTGGTAATTGCCCCTTTCATGGCGAAAAAACACCTTCCTTTCACGTTTCCGTAACCAAGGGTATTTACAAATGCTTTGGCTGCGGTAAAGGAGGCGATTCGGTGCGTTTCATCATGGATCATGAAAAATATTCATATCCCGAAGCACTTAAATTTTTAGCCAATAAATACAATATCGAAGTAGAGGAAGCCGAACTTTCTCCCGAAGCTGCCGAAGCCCAGAGTGCCAAGGAAAGCCTTTACATCGTATCACAATATGCCAGTGCATTTTTTGTGAAACAACTTTGGGATACCGATGAAGGGCGGGGGATTGGATTAAGCTACTTTAAAGAACGTGGCTTTAGAGAAGATATCCTTAAAAAGTTCGAGGTAGGTTACTCGCCCGATGTTTGGGATGCGCTAACACAAAGTGCTACAAATGCAGGGCACAAGCTCGAGTTTTTAGAATCGACCGGTTTATCCATTAAAAACGACAACGGCAAAATTTACGACCGTTTCCGTGGGCGGGTAATGTTTCCAATCCATAACTTTACTGGCAGGATTATCGGTTTTGGTGGACGTACGTTAAAAACCGACAAAAATGTTCCGAAATATGTAAACTCGCCTGAAAGCGAAATTTACCATAAATCGAATGTGCTTTATGGTTTGTTCCATGCAAAAAAAGCCATCCGCGATTTAGATAACTGTTACCTGGCCGAGGGCTATGCCGATGTACTTTCCGTGCACCAGGCAGGCATTGAGAATGTGGTGGCCTCATCAGGTACTTCGCTTACCGTAGAGCAAATTAAGCTCATTGGGCGTTTTACCCAGAACATTACCATTTTATTTGATGGTGATGCCGCAGGGATTAAGGCATCGCTGCGCGGTTTAGACATGATTCTGGAAGAAGGCTTAAACGTAAAAATCGTTTCCTTCCCCGATGGGCACGATCCTGACTCGTACATGCACCATGTTGGGGCAGGTGCTTTTAAAACCTATCTGGAGCAAAACCGGAAAGACTTTATCCTTTACAAAGCCAATGTATTGCTGAAAGATGCCGGAAACGACCCGATAAAAAGAGCAGGTATTATCCGCGATATTGTGGAGAGTATTGCCAAAATTCCCGATCAGATTAAGGCATCAGTATTTATCCGCGAGTGCAGCAGTTTGCTCGAAATAAGCGAACAGGTCTTATCAGGCGAGCTAACTAAAATGCGTTCGGCTAAGCTTAAAAAGAACTTTGATAGTAACCAGCGAAGCAATCAATCGGCTGCTCCAAAACAGTCATTCTCTTCTTTTTCTCCTGGTCCGCCGGAGCCGCTTGGCCCACCCGATGATTTGTGGGATGATAGTTCCGGCCCGATGGGCTACGAGCCACAGGAACCGGTTAAAGAAGAAGAGTATCAGGAAAAGGAAATTGTGCGCCTTTTGCTGGCTTATGGACACGAATTTGTAAACTGGGACAAAATAGACGATATGTATATTGGTCCGTTTATTATGCAAAACCTGGCCGATGTAGAGTTTGACGATCCGCTTTGCAAAAAAATTATTAATTATTATAAATCAGAGATCGATAACGGTCGCTTGCCTACAGCCAATCACTTTATTACGCATAAGGAACGCGAAATTGCCGATTTGGCCATTACCTTATCAAGTTCAGAACACGCATTAAGTGAAAATTGGCTGAATAAGCACCTGATTTACGTTAAAGATGAATCAATGAACCTGAAAGCAACGATTTTGGGCGGAATTTTTCACCTTAAAAAGCGTAAAGTTGAAAATATATTGATGAGCCTTTTAAAAGAAATTAAAGAAGAGAAGGATGCCGATAACCAGATGATTTTGATGCAGCGTTACGGGGTGATTAAAGGGGTAGAACGCGAAATTTCTAAATTTTTAGGTTCGGTTATTGTGAAATGAGGATTGAATGTAGAATGAGAGAATTATTGAATGTATTTGACAACGATATGCTTAAATTCAATCATTCAAAATTAAACCATTCAAAATTCAATAATTAAAGATGGCGCTCCATAATGATTTAGGCCGTTTAGGCGAAAGTATTGCCAGGAAATATCTGGAAGACAAGGGCTACGAGCTACTGGATGAAAACTGGACCTACGGTAAATCAGAAGTCGATCTTATTGTTTATAAAGATGGGATAATGATCTTTGTAGAAGTGAAATCGCGTAGTTCGGTTGCTTTTGGGGAGCCCGAAGATTTTGTCGGCAAAGCCAAACAGATACAAATGGAACTTGCCGCCAATGCTTATATAGAAATCATGAATCATCAAAATGATATCCGTTTTGATATTATTGCAGTTACATTTACCAAAAATAAAGATTATACATTAAACCATATTGAAGATGCATTTTGGCCTGAAGACTAACGCTATTAAAAAAATTATATACCTCGGTTTAACCTGTGCAGTGTTTAGTGCCTGCAAAAACGATGCTAGTACCAATTACCGCAGTTTTCTATCTCCCATGATTGGTGTTAACGTGCCCTTAGGCAACGAGATCGATGTAAAGGTGCAGTTTGGCAGCGGAGAGCCCATAGATTCGGTGGTTTACTTAATCGATACCATAAAAGTAATTGCCAAAACAGATACCGGAGCCGTTAAGCTTAAAACCGAAGGACTTAAACTGGGTAACCACCTGTTAACCGCGAAAATTTTCGGAGCAGGTAAATCAGAAGATATTACATCCAATATCAACTTGCTGGCAGCTAAGGCACCCGTAGCATATACCTATAAAGTAATAAAAACCTTGCCACACGATACCGCTTCATATGTAGAAGGTTTGGAATACCACAACGGCTTTTTTTACGAAAGTGCTGGCGATTACGGTCATTCGAGCCTGCGTAAAGTAGAACCTTCAACCGGTAAAATATTACAGAAAACCGATTTAGATAAACAATATTTCGGAGAAGGGATTACAGTGGTAGGAGATAAGATTATCCAGCTTACCTACCGCGAGAAAGTAGGTTTTGTGTACGATAAAAATACCTTAAAAAAACTATCAGAATTTGCCTACACCACCGGCCGGGAAGGTTGGGGACTTGCTTTTGATGGCGAAAAAATATTAAATACCGATGGTTCGAATACCATCTTTTTCCTGAATAAAGATAACTACCAGAAAATTGGTTCTATTGATGTATTTGATGATAAAGGGGCTATTCAGAACCTGAACGAACTTGAGTACATTGATGGTAAAATATATGCCAACGTGTATACCACCAATAATATGCTGATCATCAATCCCCAAACAGGCGTTGTAGAAAGCAGCATAGATTTATCGGGATTATTGCCGGCCGATTATTTCAAAACAGAAGATGCAAGGGCCAATAATGTACTTAACGGCATTGCTTACGATAAGGTTGGTAAGAGACTCTTTGTGGCAGGTAAGAAATGGCCACATATTTTCCAGATTGAACTGATTAAAAAGTAACCAAAAAGGCCGGATTTAGTAAAAATTCCGGCCTTTTTGGTTTTAATCTTTTTTCTTGGGCTCATCCAGATAGCCATTAAAAAGAATGGGTTGCTTGTTTATACTGGTAGCCGTTAAAGAGGCATAACCATTGGTAGAAATATTAATGGTAAACCGGTAATTTTCCTTGCTTACATCCTTAGTATTAATCTGGATGGTATAGGCTCCTCTTTTATTTTTGGTTTCGGTATAACTAAAATCTTTCGAAGTAAATTTAATTCCGCCCTGTGTTGGGTCCATGGGGGCCGAAAATGCTCTGCCGTAATAAGGCAGGTAAGCTACAATACTATCTTTAGTTACCCTAACATCGTATTGCGAACCCGAAAGGTTAATACTCGATCCTCCCTGCCCGCCGGGCATCATCATCAGTACTTTATTGATGTCGTTATTAGCCATTGGGATAGCCGTATTGGCTACAAATATATAATTCTTATCGCCAACAATCCGGGTAGTGGTTTCTTTGTTTGTTTGGGCAAACAACTGAGTAGCAAAAGAAATAAATGCCAGGCTCAATATTAAATTTAAACGTTTCATAATGTGTGTTTTTAAATGTTTAACAATTTAAAGATGCGCCAATACGGAATATTCCATAATGGTGCCAAGAATGAAATGCTTAGTAAATTTAACGAATTTAGTTCTTATATAAAGGGTTTACGCCTGTAGAATTACTCGACTTATAAAGGGGATTGCTCTTTTCAGTTTCTGATGCGCCAAGTGCTGTAAATTTATAGTTTCCCGGTTCCAGGTTGTTTAGTGCTATCGTTCCGTTTTCATCCGTAATCAGGGTAATTAAACTACCACCTGGATTTTTGCCACCCTTAACAATAATGCCGCCAATTGGCGAGCCTGCAACCCTCGATTTAGGGTTACTTGCTGGTACAGAAATAACCAGTTTAAGGTTCCCGGCAGTGGGATTTTCAAATTGTATTTCTCCTTTTTCGTTTGTGGTGAGGTTAATGGTATTATCGCCTGTATTTTTACCTCCTTTAACCACAATACCGCCAATGGGCTGACCTGCAACAAAACTGACTTCACCAGTGGTAACATTGAGTTTGCCTTTTATTGATTTCATGATGCAGGGGAAATGCGATTCAGGATAATTGAGTTTACAATAATCGCAGTAGTGCCCTTCTGGAGCGGCCGTTTTTAATTGCTGCGGTGCAGCTTCTTTTATAGCAGATGAAGTTGAGGTGGCAGATCTTTGTACTTGTGCAAAAAGAGCAAATGAAATGGATAGCAGAAATACCGCTATTGCAGCACATTTTTTCATAATATTTGATTAGAAGGATAAAATTAATCAAAAAATGTGGCTCTTGCTACTTTTTGCCCGGTGGTAAATGGGTTAATGGGCTTTTTTTGCCTTATTCTTCTTCGATGCTTTGGCAAAGGGATTATATGCCAGGGCAAGTTTAATCCAGTAATCGAGTTCATCGTTCCGGTTTAAAACATCGGCCGATACCAGGATGTAACCCTTCATGGGGCGGCCACCCATTACCATTTGTTCCCAGCCATCTTTATCGCTCAGGCTATCTAAAGTATTCGGGTCGAGGCGCACCATCATGTCGTTTCTGGAAATACCCAGGCACATTTTACCGTTAACCATAAAAACCAAACCGCTAAACATCACTTTCTCCTCTACATCGCTTAAATATTGCAAACGCTCGGCAATACGCAGTGCCAGGGCTTCGTTGTAAGTTCTCATTGTTCGTCTTTATAGTTTACTGAAACAAGTTTTATTCCATTCGAGGTAAAGAAATCTTTAAGTTTATCAAATTTTTCGGTGCAATTTTCACCAAAATGAACGTTTTCTGAACTCGCTCTTGTGCGGTGGCAATCAAAACAGATTTCAATAAAGGATATTACCTTTCTCTCTTTATTAAAGAATAAAATAGCATTATGCGGGTCATAACAGCTCATTCTGGTAGTTATAACACCATATTTTTTGGAGGTATAGCCGGTATTGTAAAATAAATCAGTTAATTTATCAATGTCCTTTAATGAAAGTTTTACTTCCTCTTTAACCATCCCCATGTCTATAACCCCTTCTTTAAGAGGTAGATGACTTGAAAATTCAGAAATGGTGTCCTGAAAAGAAATTATAGAAATAAACTCTGTTTGGTTAAAAGGATAGAACTGTTTTCTTTGTGCAGCATTATATTTATTGGTATGTAAGCAATGAGAGTTTTGCTCCATCAACAAGTCTTGCTCTTCTATCGATAATTTTTTTGATTTTTTTGTTTGCGCAAATAAAGCACTACTAATGCAAATCAGACAAAGAATATTTAAGATTTTTAACATTTTAGAAGCTTGTAGTGTTTAAAACTAATTTACATCTTTATAAACCATTTTTCAATAAACTACCGTTATTCTTTAAATTTACAAAATGTTATTAAACTGCTATCAGGAAGAATTTTTAGAAGCTGGATGTGATGAAGCCGGGAGAGGTTGCTTAGCGGGGCCTGTATTTGCTGCCGCAGTAATTTTACCTAAAGGTTATGTGCTTGAAGGCTTAAACGATTCGAAGCAGTTATCGCACGGGCAGCGCGATTTGTTAAGGCCAATTATTGAAAAAGAAGCTTTGGCCTGGGCTGTGGCATCCTGCGATCATGAAGAAATAGATCGTATTAATATCCTCAATGCCTCTTTTTTGGCCATGCACCGTGCAATTGAAAAACTAAAAGCACAGCCAGGCTATCTGGTTATTGATGGTAACCGGTTTAAAGCCTACCCCAGCATTCCGCATAGCTGCATTGTAAAAGGCGACGGTAAATATTTAAATATTGCCGCGGCTTCTATTTTAGCCAAAACCCACCGCGATGAATACATGACCAATTTGCATGTAGATTATCCGCATTACAACTGGCAAAAAAATAAAGGCTACCCAACCATTGCGCACCGAAAAGCAGTTTTGGAAATCGGTTTGTCGCCTTTTCACCGCAAAACTTTTAATGTAAGTGAGCCTCAGCTCGAGCTGTTTTCAAAAAACGCCTAAAATTTCGTATTTTCACAGCACGTGAAGATTCTGTTAATTACTAAGCGGGTTCCCTTTCCGCCAAATAGTGGTTATCCGATTGTGGTTTATAACACCATAAAAGGCCTGCTGCAACTTGGTGCAGATATTACTTTGTTTAGTCTTAACCCCAGCAAAGCCCGTGTTGATATAGAAGATATTTACGATCCGGTATTTGAACAGATTAAATACCATACCTGCGATCTGGATACCGAAGTAAATATTTGGTCGGCCTTTTTTAATATTTTCACTAACGAATCCTACAACGTTTCCAGATATTATAACGAAGATGCAGCCCGACAGCTGGAAAGCCTGCTTCGGGAAAATGCATTTGACATTATCCAGTTTGAAGGTCTTTTCGTTGTTCCTTATTTAGATGTAGTTAAGGCCAACAGCAACGCCAAGCTGATTTACCGGGCCCATAATATCGAATTTACCATGTGGGAGCGTCTATCACACTCCGAAAAATTCCTCATCCGGCGTAAATATCTTGCTTTTCTGGCCCAGCGGTTAAAGGCTTACGAAACCGACCAGATTAATCGTTTTCACCAGATTTTTGCCATTAGTGAACCCGACAGGCAAAGTATATTGCGGTTTGGCTGCGAAGTCCCCATGTCGGTTTTTCCGGTAGCCATCGATCTGGAAAAATATAAGGTAGATAAAAGTAAAACCAGTTTTCCTACACTTTTTCATTTAGGAGCTATGGACTGGAGGCCAAACCAGGAAGGTTTAGAGTGGTTTTTAGATGATATCTGGCCGGATATTGAAAAACTGAATAAAGACCTGCGCTTTTACATTGCGGGAAAAAACATGCAGAAACATTTTTTTGAGTATGATTCTGAAAACCTGATTGTTGAAGGCGAAGTTTTCGATGCGATAGAATTTATGAACTCGAAGGCAATTATGATTGTGCCTTTAATTTCGGGAACAGGTATGCGGGTAAAAATTATTGAAGGCATGGCCATGAAAAAATGCATTATTGCCACTGCCACTGCTGCCGAAGGTATAAACTGCCGTCATGGTCACGATATTTTAATCGCCGATTCGGCTGATGAGTTTTACCGTTCTATACTGCAATGCATCATTAACCCTAAACGCTGGATGGAAATCGGCGAAAATGCAAGGAAAACCGTAGAGAACGACCACGGGGTACATTTAATCTCTTCAAAAATGTTAAAGATTTACGAAGAACTGATTGGTATTTAGCATAAAATCAGGCAACAGCAGCATCGAAATCCGTTCATGCATTTTCAAAAAACAGCTAAAATCTCCTGAATTTTAGCCTTAAACATTGTCATTTTCTTAGTACTTTTGCCGCAACTAAAAAATTAGCATGAAAAATACCGCATTAACAGAAAAACACATCGCTTTAGGCGCTAAAATGGTTCCATTTGCTGGCTATAATATGCCGGTTACTTACGAAGGTATAAACGCAGAACATGCAACTGTTCGTAATGGAGTTGGTGTTTTCGATGTTAGCCACATGGGTGAGTTTATTTTAAAAGGTGAAAATGCATTAGACCTTATTCAACGTGTAACCAGTAACGACGCTTCGAAATTACACGATGGTAAAGTGCAGTACTCTTGCCTGCCTAATAAAGATGGTGGTATTGTTGATGATTTATTGGTGTACCGCATAGATGAGAAAACTTATATGCTGGTTGTAAATGCATCAAATATTGAAAAAGACTGGAACTGGATTGAGCAGTTTAATACCAATGGTGTAGAAATGCATAACATATCCGACCAGACTTCTCTTTTAGCTATTCAGGGACCAAAAGCTGCTGATGCTTTACAAAGCTTAACAGATGTAAACTTAGCCGCTATGGAATATTACACTTTTGTTAAAGGTACCTTTGCCGGTATTGAAAATGTAGTAATTTCAGCAACAGGTTATACCGGTGCAGGTGGTTTTGAGATTTATTTCGAAAACCAATACGCCGACCAGATTTGGGATGCCATTTTTGAAGCCGGAAAAGCACAAAATATTAAACCAATTGGCTTAGGAGCACGTGATACGTTGCGTTTAGAAATGGGTTTCTGCCTTTACGGAAACGATATTGACGATACTACTTCGCCAATTGAAGCAGGTTTAGGCTGGATTACCAAATTTTCGAAACCATTTACCAATTCTGAAGCTTTGCAGGCCCAAAAAGAAGCCGGAATCCAGAAAAAACTGGTTGGTTTTGAAATGATCGACCGTGGTATCCCGCGTCACGATTATGAAATTGCTGATGCTGAAGGAAATGTAATTGGCAGGGTAACTTCGGGTACACAGGCACCTTCGTTGCAAAAAGCAATTGGAATGGGCTACGTAGCCAAAGATTTTGCTAAAGAAGGAACTGAGGTTTTCATCAACATCCGCAATACACCTATTAAAGCAAAAGTGGTTAAATTCCCTTTTTATAAATAAGATTTGAGATTATAGATATGAGATTTTAAATGGCTTGACCATCAAGATCTCATATCTCCAATCTTGATACTCCAATCTCGTCAAATGTCAAAAAAAATAGAAGTTTGCTTAACACCCGCTTTGATCGATTTATACGATATTGAGCAAAGTATTGTGGTGGTTATTGATATTTTAAGGGCTACATCATCTATTACTTATGGGATAGATAACGGCGCAGAAGCTATTATTCCGGTAGCCCATGTAGAAGATTGCTTAAAATACAGCGATAGTGGATTTTTATTGGCTGCCGAAAGAAACGGTGAAGTTGTGGCAGGTTACGATTTTGGAAATTCGCCCTTTTCTTATACCAGCGAAAAAGTTGGCGGAAAAACAGTGGTTTTAACCACAACCAATGGCACCAAAGCCCTTCACCTGGCTCAAAAGAGAGCTTTTCAGGTGGTAATTGGCTCTTTTCTGAATTTGGATGCGCTTTGCGATTACTTAAAAAGCCAGGATAAGCACGTATTGTTGTTATGTGCAGGCTGGAAAGATCAGTTTAACCTGGAAGATACCTTATTTGCCGGTGCTGTTGTAAATCAGCTACGCAAGAGTTTTGAGCATTTTGATGATTCGAGTGTTGCGGCAGAGGATTTGTACCTGCTGGCTAAAGATGATTTACGAACCTACTTACATAAATCATCACACAGCCACCGTTTGGCCCAACTTAACATAGAAGAGGATGTTGTGTTTTGCCTGCAATTAAATATTTGTAAGGCCATCCCTGTTTTGCAAGGCGAAAGTTTAGTTGCTTTAAAACATTAAAAGCTAAAATTCAAGCCCAGGGCAATTGTATTTGCCCTGAAATTAGCCCCGTTAAATTGTGTTTCTTCTGGTTGCTTGTTATTAAAATAGGCCCTGTCTACACCGCTGTAAGTATTGATGTTATTAATCTTATAATCGAGCTCCAGTTGCAGCGTTTTGTTTAGCGGAACGGCCAGATTAACATTTCCACTAATGGAAAAAGAATTTGCCGCATGCGTAAAGCTAACGGGTTTCTGAAAATCGGGGATTAAATTCCAGTTCGCCTTTGCCGAATAGGTATAAAAACCACCCAAGATACCTGCAGTTACACGGAATGATTTGGCCTTAAAAGTTCCCTCAAGCCCAAAGTCAAAACCCTTGTACCTGGTTTGATAAGTAGAATTTAAGCCTGCACTAGTGATGTTACTGGCACTTTCTAGTAAATGAAATTTTTGCTGATGGTAAGATAAGCCGATAATAGGATTAACTGCAAACTGATCGAAACTAAACAGCCCGTAGCTGAGTTGTAAGCTGGTATTGAATAGATAACCCTTATTGGCGTTGAGCAGATCGAAGTAAAAAGCATTTTGCCGGTTATCGTCAGCATAATCAGTATCTTCTACTTCGCCTTTGGTAATATTGCCATATTGATTACTGGTTTTTACCGTTAACCGGTCGGTAATATGATATTTTATGTCAAGCCCAAAACTCGGGCCTTTAAGGTTTTTCCAGATCAATTCTGATAAGATGTTGGGGCTTGTACCCGAAGCATTGCCGGCAATAGACCAATCTGATTTAGCTTGCTGGATGCCAATCGAAGGTTTAATTTCCCATTTTTTTTTGGTGTTTTGTGCTAATGCAGCTTCGCAAAAGAGTAGTAAAGTTAAGCAGGTTAATAAACGGTTAATGTTATGCTGGAAAATAAGCTGCATATTCTGTTTTTGGTTTTAAACAACAAAATACACATAGTGGTTTACTAAACCACCATGTGTAAATTTATTTATTTTAAAAAGGATATACTGAGGCGATAAATGATTTGTCGGTAGCAGAAAGTACAGTATTCCATCCCACTTCAAAATCACCAATGGTTAATTCGTTCGGAACCGAATAGTGCATGATTGAATATTTATCATACGAACTGTAATTGGTTTGTGTAGTGCTGTATTTAGCAAACAGGTTGTTGTCTACATCAGCCTGGCTCCAGTAATTTGGCGCTGCCGCGTAATAAGCATAAACAGCTGGTTTATCCCACGGAATAGATACAAGCGGATGCTGATGTTCGTGGATCATACCTAAAGCATGGCCAAATTCGTGTATCACCACACGGCTATATTCCGAATCGGCAGTTGATGCAGTAAGCCAGCCAAAGTTCATGGTAGCACCAGTACTTGGAGTCGATTTTCCAATGTAAGACCACGAGCCATCGCCACTTACAAAGCTAACCCTGATTTTAGCAGTATTATCGTTGGTTACAAAGTTGAACTTAATGTTGGCGTATTTTTCCCATTCTCTGGCATACTGTATTACTTTGTTTCTAATGGTCGAAGTGCTGCCATTTAAACTCACTTTAATTGTAGTGCCCGCAGTCCATTTTGTTGATTTTAATACGGCACCCCTTGGCGTAGTACCATCTAATGATCTTTCAGTACAGATCTTGATATCACCAAGTGGATTAACACTTAAGCTTTCGGGTTGATCTAAGGCTTCGGTTTGGGTAGGTTTTTCTTTTTTACAAGAATAAAGAGACAAAGTAAGGCATAAGGCAATAAGTGCTGCCTTATTTAATTTTAAGAAATTCATGTTTTAGGTTTTTAGGTAAAAATTAATGATCTGTGTTTTTTGACTGAAAAATCAAGTTAGAAAATAGTAAACACAGGGATTCTCCGCTTCTGTTGAAGCATAATCTGATAAAAATACATAGGTAGACGTTTAGGTTAAATACCGTGCATTTTGCAAAGTATAATCCTAAAGTAAAATAATATTATATAAACACCAAAATAAATGTAATATTTTTATTGCATATGTGTAATCGTTACACTATGTTATGGTTAGATAAAAATACTCAAATTTGTAGTTTTAATATTACTTATCAGGGAGCTTGTATACCTTTTATTTTGTGATCAGTTCAGAAATAGTAGGACTGTTTTTAATGGTAATTAAGGCTTCTTCATGCGCCAGCCAGTAAATATCTTCAGCCCTTTTCATGTCGAAAGTACTAATTGCGCCTAAACCTTTAGGTTCGATAAGTACATTACAGAATTTTGCTTTTCTTTCCATGTCGTGGTTAATAGACATGATACCTGCACGCCCCATTAAATTGGTAATGCCCGTAATTTTATCAACCGGCTTTAAATGGTTGCATGACGATCCGATAATAAAATCGCAGTCTTCCATTAAAGGTTCGACCGGGAAATTGTTTAAAATACCTCCATCTACATACATCTGCCCATCAATCATAATCGGCTTAAAAATACCGGGTATGCAACTCGATGCATGGATGGCCCTGATTAGTGGCCCTTTTGTAAAATACACCAGCCGGCCTTCGCTAAAGTTTACTGCTGCTATGGTTAGCGGTATCTTTAGCTTCTCAATGGTATCTTCAGGAAAGTATTCTTTTAAAATTAGTGAGGTATTTTCGATATTAATTAAGCCGAGCGAACCTACCGCTGGCCGTACAAAGCGCCATAACTTGGTTTTCAGGAAAATATTTAGTCCCTCTTCAGGATCTATACCAGCTGCAAAAAAAGCTCCGGCTATTGCTCCCGCACTTGTTCCGCTTATGTGACTAAAGGTAATGCCTAAATTGCTAAAGGCTTTTAAAACACCTAAATGTGCTATTCCTCTAATGCCTCCGCCCGATAATACAATGCCAACTTTCATAGGTTTAATTTAGGTAATTACTTTATTGCTTAATGGTTGTATTAAATTGTTTTCGGGTGGCAAACTATAAATTGCGAATTGAAAACTGCCAACTAATTCTGTTGTTTCGGTTTATATTTCGACTTATTTAAAATTTTCTGTGCATCCTGTTCTGCCATGAGCTGTTGCAGGGTTACATCAGGATTTTCTTTCATATACTTCTTCACCATTTGCCATCCAATCCACACACCCAATTTTGGTGCCGAATCTCTGTTTTCACCTAAACCAGGTGTAAAAGGACCTTCTGATAAAAAGACCTGTATTTTTTGGTAATCAGTTTCGAACAAAAAATTGTTCGCTAAAAAATAAGCCCAAATATCACCTTCGAAATGCTGAGCCCATTCCAGCTGTTCTGTGCTGTAACCAATTTTAACCGAATCGGGTAATTGTTCGGGTAATACCTGATCAAGAAAGTAAAGTATCTTTCCCTGAAAAACCATTTTAGACAATAGCGATTTATTTGCATCAGGTTCGGCAAAAAGTTCTTCGTGAGCATAGGTTTCAGCTACGCGTGGCACTATATATTCTGGCGCAAACCTTCTTGACAGGTACAACGGAACACTTTGAACAATGGCTTTGTAAAATTTACTGTCTTTACCCAAAAACATATCGAGACCAATGCCCAGATAGTTATCGCCAACTGGCATTTGGTAGGCAAAACCCGAAGCAAAAGCAATAAATTTGGGGATTTTGGCTTTGGGGTAATAGTATTTGATGTATTTGAAAGTTTCGTTTAAACCGGCTTCCTGTGTTTTTAGGTTAGGGAAAACACTATCTACCTCTTTGGTTAAATCGGTATAAGCCTGATCGCGGTAAAGTGTAGATAATGATTCGGTATTTTCATATTTTGTATCGAGGATCTTATGCAGAAAATCGTCATAAAATATGCCATACTTCGTACTTAGCGACTGGTTTACCTCAGCTGGATTTTTGCTTTTTCCTGCAAACAGCTCTTTATCAAATCGTTCTATTTTAATATCTACCGCAATATTGCTAACATCGGGCCTGTTGCTTTGCTTACAGGAAATAAATGCAATGGCAAAAAGAAAAATTAGATAAATTTGCCTATGTTTTACGTTATACATCATGTAGAACAAATATATATAAACACCTATAGCATGAAAAGAATATCGACCATTTTAATTTTGTTACTCTTCAGTTTCGGCGCCTGGGCGCAAAACTCTACCTTAACCAGTTACGGTTTCAGGTTAGGCTTAACTGCTACCCCAACCGTTGGCTGGATTAAACCCGAACAGGGAAAAACAAATGGCGTGGCTTTAGGATTCTCTTATGGTTTAATAGGAGATTTTAATTTTGCCCCGAATTACAGTTTTTCTACTGCTTTAACCATTACCAGCATCAACGGTAAAAGTACCGAAGTAAATGTATCACCCTATTACATGCCGCCTTACGTAGTTGGTGGAAATGCGCCCAAAGCTTACGATTTAAAATATAAACTTCAATATGTGGATTTACCCTTAACCATCAAATTGAAAACGGTTAAAGCAGATGGAAAACGTTGGTATGGCCAGTTTGGATTATCGAATTCTATTAATATCAGTGCCAAGCAGAATGCAGTAAGTGGTAGTGAAGTTGTTGGTGATAATTTAAACGTATCAGACCATATTAAGCTTTACCGTGCCGGTTTAATTATTGGTGGAGGTGGCGAATTTGATATTTCGGGTAACACCAGTATTGTGGCGGGTTTAACTTTTAACAATGGTTTTACCAATATTGTAACGGATAATAGCCGGAATGTTAAAAACCACTACCTAGCACTTAATTTTGGTGTATTTTTCTAATCCTTAAACATCAATCTTAATACTTGCTACTTCAATCCTGATACTTAATACCTACTAACTACGCTTTAACCCCGATCTCTTTATGAAAATCGCTTTAGCCCAACTCAATTACCACATCGGAAACTTTGAGGCCAACACCAAAAAAATAACCGAGCATATCCAACTGGCAAAAGATAAAGGTGCCGATCTGGTTGTTTTTGCCGAACTGGCGATTTGTGGTTATCCGCCGAGGGATTTTTTAGAGTTTGATGAGTTTATTGTGCTTTGCGAAAATGCAGTACAGGAAATAGCAAAACATTGTACCGATATTGCCTGTATTGTTGGCTTGCCGATAAAAAATGAAGTACTTCAAGGTAAGGATTTGTTTAATGCAGCCTATTTTATTGAAGGTGGGCAAGTAAAAGGAGTTGTAAGAAAAGCTCTTTTACCTACATATGATGTATTTGACGAGTACCGTTATTTTGAGCCTGCCACACAATTTGCTTGCATTGATTTTAAAGGTAAAAAAATTGCACTCACCATTTGCGAAGACCTATGGAACATCAACGATAACCCGCTGTATGTTTCCAACCCAATGGATGAACTGATTAAAGAAAAGCCTGATTTAATGATCAACATTGCGGCTTCTCCTTTTTCGTACACACACGACGACGAGCGTATAAAGGTACTGGCTGATAATGCCAAAAAATACCACTTACCTGTATTTTACGTGAACCAGGTTGGTGCGCAAACCGAAATTATTTTTGATGGAGGTTCGCTGGTTTTTGATGCCGACGGAGCCCTGAAGGCCGAAATGAAGTATTTTGAAGAAGATTTGCAGGTTTTTGATCTCGAAGACGTTGAACATGTGCGCAATAAATATCCTCAGGCCGAAAGGTTAAGCGATATTGAGCAGATTCATGATGCGCTAATTTTAGGAATTAAGGATTATTTCCGCAAATCTGGTTTTAGTAAGGCTGTGCTTGGCTTATCAGGCGGAATCGATTCGGCGGTGGTATGTGCGCTGGCTTGCCGTGCGTTGGGTGCCGAAAATGTAATGGCCGTTTTAATGCCTTCCAAGTTTTCATCCGATCATTCGGTACAGGATGCCTTAGACCTTGTAAATAACATTGGCTGTATGCACGAAATTATCCCGATTAAGGAAGTTGCAGAAGCTTTTGATCAGATACTGGCACCGGCATTTAAAGGCTTACCATTTAACCTGGCAGAAGAAAATATCCAGGCACGTATCCGTGGGATTATTAATATGGCTATGAGCAATAAGTTTGGCTATATATTACTCAATACCTCCAATAAAAGTGAGTGTGCTGTAGGTTATGGTACTCTGTACGGCGATATGTGCGGTGCAATAGGGGTAATTGGCGATGTATATAAAATGCAGGTTTTTGAGCTAGCCAGATACATCAATAAGGAACGCGAAATTATTCCGCTTAATACCATTGTTAAACCACCTTCGGCAGAGCTAAGGCCCGATCAAAAAGATTCTGATTCGCTACCTGAATACGAGATCCTGGATAAAATCCTTTATCTGCACATAGAAAAGAAACAGGGATCGAAAGCTATTATTGCACAGGGATTTGATGCTGCACTGGTACAACGGATATTAAAAATGGTTAACATTGCCGAATTTAAACGTTACCAAACGCCACCGATTTTGAGGGTTTCGCCTAAAGCTTTTGGTATGGGCAGAAGGATGCCTATTGTAGGGAAGTATATGGCTTAGACTGTAAGGTATTGGAAGGTTTGAATTTGTTAAATTGTTGGAATTGCTTAATCACCAATTGCTTTATAATTCCTTTCTGAATTGAAATTTGCAATAAGGGGGTAGATTTGTAGGATGAAGTATCTCAGACAGATGCTTCGAATTTATGAATTCCAGAACCTCACAAGGAGGTCGTCATCTCGACTGAAGCGTAGCGAAATGCCTGCCCGTACAGGCGGGGAGAGATCTGTGTGATAGATTTCTCGACTGCGTTGCACTCCGCTCGAAATGACGACCTCTTGAAGTTGTCATTAATTCTTATGCTAAAGTAGCATCAACCGTAATGGTGGTATTTAATAATTTAGAAATCGGGCAGTTTTTTTCTGCATCAGCCACTAATTCATCAAATTTATCTTGCGATAAACCTGATACCGAAGCTGTTAACGTTAAATGCGATTCTACAATCTCTCCTTTTGAAGGATCGAGGTTAATCTCACATTTGGTTTCCAGCTTATCTGCGGTAAAGCCTGCTTCGGTTAGGTTAGCCGATAATTTCATGGTGAAACATCCGGCATGTGCCGCTGCAATTAATTCTTCAGGGTTGGTGCCCACACCTTCTGCAAAGCGCGAGTTAAAAGAATATTGTGTATTGTTTAAAGTAGTACTTTGTGTAGTAATGTTACCAGTACCTTCTTTAATAGAACCTTGCCAAACGGCCGTTGCATTTCTTTTCATGGTCAAAATTTATTTTTGGTTGATTTTTGATTGTTTAACAGCTAAAGATAATTATATGTTTGTATACGGAATGAAAATCTTTGTTAAGAAATATGCCTGTTTAACTTAATTATTCAATTTCCGAAATAGTTTCTTCTTCAGGCCGGGTGATTTTATTCCTAAACGATTGTATCAGTAAAATGCCTACACCAATCATAATTGAAATATCGGCGAAATTAAATACACCCGTTTGAAAAATATAAAAGTCCATGTGCATAAAGTCAGTAACCGAGCCATGCACAATTCTGTCGTATAAATTACCGATTCCTCCTCCAATTAAAAAGCAGAGTGCAATTTGGATACTGATGGGAAGGTTGCGTTTAGCAAAAAGAAAGTAAAGGCCATAACCTAAAAATAACAAGGGCAGCCCTGTTAAAATAATCAGTCTGAAAATATAGGGCATCTCATCTCCCAGACTCAGAAAAGCCCCGCTGTTTTCTACACGGGTTAAGGTGAAACGTTCTTTAATGATACTGATGTGTTCGTAATCGCTGATGTTGGCGCGCACGATTTTTTTGGATATCTGGTCGCAACCAAAATTTAAGGTTAATAATAAGAGCAATACCGACCAGCGTAGGTTTTTTATTTTTTGCATAATTTTTTATCTGATAATATCGGCATCAACCGGTGTATAGCCTAAATGCCTGCTTAACGACATAATTTGCCCTTTATGATGAAACTCGTGGGTAATAACGTGGGTAAATAACTTCAGGGGATTTACAATTAACGTTTCCCCGTTTCTTTTTAGCTCAATTTCCTGTTGTTCATTTCCTTTAAATTTTTCAATAAATAAGCCGATGTACTCATCTACCTGCTTAAAATAGCTTTGACAGTTGCTTAAGGTCTCATACCTTTCAAAAGGTAAAAAATCCTGTTCAATGCCTAAAGCGCGTTCGCCAATCCAGGCACTATAGGTTTGGCAAATATGTACCAGTAAATTTCGGATAGAACCTCTGCCGAACGAACTGTTTTCGGTTAAAAAATCCTGTTCGGATATAGTCCCAATATAAGTTAACAGGGTATTTCTTGAGGACAAAACGAAATCATATTGTTGTTTAAGCATGGCCCGATTTTCTGATCCACTTTCTATATGGAATAATCAAAGCTAAAAGAATAGCAGCAAGGCTCAGGAATTTTGCAATAATATCTCCGCTTTTTACGTAAAAGGTTATTTCATCATTCAGGTTAATATTTGCTTTTATGGCTGTTCTTGTCCACCACTTGGTGCTTTGGGTTACATCGCCACGCTGGTTAATGAAGCACGAAATACCTGTATTGGCCGAGCGTGCCACATCGCGGTGTGTTTCGATAGCCCTGAGTTTAGCATACATTTCATGCTGATCTTTACCCGAGGTATTTCCCCACCAGGCATCGTTCGTAATTACTGCGATAAACTGGGCACCATCTTTAACCGATTGGCCAACCCATTCGCCCCAAAGACTTTCGTAACAGATTACTGGCGCAACGCCAATACCGCTTTGTGCGTAAAGTACTTCTGGCTTATCTTGCCAGCCCCAGCCACCAACAGTTCCACCAAGTTGAGCGAATACACCATCCATAAAAGAAAATACTTTTGGGAAAGGCATTTTTTCTACACCAGGCACCAGCTTCGATTTATGATAAAACTGTACGTTCGCAGAATTCTCTACCTGCATGGCTGTGTTAAAATTATCCCAATACAGGTTGCTTTGCGAGTCGTACTTTGCCGAAATTGTTTTTTTTGTCTGGTAAACCTTTATACTTTCTATCCCGGTAATGAGCGTTCCGTTTTTGTATTTACTTAAGAAGTTTTGCAGTGCAAAGAAATCAGGATTTGATCTGATCCGATCCTCCTCGGCACGGTTAGGGATAGCCGTTTCCGGCCAGATAAAATATTCGGTGTTGGTTTGGCCAATTGAGTCGGAAAGATGTGTTAAGATTCTCACCTGCTCGGCAGTAGGTATACTCTCTAGTTTTTGATAAGGATCGATATTGGGCTGAACCACCACTACATTGCTGGGTGTTCCTTTTTGCTCAGCGTTAAAGTATTTTGTTAAAGAAATGGCAACCGGAATAATAATAACCAATGCCCAGATACCCAAAGTCCTGAACTTTAAATAGCCACTTTGTGTTTTTAATTTTTTGTAGGCTTCGAAAGCAATGATATTGCTGGTTAAAATCCACAGGGAGCCACCATAAACCCCGGTGTAATCATACCATTGTGCCAGCTGGTGCATACCTGCCAGGCCGTTACCTAAAGTCATCCAGGGGAAAGCCAGGTCCCAGGTTTGTTGCAGATACTCTAATGCAATATAAAAGGAGATTAAGCCAATGTAAGCTACAGTTTTATTAACGTACCTACCTAAACGGTAATAAAGCCAAACCGAAAAAGTCATTAAAAGTGCCCCCAAACCATAGGGGATTAACGATACCGGTATAGCTACGATGGGGTTGTTATATGCACTAATGGCATTATAAACCCAGTAAATAGCCGCTGTATTCCAAACCAGGAACGTTAAGCCTGCAGTGAGGAAAATCTGCTTGCCTGTTTTTTTATGATCACTGTTCGCAATACTGTCAATTGCAATTAACAGCGGCACCAAGCCGATTAACAATAACGGTGTGGTAAAAGGCATAGGCGGCCAGGCCAGCCACAGTAAAAATGCACTTAAGAGGGCGAGGAGGTAGGTTTGCTTGGATTTCATATAAAATTACTTGTCATTCTGACGTAGGAAGAATCTCTACGCAGCAGAAAACTGACGCTGTTCTTGTTAATATAAGGCAGTATTACTATGTCAGAGATGCTTCTTGCCTCAGCATGACAGTATTGTTTATAAACTATCTAAAATATTTGCTTTTTTAGCTTCGTACTCTTCTTGTGTAATCAGGTGTTTATCGTACAAAGTTTTAAGCTTACGTAGTTTTAATGTAGTTTCATCTTCAGCTTCTTCTACCACTTCGGCAATCTGGATAACCGGTTGCTCAGGTTCTGGTGCCAAAGCCGGAGCTGGAATTTCGGGAAAAGGCTGTGCACTTAAATTAATCGGAGAGGCTGTTGCACGGTTTTCTTCCAGTTTTTGCTGACGCAACATTTCTTTATACTCCTCCAGCTGCTGATTTGCCGCCTGGTGTAATTTGCGTGCCTGTACTTTTGGAATAAATTCGGTTACAATATTTTCGCCATGTTGTGGCACACAGATAAATTTAGAACCGAAAAACTCTTCTTTAAACGAAACTTCTTTAATGCTTTTCCACGAAATATCTTTAAAATTCATGGTTAAGCCCAGGTTGCCCGGCTCGCAATAAAATATCCTTTTGTTCGAAATGGCAATACTATCTGGTAACAAGTTTACGGCTGGCTTTTTCTGCACCGCTAAATATAAAAGCTCTTCGCCTGTAGTTAAAAGATCGTTTAATTTTCCAATCACCTTTTCAACCGCTTTTGGGTCTTGTTCGTCGCTCAGAAATCTATCTATACTCGTCATAATATTTTTTAAAATTGATGTGTTGTTTGTGTTCAGATGCTAATCTTCGGCATCATCATATTTGTTTTTGTTTTTTGTTGCCGGTTTACCCGCTATGCAAATTACAAATTCTCCTTTTAAAGTATTGTTTTCAAAATGTGATTTTATTTCAGCTAAAGTGCCCCTCACAGTTTCTTCAAACATCTTGGTGAGCTCTCTGCTTACTGATGCCTGCCGTTCTGCTCCCAAATATTGTGCAAATTCTTCTAAAGTTTTTAATAAACGGTGCGGACTTTCATAAAGTATAATGGTACGCTCTTCTTCGGCCAGTTTTTTAAATTTAGTTTGCCTGCCTTTTTTAACGGGTAAAAAACCTTCAAAACAAAAGGCATCGGCAGGTAGTCCCGAATTAACCAATGCCGGAACAAAGGCAGTTGCACCCGGAAGGCACTCTACGGCGATATCGTTTTTAATGGCTTCACGAACGAGAAAGAAACCGGGATCGGAAATAGCAGGAGTACCGGCATCCGAGATCAGGGCAATTTTCTGCCCTTCGTTTAAAAACCTGATAATTTCTGAAGTAGCCTTATGTTCGTTATGCTGGTGATGCGCGAAAACCCTTTTATCAATGCCGAAATGCTTGAGCATGGGGGCGCTGGTACGGGTATCTTCGGCTAAAATTAAATCACATTCTTTTAGGATCCGGATTGCCCTGAAAGTCATGTCTTCCAGGTTGCCTATTGGCGTGGGTACGAGAAATAGTTTGCCATCCATTGTATCAGGTATTAGTATCGGGTATTAAGTATTGGGTGTTAGGTATCAAGTATCAGGTATTGGGTTCAGGTATCAAGTAGGGAGTATTGGGTTATTGAGCTGCGGATGGTTGAAAACTGCAAACTAAAAACTGAAAACTCTTTCTATCTTTGTGAAAAAAATTAAAATAATGCTGCAAGTTAACTATATCCGCGAAAATAGAGAGAAAGTTTTAGAACGTTTAAGTGTACGTAATTTTAAACAACCAGAACTGGTAGACGAAATCATTAAAATTGATGAAGAACGCCGTTCCACTCAAACTTCGTTGGATAGTATTTCGGCAGAAGCGAACGCAGCCGCCAAGCAAATTGGCGATTTAATGCGCGCGGGCAAAAAAGAAGCAGCTGAGGCCATTAAAACTCAAACGGCTTCTCATAAAGAAAATATAAAAAATCTTGGCGATAAATTAAATGAGCTGGAAACGGCGCAGCACAATCTGATTGTTCAGTTGCCAAACCTGCCTTACCATTTGGTGAAACAAGGCTCAACTGCCGATGATAACGAAATTGTGCTTACACATGGCGAACCGGCCAAATTGCCAAACAAGGCTTTGCCGCATTGGGAACTGGCCGCTAAATATGATATCATTGATTTTGAGCTGGGTGTTAAAATAACAGGAGCTGGTTTTCCGGTTTATAAAGGAAAAGGTGCCAGGTTGCAACGCGCACTTATCAATTTCTTTTTGGACCATGCTACAGCTGCAGGTTATAAAGAAATGCAGGTGCCACATTTGGTAAATGCTGCTTCGGGTTTCGGTACGGGTCAGTTGCCGGATAAGGAAGGGCAAATGTATCACTCAACAGTTGATGATTTGTATTTAATTCCAACGGCCGAAGTTCCGGTAACCAATTTATACCGCGATGTGATTGTTAAGGAAGAAGATTTGCCTGTTAAAAACACAGCCTATACGCCTTGTTTCCGCAGGGAAGCAGGTTCTTACGGTGCACACGTTCGTGGCTTAAACCGCTTACACCAGTTCGATAAGGTAGAAGTAGTACAAATTACACATCCAGATAAATCGTACGAAACTTTAGAAGATATGAGCCAGTATGTTCAGTCGCTTTTACAGCAACTTGGTTTACACTACCGCGTTTTACGTTTATGTGGTGGCGATATGGGCTTTACATCAGCCATGACTTACGATATGGAGGTGTGGAGTGCTGCCCAGGAACGTTGGTTAGAGGTTTCTTCTGTTTCTAACTTCGAAACTTACCAGACCAACCGTTTAAAACTACGTTTTAAAGGTAAAGAAGGTAAAGCGCAGCTGGCGCATTCATTAAACGGAAGTGCATTGGCATTGCCACGTATTGTAGCTTCTATTTTAGAGAATTACCAAACTGAGAATGGCATTAAAATCCCTGAAGCTTTGGTGAAGTACACCGGTTTTGATATGATTGATTAACTTTTTATTAATCGTCATTGCGAGGCACGAAGCAATCTTAATACGCCATTAAATGTTGGGCAACCAAGTCATGAATTTCTGTACTGAACGGGGAATAAGATTGCTTCGTCGTTCCTTCTCGCAATGACGATATACTTAATAAAAAAAGCTTTGCATCACTGCAAAGCTTTTTGTTTTTATATAGATAGATGTAATTTCGATTATAAGATCAGGATCAACAATAAGATGATGATGATAATGGCACCAACTGAAAGGTAAACACCACCAGAGATTGCGCGTGCCTGTCCTTTTAGTTCTCTTAATTCGCTGCGTAATGCTTTACGTTCTGCTTTAGTCAGGTTCGATTTGTCCATGTCTCTGATTTCTTCAACACGGGTTTTAATCCTTTCTAATTTTACAGCCTGCTCTGCAGTTAATTCAGTTGGGTTTTTAGCAGGTTTATCAGCTGCCTGAGCCGAATTAAAACTAATGCCTAAAGCAAAAACCAAGGCTAGCGTGTAGATGAATTTTTTCATAATATTAATTTTTTTAGTGTTCGACCTCTAACTAACAAAAAACCTACCAAAATGTTCTGGTAGGTTTTAAAAACAGCTAATTAAATGTTAAATGTGTTATTTGATTTCGAAAACCACATTAACACTGAAGTTTAACTTAATTTTTTTGAAGTCGATTTCAGGTGCGGCATCTGCAGATTCGGCCATTGCCGACTTCATCATGTAGTTTCTGTAAACAGGCTGTACAACATTGTCGCCACCATCCTGTATTTCAATTACGCTACCTAATTTATCGCCCAAAGCTTCTACCATGTAAGCCGCTTTTTCTTTTGCAGCCAATAGTGCTTTAATTTTCAGCTCTTTTTTCAGGCTTTCAATTTTGCTGTAATCGTAGCTTTCGATATTGGTGTTCGCAATACCTTTGGCATCAATTGCCTCGATGATGGCGTTAAACTTGTTTAAATCGCTAACTTTTAGGCGGTATTGTTTGCTGGCTAAAAAATCAGGATTTTTCTTTTTCTCTGTAGCATAGTTCCAGCTGCTTAAATTGCTGATGGTTAAATTTTCTTTCGCAATACCAGCTTTTTGAACTGCTGCATACAGTTGTTTCTCTAATTCAGTAATTTCTACTTTTTTCTTACCATTCAGGTATTCTTTAAGCGATATGCCGATGTAAATAATATCGGGTGTAACTTCTGTTTCGGAGGTGCCGCTCACATTAATTTTTCTGCGTAAATCTACTTGTTGAGCCATCGCTGTCGATAATCCTAAAAATGCAACTAATGCAAGTGCTATTAACTTTTTCATAATTCAAATTTTTCTTTGTGTGTACTTTAAAGATGTAAGTGCTGCACAAATTCCACACCGTGATTAAAATATTTTTTGTTTTCCCTGATAACGGGCTTCACTTTCAAATAGCTACAATCGGGCCATTATTTATTGAAGTGTAGACCGATTTGTTGATCTATCTTGTTTATTTTCAGTTGGATGTATTTTGGTGAAATATAGGCCAAAACAAGATTTTTTTAGGCCGAAAAGGTTAAAAAACAATTATAAAATATTTTTAAAATTTTGGTGGTGATGCCCCTCGTTGAGCTAAGATTGTAGCCAAAGCATGGCTTATACCTGTACTTAAAAAGGCTGATCTGGACTGAAAAATGTAAAATGGGTAGCGCGTGTTTTCTCAATCGAGAAAAATTATGCGCAAGGTTTTATGCTTAAATAGACGGAATTATATAGGGTTATAAAACCGAGCGCAGCAGAATATTTCTGCAGAATTTTAATCTTATTGTATCCTGAAAAAGATACAAATGGAGCGTGTTTAGCAGTTAAACTTTTGAAACTTTAACGGCAGTTGGTCCTTTTTGGCCCATTTCAACTTCGAAAGTAACTTTATCACCTTCTTTAATCTGTGTGATTAAACCATTGGCGTGAACAAAGATGCTATCCTGAGTTTCGGTGTTTTTAATAAAACCGTAGCCTTTACTATCGTTAAAGAAAGTAACTGTTCCTTTTTTAACCGGGCTTTCGTCAATAATATCCTCTTGTCTTGAAATACCAATCTGAATGTCTTCAGTATTGATTACTTTCTTTTTGCTTGGATCGGGTGGAGTAGAAGAGATGTTTCCGTTTTCGTCAACGTAAGCCATCATGTCTTCAAGCGTTAAGCCTTTTTTAGCATTAGCCTGACGTTCTTCTTTTTTTTCTTGTTTCTCTTTTTGTTTCTTTAATCGTTTTTTTTCGTTCTCTTTTTTACTGTATGTTGCCTGAGATTTAGCCATATTTTATTTAATTGTTTTGTTTTAGAAGGGTGAGTGGAATGGAGAATTATGCAAAGATAACAATACTTAAGCATAAACACGATTTTATTCGGGAATGCGCAGTAATAAATTATCTCTGTTTTGTTTGCCAAATTCGCATTAAATCAGTTAGATAGCTGCCCAGCCTGCTTTATCTATCTGGTAAACGAAATTCAGTTTTACTGGTTCGCCGTAATAAGCTACTTCTAAATCGCCAACTTTGGTAGCTCCTAATTTCTCTGCAGCTTTCTGCGAACGGAAATTGGTAGCACCAATATGCAGGATTACCCGATCTACAAACTGAAATGCATAATCGAGCATCAGTGTTTTTAGTGCGCGGTTGTGCTCCTTGCCCCAAAACTCGCGACCGATAAAGGTGTAACCCACAGCAACTACACTGTTTTCTTCATCAAGATCATAATATCTCGAACTTCCCACAATTTTGCCAGTTTCTTTTTCGTAAACAATAAATGCGCCTTTCGATTCGATAGCGCCTTTAAAGAAATTCTGGAAAACAGCTCTCTGGTAGCGGTCTTTGTTGGGATGCTGTTCCCAGATCAGCGGATCGGATGCTACCGCATACAAGGCTTCAAAATCAGTTTCTTTTAAGGGAACAATTTGAATTAAATCGTTCTCCAATGTTGGTTGTAAATCGAATTGCATATGGTTTGCTTATACAAACGGCCGGCTAAAAAGCCAGCCGTTTGTGGTGTATTTTACTGTAGAGCCCCTGAAACCAAGCCGAAAGCTATCGGATCACGGTAACGGACTAGCGGTTTATTCTACCAGACCTTCAATTGCAACTACTTCGTTTGCTTCTTTCTGATAATCTACTTTATCAATTTCGAAACCGAAAAGACTTAAGAAATCAGATCTGTAACCTGCTAAATCGCCAATGGCTGGTAAAGTTTCGGTTGTAGCCTGCTCCCAAAGTTCGGCCACTTTTGCCTGTACATCTTCGCGCATTTCCCAATCATCGATCCTGATTCTGCCTTTTTCATCAACAGGAACCGGGTTGCCGGTAAATAACCTGTCGGCATATAATCTCTGGATTTGCTCAATGGTACCTTCGTGGATGCCTTCGGCTTTCATTACTTTGTACAATAAAGAGATGTACAACGGAATAACCGGAATAGCTGAACTGGCTTGGGTAACCAATGCTTTATTTACCGATACATAGGCTTTACCGTTAATATCTTTCAATTTATCGCCAATGGTAAAGGCTGTAGCTTCTAAATCGTCTTTTGCACGGCCAATGGTACCTTTGCGGTAAACCGGCTCGGTTAATGCAGGACCAATGTAAGAGTAAGCCACTGTTGTAGCTCCATCAGCTAAAAGGTTCTCTGCTTTTAAGGCATCGATCCACATGGCCCAGTCTTCGCCACCCATTACGGCCACGGTGTTGGCAATATCTTCTTCGGTAGCTGGCTCGATCGAAACCTCGCTAACGTTACCGGTATGGAAATCGACAGTTTTATTGGTGTAAGTTTCGCCGATTGGTTTTAAGGTAGAACGGTGTAGAACTTCTGTATCAGGGTGTTTTCTAACCGGTGAAGCTAAACTGTAAATCACTAAATCTACCTGACCTAAATCAGCTTTGATTAATTCGATTGTTTTAGCCTTGATTTCTTTAGAGAAGGCATCGCCATTAATGCTTTTTGCATATAAACCAGCTGCATGTGCTTCTTTTTCAAACGCGGCACTGTTGTACCAGCCTGGGGAAGCCGTTTTACCTGCTGAAGGTGCTTTTTCGAAAAATACGCCAATGGTAGAAGCGTCAGAGCCAAAAGCAGCAGCAATTCTTGAAGCTAAACCGAAACCGGTTGAAGCACCAATTACCAATACTTTTTTAGGACCGTTGATAGCTCCTTTTGATTTTACATATTCAATTTGATTCTTTACGTTTTGAGCGCAACCATCGGGATGTGCTGTTAAACAGATAAAGCCCCTCATTCTAGGTTCGATAATCATTTTTGTTCTTTTTTACGTTTTGTAATGTTAAAATAAGGGCGCTTTAAAGGCTCCTGAAAAAGCCGTTGTGCCCAAATCTTTAACGAAGATAAATTTTTAATTGTTTAACATTAAATGAATTTTAAATATTGAAGGTTTTTAATGGGGAGAGGGTTTGTATTTTTAACCGCAAAGGGCGCAAAGTTTTCGCAAAGAAACGCAAAGCTGGAGGTGTGGTTTTGGGGATTAGCATTCCGACCTCCGACTCCGGACTTCCGACTTTTTATTCAACCGCAGAGGGTACAGAGGTTTTCGCAAAGCGGGCAAAGCTGGAGGAATAGTTATTGGCGATTGGGCTTCAGACCGCTGACTCCGGACCTCGGACTTCTAACTCTAGACTTCCGACTATCACATATTTCTTTTATTTTAGCGGCACACAGATAAAACCGGTAACCATTAATGAAAAAGCTATTACTGCCCATCTTATTTATTTTGATGGCATTTGGAAAACTATCAGCACAGACTCAAAATCAGAACTCTGGCTGGTTTATGTTTTTGAACAATACTAAATTTAACGATAAATGGGGATTGCAATTTGATCTTCAAATCCGTTCGGCCGACGATTGGGGCTACATTCGCAATACTTTGGTACGACCCGCTGTTCAATATTTCATTAACAATAAAAGCAATGTGGCCCTGGGGTATTTATGGCAAAACACCGAATTAAGGTTGTTGGGGTCTTCTAATAATTCTTTAACCGAACACCGCATTTTTGAGCAATATATTTATAACCATAAAATCAGTTCGGTATTTACCAGTCACAGGTTTAGACTTGAGCAACGTTTTATAGAGCGTTTCAACAACGATGATTTGTTTTCGCAGCGCTTCCGTTATTTCGTGCGGTTTATTAAACCTTTGCAAAAAGCTCAGCCAACTTTTACCAAAGGTGCTTTTGTTGCTTTGCAGAATGAAATTTTCTTAAACCTGCAGAACAAAAGCCAGCTTAATAATAGTGTTTTCGATCAGAACCGCGCATACCTGGCTTTGGGCTATCGTTTTTCGAAACAGTTTGATATTGAGGCAGGTTATATGAACCAGGCGCAACATGGGGCTACAGCTAATACCGTTAATAACATTATCCAGTTGGCGCTGTACACGAGGTTTTAATGTTTTAAAGTCATTTTTTGTATAGCAACTCTTACAAAGTGTTAAAGCAGTTGTATTTGATCTTGCTTTTTGCTCAATTTGCCGCGTGAAAAATTTTACCATTCTATTTTTAGCACTTTTGTTTGGCAAGCGGATGCATGCACAGGAGATTACAAGCTCTTCCGCCAACCAAACGCCGACCTCGAAAAGTTTATTTAATCCCGAGCACAAACGGAATTTCTCGCGCAAGGGCAATTTTTATTTTCACTGGGGATACAACAGTTCCTGGTATGGTAAAAGCGATATCCGTTTTCAGGGGCCGAACTATGATTTTACACTGAAAGACGTTGTGGCGCACGACAGGCAATCGAAATTAAGCTGGGATTATCTAAATCCATCTTTGATTACCGTGCCACAATACAATATCCGCGTAGGATATTTTATAAAAGATAATTACAGTATTTCTATTGGCTGGGACCACATGAAATATGTAATGGATATTCCGCAAACAGTAGCCATTAGCGGGCACATTGGTCCTAATATTTCGCACGATAATGCACCAACCGGCGCATTGGCCGGCGATTATAACGGACAAAGCATAAATGTTAAGGAAAGCATGCTTACTTACGAGCATACCGATGGTTTTAATTACGCCAATATCGAGGTAGAACGTTACGATGATATTTGGGTAGCACCAGGGGGCAAAACCTCTTTAACATTAGAAACCGGTTTAGGTGGCGGACTAATGGTACCACGTTCTGATGTGCGTTTGTTTGGTCAGGGCCGCAATAACCATTTTAGCATTTCGGGCTATGGGGTTTCGGCGAAAGTTGGACTTAAATTCTACATCTGGAAAAACTTTTACCTGCAAAATACTACCAAGTTTGGAGCTACTAATTTAACCAATGTACATACTACCGGCTGGGATGAATTGGATAAAGCGAGTCAGAAGATTAACTATATCGAAAACATCTGGTTGTTCGGAGTTCAGTTTTAAAAGATAATGAAGGAGGCTTAAGCCTCCTTTTTTGTTTCCGGATCATCTTTCTGCTCTTTAATTGCCGCCGCAATTTTTGCAATATCTTTAAAGGGAACATCAGCAATGAGGTTGTGGATGTTCGCTTCTTCTTCGCGCCTTATTAATTTCTTTAATGGATGCTTGTCGTTGAGTGTTTCGTTTTTATCGGGTACCAGACAAAAAGATCGGCAGGTTCGCAAATTAAAAGTTTGCATAATTTCTCGATATCATCTAACCTGATTACCGGGTTTTACCATGTAGAATGTAGTGTGCCGAGTGTGGTGTGAAACCTGCTTTAGTGAGGTAAGTATGGGGACGTTCGATGCCCCGGGCCGTAAAAATTGGAATTACATTTAAAAATAACATATTGTTAATCGGTTAAGTGATAAAAAACGGTATTCAGTTTATCAGGGATGATTAAACAATAGCTATAGCGGATGTAAAAACCACAAAGTACCATTGAATATGATAAATATAGTTAGAAAGATTATAAAACAAAACTACAATTATTAAAACCGCAGTTGCTAAAACATCAAATTCAGTTCAAGGTATATAGCATGACGTTGTTAAAAATTAAAATGACGTTTAAAGAAAATGCAATACAGATTTTATTGAGTAAAGCGAAGTTCTTAAAACATAAATGGCAGGATGAAAAAAGTAGATTGACGATTTAAAAACATAAAATATTTATGTTAAAAGGTCAAAGTTTTTTTTAGAAGACGACAAATTAAGTTTATTTGATCGACTTTCAAACCTTTTTAATTCTGTATGATTGACTTTTGGGACTAGTATCATAAGCAGCCAAACCACTGATCCTATAGCAAAAGATATAAAAATCCAAGCTAATTGATTTCCGAGACGATCTTCAAAAGCTCCTTTTTGTGGAATGAGTACTGGAGCGCTACTCTTATTGTATTTACTACAAAAATGAATGGCATCTTTGTATCGCTTTCCATCATAATTATTATGTGTCTTTTCCAAATAAGTAAAATCATCAAAAGTGTTATGTGCTATTTCATACTGGCAAATAGCTAATAGTGAGTTGTAGTTTTCTTCTTTTTCTCTGGCTGAAAGCCGATTGCTTATACACTTAAAATATTTAATGCCTAAAAATGCTTTGCATTTAGTGCTGTCTTCTTTATTTCCTACTATAGGGAATACTACATAGATATAAATACTGTAATCAGAACTGTTTTTTCCACCAATACTATAAAAGGTATTTATCCCAATGTTATTCTTATCAATACCGAATTTATCCAAGCTGTAATATTTTGAAGGAATGTGCTTGTCGATATCACTAATATTATGCAACCTGGTTAATTTTCCAACAACTTTAGGGAGATAGCTTTGAGCAATTATATTTGGAACGGATAAAGAAAGCCATATTACTGCCCAGTAAAGACTGGGGAGTTTAACGTTTTGGCTTTTTAAACGTAATATCTTAATTCTCCGCATAAAAAAGACCAGGTATGCCAAGAGAGATAACCCCAGCGGACCAAAAATTTCAATAATAGAATCCTTAATGGAGAAAAGTTCCAACTTGATAATGAGCAACCAATGGAGAAAAGTATAGACTGTGCATAACCCTATAGAAATTAATAAATAAGGGATAAATAGTGTATTTAATTTCTTTACAGTTAGATCGGACTTCATTTACGAGGATTGCATTATTTTTAGATGTACCGTAAATTGTAACGGTCAGTATAAGTTGTTTTTTAATAAGATTGCTTCACCCTGGCCCCACAGTCCATACTTCGGTTCGCAATGACGATTAAGGATTATACAACATCCAGCAACCTTCTGTGGTAATTAATTTGCCCCAGGTGATAGGCGAGATGGGTAGCCAGATGGGTAAGAAAATAAGCGGTTGAGGTTTTTCCTTCAAGTACCAAAAGGGGATATTCGGCCTCCAGCTCTTCGGTTGTGATTTTATCGAGTGTTTGGTTTACAATATCGATGGTTGCATCTATCTTGATAAGCAGTTCTTCGCGGGGTACATCGTTTAAAGAAAACTCGAGGTCGCGGTTTCTGATATAACCACTGTTTCCAAGCGCAGCACCAATGTAAGTATTTAAATTGCCGATTAAATGCAGACAGAGGTTACCAGCCGAATTGGCTATGCTTTGATCGATGATCCATAAACTGACCTCGTTTTGGTATGATTCAATTTCCGTTTTCAGTTTATGCAGATCGCGGTTGAAGAGTTTTTTTAGGATTTGGTTTAGCATGGTTACAAAATTAAGGAGTCATTCTTTTTGCGTCCTGAGATAAAATTTCTTTACTAGCCTTAGTAATTTCAAGGCTGGCGGGGGCTGCACCAGTTTCGCCCATTACGGTAATGTAACACGTGTATACGTAATCGCCGCTTTTAAACTGATAGTTATGATTACCGCCACTTCCATCGGGAGTAAATTTGCCGTTTTTAATAACCAAAGCTGGTTTATCGCTCATTTTACTTTTTATTGGCCAGGAAGTATATCGGAAATTGAAATTACCCAGATTATCAATCCTGATTCTGTACTTTGCTGTTTCAAAAAGAAGTACAGGCGCTTCAAAAATCTGTATTGCTGGATGTAATTTTGCTTTTTCGACTGCAATTAAACGAGCCCTTTCCGTACTTTCTAATTTTGACTGATGGTTTACGCTGATCAGATAACCATCATAATCCAGCCATACATCGCCATTTAGCAACATAATTCCACGCCAGCCTACATCATCCCAATTTGTTTCTGGGTTAGAACTGATAATCTTATTAGTCAATTCTACATCGAAAATGGCTTTGTATCTTTTTATAAACTCCTGCTTGTTTTGAATAGGCGCAAGGGGGTATTCTCTTTTTAAGGGAAACCTGATTTTGGTACTTAGCTTTTCAATGTTATTTTTTTTGATGCAGTCTATAAAATGATTAACAAGAGGGAGATATTTTTTATCGAGCTTTTGGCTGTAAGCCGATACATGGATAAATAATAATAGGCATAAAAACAGCTTTTTCATAGCTTGGAGCGAGTAGTTTAAGCAAATATAAATGTTATTAAATCTCTTTTACGCCGGAATTACATTTACCACCATTCTTTCGGGGGCAACCAGTGAAAGCTGTTTTACACATTTCCATTTCGAGCCTGTTAATCCTTCCATGGTGTCTACTTCTTCAATAATGTCGCCATATTCGTAAACGTGATAGGCGTAACTCCACAGTAAATTGGCCATTTCATTTTCATTAAATGCTGTAAACCTAATCTGGAAATCGGGAAGGCCTAGCGCATGCATGCCAATGGTGTCCATCAGTAATTCGCGGTTTTGAGGATCGTTACTTACATTGAAAAGCCTAACGTTGCAGAAGGCATACAGTGCCTGTACTTTATCGGTTTCCCAAAGGTTGGTAATGGCAACCGGGTTTAATATTTTATCGCCGTGAAAGGTATATACTGCACTGGGTTCTGTAACCTTGATTACAGCCGTAAGGAAATCCATAAACAGATTTACACGTGCTTTGTAGGCTAAGCTTCTCGACATTAAATCGGTAATCAGTATTTCGTATTGGCAGCTTTGCGCTATCTCATTGGCTTCCGGCCAGTGCCAGTTTTGAGTAAAAGCGGTATCGGGAAGGCCGACTCCAGCTTCATTCCTGTCGGGGATCAGGATGTTGAGCTGTGCAGGGAGGGTAGCGTCGGTCAGCTGAACAGGATAATCGGGAAAGGAAAAAATAAGGCTGCTTATAGAAAATGAATGATCTACGTTGGCGATTTGCTTTTTTACTTCCGCTAAAATCTGATCGGCATTGAGGTTGGGTTTGCCTGAAAATAAAAGCTTGGTCATCAGCATTTCCGGGGAGTTCTGAGGTTGATTATCTTCAGCTATCGGTTCAATATCTGCTGTTATTGTGTTTTTCTTTTTAAATGGGTTGAATAAATTCATGCCTAAATTTAGCATGTTTTGGATATAGTGGGAGATTCTTTTTCATTTTTGCGAATATGATTTTCAATTACGATTTGTTATAGCCTATCTTATTAAAAATGGCATTTAATATTTACACAGTTGGCTCGTTAAAAGGATTGGTATATGCAAAAATGCAAATCATAAAAAAACGCCCCTGATTGCGCAGGGACGTTCTTTAAATAAGGTTTTATCAGGTTTACACTTTTCTTACTTTTCCTGAGCCGATTACAGTTTTATCAACTGTTGGGTTGCCAGAATAGTTTACACTTCCTGAGCCGCTGATTACCGCTCTGATGCTTTCGTCAACCGCGATATTAACCGTGCCTGAACCACTGATGGTTGTAGAAAGTGTTTTTACAGCAAATGATTTACCGGCAAAAGCACCCGAGCTGCTAATTACCACTTTAGCGTGATCGGCACCACCTGTAATGTTGATAGAACCTGATCCGCTGATAACACCGCTATAATTATCTACATCAGCCGTGGCTTTGATGCTGCCAGAGCCACTAACTGTAGTGGTTAGGCTACCTGTGCTGATTTTTCCACTAACGGTTATGCCACCATCGCCACTAACGGTTAGGCTGGCCAGTTCTTTTGCAGTAACGTAAGCTGTTATTTTTTTGCCATCATATTTGTTAGACCAGCTTCTAATGCTGGTTTGTGGGCGGATTACCAAAACGCCGCTTTTTACTTCGGTAACGATGGTTGCAATTGCTTCGGCATCTCCTTCTAAACGGCAGCTTTCGGTATTACCCAAGGTTACAATTACGTTAATTGGCCCTGCCGAGGCTACACCATTGAAGTTTTTAACCTCGCGGTCGTCTTTTAGGGATTTAGCGGCATTGATGGGTGTATGTGCTGATGCTGCTATATTAATGCCAGAAGTTAATGTAAATGAAGCTAGTAATAGGGCAAATAATTTTTTCATGGTTATAGATTTTATAGGTCTTTAATAATGATGAATAATCGGTTTTGAATATAAGACGGCAGTTTGGCTAAAAAGTTGCACCCGGTGAAAAATTTCGTGCTAATTTGGTGTCAGATTTTTAATGTCAGATGGGAACATCTGACCTCATCTAAAGGTTCCAGAACTAGATCGTCATTCCCGCGCAGTCGGGAATCTTGATGCAATGGGCTTTAAGATTCCCATCCGATAGCTATCGGATCAAGTTGGGAATGACGATCGTCTAAACTTAGGATCTCCATAGGTTATTGTACTTAACCCTTCTTAATGTTAATATAAAATAGCGGGTCGTGTTTGAAATTGTCCACAGGTAGGCCTGCATCAACCGCAATGGTTTTCCAATCGTTGGTAGGTTTAATTAACCTGAGAGAAGTCAAGTTTTTAAAACTTGACTTCTCTGTAAATGTGCTAACCCTTCTTAATGTTAATATAAAACAGCGGGTCGTGTTTGAAATTGTCCACAGTTAGGCCTGCATCAACTGCAATGGTTTTCCAATCGTTGGTAGGTTTAATCAATGTATAAGTACCTGCCTTCAAAGTAACACGTACCGGCATGTCGAAGCCCTTAACATCGGTTACCCAACGGTAAGAAAGCGTATTGTTACTGATTTTATATTCGAGCACCGGAATTTTGGTGTAGCGCAAATACTGATCGAATATCTTATCTAATTTTAAACCGCTTTGTTTGGCCATGTATTGCTCAATCTGTGCTGTTGTAACCGTTTGGTGATAAAAGGTTTTGCCTAAACCACGTAAAATCTGCCTGAATTTCTCATCGTTATTAATTAACTGGCGAATGGTGCTGATAAGGTTCGCTCCTTTAGGATACATATCGCCCGAGCCTTCTTTGTTTACCCCATACGGACCAATAACCGGAATATCGTTACGAATGCTTTTTTGCAATCCAATTACATATTCATCTGCAGCGGCTTTGTTCTCGGTACACTCGGTAAATAATACTTCAGAGTAATTGGTAAAGCCTTCGTGGACCCACATATCGGCAATATCTTTCGAAGTGATGTTATTGCCAAACCACTCGTGACCACTTTCGTGGATGGTGATGAAATCCCATTTTAAGCCATGCCCGGTGCCACTTAAATCGCGGCCCAGGTAGCCTTGTTTAAACTGGTTACCATAAGCCACAGCGCTTTGGTGCTCCATGCCCAGGTGTGGTGCTTGCACCAGTTTATAACCGTCTTTATACCAGGGGTAGGGACCAAACCAGTATTCAAAACATTTTAGCATGGGTTTTACATCTGCATCCCAATGCGGGCGTGCTTTTGCACTGTCGGTTTGTAAAGCCCAGTAATCGATGGTGAGTTTTCCGTTTTCGCCATTGTAGCTATCTTCCCAGTGCGAGTATTTACCAATGTAAAAACTTACATCGTAATTGTTAATGGGATTGCCCACAAACCAGTTGTATTGCTTATAACCATCTGGCTTGTCAACTGTGTTTCTTAATCTGCCATTTGATATTTCTTGTAAAGTTTTAGGTACTGTAATGCTGATGAGCATACTGTCTACCTCATCGCTCTGGTGATCTTTATTTGGCCACCAGCAACTGGCACCCAGTCCCTGGCAGGCTACCGAAACAAAGGGGTTGCCAGCGCTGTCTTTCTTGAAAATGAAACCGCCATCCCAGGGTGGTGTTTTGGCCACAACCGGGTTGCCCGAATAAAAAACAGTGAATTTATCTTTGCTTCCTTTTTTTACTGCCTTTGGGAAGGTTACAAAAACAGCATTGTATTCTCTTTTAAAAGCTAGTTCGGCACCTTTGTAAAGTACTTTTTCTACTTTAAGGTTATCGAAAAGATCGAACTGGAGTTTGGTGAAATCCTGTGTGGCGGTGAAAGCAAATTCGTTGCTTCCGCTAACCGATTTTTGGTCGATATCGATTTTAACATCCAGGTGGTAATAGTTGATATCGTAACAGGCACGCAAGGGTGTAAGGGTTCCGCGCAGGCTATCAGCACGCGAGTTTACCTGGTTTTTGCCCAGCATTTGCGCCTGCAGGCCTGAGATACTGCACGCGAGCGCTAAAATGGTGAATAGTTTTTTCATTTGTTTTTTATTAATCGTTTAAAACGATTGGTTATTTACGAACGCGTTAGAAACGCGCGCGAATAGGCTTGTTATTTAATTACATCAACTTCGATAAAGCTATCGTTAAAAACGGTTTGCGTAGCTTTAATATAGTCGGCTTCGGTTGCTTTATAAGGATTATCTACAAATTTTTGAGGATTGCGGGCAAACAACGGAAATGCGGTGCTCTGTACCTGAATCATGATGCGGTGTCCTTTTTTAAAGGTGTGCAATACATCCTGTAACTGGAAATTCACTTCTGTTTTTTGGTTGGCCACCAAGGCTTCAGGCTTTTCGAAACTGTTACGGAAACGTGCCGGCATTACTTCCGAACGTACCATTTGCCAGTAATTGCTCAAAGTGATGTTTTTGTTTGGCATATAGGCGTTGTTGGGTTCATCGGCTGGGTAAACATCAATCAGCTTCACAATAAAATCTGCATCGGTACCCGTTGTGGCAATTTTAAGGTGCGACATGATCTCGCCACCTAAAGTAATATCGTTATCCAAAACATCAGTTTGGTAAACCAAAACATCGGGACGGCGGCCTGCAAAACGCTGATCTTCGCTCATGTAGTTATGTGGGGTAAAACCAAGTGTAGTGGTTAAATCTTCGGTGTAGGGCACCGGTTTAAGCGGATCACTGATATAATTAACTGAGCCTGTTGTGGCCGGAGCCGTCATACTCAGTTTACCATCAGCGCCTAAATAGAGTTTTTGTTTGCTTGCCTTTTCAGTAGGCCATTTGCTAAAGGTTTCCCATTCTTTTTTGCCGGTATCGAACATGTATGCCTCTGGTAAGCCCGAGTTTTTATCGCCATTGCCTTTTAAAAAGTGGTTGAAGAATTTAGCTTCGATATTTTTTTGGTAGAAAGTGGCAATGCTATCGCCAAAATACACGTTACTGTGCATGGTGTGACCGGTTTCGCGGCTCCATCTTCCATGGCCAAAAGGCCCCATTACGATAGTGTTGTAAGCATTCGGATTTTTCTTCTCGATGGTTTTGTAAATGTTTAGTGGACCTGATAAATCTTCGGCATCGTACCAACCGCCTACTACCATTACCGCTGGTTTAACGGTGCTGTAGTGTTTTAGCAAACCACGTTTTTGCCAAAATTCATCGTAATTGGGGTGGTTTACCGTTTCCTGCCAGAAAAAATTGTCTTTATAATATTTGTCGGCATTGGTTAAAGGGCCCAGATCTAATGCAAATTGATAACCATCTTTGGTTTTAGCGTTAATCATCTGGTTGTTGTACCAGGCTTTAGAAGTAGTATCGGTTTTCTGTACCCCAAATACCGGGAAGGTAAAAAAGTAACTCTGTAAAAATGAGCCATTGTGGTGGAAATCATCAAAAAAGAAATCCGAAATGGGAGCCTGTGGCGATGAAGCCTTTAAAGCAGGGTGGTTACTTAAAATACCTGCTGCGGTATAAAAACCAGGGTAAGAAATTCCCCACTGGCCAACCTTTCCGTTGTTATTGGCTACATTTTTAACCAGCCAATCGATGGTGTCGTAAGTGTCAGAACCTTCATCAACATCTTTTTTGTTTTTTTTATTGTCGATTACGGGTGTCATATTGGTCCAGGTACCTTCGCTTTTCCAACGGCCACGAACATCCTGATAAACCACAATGTAACCTTCTTTCATCATCAGTTCTGATGGTCCTAAACGGGCAGGGAATTTATCTTCGCCATAAGGGGCCACACTGTAGCAGGTGCGCTGCATCACCATAGGATATTTTTTATCCTTAGTTGCATCTTTAGGGGTATAAATGGCGGTGAAAAGTTTTGTCCCATCGCGCATGGGGATATAAACTTCTTTTTTGGTGTAGTTGGCTTTGGGGTAATTGGCATCTCCCTGTGCAAAGGCAGAAGATGCCGAAAGCAGGATGATAAAGAGTTTAAAGTATTTCATTTTTTAAGAATAAGTAAGTTGGTTGCATTTGGTTGGTGGATAAACGAACCAATGCGGTGGCAATGTTTATTTATTGAGATTAAAGTTAGTATTTAAATTTCTTTATTTGGATGCGATCCTTCGACAGGCTTAGGATGACAGTTTTGCCCTTCCGGTTCGTGCGGACACGAACCGGGGAGCGGAATTATTTCAACACCGAAATCGTAATAAACGAACTGTTAAAGGTGTCGTGGTAAATTTTATGGGTTGCTTTCTGGAAATCGCCGGGCTCTGCCTGGTAAATATCCATAAACTTTTGCGGATTGCGGTCTGCCAGAGGGAACCATGAATTCTGAATCTGGATCATGATTTTGTGACCTTTTTTAAAGGTATGTGCTACATCAGGCAATGGATAATTTACTTTGGTAATGGCACCGGGTACAAAAGGCTCGGGTTTTTCAAAGCTGTTGCGGTATTTGCCGCGCATAATTTCGCCGCGTACCAGCATTTCGTAACCGCCCATAATCAGGTTTTTAGGGTTAGGTGTAGGGTTTGGAGCATCTTCCGGGTAAACATCAATCAGTTTCACCACATAATCGGCATCCGTACCAGTAGTAGAAACTACCAGGTTGGCTAAAACAGGCCCGGTTAAAGTAATATCTTCTGTTAAAACATCGGTTTGATAAGTTTTTACGTCGGGCCTGCGGGCTGCAAAGCGCTGGTCGTCGATCATGTACTCGCGGGTACGCTTCGCCTGAACGCCATCCTGATAGGGTACCGGATTATTCGGATCGCTTACATATTCATCCCAGCTATCGGTACGGCCTACTTTTTCGAAAGCCAGTTTTCCGTTAGGGTGTAAATAGAGGTTTTTCGTTTCTACATCCTGTGGTGGCCAGGTGCTAAATTTTTTCCATTCGTTGCTGCCGGTTACAAAAATATTGGCTTCGGCGGGGTTAAAATCGCCTTCGCCTTTTAAATAATGTTTAAAGAAAGGCAATTCGTATTGTTGCTGGTAATCGATACTGGTGGTTTTGCCAAAATTAATATCGCCCAGGTAAGAACCATCGCTGCGCACCCAGCCCCCATGGTACCACGGGCCTGCTACCAGAATGTTGTTTGCACCAGGGTTTTGTTTTTCAATAGCTTTATAAGTGGCAAATGTACCGTAGGCATCTTCGGCATCGAAGAAACCACCAACGACCATCACAGCAGGTTTAACATTGGTTAAGTGTGGGGTAATTAAGCGTGCTTTCCAGAAGGTATCGAGATTGGGATGTTTAAATAAATCGTTCCAGAATTTAATGCTGTCGGCAAAATAACGGGCTTTTAAATTTTTAACCGATCCGGCTTCCAGGTAAAAACGGTAATTATCCTGAATGGGGAACTGAAAACCTTTCGGGCCTTTATCTGGCGTAATTGGTTTTGGACGCGGCACACCAAAGCTGCCCATAAAACTAAAGGCATCCATTAAAAACAAGGTGCCACGGTGGTGAAAATCATCGCCCACAAACCAATCGGTAACGGGTGCCTGTGGCGAAACTGCTTTTAGTGCCGGATGGGCATTGGGCAGCGAAGTAGTGGAATAAAAACCCGGATAAGAAATACCGTAAATACCGGCATTGCCGTTATTGCCTTTTACATTTTTAACCAGCCAGTCGATGGTATCGTAGGTGTCGGTACTTTCATCAATCGCTGTTTTGGTTTTTTTACCGCTTACCTGCGGACGGATATCGGCAAAGGTGCCTTCACTCATCCAACGGCCGCGAACATCCTGGTAAACAAATATGAAACCTTCGCGCATCATGGCCGGAAAATTACCTAAGCTCAATTTGTACTGATCTGCGCCATAAGGAGCCACAGTATAAGGCGTACGGTTAATTAAAAAGGGATATTTTTTGGATTGATTTTTGGGTATGTAAATGGAGGTGAATAGTTTAAGCCCATCACGCATGGGAATCTGGCGTTCTATTTTGGTGTAGTGCTCTCTAACGTATGCCGAATCGCTCTGCTGGGCCAGCAATTCATTCGAAATAAACAAACAGATTAGGAGACTGAAAATTCTGGGAAAGTTCATTTAAGTTTAGTTTTTAGGAATAAAATTTAAAGATAGCAGATTCGGGTACGATTCTAAAAAAACATCCCGTAAAAGGTTTGTTAGTAATGAGGTAAAATGGAAGATGGAAAAGGGAGGATGGATGGTGGAAGTGGATTTTACTAATATAGCGTCTTCGTCATCATGGTATCAAAATTTAGTTAAATATTGTTAAGGGATAATCTTTTAAGAATTTTCATCGTCATATAGATAATCGAATTAAACACAAAATAATGAACAGGTTATTGAATAAAGGATTGGTTGTTTTCGCTGCAGCAGCGATGATTGCAACTTTAAGCGTAGAAAGTGTTTCTGCCCAACGGCCAAGCAGGAGTGGTGGCTCTGGTGGTGGTAGCAGGTCGGGTTCAATCGGACCTTCAAGAGGAGGAGGTTCTATTTCCAGACAGCCATCTATGCAAGCTCCAAACCGGGGCAGCTTTTCGCCAGGCAGGGTAGGTGTCAGGCCAGAACGTCCGGGTTATAGTTACAACAGACCGGGCTATCGCCCAGGTTACAGGCCGGGCTATGGTTACCGTCCGGGGTTTGGCAGACCTTATTACAGGCCATATTACAGTTATTATAATTTCTATCGTCCGTTTTTAGGTTTCAGGATTGGTGTGCTGCCTTATGGTTACTATCCGTTCTGGTTTGGTGCCAATCAGTTTTACTATTCTGGCGGATTGTTCTATCAACAAAATAACAGTCAATATGAAGTGGTAACCCCTCCGGTTGGAGCCGAAGTTCCGAGCTTACCATCTGATGCAAATCTGGTTACCATTAACGGAGTAGATTATTACGAGTATAAAGGTGTGTACTACACCCAGAAAGAAAATGCCGATGGTAAAACGGTATATGTGGTAGCAGGTAAAGACGGTATTTTGAATACAACTGACGGCCCTGTTGATACGCACCAGATTGGTGATATCATTAACCAGTTGCCTGAAGGTTGTCGCGAAGTAACCATTAAAAACGAGAAATATTTTGTTTCGCCTGATGATGTGTACTACGAAGAAATTGTAGACGGCAATAACATTACTTACCGTGTAATTGGTAAGTTGTTTTAAGCAAATCCCCAGTAGTGATCAAGAGTTGTCAACTTTACTAACCAATTTACCAGAAAGTTGACAACTCTTTTGTACAAACTGATAGCCAAAACAGATAAACGATCAGAAATGCGCTCAGAAGAGACCCTGAAATAAATTCAGGGTGACGCGTATTACAGCCGCTCAAAAATCGATACTTTTACAGCCTAAATATTCCGATTTGAAACCTGTATCTCATCTGCTTATTATTCATGCGTTTTTTGCCGTGATGCTCTCTTCTTGTTCTGCAACAAGGCAGGCTGCGAAGCAAAAAGAAACCAGCATTTCGTCGGTTAAGTTTTTAGATGAATACGTAATGCCGTTAAACCATACCTTTCAAAATACAGTAGTTGGCGGTTTATCGGGTATTGATTACGACGAGGCCAGCAATCAATACTATCTCATTAGCGACGATCCTTCACAGTTAAGTCCGGCAAGAATTTACACTGCGCAAATCACGATTAAAGATAATAAGATTGATACTGTGCAGGTAACAGGGGTAAATTTTATCCAGCAGCAAAACGGAAAACAATATCCGCAATACCGTTCAGATAAGACTTTAAAAGCAGATGGTGAGTCGGTTCGTTATAATCCTAAATCGAAAAGTTTTATCTGGAGTAATGAAGGTGAACGTGTATTAAAAAACGGAGATACCATTACTGTTCAGCCAGCTTTAACCTTTATTACTAAGGAAGGCCGGTATTTAGATACGATACCTTTGCCTGCGGGCTTTCATTTTACAAAAGGAGAAAACGGACCACGCAAAAATGCCTTGTTTGAGGGCGTAACCTATGCTGATCATTATAAAACCATTTATGCCAGTTTAGAAGAACCGCTTTACCAGGATGGGCCGCAGGCCGCTTTTGAATTTGATAAAGCGCTTACCCGGATTTTAAAGTTTGATGCCATAACAAAGCAAAATACAGCACAGTATGCTTATAACCTGGGGGCGATGCCGGTAAAACCAACCGTAGAAAACGACTGGAATGTAAATGGCATATCTGAAATTTTAGCGGTAAACGATCACACTTTACTGGTGATGGAACGTGCCTGGGCTAAAGGGCACGACGATCATACGTTTATTAAACTGTTTCTGGTTGATTTGAACGGAGCAGAAAATGAAATCGATAATACTGGTTTTATTCAAAACCCACCCAAACCCTTAAAAAAGAAATTGCTTTTTGATTTCGATTCCCTTAACAGGCATATCGATAATTTCGAGGGCATCACCTTTGGTCCAAAATTATCAAACGGCAACCAGTCGCTGATTTTTTGCGTCGATAATAATTTCAGTAAATCGCAAACCCAGCAGTTTTTCCTGTTCGAGGTTATTCCTTAGTTACAATTTATAATGAGTAAAATAAAAGCGCTGCTCTTCGATTTAGACGGTACATTGATTGATTCGGAGAAATTTCATTTCGATTGCTGGAATACATTTTTATCCCCCTACAATGTTCAAATTGATTTTAAGGACTGGTTAAGCAATTATGCGGGAATCCCGCTGCCCAAAAATGCAAAAACCATAATAGACCGCTACAAAATTGATGAAGATTTAGATGGCTTTATTGACCGAAGGGAGAAAGTAACGTTTGAGGGATTTAGGACAACTGATATCCGGTTAATGCCACATGCCCTGGAGTTTGTACAGTTTGCTTACGAAAAAGGGCTTACGCTTGCAGTGGTTACAGCCAGTCCGAAATTGGATGTAGAAGCTGTTTTTGAACGCAATGGTCTGGCAAAATATTTCCGTTTGTTTATTACGCGGAGCGATGTAAGTAAATCAAAACCTGATCCTGAAAGTTATAACCTGTGTGTGGAGCGCCTGGGTTTGCAAAAAGACGAATGCCTGGTTTTTGAAGATACTATCAACGGGGTGAAATCGGCTATGGCTGCAGGCATTACCTGTTTTGCTGTGCAGGCCAATGTGCGGGCGCACCAGAAATTAAGGGTGGCCGATCAATTGTTCCTGAATATGGCTTATGCCCAAAAATATATCATTGAAAATGAGCTCATCGCCATTCATTAACTTTAGTCGGTTCATTTAACTGTCAAATCTCTTAACGGCCTGCTAAACTAAGGGCATATTGGCTATTGGGTTACAGCAACGCTTGCAGCTTTTAACCTTTTTTCCCTACATTTGGCTAATCAAAATTCTCAAGAAATTATGCAATACGATGTCGTTGTTATCGGTTCAGGACCGGGCGGTTATGTAGGCGCAATCCGTTGTGCTCAGTTAGGTTTAAAAACTGCAGTAGTAGAAAAATATAAAACTTTTGGAGGTACTTGCTTAAATGTTGGCTGTATTCCGTCAAAAGCGCTATTAGATTCTTCAGAGCATTACCACAATGCTGCCCATACTTTCACTACCCATGGTATCAACTTAAAAGATTTAAAAGTTGATATGAAACAAATGATCGCCCGTAAAGACGATGTTGTTGCTCAAAATACAGCAGGTATCACCTATTTATTCAAGAAAAACAAAATCGATTCTTTCGAAGGTGTAGGTTCTTTCGTAGATAAAAATACCATTCTGGTAACCAAAGCTGATGGTACTACCGAAACTTTATCGGCTAAAAACGTAATTATCGCAACGGGTTCTAAACCTACTGCTTTGCCGTTTTTACCAATCGATAAAAAACGCATCATTACCTCAACCGAGGCTTTAAACATTAAAGAAGTGCCAAAAACAATGGTTGTAATTGGTGGTGGCGTTATTGGTTTAGAGTTAGGTTCTGTGTACGCACGTTTAGGTACAAAAGTTTCTGTAGTTGAGTTTTTACCTTCAATTATTGGTACCATGGATGCTGGTTTAGGTAAAGAACTTCAACGTGTGTTAAAGAAAACTTTAGGCATGGAGTTTTACATGGGACACAAAGTTACAGGCGCTACCACCAAAGGTAAAACGGTAACTGTTACTGCCGATACACCAAAAGGCGAATCTATTTCTTTAGAAGCAGATTATTGCATCGTAGCTGTAGGTCGTACCGCTTATACCGAAGGTTTAGGTTTAGATAAAATCGGTATCACTGTTGAAGAAAGAGGTAAAAAAATTCCGGTAAACGAACATTTAGAAACTTCGGTTAAAGGTGTTTATGCCATTGGTGATGTGATTACCGGTGCAATGTTGGCGCATAAAGCCGAAGATGAAGGTACTTATGTTGCTGAATCAATCGCCGGACAAAAACCGCATATCAATTATAACTTAATCCCAGGTGTGGTGTATACCTGGCCGGAAGTTGCTTCTGTTGGTTTAACTGAAGAGCAATTGAAAGAAAAAGGAACAAAATATAAAGCAGGTTCATTTCCGTTCAAAGCGAGTGGTCGTGCTAAAGCCAGTATGGATACCGACGGTTTCATTAAAGTATTGGCCGATGCCGCTACTGATGAAGTTTTAGGTGTACACATGATTGGTCCACGTGCAGCTGATATGATTGCTGAGGCTGTTATTGCAATGGAATTCCGTGCATCAGCAGAAGATATTGCACGTACCTGCCATGCACACCCAACTTATACTGAAGCGTTAAAAGAAGCTGCTTTAGCCGCAACTGATAACAGAGCGATACATATTTAATCAATCGGCTATGCTGAACTTGTTTCGGTAGCTGTTTGATGTTTATACTTATAAAATCCCGGTATTTATATCGGGATTTTTTGTTTAACTACTTTTTCGTCATCTCGAGCGGAGTGCAACGTAGTCGAGAGATCTATCTCGAGGTAGATATTTCTCTGCCCGAAGCAGGCGGGCGTTCCGCTGCGCTTTAGTCGAGATGGCGACCTGGGGGCGCTTTTGTCTTTCTGCTTTGAGCTTTTGTCTTTCCACTTTAAGCTTCGGTCTTTACACATTCTTAACCAAATGATAATCTACACTGCTTGAAAAACAGCGTTATACGAATTTATTTTGCGGTTCAGATAATAAACAAACGATGAACTGTAAAAAACTATTTGGTGCGATCCTGATTGCATCACTGGCATTTACTGCCTGTAAGAAAAACCCAACCGATGAACCGATTATAGATCCACCAACCGAAGCGGTAGTTCCCGAAAAAATCGACAGTTTTAAGGAAATTGCATCAATTGATTTGGGTGGAGAATTTGCTTCAGAAATTTCTGCATACGATCCCTCAACCAAACAGCTGTTTGTGGTGAGTAACGATGGCGGAACCAAGGTTGATGTGGTGGATATGAGTAAATACCCAACCGTTACCAAATTGAAAACATTAGTTTATCCAAACAATGCGGGCATTAACAGTGTTGCGGTGAGCAACGGTTTACTGGCAATTGCTTTAGATGGTGCCGATAAGCAGGGAAATGGAGATGTGTTAGTGTTAAAAACCTCCGATTTATCAGAAGTTAAAAAGATTACTGTGGGTGCTATGCCCGATATGGTAACTTTTAGTCCGGATGGAAATTACATTTTATCGGCTAACGAAGGCGAACCGAATCTGGCTTATACTGTTGATCCTAAAGGAAGCATTTCAATCATCAATATCAAAGATAATTATTCGGTAAAAACGGTAGATTTCTCGGCTTTCGAATCGCAGAAAGCAACTTTAATGGCAGGTGGTTTCAGGATTTATGGTTACAATGCCAGTTTTACCCAGGACATTGAGCCCGAATATATTGCCGTTAGTACTGATTCTAAAAAAGCATACGTTACCCTACAGGAAAACAACGGTGTTGCCGAAGTGGATATTGTTGCCGGAACCATTACCAAAATTACCCCTTTGGGCACCAGAGATATCAGTTTAGCCGAAAACGCCTTTGATGTAAGCGATAAAGACAGTAAAAAAGTTTTGGGTACATGGCCTATCAAGGCTTATTATTTGCCCGATGCAATTTCATATTTCAGCACTGGCGGTACTGCTTACCTTGCTTTGGCAAATGAAGGCGATACCAGGCAGGATTATACCCCTAAAGACGCTAAGGAAGAAGTGCGCGTAAAGGATCTTATTTTGGACCCGGTTAAATTTCCGAATGCAGCAACCTTGCAGTTAGATGCTAATCTGGGCAGGCTTACCGTAACCAATACTGCTGGCTATACCGTGGTTGGTGCCAATAAAGTATATCAGGAATTATTTTCAACTGGCGGAAGAAGTGTAAGCATCCTGAATGCCAATACCGGCGCCTTGGTAGCCAATATTGGTAAAGATTTAGAGCAACATGTAATTGATGCTGATAAATACGATGATGACCGTTCAGATAATAAAGGGGTAGAAGTAGAAAGTGTAACTGTTGCACAGGTAAACGGAAAAACTTTAGCTTTTATTGGTATGGAGCGCGCAGATGCAATTGCCATTTATGATGTTACTACTCCTGCTGCACCGAAATTTGTTCAGCTATTCTCTACCGGCGATGCACCCGAAGGCCTGTTATTTGTAAAACCAAAAGATAGCCCGAATGGCAGAAGCTTATTAATTGTTTCAAACGAAGCAGATGGAACAGTTCGGTTCTATCAACCTGATAAAATATAGTCGACTCTCTTATTAATTATTATGTTTTGGGCCCCGGTTTTACATCGGGGCTTTTTTGTTTTGCACTATTTCATTCGATAAACCGTCATTCCCACGGATTGGGAATCTTAATGCCTTAGATAAGCTGTATAAGCTATTGAATTGAACAACATCTGGCACCATAATAACCACGCTTTACCCTTTAAGCTTCCAACTTTTAACCCTATATTGCAGCACAAAATAAAACTTTAGGGGTGCCTTCAAATCTGTTGGCTGAGAATATACCCATTTTGAGGTTAAAGGTAGAAGGTAAAAAGGTAGAGGGTAATGTCCTTCAGCCTTAAAACCCTCCAGCCATCAACCTCAAATGAACCTGATCCGGATAATGCCGGCGTAGGAAATTAGTTTGTCTGCTGCGTACAATGCATTTCTGCATTTTGAAGACTCCTGAAGTGTTATAAACAAAGATGAAGTCTTACAACCATGAATTATATTAATATTTTAACCATAGCAGGCTCCGATAGCGGTGGTGGTGCAGGTATTCAGGCCGACTTAAAGACCTTTTCGGCGCTGGGCTGTTTTGGTACTTCGGTAATTACAGCGGCAACAGCACAAAATACGATGGGCGTAAGGTCTGTTCATGGTATTCCACCCGAAATGATTAAAGACCAGCTGCAAGCCGTGCTCGAAGATATACAGCCTGCTGCCATTAAAATCGGGATGATTAACCGGGCAGAAGTGGTCGATGTAATCGAAGCTGAACTTAAAGCTTATGGCAACAAAGTTCCTGTTATTTTAGATCCGGTAATGGTGGCTACCAGTGGTCATAAGCTTATTGAGCCCGATACCATTACACAGCTAATCGATAAGTTGTTTCCACTCGTAAGCCTGGTTACCCCAAATATAGATGAAGCCGTTATACTTGCCGAACAAGCCATTCAGAACCTCGATGATATAGTTGCTGCCGGGCGAAAAATTATCGGAAAAGGAGCAAAGGCAGTATTGGTTAAAGGTGGACATTTATCTGGTCCGGTTATTTACGATGTGTTTATTACCGGCGATGCGGAACCTGTGATTTTGGAGAGCGATTTTATTGTCTCCAAAAATCTGCATGGAACAGGTTGTACCTTATCTTCTGCTATTGCTGCCGAAATGGGTAAGGGCAATAATTTGCTAACTGCCGTTAAAAACGCGAAGCAATATATTGCCGCCGCTTTACAGGCGGGTAGCCAGGTTACAACAGGTGCCGGAAACGGTCCGTTGAATCATTTTTTTAACCCTTCAAAACTAATTATACAATGAAATGGAGCGAGCAGGCCTGGGAGTTAGTGAAACCCATCTATGATAAGATTTTAACCATGCCTTTTAACCAGGAGTTAAGTGATGGTACTTTGCCTAAAGAAAAGTTTATTTTTTATCTGGCACAGGATGCTTATTATCTATTGGAATTTGGCCGGACTTTAAGCACCATTAGTGGTCGTGTTGATGATGCGGAATTGGTGATGGCTTATGCAAGATTTTCTACCGGAGCTATCTTCGCTGAGCGTAGCCTGCACGAAAGTTATTTTGTAGAATTTGGTCTGGATAGTAAGGTAACACCATCGCCGGCAACACTTTTATATACCAATTATCTTTTAAACCAGGCAGCTTATGCCAGTGTTGAAGTAGCTGCAGCAGCAGTTTTACCTTGCTTCTGGATTTATAAAGCAGTTGGCGATCATATTTTTGCACAGCAAAAGGGAAACGAAAATATTTATAAAAGATGGATTGATATGTACGCAGGAGCCGAATTTGCCCAGGCAGTGACACAAGCCATTAATATAACCGATGATTTGGCCAGGCACGTAAGCCCTGCTACGCGGCAAAAAATGCTCGATACTTTTGAAATGGCCACGCGGCTTGAATGGATGTTTTGGGATAGTGCTTACCAACTGGAACAGTGGAAGATTTAGCAGTATTGTAACTTTTTCTGCAAATATTTTGATATAAACTTAAAAAAATGTCGGTATTTCCAATAGATTTAAGGAACTTTGCAGCTTAATCTTATTATTCATACATCAGTTTTGGAAGAAAGCACGCACGATCAGGCCCTATTAAATACACCAGAAAGTAAACCTGTAGTAGCGCATAGTTCTCCAAAACAAGTACGTTTTGCCATCTCAGCCTTTTATTTTATGCAAGGGGTTTGCTTTGCAAGCTGGGCCAGCCGGATTCCGACTTTTAAAGCCTTAATGAACTTAAATGATGCAGAATTAGGTTCTATTCTCTTTGCATTGCCTGCAGGTCAGATCATGACGATGTTTTTTTCGGCAAAACTAACCACACACTTTGGTAGCAAGAAAATGCTTCAGGCCACAGCGCCCATGTATGCTATTGCCTTAACCTTTTTGGCATTGGCAACTACAGGCTGGCAATTGGCTGCTTTTTTGGTACTGTTTGGCATAACAGGTAACCTTTGCAACATCGCCTTAAATACGCAGGGCGTTGCCGGCGAAAATTATTACGGTAAGCCGATTATGAGTTCTTTCCACGGTGCCTGGAGTATCGGGAATTTAACCGGGGCATTAATTGCATTGGGTCTGGTTAACTTAAAATTAGGAATGTATACGCATTTCTGGATTATCGCCGCTATATCTTTAACTAATGTGGCATTTAACGCTAAAAAATTACTCAACTACAATAAACCCGATACGCTGGCCGAAAAAACGAAATTTTTTACCATGCCGCAGGGGATCCTGGTTTTATTGGGACTTATCGCTTTTTGTAGTATGGCTACTGAAGGAACCATGTTCGATTGGAGTGCCATTTATTTTGAAGATGTAGTGAAGTTGCCACATAACCGTGCCATTATTGGCTATGCCTCTTTTATGTTTATGATGGCCAGCGGTAGATTTTTGGGGGTATATCTGATCGGTAAATTTGGTCGGAAAAATCTTTTGCAAATTAGTGGTGCCATTATATCAATAGGTATGGCACTTGCAGTAATCTTCCCGAATATTTTTGTGGCGATTATAGGCTTTATGTTAATCGGTTTGGGTGTTTCGAGTATTGTGCCGATGGTGTACAGCATTGCGGGTAACAACAAAAAAGTGCCTGCGGGTAAGGCTATAACCATGGTTTCAAGCATCGGTTATTTTGCATTCCTGTTTGGTCCGCCGCTAATTGGTTACATTTCTCAACTATCTAGCTTGCGCTATTCTTTTGGAATAATATCTGTTTTTGGTTTGTTAATCACCTTTGTAATTACCAAAATTAAGGAAATAAACTAATTTTTGGTTAGTTGTTTGAAGCGGTTAACTGGTTAATTGAATAGCATATCGTTATATGCTTTCATGCTAAAGAGATCCTGAAATAAATTCGATAGCAATCGGATCGGGGTGACGCGCTAGTAAATTTATTCTTTCTTCACCAATCCATGTTCTTTTAAAGCAGCAATGGCCAACTCTATCAATCGCAGGTTTTCATCCTGGTGACCGTGTTGTACCTCAACATTGATGTATGGAATGTTGTTCTGCATGGCATAAACGGAGAGTGAACCATCGTTGGAAACAAATTTCGATTGAAGAATTACATTTACATTCGCTTTTTTTAAGGTCGAGAATAATTTCGGTTCGGTTACGTATAACAGGTCATCGTTATCCATCTGGAAATTGATATAAACCGAATCGGCCGTACTGGCTAAATCGTATCCGGGCAGGTATGAAGAAATTCCAAAACCTCCGTCGGCATTATTGTGCAGGGTTAAAAAATATCCCGTTGATTTTGGATCGTAAAAATCTACAATTTGCTTACCTGCATTTAATATGGCTTTCTCCACTTCGTTCGAGCTATAAGCGTCCTTCTTCAATCGTGTATTTACCCCGACTTCAGTATAAATGGCATTTGGATCAATCCGGTATTGATCGTCCATATAGGTAAAATTATAGTCTCTTACTCCACCATACTGGCAGTCTATCAGTTCGCCACCACTCCAGCGGATATAATCGAAACCAGCCTTTACACCCGTATCTTCATTGTCGTGAACCACCAAAAAGCGAATCCCATTAGGCTTATAGCTATATTTTACCAGCGTAATGTTGAGGTTTGCTACTTTAACAAATACCGAATCCGATGTCATGGCCGGGAAAACTGGCGGATGCTGGGCTTTTACAATGAGGGCTGTGCAGATAAGAAATAGGCTAATAACGGTTTTAAACATAATCACTAATATACAATGTTGATTCGCAATTTGTTTGGATACAGCATTGTAGGATTATCTCCGCGTAAAATTTGGCGTTTGCCATGGTGGTTCATGTTGATACAAACCACCGCATTCGCATGGTGTATCACTTTCCGTGTTTTTCGCGTGCTCCGTGGCAAAAGAATGGCTCGTGTTGAGACGAACCTTGGCGTTCGCAGGAATTTAAGAAATAACTTTCCGTGTTTTCAGTGTGCTCCGTGGCAAAAAGTAGGTGGTTCCTGGAGACACGAACCACGGCCAGTAACGACCATAAAAAAAGCCCCGATTTGCATCGGGGCTGATTGATTGTTAATTTGGAGAGATATTAATGTCCGTGATCTAAATCGTATTCATTTACATCTTTATGGTCGTATGGTTCAACCATTAACTCATCGATGGTTTTTCCTTTTTTATTGAAACCAAGGCGCTCTAACATTCTGTCGAATATTAAGTACACTACCGGTACTACAATTAAGGTTAAGAACAATGAACTGGTTAATCCACCTACAATTACCCACGCCAAACCATTTTTCCACTCGGCACCTGCACCACTTGCAAGGGCAATAGGAAGCATACCAAATACCATGGCAATGGTGGTCATTAAAATTGGACGTAAACGTGCGTGGTTGGCCAGTACCAGTGCTTCCTTAGTTTCTTTACCTTCGGCTTTTAAGTGGTTGGTAAAATCGACCAGGATAATCGCATTTTTAGCTACCAGACCCATTAGCATAATTAAACCTAAAATGGTAAAGATACCGATTGAGTTGTTGGTTAAGGCCAGGGCAAGTAAGGCTCCGATTACCGCTAAAGGTAGGGAGAACATTACCACTAAAGGATAAATGAAACTATCATAAAGGGCTACCATGATCAGGTAAACCAAAATAATAGAGGCTAACAAGGCAATACCTAAAGTACCAAAACCTTCTGCCTGGTTTTCCTGGTCACCGGCCCAGCTGTAACTAACACCTACCGGAGCTTTTAACTTACCGTTTTTCTGTAATTCCTCTAATTTCGCCTGAAATTCGGCAACCACCGTACCTGTAGGGCGACCAATTGACTGTGCCTTAACCGATACCGAAGTAGATTTGTTTAAACGCTCCAGCTGACTTGGTCCTGAACCTTCTGTAATCGTTGCGAACTGCGATAATTTAATTTGCTTACCATCATTATTTACAAAAATCAGGTTACGCACATCTTCCACATTCTGGCGGTTGAAGTTTTGATACTGAATATTGATATCGTATTCGTATTCGCCTTTTCTGTATTTACCATCTGTGTTACCGGCAAATGCTGTTTGCATGGTAGAACCTACTGTTTGTAAGGTTAAGCCCACTGCCGACATTTTATCGCGGTCTACCTGAACGTTAATCTCAGGTGTTCCTTTTTCTACCGATAATTTAATCTCGGTAGCACCCGGAATTGCGCCAAGTACTTTTTGTGCACCTTCGGCATATTTTAATGCGCTATCTAAATCAGAACCCATTACCACCAACTGTATCGGCGCATTTTCTGCAATACCTAAGATACTAATCGGCACGGTTTTTACTTTTGCACCTACAAGCTCTTTAGCCAATGCACGGCTCATTTTGGTTGCGAAAATATCTGAAGAAACACCTTCACGCTGATCGCGCTCAACCAATTTAACGTTGATTTCAGATTTATAAGCAGTTGCCTGTGTACCACCAAAATCACCTGTCGATTGACCAACAGTTGTAATTAACTGGGTAATTTCTGGTTGTTTATCTAAGAAAGCTTCTGCTTTTTGGGTCAGGAAGTTCGTTTGCTCTAAAGAAGCATCCTTAGGCAACTCTAACTGCACCAAAAACTCACCTTTATCAGATTTAGGGAAGAACTCGGAACCAATGAAACCGCCTGCTAATAATCCGCATGAGCTGAAGAACATCACCACAACGATAATCAGGGTTAAAGCTTTGTGGTTTAACGACCAGGTTAAGATACTGGTAATCCACAACGTGAATTTTTTGAGCTGTTTCTCAAACCAAAGGATAAAACGACCAAATAGGTTTTTGCCTTCAATACGCTCTAACTTACCGAAACGTGAGAAAATAAGCGGTACAATGGTAAACGATGCCACCAACGATAGTAAGGTTGCAATGATTACCACGATACAGAACTGGCGCAGGATGTTCGAAACCAAACCGGTACTTACTGCAATCGGGAAGAATACTACCACAATTACGAAAGTGATCGATACTACAGTAAAACCAATCTCACGCGTTGCATCAGATGCTGCACGAACTTTGTTCTTACCCATTTCCATGTGTCGCTGGATATTTTCCAGTACCACAATCGCATCATCCACCAGGATACCTACCACGAGTGACAGCCCCAGTAGCGACATTAAGTTTAGTGTAAAACCGAATAAACCGATACCAATAAAAGTTGCGATTAACGATACCGGGATCGATACCATTACAATGATCGCATTACGTAAGCTGTGTAAGAAGAAAAGCATTACGAAGGCTACCAAAATTACAGCTAAAATTAAATCGTGGATTACGGCATCAGCAGATTCTAAGGTGAAAATAGAACTGTCGTTAACAATTCTGATGTCTAATTTATTGCTTGCATATTCATTTTTAAGTTTAGCAATAATGGCATGTACGCCTTTACTCACTTCTACAGCATTCGCATCACTTTGTTTAATAATCTGAATCGCGATAGAGGCTTTACGATCGATACGGGCTAATTTTTCAGTTTCTTTTTGCGAATCCTGAACATCGGCCACATCGCCTAAACGGATTTGTGCACCATCTTTACCAGTAGTTAAAACCAGGTTTCTTAACTCTTCGATACTTCTGTATTTACCCGATAAACGGATTAAAACGTCCTGATTTTGTGTTTTAACACTTCCGGTAGGGAAATCAAGGTTTGACGAAAGAATCATTTGCTGTACCTGCGGAACCGCAAGACCATAGCCCTGTAGTTTATTGGCATCAAGCGAAACCTGGATTTCGCGCTCTGAACCACCCACTAAGTTTACCTGGGCAATACCACTAACCCTCGAAATTACCGGGGCAATACGTTTGTCGATTAAATCGTAAAAACTAACGTCGTCCATGTTAGCAGAGGCCGACATGGTAATTACCGGTAAATCATCAAGCGAGAATTTACTTAACGAAGGCGTTTTTACATCTTCGGGTAACTCGGCCAGGATGGCATTTACTTTACGTTGTGCATCATTTAGCGAGATATCGATGTTTGCCGCATCTGTTAAAGTGATGGTTACGGTTGATAAACTCTCGAAAGATACCGAGTTAATTTTTTTGATGTTCTCCATCGATGATACCGCGTCCTCAATTTTTTTGGTTACGGTATTTTCAACCTCATTTGGCGATGCACCAGGGTAAATGGTCGAAATAGATACTACGTTGTTCGAGAATTTTGGAAGTAACTCATAGCCCAACGAAAAGTAACTGAGTAGCCCAAGTAAAGTTAGTGCGGTAAATACCACAATAACCAGCGAAGGCCTTTTTATAGATATATCTGTTATCTTCATTTTAATTTTTTATTGCAATTGAAATAATATCGTCCTCCGACAGGCTCAGGATGACAAACTGTAAACTGATAACTGTCAATTGAACTATTTTACGATACTTACAGCAGTTCCGTCAGCCAGGTTAATTTGTCCGCTGGTAATTACTGTTTCGCCTTCTTTTAAGCCATCCAAAATCTCAACATTATCTCCTAAAATGCGGCCCGAAACCACATTGCGGATTTTTGAAGTGTTATTGGCTTTATCCAGCAAGAAAACCTGGTTGCTGCTTACACTACCCACAAATGAGGTACGTGGAATAAGGATGCTTGGAGCTTGTTTAGGGAATTTAAACACAGCGGTTCCGTACATACCAGCTTTTAAGGTGTTTTTATGGCTGTTATTTACTTCAATCTCGATTGGGAAGTTTAAGGTAGCATCGGCTTTAGCCGCAATAAAAGTTACCTTGCCCGAAAAATTATCAGTTGGGAAAACAGAAGATTTGATTGTAATCTGATCGCCAATTTTAAGGTTAGCCACCTGCGATTCGTTTACATTAACTTTCAGTTTCAATTTAGAAACATCAACCAATTCGAACATTTGCGTACCCTGGGTATTTACAAAAGCACCAACTTCAATGTATCTTTTGTTTACGATACCGTTAATCGGCGATTTGATATTGGCATCGCTCAATTTGCGTTGCGAGGCCTGTAAACGCAATTTTGCATTTCTTGTAGCCAGTTTAGCCTGGTCTAACTGTTGTTGCGTAACACCACCGGTTTGGAACGAACTCTGGTATCTGGCTTCATCGCGTACCGCATTCTGGTAGTTCGCCTCAGCAGTTTCCCTGTCGGTATTGATGATTTCTGCATCAATGCGTGCCAAAACCTGACCTTTGCTTACTCGGTCACCTTCATCCACATAAATGGCGGTAACACGACCTGCGTTTTCTGATAAGAAGTTTAATTCTTGTTTAGGGATAAAATTTCCGTTTGCACTGAAATCTAAATCCACAATTTTTTTCTGTACATCTGCAACCCGAACGGCAACTGCGCCACCACCTTTAGCAATGAAAGCAGTTTTTTCTTCGTTCTTCTTTTTGTTGTTTTTTAAGACATAAGCTATTGCACCAAGGGCAACAACAACTACGATGATTATGGTAATTACTCTTTTCATTTCTATTGTACTAGCGATTTAATATTTCCGTTTGATTTGATTAATTGTATTTCGGCTATTTTATAATTTAATAAAGCCTGTGTATAACTGTTTTGTGCCGAGGTTAATGCGTTTTCGGTATCCAAAAGATCGGTTAGCGAAGCTAAGCCGTTGTTGTAGTTATTTTGGGTACTTCTGTAAATCTCTTGCGCCAATTCAGCATTTTTACGTTGCGATTTAATGGTGTTTAAGTTATTGCGCAACTGTATTTTGGCATTTTCGTAAGCCAGGTTTAAAGAGTTTGTGGTTTCTTTTCTGCTTTCCTGTGCCTTTTTAATGTTTACATCAGCCTGGCGGATTTTAGAACGGGTTAAGAAACCGTTAAAAATTGGCACTTTTAAAGTCAGGCCTACTGCCGAAGCTCCGTATCCGATTGCTGCTGCATTGGATTTTAAGAAATCGAAACCATCGCTTTGGCTCGAGTAAGTATAATTACCCGTTAAAGCCAATGATGGATAATATTCAGCCACATAAGCTTTTCTTTGCAGCGATAATAGTTTATCCTGGTTATTTAAAAGTTTAACCTCTGTTCTGTTGGCCAGATCGATAGAATCTGTAAATACAGGTAGGGTAGTTACTTCCGTTAATTCGGTTGCAGGCAGGCTAATCGGCGTTGCAACGGGCATTCCCATCGAAAATTTCAACTGGTTTTCCAATTGGGTAATCGCATTAACAGTTTGCTCGCGCTGTGTATTCAGGTTAGTTAAATTAACACTTATACGATCTACATCGATTTTTCTGGCCAAACCATTTTTATACTGGTTGCCCACAATTTTTTCAACCACCTTAACATTTTTAATGTTGGTGTCGATTACGTTAAGCTGTTGTCTGTTTACCAAAACCTGATAGTAATTGTTGGCTACCAGTTCGATAATCTGCTCTTCTGTTAACTGCGAAGTAAGGTTATAATATTCTTCGCTCGATCGTGCAGCCTGCAAACCGGTAAAAACCTGCTGGTTAAATAATTGCTGCGAAAGCTGAACACCGGCAGTCGAATTCCAGTTCTGGCCCAATTTGATCGCCTGTGTTTGTCCACCGAAATTAGCTACCAACTGACCGATAATCGGGTTGTAGGTTAAGCCTACGTTTCCGGTAATTTGTGGTAAAGCTTGTGCCCTTACTTCTTCCACCTTGTATCTTCCACCTTCAATATCCAATTTGGCATTTCGCACTTTTGTATTGTTCTGGAGCGCAAAAGTGAGCGCGTCTTTTAAGGTAACCTGCTGCTGTGCAATTGCCAGCTGCGGTAAAACCGAGCCGATAATAACGATGAGCATTAATCTTACCATTTTTATTCTAAGCATAATGTATTGTTTTTTTGTTTTTGGGTTCTTCTCTGTTTTTTCAGCCATTAACCTGAGGCTGTTTATTTGGGCTAACGTTAAGCGCTTAATCTATGCACCTTAAACCCCTTACGAATATGGTGGTCAGGTTTTTTTGCTTCATCGTCATTTTATTTAATGCTTTTTTGTCGGGGAAGAGGTCTTTGCCGGTCTCCATAATACACATGGTACAAAGGCCCATTAAGCTTTCCAGGTACAATTCAGCAACATGGGCGGTATCATCGTGCTCAATTTCTCCTTTTGCTTTAGCCTGACTAAAAATCTCGGCGAAAAAAGCCTTTTCCGATTCTTTTAGTGCATGCAGCTTGCCTTTAATCACCTCATCGTTCAGTAAATCCGGAATTCCCTCCGTAATGCGGAGCATGTAATATTTTTGGAAAAAAGTGTTCCGTACATCAATCGTGTTAAAAAGAATTTCCTGTACCGGCAGTTCAGGGTTGTATTTCTTTTTGATCAGTTCGAAGAAATCGTTAAACACTCTTTCAATCACCCCCACAATCAAATGCTTTTTATCCGGGAAATAATAATAAAGAGATGGTTTGGATACAGATAGATCTTCGGCAATATCGTTCATTGTGGTTTTACCAATACCAAAATGGATAAAGCGTTTTATAGCACCATCAATAATTTGCTCTCTCTTTTTATCGGCTACAATCATTTTACTTTTCTACTTTCTGACTTTTTTAATATTTTAGTCAAAAATAGTGCTAAAAAATGATTTGTCATGAAATGTTTGGCTAAACCAGAAGTAAGCTTACAATTTCATGACATAAATATACAGTTTTTGCTGTTATATATCTTTACAAACCAGTTGTTTATATATTTTGTTCGTAGTAATTAACATATTAACTGTACTATTTACCATCATTGCAATGGAGTGCTTGTCGTGGTTTATACACAAGTATTTATTTCATGGTCCGTTGTGGTTTATGCACAAAAGCCACCATCAAAAGGCTAAAACTTTTTTCGAATGGAACGATCTGTTTGCGCTCTTGTTTGCCGGCCTTTCGTTACTGTTAATGTATCTTGGCAGGAAGAGCTTCGATTACCGCTTTTTTGTTGGACTGGGAATTACTCTGTATGGCCTGATTTATTTCATTGTGCACGATTGGTTTGTGCACCGGCGTTTTAAAACCTTTAAAAGCACTAATGCTTACCTGCTGGCCGTGCGAAAAGCCCACAAAATTCACCATAAAAACAGGGGGAGAGAAAAAGGAAAAGCCTTTGGGTTGTTGTTTGTAAGGAAAGATTTAATCTCCTAAACAAAAAAAAATATTTAAAATTATTCTAAATAACTATTTTGTTAGTTTATATTTAAGCTTATAAATATCAACTGATGAAAAAACTTATTCTTTGCCTGTCGTTACTTTTTGTTGGCGCGCTGCATGCACAAACAATTAAATTCACCGTAGAGGGAGTAATTCAAAGCCCTAAGAATGCAAAATTTGCTTATTTGGTAAGTGATGCGCCGGTTGTTGGAAAAGCAGATTTGTTTTTGATTAAGCCAATGGATGGCGACCACTTTCAGCTATCGACGACATTCGATCTAGCGGGACAGCTTTTAAGAGAGGGTTTTATTTTTGTGGATGAACGGGGAGATATTACTTTAGCTGAAGTAAAAGCCAGGATAAAAGAGAAGGTGTGGTTTGTGGGTGGGAGCGCTAATCTTAAGCGGGTTTTTCTCGAAGATGTTAAATTGGATATTGAAAACCCTTATAATCTAGCATCTGCAAAGATAATTAGTGGCGGAATTTATCTTCAGCAAACCATGGATGCAAGAACCGCATTAAAAGAAAGAAAGCTTTTACGTTTTATTAAGCAAAATGCCGATTCGCCTGTGGCGCTAATCGAAGTAGGTAACTTGATGAGGTTCGGAAATATGCCTGGTTTTTTTAAAGAATTTGATTTTAGCTCACCAAAAGAATTATACAGTGCACTTTCGAGCCGGTTACAGCAGAGTGAAGAAGGAAAGGCAATTAAGAAGAAGCTTGATGAGCCATTAAAGAATTAATCGCTTCGCAACTCTGTTTTAGCTTTACCCATTTTTGGCAGGATGCTTGCTCTTTTTTAGTAAACCTGTACGATGAGAAAAACTTACCATGTATTTGTGCTTTTATCACTGATTGTCATCACATCCTGCGGCAAAAAAACAGATAAAGAATGCGCCATTGCCCTTGTAGAAAAGCAATACGAAAATAGTAGCCAGGAGCTGAACTTTGAGCAGGCTACGCTTGATAGCCTGTATAATATTTCACCCAAAGCCTACGCCGATAGTATTGCAAAAGGCCATGAACTCGATTCGACACTGGCAGTACTCGAAACTGAAATCGAACATTTTAGTCAGGCAGAATCAGATAGTGTAGGCTTGATTAGTGCCAGGCTGACCAAAGAAAGGTACAGTTTGCTGGAGCTGGCTAAAACCAAACCAAAGTTTATTGGCTGGAAGTTATCAGGTGTGACTAAGGCTGGTGATATGGCAGCGCCTTTGAGTTTTAATTTTGATCAGGCGATTAGCAAAATCGTTCCTTAATTAATTTTTCTTTTACTTTTGCAGCATAACAAAATCAACATGCTTCAAATTCAGGAAAATATTTCGTTAAAACCGTACAACTCTTTTGGTATTGATGTTAAAGCCAGGTTCTTTGCCGAAATATTTTCGGAAGATGAGTTAAAGGCTTTGTTTCTGCATGAGCTGGTAAAAACTCAAAAGCTACTTGTTATTGGTGGAGGCAGTAATGTCCTGTTTACACAAAATTATCAGGGACTCGTAATCAAAATCAGCATTAAGGGCATCGAATCTAAAGTTGCCGGAGATCAGGTTGCGGTAACAGCCGGCGCGGGCGAGGTATGGAACGATTTTGTAAACCATTGCGTAAAACATGGTTTTGCAGGGGTAGAGAATTTAAGTTTAATTCCTGGTACCGTGGGAGCTTCGCCTATACAAAATATCGGTGCCTATGGAGTAGAGTTAAAAGATGTTTTTGAAAGCTGTACGGCATTCGAGATTAAGACGGGAAAGATCAAGACCTTCAGCTATGCAGATTGCCATTTTGGTTATCGCGAAAGTGTTTTTAAAGGCGAATTAAAAGCTCAGTACATTATCACCTCGGTTACATTCCGTTTATCGGCAGTGCCAAAAATCAATACTTCTTACGGCGCTATCGAAGCCGAATTGAATAACAGGGGGATTGCGCAGCCCACTATTGCTGATGTTTCTGCAGCGGTATCGCACATCCGTGTGAGCAAACTACCCGATCCATCCACCATTGGTAATGCCGGGAGTTTCTTTAAAAACCCTGTAATTGAAAAGCACGAATTTGCGGATATTGTAGCAAAACACCCCGATGTGGTGCATTATGCTACAGCCGATGATAAAATTAAACTTGCAGCCGGCTGGTTAATTGAACAGTGTGGCTGGAAAGGTAAAGTAGTGGGTCAAACCGGTACCTGGAAAAACCAGGCTTTGGTATTGGTTAACCATGGCTATGCCACTGGTACAGAAGTGTATAGTTTTTCTGAACAGATTATAGACAGTGTGAAGGCTACCTTTGGTGTTGAGCTGGAACGTGAGGTAAATATTCTGTGACGAAACAACTCATAGGCATAAACCAGTACTTTTAAGGCCGTGCCAGAAATTTTTGGTACTAAGTTTGTTTGGATTATAGCGAATGGACATTAATTCATTTGTTTTTTTTAATCTACCTAAAGCTTAAATATCATGACAAAATTCGAATTCAATCACCTCGTTAATCATCACTCCGTATCGCTTAGATCTTACGCTTTAAATTTTACAAAAGACGCAGAAGACGCAAATGATCTGGTTCAGGATACGATGTTGAAGGCAATTACTTATTACAATAAGTTTAAAGAAGGTACGAATTTGAAAGGTTGGTTGTTTACCATCATGAAAAATACGTTCATTAACAACTATCGCCGTTTAGTAAAAACAAATACTTTAATTACGCAGAGCGAAGATATTTCTTCGGCTAACCTTTCATACAGTGCAACTAAAAACCAGGCAGAAAGTAAATTTGTGCTGGGCGATATCGATAAAGCATTATCGCAATTACCGGAAGAATATTATGTACCCTTTATCCGTTATTTTGAAGGTTATAAATACCACGAAATTGCCGATATGCTAGAAATTCCAATCGGAACTGTTAAAACACGTATTCACGTAGCACGTGGTATACTTAAAAAATACCTTAAAACTTACTCGAAAGAAATTGCCAGTACCGAAATGGCTTAAGATACATCAATTGGAAAAACCAGGGGCTCAGATTTTATCTGGGCCTTTTTGTTATCACTCCCAAAGCGAAACGTCATTTCGGGCGTAGTCGGGAACCACGTTAGTGCTCAGCGAAGCTAAATCTGTCTCGAGATAGATTTCTCCGTTCCGCTATGCTGCAGTCGAAATGACGACCCTTTTATTTAATTATCGGTTGTAGCCAACTAATATAAGGTATTCCCAAAATCTCCTAAAAAGCAAAAGGCCCGGAAAATCCAGGCCTTTTTGCTTATCATATATTTGGTTAGTTGATTCTTATTTTTTCTTTCAACAATTTGCCTTCTCTCTAATTTCGAAACAAATGCAAACCTCGAACAATAATGCGTTTTAAAGGTTTTTTGCAGTGTTTTTGTTTTGTGGTTATAAAGATAAGGGAAATTTTAAATTTGTCAAGCTTTTTTTAACTTTTTTATTATTTCTTTTGCTACCACTTGTCCTGAGATGATTGCAGGGGGCACACCGGGTCCCGGAACGGTTAATTGTCCGGTATATAAAAAATTTGTTACATTACTTTTCATTTTCGGCTTAAGGAAAGCGGTCTGTTTCAAAGTGTTTGCTAATCCATACGCATTTCCTTTAAAGGCATTGTAGTCTGCCACGAAATCATTCATGGCGTAACTGCGTTTAAACAAAATACTGTTACTGATGTCGTTTCCGGTTAAATCTTTAAAGCGTTTAACCAATAAATTAAAGTATGCTTCCCTTTTGCTTTCGTTATCTTTTAAACCAGGGGCTATCGGAATTAAAAAGAAAAGATTTTCGCAGCCCTCGGGGGCCACACCCGGATCGGTAACCGAAGGACAGCAGGCATAGAATAAGGGTTTGGATGGCCACTGTGGCTCCGTGTAGATTTCTTCTGCGTGCTGATCAAAAGGCTCATCAAAAAATAAATTATGATGAAGGATATGGTCCAGTTTTTTATTCAGTCCGATGTAAAACAGCAGACATGATGGAGCCATGGTTCGTTCATCCCAGTATTTTTCATCATACCTGCGATAGGTTTTCTCAAACAGTTGCTGTTCTATATGATGGTAATCGGCATTGCCCACCACAAAATCACTTTTAAAGTTGCCCTTGTTTGTAATCACCTGCTCGGCAATATTGTTCTTAACTTCAATTTTGCTTACTGTGGTATCGAAGCTAAACTTTACCCCCGCATCGGTTGCTATTTGCTGCATGGCGGCAACAATCTGGTGCATACCGCCCATAGGATACCAGGTGCCCAAAACCAGATCGGCATAGTTCATTAAGCTATAAAGTGCCGGGGTGTTTTGGGGAGTGGCACCCAAAAACAAAACAGGGAATTCAAGCAGTTTCCTAAGCTTATCGTTTTTAAAGAGCCGGTGAACATGTTTACGCATATCGCCCAATAGCTGCAGTTTAATTCCACTAATGGCTAAGCGTGGATCGAAATACTCCATTACACTATGCGACGGCTTAAAAACGTACTCGTTCATGCCCACCTCATATTTATATTTAGCCTGATTTAGAAACGATTGGAGGTTTTTGCTGCTGCCGGGTTCGAGTTGTTCAAATAGCTGGTATAAATCATCCAATGTTGCCGGTACATCGACAGTATCGTTTTTGCCAAAATAAATGCGGTAGGAGGGACTTAACCTTTTAAGTTCATAGAAATCGGCGGTTGTTTTATTAAAGAGCTGATAGAAATTTTCGAAAACATCGGGCATCCAGTACCAGCTGGGGCCCATGTCGAAAAGAAAGCCATCTTTTGCCCAGGTACGGGCCCTGCCACCTGCCATTTCATTTTTTTCGATAACGGTAACCTCACAGCCTGCTTTTGCCAAAAGGGCGGCGGCAGCTAAACCTGCAAAGCCGGCACCAATTACAGTAACCCTGGTTTTTTTGTCCATGGTGTAAATAAAAGCAATTTTGGGGATTTTGTTTTCAGTAATTAGCAGGAAGTGTCAACATTATTTAGTGATTGAATAAATTACCATAAAGGAATTAAGAAAATTAAGTAGGATTCGACTAGAGGCTTAATACCCTTGATTTCTTAATGATAGAAAGATAATTGCATGCCAGACAAACTCTTAATAGATTTCTTACCTTTGCCCAGCTCATGGTTAAATTACGCATTTTATTATTCATTCTGTTTTCGGGTATTGGCATGGCACAGGCCCAGTTGTCGCCTAAAGAAATTGCACTGTTAAAGGCCAATATGGTTAAGGCCATTGAAAGTTCGAAACTTACCGATTCTTTATTCAAATCACTAGATAAGCTGTCCAATAAAACGGCGCTTATTACCGGCTATACTGGTACTTTAGAAGCCCTAAAAGCCAAGCATTCGTGGAATCCGTACAACAAAATCAAGTTTGTAAGCCGTTCGCTTAAAACCATGAAAAAAGCCATCGAAATGGATAAGGAAGATATGGAAATCAGGTTTATGCGGTTTTCAATCGAGTTTTATACTCCCTCATTTTTGGGTTTTAGTAAAGATCTGGCTGAAGACAAGAAGGAAATTGTTAAACATTATCAAAATGGAAACTTCGGACTGGCAGATAAGGAATTGGTACGTAATGTAGCCAAATTTATGATCGACAGTAAAAGATGTACCGATACGGAAATTAAAATTTTTAAGAAACACCTCTAAATGAACTACACCTACCTGCTCATTAACATCGCTGTAATTTTTTTTCCACTCGTTTTATCGTTCGATAAAAAGGTGCATTTTTTTAGTAAATGGAGGTTTGTATTTCCGGCGATCCTGCTCACAGGGCTTTTGTTTCTGATCTGGGATATGCTTTTTACCAAACTCAATGTCTGGTCGTTTAACCCCGACTATGTTATCGGTATCAATCTTTACGGGCTGCCTTTAGAAGAAATTCTCTTCTTTTTAACCGTTCCTTATGCCTGTATTTTTATTTATGAGTGTTTGAATGTGTACTTCCCTAAAAACGAATTGCAGAAATACAGCCTGGCCTTAAGTAATTTAATTCTTGGGCTTTGCATTGCCATTTTATTTTTTAGTTATTCGAGGTGGTACACCCTCATTAATTTTGGCTTCCTGCTGGTAGTGCTTGGTTATGTAGAATATGTAAATGTAAGGCTCAGGTTTATGTACCGGTTTTTCAGGGCTTATCTGGTTTCGCTTATCCCGTTTTATATCGTTAACGGATTTTTAACCGCCATTCCGGTGGTGATGTACAACGATAAGGAAAACCTTGGCTTTAGGGTTGGCACCATCCCTTTCGAAGATCACTTTTATTTAATGGGCCTGCTGCTGCTGAATATTTATTTTTACGAAAAATATAAGGATAGGGCTGAAAGTAAAAGCTTATTAATTGAAAATTCAAAACAGGTATAGCCCCGTTTTACATTTCAGGTTATATTTTGCCGTACAGGCAGAGGGTATTAACAGGGGTTTCTGCCCGATGCTAACCCTAAAAATGAAATGCTTATTGTGCCACTTAGCCCCGGTTGGAGCGGTACCCTGCTGCAACGAGTACGAGGCAGCGAAGCGTATAAGCGGAAAACGGGAAGTAACCAGCTGTTTTGCACAGGTTTTGCGCTTCGAAAAAATGTCAATACCTCATTTAACCATTAAGCACTTTTTAATTACCTTCATTGCAAATTAATTGAATGGATTTACCAGTTTATACCAAACAGCAGTTGGCTTTACGGAACGGAGAAGATAAACCGCAGATTTGGGTAGCCTACAAGGGGTTTATTTACGACATGACTGAAAGTAAGCTTTGGCGTAACGGTAAACATTATGAGCACTGGGCTGGTCAGGATTTAACCGATGAGCTGGCCGATGCACCACATACAGAAGCTGTTTTTGAAAAATTTACTCCTGTAGCTATACTGGCTAAACCAAATTGATTTTAGTTAAAGTAGCCTGCTTTAACTCTTTAAATTCTGAGGGTCTTTTACCTACCATTTTATAAAAAGTATTGCTAAACGATGAGATGCTGTTGTAACCTACTTCGTAAGCAATTTCGCTGATGGTTAAGTCGGTTTCGAGCAGTTTTTCCATTGCTTTTATCATTCTGGCCAATTTAAGGTATTGGAAAAAAGAAGTATCCATGGCTGACTGGAAAAGGCGCGAAAGCGTACGCTCGCTAAAGCCGGTAGCTTTACCTACACTTTCTAAACCCAGCTGATCGCTTGAAAGGTTATCGATAACAAATTTCAGTACGGGCCTTAAACGCTGGTTTTCGGTAGTTGGCAGGGCAATGGGCAAAGGATGCTCGCTTACCACCGGCAGAATGTTTTTTAGGGTATTCAGAAAATCGTATTCTTTACTGTTGGGATTGATGTTGCCGTTCCAGCGCTCAGAAAATAAAAACATTTCGAGCAAAAGGTTATTTACAGGGTAAATCCCGATTTGTTGATAAAAGGGGTTTTCGTGATCGGTTGTGGTATCGAAATAAATATTCCGTACTACTGCGGCCTGATAGCGGTGTTGTAAATGGTGCTCTACGCCTGCCGGAATCCACACGTAGTGCCGGGCCGGAAGGAAATAAGATTTCTCTTTGGTGTATAAAAATATAATGCCACCTTCTACATAGGTTAACTGCCCCTTCAAATGTGCATGGTCTTGAAATCGGTCTTCAAACCTGCTGTGCCAAACATACATGGTTTCTGGTTTTTCGTCGATTGCAAATAAAAGGTCTTCGTTGCTAACTTTTATCATTTGGCTGGTTTAAACAAATATCTGTCGGTTTAGATAAAACAAAGTAACAAATCTGTATCGAAATTTGCATCATTAATTAACGGATATGAGTTTTAGAAAATATAAAAACCGGTTTAGATGGTATGTGTACATGATTTTGTTGCCTGTTTTTGTTCAGGCACAAGAGGTTGCCACACCAAATAATTTAAACATTAACCAGGTTTGGGCACTGGCCGATAGCAACAGTAAAAAAATACAGGTAAAGCATTTAGGTGCCGAGGCGGCCGATGCCCATGTTAAAGTAAGCCAGGCCGAGCGTTTACCTGAGATAGCTGCTGAAGGGATTTATGCCCACGTTTTTCCGTTGCCCATTTACGAAAACGGCCTGTTTCATACACCGGCGCAGTTTCCGGTAGTGCCTACTTACTATAAAGCCGGTGCCGATGCTTACTTTAACATCTATAACGGAGGTAAAACCAATACTGAAATTAGTGCATCGAAAGTAGAAAGTGAGCTGAGTCATATTCACAGCAGCCAAAATAAGCAGGAGATCCATTACATTGCCGCGGTATATTTTTACGATGTTTTCCGCAATATTTCTTATCGCGTTTTATTGGAACAGGATATCAGGGACCGCGAAAAGCAACTGGCAGAAATTAACCAATTGTATAAAAACGGCACCATATTAAAAAGTGATGTGCTGCGGGCCGAGCTGCGTTTATCTAAACAACGCATGTTGCTAACTGAGATCGAAAACAGCATTAAAATTGCCAAACAAAAATTGAACATCCTGATTGGTCGACCCGACGATGCTCCTTTAAACCCACAAATAGCAGCTGGCGAAACGGATGCTATTGCCCTGAAACAGGTAGACGAATATTTTAACGATGCCAAAAGCTCGGCTTTCAAAATACGGATTTCGGAAAAAGAACAGGCTTTGGCGCAGTTAAAGCTGAGAAATATCAAATCTAATGTCATGCCATCGCTGGGTTTCTTTGGCGAGTATGCTTTTGCCTATCCGCAAATCCAATTTTATCCTTATGCCCTTTCGCTTTACAGTACAGGCATGGTGGGCTTAAAGCTGAAAATCCCGATTTCATCGTGGTATACCAACCAGCATAAAGTTAAAGAAGCGCAAATAAAGCTGCACCAGCAGGAAGTAGAAGACGAGGATGTAAAAGATAATATCCGCCAGGAAGTGCAGGAGAATTACATTCGTTATAAAGAGTCAGTACAGCGTATTGCCGTGGCCGAAGAGAACATTAAACAGGCTACAGAAAGTTACCGCATTGTGCAGAACACCTATTTCAATCAGCTATCGCTACTTACCGATCTGCTCGATGCCGAAACCCAGTTGTTGCAATCGCGCTTTGAACTAACCACCGCAAAGGTAAATGCCAAAATACAATACTATCAATTACAAAAAGCCATAGGAAATTTATAACATGAACACACAAAAACAAAGTAAGGCCGATAAAATAATTAGCAGGATAACCACCATCATAGCGCTGATTGTACTGGTAGTATTGCTGGTTTGGGGTGGTAAAACACTGCTGAGATATATGCGCTACGAAGAAACCAACGATGCGCAGGTTGATGAATACATTAATCCGGTTACGGCCAGGGTTAGCGGTTACATTCAAGCCGTAAAGTTTGAAGAAAACCAGGAGGTGAAAAAAGGCGATACCCTTGTGCTGATTGATGATGATGATTACGCTGTGCAGCAAGATGAGGCATCGGCTTCGTTGCTGAATGCACAGGCACAGGTATCGGTACAGCAAAGTAATATTAAAACGGCCCAAAGTAATGCCGCGGTAATGCAGGCTAAAATTGCTGCCGCCAAAGCCAAGCTGTGGAAACAGCAAACTGAATATAACCGCTATCAAAAACTGTTCGATGCCGAATCTGCAACACGCCAGCAGCTTGAAACGGTTGAAAGTTTATTGCAGGTAGCGCAGGCAGAGTACCTGGCTGCAAAAGAGGATTATGCGGCGGCAGTTTCTAAAACAAACGATATAAAAGCACAAAGTGAAGTGCTGTCATCCGAAATAGAAAGGAGGGCTGCGGTGGTGAAAAGAAATAAGCTCAATACTTCGTATACCGTTATTGTAGCACCCTATGATGGTAAAATGGGCAGACGAACCATACAGGAAGGCCAGTTGGTGCAAACCGGACAAACCATAGCTTATATTGTTGATCGGAGTGCGGGTAAATGGGTGGTGGCGAATTTTAAAGAAACCCAGATTGCCAAAATGTATGTTGGCGAACAGGTAAACATAGAGGTGGATGCTTTTCCGGATCAATCTTTTGCAGGAGAAATCGAGTCGCTATCCGGGGCTACCGGATCGAGGTTTTCTTTATTGCCTCCCGATAATTCAACCGGAAACTTTGTTAAGATTGCACAACGCATACCTGTGCGCATCCGCATCAATAAACAGGATAAAGGCATTGATTTGTTAAGTGCAGGAATGAGCGCGAGTGTAAAGGTTAAAAGGGCTCAGGGTCATGACTAATACCAAACCCATATTTAAAGCAGGGGTACCCGAATGGCTGGTTATTAGCAGCGTTTTTGCGGTGCTCATATCGTCGGTGTTGCTTTTTGCATTATCAACTGCCGATGGAACGGCTGCCGCTGGTTATTATGGTGCTACTGCCGCTGATGTGCAATTTTCTTTGCTGATGTTTTATGCCGCCGTAGCCAGCTTTGCAGTTGTAGAACGCCGTTTTTTTGCCCGTGTTGTAACTAAAGATTACCTTTTAATCTGTATTGTTTTGGAAATACTGATTACTTATTGTTGTTACCACACGCGCGAAATAGGTCTGATTTTCGCCCTGCGTTTTTTGCAAGGTATTGTGAATTGTGGTTTAACCAGTATTGCGCTCAACCTGCTGTTTAACCGCTTAAAATCAGAACATGCCAAAGAAACCGGTTACACCATTTTTTATGGGATGATTCTTTGTGTTTCGCCACTTACAGCTTTGTTTTCAGTGCCGATAGTAGAAAACTATGAGTATAATGTAGTGTACAAAGCCATGATATTTTGTTTTTTGCCCAGCGCTGCATTGCTTTTTAGTGTATTAAACCGGGTGCACATTTTACCTAAAAGCCATTTGTATAAAATAGATTGGCTCAGTTTTGTGCTTTTTGCCACCATGCTGGTGCTAATCGCTTATGTATTGATATATGGGCAGCAGTACGACTGGCTGGAGGATAGTACGATCGTTACAGCCATACTGGCAATTTTATTGTTGTTTGCGGTTTCGATTGCCAGGCAGCGCACGTTGAAAAGGCCAGCGGTTGATCTGGCCATATTTAAATCAAGGAATTTTGCCATTGGGATTGTTTTTCTGGTTATCCTGTATCTAATTCGCGGTGCATTTGGTTTAACTTCTTCTTATTTTATCAGTGTTTTGGGGATGGATTCGTTGCATGCCAACGAGATCATGATCTTTAATATTGCCGGTGTAGTAGCCGGATCGCTTATTGCTATTCGTTTCCTCATCCGGCAAAAACATCTGCGCCTTTTATGGGTAAGTGGATTTGCATGTTTGTTCGTGTTTTTCTTATGGATGGGGCAGTTGTTTTCGAGCGAAGCAGGCACCGCTAATTTTTACCTGCCTTTGTTTTTACAAGGATTGGGAGCGGGGATGGTGATGTCGCCCATTGTGATGTTTATCATGTCGTCAGTTCCCGATCGAATGAGCCAGTCGGCGGCTTCGGTGGGTGTTTTTGTTCGTTTCTCTACCTTCAGTTTAAGCCTGGCTTTTATTAATTTTTTTCAGTTGTATTTTAAGGGGAAACATAATGATGATTTGAGGGCTAGTCTTTCTGTACTGGATTTTAATCTGCCCGAACGGTTAAAAGGCTATCAGTCTGCTCTAGCAAACAGGGGCATGTTGAGAGATGAAGCTTCGAAAGTGGCGGTTGGCCTGTTGAATAAAGCAGTGCAAAAGCAAACCTTTTTACAGTTCTGTGTAAGCTATTACGATTTAATTGCGATACTCTGCTTATTTACCATTTTGCTAATCGCGTTGCAACCCGTAATTAGTAGCACGGTAATTAATTTAAGGAATAAACAACCTGCTGCCGCAGGGTTTTAGGGCAGTTGGCAGTTTACAGTTGACAATTTTCAGTTTGCTATTTACAGTTTGCAGATTCTGGAAGGGTTTTCTGCTGCAAGCAGATGGAGGGGAGGTGTCGTACTGAGCCTGTCGAACAGGTTTTCTAATTCCTTCGGCAGGCTCATAGAAGGATCGTCATTTCGATTGGAACCAGCCGGTTTTTCACCAGTGGTGGAACGGAGAAATCTATAGAGACAGATTTAGCTCCGCTGAGCACTTCTTGGTTCTCGACTATGTTGCACTCCGCTCGAAATGACGACCCCGGAGGGTCTGTTATTAATATTGATTTTTATCCAATAAATTAACCCTCCTGATGACAACTTAATTTTTATTGCTCTATAGTAAAGGCACTCAGGTTTACAAACTGCTGAATACGTGCTGCAACTTCTTCTTCAGTTAAATTTAACAATCTTTCTGTTCCGAATTTCTCTACGCAGAAAGAAGCCAGGGCTGAGCCATAAATAATAGCGTTTTTCATATTGTTAAAGTTAATGGTACCCACTTTAGCTAAGTATCCGATAAAACCACCTGCAAAAGTATCACCGGCACCAGTTGGATCGAACACTTCTGCTAAAGGCAATGCCGGAGCAGAGAAAATCTGATCTTCGTGGAACAACAAAGCGCCATGCTCACCTTTTTTAATGATTAAGTATTTCGGACCCATCGCAAGAATTTTCTCTGCTGCTTTAACCAGTGAGTATTCGCCTGATAACTGACGGGCTTCGGCATCATTAATGGTTAAAACATCAACCAATTTAATGGTTTCCAGTAAGTCATCCATCATAATGTCCATCCAGAAATTCATGGTATCCATTACAATTAATTTCGGACGGTTTTTAAGGCGTTTAATTACTGTTTGTTGTACCTGAGGTGTAAGGTTACCCAACATCAGGTATTCGCAGTCCTGATAACTTTCCGGAATAATCGGATCGAAGTTTTCCAATACATTTAATTCGGTAATTAAAGTATCGCGGCTGTTCATGTCGTTGTGGTATTTGCCCGACCAGAAAAAAGATTTTTCACCTGCTTTTATTTGTAAACCTTCGGTGTCGATACCATGTTTGGTAAAGGTATCAATGTCCGATTGAGGGAAATCATCGCCTACTACTGCAACAATTTTTGCTTTATTATAAAAGTAAGATGCTGCTAAACTGGCGTAAGTTGCTGCTCCACCAACAATTTTGTCTGTTTTTCCGAAAGGTGTTTCAATAGCATCAAAAGCTACAGTACCTATGATTATCAGGCTCATATCTATGTATTAAATTTTTTTTAATTTTTTTTCACTGCAAATATTGCATAAATAATTTAAAAGCCCTAATATTGCATTCCCAAAACGAACAAGCAGATATTCGCTGCAAAGCTTAAAGAAACTTGTTTTTTTGGATAGCCGGATTCCTTCTTAGCTCAGCCGGTTAGAGCATCTGACTGTTAATCAGAGGGTCGCTGGTTCGAGCCCAGCAGAAGGAGCGAAACCCACAATGAAAATTGTGGGTTTTTTGCGTTTAAGGCTATAATTTTCCTCTGCGTAGATGAGGGATCATGTTCAAAAGTTGTGGACTATGCAAATAATTTGGTTAGCCTAAACAGGAAAAAGTTTATATTTCCTACTCCTCTGAACTGTCTTCTGAAAGCCTTTATTTTAGCATTGAATGACTCGGCG